>Ga0105093_10000319_pt1 | contig 18583 bp, 19 predicted proteins | sample PPLLak3March2015_2_FD_79111 | JGI IMG/M metagenome (GOLD analysis project Ga0105093, IMG submission 79111) | Freshwater sediment microbial communities from Prairie Pothole Lake near Jamestown, North Dakota, USA - PPLs Lake P8 Core (3) Depth... | ecosystem: Environmental > Aquatic > Freshwater >... | reverse complement strand
TCCTTCTAATGAAAGATGCATCAAGTCACAGAATTAAATAGTTTTCCGAACACATACATTAATGACGCTCTAATTATTCTTACTTGTATGAAGGTATGTCTTGGCGGGACGTTCCATCCTTTACATAAAGGACATAAGGAACTTCTCAGAAAAGCGTTTCAGATCGCTGGACCCCAAGGTTTTGTTTTTATTGGTCTGACATCACAAGCAATGTTAAAAAAGAAAGGAAAAATTGCTACTTTTGAGAAACGTAAACAATCAATCATGCAGTTCTTGGGTAAAGAACATATCATTCAACAGACATCCATTCAACCTCTTATCAATAGATTTGGTCCTACGCTTGAGGGTGATTTTGACGCAATCGTGGTTTCCCCTGAGACAGAACCAACCGCTCAAGAAATCAATCGAAAGCGAACCGTTCTTGGAAAACCACCCCTTCAGATCATTGTGATCTCTTTCGTGCTTTCAGAGGATGGAACACCAATCAGCTCTTCCAGGATACGACGGAACGAAATCGATGAAAATGGATTGATGATAAAGCAGGATTAGGTTTATATAGAATAATTATATCCGCAAAAGCAGGTGACTGTACATGGCCTATGTGATCTTTGAAGTGAAATCAGCAGAAGTAGGGAAAATCCAAACCATGCTTCAGGATGATGTTGTCAACAGGCAGAGCATTGTGATACGTGACGCAAATTCCTTGGAGGTTAAAGGAGCGGTATCGTTTTTAAAAGTTGAGGGGAGTACCGAAGGGCTGAAGCGTGCGGAAGAGCTTGCTAAAGAACTCGGGATGAAAAAGCTACCGGATAAAAAAGCAAAAAAAATCGAAGAGAAAATCAAAGAACAAGAAGATTCTGCCGCTACCGGCATGGGCATGATCTTTGATTAAACGACTTACAACTCCCAAAACGTCTGAAGTTCTTTTTTCATTAATTTGATGACTGATGTGATGTCATCATTTCCTTTTATGGTGTCATCAAATCGAAGGGGATGAGACATCATCTGTCCGAGTTGGGAGAGGAAACATTTCCCGATCCATTGAAGATTGTACCCGCCCTCTAAGGTACAGACGATTTTTGGTTGGATATCCTGAAATCGTCGTATCATTTCACCAAAGAAATTCGCAGAAAGTTTCAGCCCACCAAGAGGGTCTGAATGATGCGAATCGTACCCTGCTGAGATAATGATGAGATGCGGTTTGTATTGTTTGGTGATTGGGAGAAATATCTCATCAAAAAGCTGCGATACCGCGCGATCATCATGACCAAATCCAAGCGGGGCGTTTATCGTGTATCCTTTCCCATCACCATCACCAATCTCACAAATATCCCCTGTGCCCGGGTAATGTGGTGATAGATGAAACGATTGATACATCACATCCTTACGTGAGTAGAAAATCGATTGCGTCCCATTCCCATGATGTACATCATGATCAAAGATAAGAATCCTTTTTCCTTTTTTTGATAGTTCATGAGCGGCAATCCCGGCGTTGTTAAACAAACAAAACCCCATGGACCGTTCTGCAGACGCATGATGTCCCGGTGGTCGAACAAGCGCATAGGCATTCTGCGCGTCACCCTCGACGACGTTTCTGCAAACCTGAGCGACCCCGCCCACAGCAAGACGTGCCGTCTCATAATCTGATTTACTGACGTAGGTATCTAGATCGATCCATGAGTCACCCTGCTTACTAATCTCTTTTATCCGCTCGATCATCTCAGAGGAATGCACCTCCTGTAACAATTTTTCAGAGATCATCTCAGGTTTGATGAACTCGAGTTTTTTATAAAACGGTGTTTGTTCCAAGGCGTCAAGTATCACATAGAGACGATCCGCATTCTCAGGGTGATCTGCAGTATCATGCTTATTGAATTCATCGGAAAATACAATCTGAGTCGTCATGAAATCAAAGATGAACATCAAGGAACTGTCTTATAATTTTTACTTCGAAGCTTTAAGTACATCTAATGTGTTCATGGTTAAAACCAATACGGGGGAAACAATGTCATGAGCAGCATGCTTTTAGGTCTCTCACCAAATTACCTTTACTATCAGGCAAAACCACCTCAACTTGTCTCCGAGCTGCATCGCCCTTATTTTCTCGCATTCCCTCCCACAGCAACCGATGCAAACACAGCTCGGAAAAAACTTCTCGAACAATGGAATAAAAACAAAAAAGATCATCCGAAACTATCGAAAATCACTGGCCTTGGAGAACTTGAGACGTACCGGAGTTTTTGTGATTATAAAAAAACAAGAAACGTATTCAAAGTCTATACGAAAGAATCCTACGTCGTCCCTGAGATCAGCGATTATTTGTTTTTCGAACATGAGTTATTCACCGCTGAACATGACATCCCGTACCATCAGCGTGCTTTAGTCGACCTTGCCGCAGGAGGCAAAACATGGTTGTTTGATACAAATGGGGAGCAGAAAAAACTCAAGGTTCTGATTTACGATATTGAAACAACCCAGTTCGAAGAAGGAAAAATGCAGATTCCCATCGACATCCTTGGGTACGCTCGTTTTGATATTGCTATCGAGTCAAAAAAAAACCTAGATACAGAAGAATTCAGCTTTGAGATTCGCGACACTCCAGCACATTGGAAGGATGTAGAAGTCCAACAACATCTCGCTCGGTCGGTCGACGAGGAGATTGCACATCTTTTGATTTTCTGCAAACAAGCAAAAGATGCTGATATCATCTCGGGTCACAATATCCTTGGTTTTGATAACGTCCATATCCATAGCCGGATAAACTGGCTGTTAAAAAATAAACAGGATCAACTTTCGACTGATGAGAAACAAATCTTCCAGAATTTCATTTCACTGTATTGTCGAGAGGATAAATCATTTCATTTTGGTATGATGAGTGCTGATATCGTGCAGATGTATCCCTGTAGTTTTGATACCTACCTTGCTGCACGGAAGTTTTACCCATGGCTAGATGACTACCGGTTAAAATCCTTAGCGCCATTTCTGAATATTATCGTTGAGAACCGGGTGTATCTAGCCCCATCAGAAATCAAACTAGATAATCGAACAATGCTATATAACAAACAGGATGTCCAAGAACAGATCGGGGTTTCTTTACATTTTCTGCAGCAAGCCTTGCCCTTGTCGTTTACCACCTGTATGCCCTTTGATATGTTACTTTCATCCGGGGCGGTGAACATGTGGGATCATATGGCGTTGCTCCGCGGGGCAGCCCAGAAAAAAATCATCCCGCCCATCTGTCGAGTGAAATCCATTGCGCAAATGTTAGCCAGAGATTTTGGAAGTCAAAGCACAAAAGAAAAAATCATCCGACTCGCAAAGCAACGACGGGAACAGTTGTCAAAGGATTTTGTCCGTGTGTTAAAATACGGTGAGGAGATGCCCGACTGGGTGCAATACCCACAGGTGATCTACAAAGAACAGGTGAGTGCTGATGACGAGGAGGTCGTCAATTACCATATGCCTGGTGGGATGACCATCAAACCAGACAAAGAAGCACATTCTCATTTCATCCCTTGGTATCATGTGGTGGTCGCTGATGTCGGTGCGATGTATCCGACGATTCTGAAGGCGATGAACATTGGAGCAGATACGGTCCGGCTCGCGACCAGAAATGAAACCCCAGATGCGTGGGTATGGCTGAAGAAAATTTCTGACGAGTTCTTGAAAAACCAGGACTTGAACTGGCGAGAACTCACCAAGCAGGACACGTACGCCGATAAAGGGTACATGATTGGAGTGTGTATCGATACGAACCCTGGTGTCGTGAACTGTGCAATGACCGGCATTATGAACATGATCGGGAAGATAAAAAAAGAATTAAAAATCGCGAAAACCAAGATGCAGACATCAGAGCTGGAGAGCCTGAAGATGATGTATCAAAGCATGAAAGGAGCCAGGAACGCTGGCACCCATGGAATCTTGGCGGCTCCGACTGTGACAGGGAGACAGTTCAACCTTTGGGGTGCTGCTGCGATCACCACAAAAGGGCAAATAATCCTTGCAGACACGCTAGATTACCTCAACAAGCAGGATATCAGAGTGGTCTATGGTGATACGGATGGTATCTACATGGGTTGTTCCCGTTCGATGGGAAATCTCCCTGGGTTTTCAAAAGCATTAGGTATCACGGTTTCCCCAGACGAGGAGAAATGGATTACCAAGCCTGATGTTGCGAATGCAGCGATAAAACAATGCAATGAAAAATGGCAGAAAGAGTTGAAGTACCCGGATTTTGAGTTAGAGGCAGAGCAGCATGACGCAATGATTTTTGTCAAGCATAAAAACTACCTTATTTTTGATGAGAAGAATGGGAAAATCGAGATGACGACGAAAGGGAATAACTTCAAAGGATCCGATAAAGCGAACATTGCTCGGAAGGTGTTAGCAGAAATCATGATGACCGTACTTCAGGAGAACCCGCGTTGGGAAAAGGAAGAGGATGCGCGTGCGGCGGTCAAGGAAAGCATCAAGAACACAACTAGAGAAATCGTCTCCAAGCTGGATCTTGCACGCGTCGATTTGAATGATCTGACACTGGTGCAATCGGTTCAGCCGGAGAAACGGTATAAGTTGAACCAAGATGGTTCTTCATCGACATTTGGAAAGCGAGCGGAGGCTCTTGAGAAGCTGCTTGGTTATCGGATTCGAACCCGGGTGAAGATGAAGTTTGTCATTACAAAAAAACCGCTGCCCGGCATCTTAAAACCTTCGAAAAGCGGGGTGAAACCTATCGATTACATGTACCCCGTCGACCTGGTGAAAGATCGAAAAGAAATCGATCTTGACTGGTATAAGAAAATGGTCGAGAACTACGTACAGGGTGCATTTGGATTATCTGATATCGCTGCGACAGAACAGAAAGGTCTTGACGCTTGGATGTAGCGATATTCCTTTTTTTGTTATTCATACTCATGCGACCTGGTATCAGTTGTACAACAAACCCTTTAAAAGAAGAAGACGAAACTAGTAATTGAGGACTATGTTAATCGTCGGACAGGTATCCAGCAAAGAAGAGGCAAACGAAATCACCTTTATCGCAAAGCTTTTTATCGTTGGTCAACGAGCACGGTTTCTTGCGTCAAACCCACAAGCTGCTTGTGCAGCAGATGAAGAAGACGATGAGGACGAAGAAGACTAAGGGGTTTTGTTCAGGATAAAAAAGACTCTGTTATCCTTTGTTTCTTTTCATTTTTTCTTTATTTCTTGTACTATATCATCATAACAGCATTGGACTAATGCATCAACCGGTTGTGCTGCATCTAGATGGAGAAACCGATTTCCTTTTGAAACCTTCAGATAATTCTCATGGACTTTTTCTAAAAATGCAAGCTTTTCAAATGGGATTAACTCTGTTCGATGCTGAATGCGTGCCAGAGATGTTTTCGGGTCGATTACAAACAAGAATGTTCGATCCGGCAGAAGAATTCTATCTTTAGAAAGCTCCTGGAGCCATTCCAAGGGATTTTTCAATTCAGATTCCAGTTGAGCTGCTTGATAGGCATAGGTCGACTCGGCGTAACGGTCGCAGAGGACGATTTTTCCGTCATCTAGCCATTGCTGGATTTGTTTGCAGTGCAAGATGCGATCTGCTATAAAGGTAAATGAGGTGATAAATGGATCAGACTGCGTTTTGATACATTGTTGAACATATTTTCCCACGGTTGAATCAGTTGGTTCATAGGTCCAAAGGGTGTCATATCCAGCAGCTTGTAATTTCTTCGCGACTAACTTTGATATCGTGGATTTTCCTGAGCCGTCAATGCCTTCAAATGTCACAAATCGTTTCATTGTTTCTGTTTCTCCTGTTTCCATTTAGCGCTATAGTAACTGAGTGGATGATGTATTTTTTTGCAGAGGTCATCCATTTTATCGACCGGGCATATCCCATAGGTACGCATTTTTTCGCATCCTGGGCATTTATACTCTGTTGATGACGATGCACCGGTGATATGCTCTACCTGATATCTAGTTTTATCTTCTTGATAGTCTGGGGCGGTGCTGAAGAGCTTCAAGATGTCATTGGTGCTGAGTTTTAAAGAGCTTAGGAACGCGACTAAGGAAAATCTTCCCATGTGTGGTACGTTTTCCCCAGATTGGATCGCTGATAATATATCTTTCATACAAGGTGGGAGTTTCTCGATGTTTACCTTGCCTACGGGTGTTGCCTCCATTTTTTTCTTCTGCAGGGCAAGTATGTTCTGAAACCGTTGGATATCTGAAAAAAAGACTTCATACACGCTTTTATCGCACTCCCGCGCAACGAGTTCTTTATTGATGCGCTCCCGAAGTGACTCTAAAAGAATTCTAGCGAGGTCTTTTTGGGATATCGTAAGGAATCCGTTGCTTATCCCACGGTTCACCATTTTCCATTCTTTATATCGTGTTGGCGCGTTTCGTAGATAATCTTTGAAAAAGATTTTAATGATGTTTGTCTCGGGGTTGTGTTGAATGGTTACTTCGAGTTCCTGGGCAACGGTGAGAAGAAAGGGGGTAGGCTCGTTGAGGAGATATCGATGCACATGGGATGCTTCGCCCAGGGCGTATCGTTTTTTGAAAAAGGAATCACCGATACAGACTGCTACCATGCGAGCTAAGGGGTAGGATAAGATTTCCATGATGCAGTCGGATTCATTGGCAAGGCTGCGTTGGCCTACATCTCGGTTTTTCAAAGCATTGTCTAATCGTTCGATGCTGATGATTCGTGCTCGCTCATACGGGGGATCGTGAAGTAATTCATGAATCGATGGTCCGTTTTCTTTGATGAACTGTCGTGTGTCTTGTAAGAATGGATATTTGGCTAAAGTCACTAGCTCCCGCATGACAGACACCGATATTTCTCTTCATTAAAGAACCTTCCTCTTTATTGGTATCTTTAAATTTTAAGTAGTAGAAGACCGATAGGGGCTGGTGCATCATTTGGGCTCGTAGCTTAGACTGGTGGAGCGACTGGCTCATAACCAGTTGGTCGTCGGTTCAAATCCGACCGGGCCCATACCCTTACGTTTAACCAGTTTATCCTGAATTCTTTTTAATGAAATTAGAGAGAATTGTTTTGAAAACTTGGTTTTTATCAATCCCAAATCTTAAAATAAGATAACTGATTACAGGCACGGGGCATTTTTATGGTAGTTAATTACGACCGTTTATTCTCAAATCGATCAAAAAACCTGAAATCCTCTGAGATACGAGAGTTATTGAAACTCACACAAAGTCCTGGTTTCATCTCTCTTGCAGGGGGATTACCAAATCCTCAGGCATTCCCTATCGACGTCATCCATGAATGTATCGAGAAGGTGTTTAAGACCAACATTCATAACGCTCTTCAATATGGGACGACAGAAGGGTTACCCCTGCTTCGGAACGTTCTGGCGCAGAGGATGAGGGAAAAAAAGGGGATTGATTGTGAGCTCCATGACATTCTGATCACAAGTGGTGCGCAGCAGGCGCTGTCGTTTATCGCGTTTAATTTATTAGATCCCGGCGATACCTATATCACGAGTGCACCAACTTATTTAGGAGCCTTGCAGGCGTTTCATGCATATCAGGGGAACTGCGAATGTATCCCGATGAATGACGAAGGAATCGATATTGACTCGCTACGAAGGAACCTGAAGCGTCTTCATCGAACCGGCATTACCCCAAAGTTTCTGTATGCGGTCGCAACTTTCCAGAATCCATCTGGGGAATGCATCTCATTGGAACATCGGAAAGAGCTTCTTGAGATTGCATCAGAGTATGATTTTATCATCGTCGAGGATGATCCTTATAGTGAACTGGTCTTTGAAGGAGAACCGATTCCTTCAATTAAATCCTTAGACACTAAGGGTCGGGTGATTTATATTGGGACGTTTTCAAAGGTGCTGGCGCCTGGGTTTCGACTTGCCTGGATTATTGGCTCTGAAGAAATCATCAACCGATTATCCCTTACGAAACAATCCAGCGATCTTTGTTCAAATATGTTTGTTCAATACATTGCCTATGAGTATATCAAAGGAGGGTATCTCGATATACAGATCAAACATATCAAGCAGCTCTATAAGCACAAACGGGATGTGATGATTAAAGCATTGAAGGAATATTTCCCGAAAGAAGCGAAATGGACCGTCCCGGGTGGCGGGATGTTTCTCTGGGTTACCTTGCCGAAAAATGTCAACACGCGTCTGATGTTCAAACGAGCGGTCGCAAAGCAGGTCGCCTATGTGGTCGGTGATGCGTTCTATCCGGATAGCAGCAATTATAATTCCATGAGACTGAATTTTTCGTATTCTGATGATGATGTGATCCGAGAAGGCGTCAAACGTCTCGCAGAAGTTATCAGAGAAGAAATGTCTACTCCCTATGATAAAGATGAGTACGTGAGCGGTGTGTAACCATCGCTTTCATTTTTTTCCATATTATCCAAGAATGTGAAAAAGAATCAAGAATTTCTCCTCGCACTAACTTTAAATAACTAAACGGTATTCCGGAAGCCTATATCTGAAGGGTGATTAAACTGGGCAACATACGACAGACACACATCAAGAGCACTGCAATTGATTTAGTGAAGAAGTATCCAGAACAATTTTCTGGTGATTTTCAGAATAACAAAGAAAAGGTTGATTTACTTGTGACCGTGAGTAGTAAACTTCTGAGAAATAGGATTGCTGGGTACATTACTCGATACGTGGTTTCTCGGAGTAAATCAAAACCAAGTCGACCCATTTCTGAGTAACACCCCAATATTTATTTTATACGGTGAAATGTTCCTCACAGGTGAATTCTTATTTCCGTACAAAACGCTATCGAATCCCTCCAACAGGGACGGTTCATTCTGATTTATGATAACGAATCAAGAGAAAGCGAAACAGATCTTGTCATCGCCTCCCAGTTCGTAACCCCCGAATCAATCAAACGCATGCGAAAAGACGGCGGCGGACTCATCTTCCTTATGATGTCCCATCCGGCGGCACAGACATTACAACTCCCTTTTCTTTCCGATCTCTTTGCTCAGGTGAGCAATGAATACCCTGTGCTCAAAGCACTCGTCCCAAATGACATCCCCTACGACACCAAATCCTCATTCTCACTCTATATCAATCATCGAGAAACATTTACCGGAATAACCGACAACGACCGCAGCTTGACCATGAAGAAATTCGCAGAACTCGTAAAAAGAATAAAAGACAAGGACAACAACACAGCAGTAAAACAACTAGGAAAAGAATTCCGATCTCCAGGACACATCCCTATCTGTATCGCCTCAGAAAAACTTCTCAACGAACGAAAAGGTCATACAGAACTCGTAATTTCATTACTACAAATGGCGGAACTTACCCCGGTCGGAAGCGGCTGTGAAATCATGGGAGAACACGGAAAAGCACTACCAAAAGAAGATGCAAAGAAATACGCTGAAAAAAACAACTTTGTGTTTCTAGAAGGAAACGATATTATCAAGGCGTGGAAACAATGGTCAAAGTAATGGCAACCGGGACCTTTGATTTACTTCACATGGGACATATCTACTACCTAAAAGAAGCAAAAAAACTTGGGGACCTCCTTGCGGTCGTGGTCGCCACAGATGCAACAGTACGCAAACTCAAACATGATCCAATCACCCCACAAGAGATACGAGTCAATCTCATCAAAGAACTCAAAGTAGTCGACGAAGCCTACCTTGGCCATGAGGAGGACATGTACACAATCGTCGAAGAAATAAAACCTGACATCATCGCCCTAGGGTTTGACCAAGTCCATGATGCTGATATTATTAAGAAAGAACTGAAAAAAAGAAAACTCAACGTGCAGGTCGTCAGACTCTCAAAATACCAAGGGGAAAGCGACCTGGAGGGGACCCGTCGAATAATCCAAAAAGTCATTGCAGCCCACGAGTTCCAGAAGAAAATGCAACGCATCGAAGGAGAACCATGAAACGAATAGGCATCGCAGACACCACCTTTGCTCGCTACGATATGGCACACGCAGCAATCAATGAACTGCAATCCCGCTCCACTGGATTCACCATCATCCGATACACAGTCCCCGGGATAAAAGATTTGCCCGTCGCATGTAAAAAATTATTCGAAGAACAATCCTGCGATATTGCAATGGCACTGGGTATGCCTGGCCCAAAACCAATCGATAAACAATGCGCTCATGAAGCAAGCACCGGACTGATCCATACCCAATTATTCTGCAACAAGCATATCATCGAAGTCTTTGTCTATGAGGATGAAGCACAGAACGGAAAAGAACTCGCATCGCTTGCCAATCAACGAACACGGGAGCATGCGAAAAATGTCATCGACCTGCTGTTCCATCCTGAGAATCTCACCAAACACGCTGGTCAGGGCCTTCGAGAAGGATTCGAAGACGCAGGACCAGTACAATAAAAAAGGAGGCAAAAAAATATGGCAAAAGAAGTAATACGAATCGGAGCGGTTGTCTCTGATTTCAACTATGACATCACCATGATGATGTTCGAACGAGCAAAAGAACACGCGGAGTTCTTAGGCGCTGAAATTACCAAAGTAGTGAAAGTCCCAGGAGTCTTCGACATGGGTCTTGCCGTCAAAAAATTACTCACAAGGAATGATATCGACGGTGTCATCACCATTGGGGCAGTCATTGAAGGAGAAACCGAACATGATGACTTAGTCATTCAACATGCAACCAGAAAAATCGCTGACCTCGCATTAGAGTACAACAAACCAGTCGGTCTTGGTATATCTGGACCCGGGATGACCCGGCTGCAAGCAGAAGACCGCATCGAACGAGGAAAAGCAGCGGTCGAAGCAGTCGTAAAACTCCATCAACGCTTACAACAAATCTAAAAAAAAATTTTCCTTTATCTTTCTTCTTTTTCAAAAGGTACGACAGTGATTGTTAAATGCTCGAGTTCTGAAATTTTCTCCGTTGAAATCTTGATGATCTCCAATTGTACCCGATTAAGTTCTGAAACGGTCATCTCCCCAAGTACCATGATCTCAAGCTCACCTTGGATGACAGGACCGGTCCGTCGCAGTCGGACGACCTGAGCAGACTGCACACCATTCACACGTTCTGCATATGTTTTGATCAGAATGCCATACATCAAACAATCCCCATCACACGCATCCACGAGCATATATCCTGCTTCTTTGATGGCGGCAAATCCAATGGTTACGATGAGACCAGCAATGATAAAACCAATAATAGAATCCGCGATGGTAAATCCAAATGATGAAAGTATCAAAGCAACAACAGTAAGAAATGATGTTGTGCCATCTTTGATGGTATTAACGGCATCAAGTCTCACAGAACTCATACCCGCGGTTTTACATTTAATAATCTTATAAACCCCAAGACCGATGGCAATCAACCCGGCAATAAATGCCACGACAACACCAATAAAAGGAAGCTGTATCTGCTGTGGTGTTACTAGCTGTGTATACGATCGAAAAATAATGTATCCTGCCAACAAAAACATGACAATTGTCGCAGCAATAGAAGCGAGATTCTCAAGCTTATAATACCCAAAATGAAACCGTTGATCCGCTGGTTTTTTTAAGAATCGAAGTCCACCCCAGACGATTGCTGAGACAAAACCATCTCCAATGCAGTCAAAACCATTTGCAATAAGCGAAACACTCCGCGAGATGGTTTCCCCTAAAATAATCTGTAGTACACCAAGACTCACTAATGAGACCGTTGTTACGAGTGCGACCGTTTCGGTACGGTGGACAACAGATTCTTTTGTGAGAACCATGACACCCGAGAAGGAATAACATGTTATTAAGAATTATTATTTAAAGAGTTAAAGAATAGAGATATGCGATCATTAGCTTTTATTCGTAGAGAATTGAGGTTATAAAATCATATTATGAAAAAGTATTTAAGTCCTGGTTTTCATGGCAGGATGTTCATATAAAAAATATGGCACCAAATGGAGAATAAAGAAAACGAGGGAATATAAATGGTGAAAATCAACATTACAATAGAAGGAGAAAATGTTACAGAAATCATCGATGAACTTTTACATGTCGGTATTGGATTATTAAAATCAAATAGAAAAGAAATTCGAGAGGTTTTAAAGATTCTTGCAGAAGAATCCTTAGAGATATTAAATGAAAAAAAGACCTTGGAACAAGGCGCAGAGCTTTACAGGAAAATAAACTCTGAAATCAATTGGACATACAAACGAACCAAAGAATAAACAACGAAAAAGTATCTATCCTATTTCAATAAAATCACGCGGGCTTTTTGTCAGAAGCTCCATCCCTTCTTTTTTTACGAGAATATCATCTTCGATACGGACACCACCAAATCCTGGCAAGTACACCCCAGGCTCAACGGTAAGAACCATGTTTTCTTTCAGCTCCATGGTGTTATCCAGGGCAAGCCCTATTCCATCATGTACCGCAAGACCAAGACCATGACCCGTGGAATGAATGAATCTTCCTTTGAATTTTGTTGAATCGATATACGATTGTACTGCTTTGTGAACGTCACCAGCTTTGACTCCGGGTTTTATCATTTCAAAAGCAACCTGTTGTGCCTGAAGCACAGTCTCGTACATCTCTTTGTGTTTTTCTGTAGCGTTCCCAAAGACAAACGTACGTGTGATATCGGAATTGTACCTTTTGTAGCATGCACCAAAATCGCAGAGGACAAAGGAACCAGTCTGTAGTTTAACATAACCATGACCGTAGTGTGGTTCTGCTGAGTTTTTCCCAAAGGATGAGATTGTATCAAACGCTGGCTTGTCTGCACCAAGGCTTTGCAGCGAATAATTAATCTCCGCAGCAAGCTCATCCTCGCTCATTCCGTCCGTAACAATGTCCGGAATTGTTATCATTGTCTCATCGGCAATTACGCAGGCTTTTTTTATGCGCTGAATTTCTTGTTCGTCTTTAATGAGTCGTGTTTTTAAAAATCCATCAGAGACATCAACAAACTTTGTGTTTGGTAGAAGGCCTGTTAACTTGTTGAACTCGAGGTACGATAGACCATTTGCGTTCACACCGATAGTTGGAAAAGATTCGATAAGGTTTCTGAGTGTCTGTGAAAATTCATCTCTTGTTTTGTAAACGTGCACATGAGCAGGGGATTTTCGCGCGCTTTCTGCTTCAAGTTCAGAGACTAAAATATCAAGAGTTCCATCGGAATAAAGCACAGAACAAGCCCCTTCAAAAAGCCCTTGATCCAGATTCGTGACGTAGAAGAAATTATCATCGATGAAGGGGATGGTCGCATTTTTTAGTACAATGCAATCAACAGTCTGTTTGCTGTTCAGAAAAACATTTTTGACTCTCGGTATCACGAACGAACCACCTAACGTGCTTAAACGTGCTCCTCACGTAAGTCGAAAGAGAAGAAACGAGGCGAATGACTTGTTGAAGATTACTTTTCTATTGAAGTAATAAGGTTGTGCAGTTGATCCAGGTCTGTTCTAATATTCTCTACTTCTTGCATTTTTTCTTTTTCGAAGCTTTTTAGGATAGATGGCAGGTCAGCTGTCAGTTTGTAGAGATGCACTGGTCTTCCTTTACCTTTCTTTTTTTCATCGCGTTTCTTTGCCCAGCCTCTTCGGCGGAGTTCTTGCATGGCGACGCTTACTTCAGGTTGTCGAAGATCTGCTCCTTGTTCAACGTCTGCAGAGCGACATTCATCCACCTGAGATATGTAGAGTAATGTCTTTGCGAGATTCTTAGGCATCCCAAGCTCTGAGAACAACTGGACCGCTTTATTTTCATTATCATCCAATACGAACGACTTTTTCCGTTTCATACATTCTCCTCGCGGAATAAATCAATTCTGAAGTATATATATTTTTCCAATTTTTTCATTTAAATTTTTATATCTTATTCTATTATTTAAATCTTTTTATTTTTAGCGTACTTTCGCTCATCATTTGTTTTGCAAGATCATCGGGGTAGTCCCCCGCATAAATAATTTCCGTGACACCAGCGTTAATCAACATCTTCACACAAACAACACAAGGAGTACTCGTACAATAGAGGACAGAACCCTTAATTGAGACGCCAAAAACAGCTGCTTGGATGATCGCATTCTGTTCTGCGTGTAATCCCCGACAGAGTTCATGCCGTTCCCCGGAAGGGATATTCTGATCCTCACGAAGACATCCTGTTTCAGAACAATGTTTAAGCCCTTTTGGTGCCCCATTATATCCCGTACTTAAGATATGTTTTTCTTTGACGAGAATGGCACCGACTTTCCGACGTAAACAGGTGCTTCGTTTTGCGACCACATGAGCCATTTCCATAAAATATTCATCGTAGGATGGTCTGGTTTCCATAAAAATCCAACATAAGAATGAGCGCACAGCTTAATAAAATTATTATTGTGCAATGCTTTGGGACTTAGTGTTTCTCATGAAAAACAAACGATCCCCAAACACTGCCCGGAACACGGTCGTAAGAAGCGAGAAACCAAGGATGATGCCCCAGATAACTGGATCAAAAACAGGAGTTGTGGTAAACAGAGTATTCAATCCAGGGACATAAATAATGGCAAGGATCATGAGAAATGTAAAAACAAAAAAAGATTTCAACAGCATATTTTTCCGTTTGAACTTCTCGATGATAGTACCTTCTCGTAAGATGAAAACATAGATCTGCGGAGAGAGCAACGTAATAGCAAATGCAACCGTACCAGCCATCAGTCCAGCTTGTTCAAGACCAATACCCTGGGTTTTAAGATATTCAAAACAAAGGATGTACCCTGCTGCGATGGACAAGCCAAAGATAACCCCGTCGAGAATCATAATCAATCGATGTTTGCGAGAAATAATCGGCTCGGACATCTTCGACGGATTTCGTTTCATGATATCCTTATCAGCAGAATCAGTACTCACCCCAATGCTGGGGAATGATTCCATAATCACATTGGACCAAAGCAATTGTAACGGCATCAACGGCACCGGATACCCAAAGAGTGGTGTGACAAGAATACCGACAACCTTGCCGATATTGTTCGTAATAAGGTAGCGGATGAGTTTTTTGAGGTTCTGATACACCCGTCGTCCCTCCTCAACGGCTTTCACAATGACAGAAAAATTATCATCAGTCAGGATGATGTTTGCCGCCTCTTGCGACACCTGTGTCCCAGCTCGACCCATCGCGATGCCGACATCAGCTTTTTTCAACGCTGGAGCATCGTTGACACCATCACCAGTCATAGCGACGATATGGTTTTTCGCCCGCAGTTTTTCCACAATCTTTAACTTATCAAGCGGTGCCACACGAGAATACACCCGTAGCTGCTCCACACGGTTTTCGAACTCCTGATCGGACATCTGCTCCAAGTCTTTCCCTTCAATTGCCTCGTTTATATCGGAGGCAATACCGACACTTTCAGCGATTGAAAAACCGGTCTTGATACTATCACCAGTAATCATCACGACGTTGATGTTTGCGTCTTTTGTTTCTTGAATCATCTGTTTTACTTCGTCTTTTGGTGGATCGTAGATAGCAGCGGTAGCAAGGAAGGTGAAACCTGAGAGGTTATTCACATCAATCTTCTGAATGTCGCCAACGTTTGTTTTTTTCACAAAACCAATGAGGCGGAAGCCTTTCTCAGACCGCGAGCTTAGCTCTTTTCCGATATGCTGCCGATGATGATCATCCAATGTCTGGATCTTCCCATCAAGATAATATGAGCTACAAAACGTAAGGATTTTTTCAGGCGCACCCTTAACATAGATATCATGCTTCTCTGAGCTATCTGTGGTAAGAATCGCTGAAAACATCAGTTCAGAGGAGAAAGGAACACTATCAATACAGCGGTAAGAATCGAACTGATCTGGTTTAAAACCATTTAGAATCGACGCTTTAATCAATGCGATCTCAGTAGGATCTCCTAACTCTTTGATGATGTTTCCATCTTGTTCCACGACCTGAGCCGTGGAGCATTTTACAGATGTCAAAAAAAGATCATGCAGAAGCGCCGATTTGCCTTCTGCGATCATCTTAAACACATCAGCCATCACATAGAACTTTGTTCCAATAAAGAATTCCTTCACCGTCATATCATGCTTTGTGATGGTACCTGTTTTATCAGTGCAGATATAATCGACATTCCCAAGGGTCTCAACCGATGAAAGCTGTTTGATAATGACGGAGTTTTTCGCGAGTCGCTCCATTGCCAGGGATAACGCGATGGTCATGGATGCAGGTAAGCCTTCTGGAAAGACTGCAACTAATATGCTAATCGCAAGCAAAATGGAAAAACCAAGGTCAGTCCCACGCATATATCCCATGACTAAAACAAGGACGAGGGCAACGATTGCTAGTGCGACCAACGATTTCACTTCAACGTCCATTTTCTTCTGAAGAGGTGTACGTTCTTCTTCTGCCTCTTGAATATTAATCGCGATTTTCCCTAACTCAGTGGCATTCCCTGTTTTTACGACAAGTCCCTTTGCATGACCGTTGAGGACTTTACTGCCCGCAAAAACAATATTTTTCATCTCGTAGAGTTTCAGGTTTTTTTCAATAATTGGTTGTACATTTTTCTGAATCGATTCGCTTTCACCAGTCAGATGTGCTTCATCAACAAGTAAATCTGTCGCTTCAATCAATCGCGTGTCACTAGGGATAATATCTCCAGATTCAAAAACAATAATATCCCCAGGTACTAAAAATTTTGAAGCGATGACATCAACGTTTCCATCACGAATGACTTTGCATTGAGGAGAAAGAATTTTTTTCAACTCTTCCGCTGCTTTCTCTGCTTTTCCCTCCTGAATAAGACCAATGATGGTATTGATGAGAACAACAGCGACAATCGCAATGGCCTCAAGTGCATCATTAATAATAAAAAACGAAAGAAGAGCTGCGATAATCAGAATAAGAGCCATGGGCTCAATGAGAGCCTCAACGATCTTTCGAAAAATAGTTTTCTTTTTTACCTTGGCAAATTCATTTGTTCCATAGATGCGCAACCGTTCCTCTACAACCTCTTGGGATAGACCTTGAAACGAGGTCTGAAATACGGTAAATAAATCTTCCTTTGTTTCGAACGAGAAATTTCCAGACAGCTCGATTTTTTCAGATTGCATTTGGTTTTTTCCCTTTGGTTGTTCCCCTAAAATCATGTCGTCTTTTTATTAGTTTTCATTTAAGGGAAAAATTACATTTTATATGAAATAAAAACCATACATTATTAAAGAGTTGAAAGATAAAGGATTTCGACACGGTATCTTCGAGGGGGAAGCATGAAAAAAATCGGTATCTTAACTGGTGGCGGTGATTGTCCCGGGTTAAACGCAGTTATTCGTGCGGTGGTAAAAAAATCATTGAAATACCATTGGGAAGTCATTGGAATTTTGGATGGATGGAAAGGTCTTATCGAAGGTAACATTCTCCCACTTACCAATCAACATATCTCTGGGATATTACCCAAAGGTGGAACGATCCTTGGGACGTCTCGGACGAACCCATTCAAGGATCAGAAAAACGTCGATAAACTTCTCTCGAATATGAAGAAATTTAAGATCGATGCTCTCATCGCCATTGGGGGAGAAGACACCTTGGGAGTTGCTTTGAAATTACATAAAATGGGAGTTCCTGTTGTCGGCGTCCCAAAAACGATTGATAATGATATTTCAGGCACAGATTACACGTTTGGGTTTGACACCGCAGTCTCTATCGTGACTGATGCGATAGACCGCCTTCATACAACCGCAGAGTCTCATCATCGGATCATGGTGCTTGAAGTAATGGGACGACATGCAGGATGGATAGCGACGGTATCAGGAATCGCTGGTGGCGCAGATGAAATATTAATCCCTGAAATCCCTTTCCGTATTGATGATGTCTGTGACAACCTCAAAGCACGACATGAAAGTGGGAAGAAATTCAGCATCGTTGTAGCATCCGAAGGAGCAAAACCAATCGATACTGATAATTTTGAGACATTATCTGAAGAAAAAGATGAGTTTGGTCATGTGCGTCTCGGTGGTATCGGACAGCGTCTTGCCACGGAAATCGAGAAACGCCTTGGTGTTGAGACACGGTTCACCGTCCTTGGGCATGTGCAACGTGGCGGATCTCCTACGGCATACGACAGGGTTCTAGCGACTCGATACGGCGTGGTCGCAGTAGAACTGGTAAAAGAAGGACATTTTGGTATGATGGTCGCCTTACGTGGTTATAAAATCGTGCCCGTCGATCTGACCGAATCGGTAACAAAACTCAGGACTGTTGACATGGATCTTTATAATATTGCGACAACCTTTTTCGCCAAACCACATAACGAATAAAGAAAGCAGCATTCCTTGATTTATTTTTTTAACTTCACTTCAACATCCTGAAAATCCTTTGGGACGAACGAATGCAGAAACACACTGCGTGCTTCATCCTCAAGTACACGAAAATCAAGATACCGCGGGCTGATGTGGACCAAAAACAGTTTTTCTACCCGTGCTTTTTTTGCTAATTCAGCGGCCTGAGCAGCAGTCGTATGTCCATACTCCTTGGCGATATCCTGAAGTCTTGTATCAAAGGTCCCCTCATGAATGAGGACATCAGCATCCTTGGAAAAACCAATCATCTGCTCACATGGTTTGGTATCACCAGAAATCACGATCTTTCTTCCTTTCCTC
>Ga0105093_10000315_pt1 | contig 18634 bp, 20 predicted proteins | sample PPLLak3March2015_2_FD_79111 | JGI IMG/M metagenome (GOLD analysis project Ga0105093, IMG submission 79111) | Freshwater sediment microbial communities from Prairie Pothole Lake near Jamestown, North Dakota, USA - PPLs Lake P8 Core (3) Depth... | ecosystem: Environmental > Aquatic > Freshwater >... | reverse complement strand
GGCGACGACGGTAGCGTCGTAAGGCGGGATGAATGGGTCAAGGATCCTTGAGCCGCAGGTGGTCCGGACGCCCCGGGTGCAGATGACGTCTTTGATGGCCACCGGAATGCCGTTCAGAGGGCCACATTGGCCAGCGGCAATCGCGCGGTCGGCAGCGGCCGCCTGCGCAAGGGCCTCTTCGGCGGTGATGGTCAGGAAAGCGTCGATCCGGCCCTCCACGCCCGCGATCCGATCCAGCACCGCCCGGGTCAGCTCCGTTGAAGTGATTTCCTTGTTTTTCAGAAGCCGGTGGGCTTCGGAGATGGTGAGGTTGTATAGATTCACGTTGCGAGTTCCTTTGTCTACGGATACTGAATGCATGATGTCCGATACTCGATACTGGATGCTTGATATTCATATAGTAACCTTTGTCTTATCGAGCACCGCGTATCGAGCATCCATCATCGGCTTTGTTTACCCCACCACCTTCGGCACCACAAAACTGCCGTCATCCTGTTGGGGGGCGTTGGCAAGCGAGGCTTCCCGCGGCAGGTGCTGAGTTTCGACATCTTCGCGAAACGCATTGGTCAGTGCCAGCGCATGCGACGTCGGCCGGACCCCGGTCGTGTCAACCTGATTAAGCTGATCCACGTATGCCAGGATGTCTCCGATTTGGCCGGCGAGCTTCTCGACGGCCGACTCCTCGATCTCCAGCCGCGCCAAGTGCGCGACGTGCAGGACCTCTTCCTTGGTAATGTTCATTTTGACTCAACCATCCGCTTTTAGTGTCTTATCTGGTTAGGCTTAAATGGCAGTTTTAAGTTTTAAGGGTCAAGTTTTAAGTGAAGGATGATGACCTGTTTTGATGAAAAAGAAATTATACGCTCAACACTTAAAACCTAAAACGACCCAGCGCTAGCGGGGTGTCATTATTTCGGCACAACGTTCGGCGCAAAGCCATCCTTTTGGAGCCGCTCCATCGTGGTGCGGGCAAACTCCTTGGAGGGGAACTCCCCCATCCGAACCCGGTACCAGGTGCCCTTTTCCGGGATGGCGATGGGTTCGATATAGGCGGCATATCCCTTTTGGCGCAGCCTCTCCAAATACCGCCGGGCCTCCTCTTCGCTCCTCACCGCTGCGATCTGAACGGTCAAAGGCTTGCCGGGTAACGGCGGCGGGGCGGGCGGGGCGGGCGCCGGGGCGGTCGGCGCAGCCGGTTTTTCGGCCTTCGCCGAGGCCGGTGTTTCCGCCGGCTTGGGCGCCACGGGTTCCGGCCGGGCGGCGGGCGGAGCGGGCGGAATGTTCGTCAGCTCGGCGTCTTCCCGGTTCTTCGGCAGCGACTCGTAGAAACCGAGATCGGTTTTGTTCTTCATTTCGGTGGGCTGGGGCCGCGGACCGCTCTTGGGCGCCGGCTGCGCCGCTTTTTGCATGGACTCCAGCGTGCGCTTGAGCTGGTCGAGCTCAAACCCGATCGGCGCCGTGCCTCGGCCGACCATCACCCCCACCCCGAACATCCAGGCGGATATGATGAAAACCACTACCACCCAGCCGGCCACCGCTTTGCGGGTGAGCGTTATGAGGGTTTTCTTGCCCGGATCTTTATGGGATGGATCGGCCATGCATGGTCCGCCTGCTCGAATTGCCTAAGCTTCAATCCTTAGAGACTTTCGCATTTCAAGTCAAGAAAGTTTGGCCGGCGGCAGGATCCTTCCGAGATCGATTTTCGCTTGACACCGCGGCAAAGGCAGCATAGGAGACCGGGTTAACTGCGGGCTGTAGCCTGCGTTGTATCATCTCCACAATCGAATGAGTCATTTTAAGCCACGAAGGCCAGGCGCCATGGAGGCGCCGCCGCGTGGCTTTTTTTTTGGCATTTTTTTGACTTCGTCAAAAAAAATCAAAAGGGAGGAAATGATGAAAAAGAAGCATGCAGCGCTGTTGGCAATCGTAGCGGTGTTGGTGACATCGGGATCGGCTTTGGCCCATTTCGGCATGCTCATCCCCTCGCAGGCCACTGTGTCCAAGGCCGATCCGAAAACGGTGGATCTCCAGATCTCGTTTTCACACCCCATGGAAATGGAGGGCATGGACATGGCCAAGCCCAAGGCGTTCGGGGTGATGACCGGCGGATCGAAGGAGGACCTACTCGCCACCTTGAAGCCGGCCCAGGTGATGGGCAAGGCGGCCTGGTCGGCGCAGTATGCTCTAAAAAAGCCCGGAATATATGCTTTCTACGTAGAGCCGGAACCCTATTGGGAACCGGCGGAGGATTGCTTCATCGTCCACTACACGAAGGCCGTGGTGCCGGTTTTCGGCGATGAAGAAGACTGGGACAAGGAGGTCGGGCTGAAGACCGAAATCGTTCCCCTGGCCAGGCCCTACGGGCTTTATGCGGGAAACGTCTTCCAAGGCATCGTCAAGGTCGACGGAAAAGCCGTGCCCTATGCTGAGGTCGAAATCGAATTCTTCAACAAGGACCAGAAAGCCGAGATCCCGAACGAGTATATGATCACCCAGGTCGTCAAGGCCGACCGCAACGGAGTTTTTACCTATGCGGCTCCCAAAGCCGGATGGTGGGGTTTTGCGGCCCTGAACACCGCAGACTTCAAGCTGAAAAAAGACGGGAAAGACAAATCCGTCGAGATCGGTGCGGTGCTTTGGGTGTACTTCCACGACTGGCAGACCAAGAAATAGGAGGATTTCTGCGAATGAGGGAAATAGATTTTGTGGGAGCGGCTTTCCAGCCGCGATCGTCGAGGCTGAAAGCCTCTCCCACAAGTGCAACTCTTCGACAATCGAAAAACGGAGGATGACCATGAAAAAATGCTGGGTAGTTCTGATCGTACTGCTGTTCATAACCGTTGTCAGCGGCCGCGCGCTGGCCGACAACGCGGCGGTTTTAAAGGAGATCGAGTCGCTCAAGGAGCGCATCGAGGAGCTCGAGCAGAAACTGGCGGAACAGGAGGCTCTGGCAAAGAAACAAGCCGCCAAAACCGAAAAGCAGATCGAGGAAACCGTCGGGGAGGCCCTGGAGGAGCGTTTCGGCACGCTTGAGATCCACGGCGGGGCGATCCTGTACTACCAGGACAGCCGCACGGATGAGCTCAACGGCGAGAAAGCCGACAGCCCGAGCGGCGCCGGCTTCACGGCCGACCTCGAACTCGCCTGGAAGCCGGCGCTGCCGGTGGTGGAGGACGGCGAGTTCTACGTGCGCATCCACGCCGGCAACGGCACCGGCGCCGACCGCACCGGCGGCAGCGGCATCAAACCCGCCGACGTGCTCTTGGCCAACCTCAACACCATCGCCGACGACAACTCCGACGAGGACGACGACAGCGGCCTGCGGCTCTTGGAGGCGCACTACACCCAGCACTTCTTCGATGAGAAGCTGAGCCTTACCGGCGGCAAGGCCGAACAGCTGGGCTTTCTGGACGAGAACGCCTTCGCCAACGACGAGGGCAGGCAGTTCGTCGGCAAGCCCTTCGTGAACAACTCGGTCTTGGACAGCGAAAACGAGTACACCCCGCTGATCGGGGTGAGCTTCAAACCGCTGGAGCTGGTCTCCTTCTCGCTGGTGGGCGCCTCCACCTCCCGGCCCTATGTGGAGGACACCCCGCTCGAAAACATCTCCAAAAGCAAGTACGACAACATTTTCAGCACGCCGTTTATCGGCGGCTAACTGACCTTTTCTCCCAAGTTCGGCGAATTGGAGGGCAACTACCGGCTCTACGGTTGGTACGCGGGCTACGACCACTCCAAGCTCGACGCCGAGCGCAATCCCATTGATGGGGAGAAAGCCAAGGGCTGGGGCATCGGGCTGAGCGCCGACCAGCAGATCACCGAGATGATCGGGTTGTTCGGCCGCTTCGGCTGGAACAACGAGGATGTCTACGTAGTCAAGTGGGAGGCCTCGGGCGGGGTGAACCTCACGGGACTGATTCCCGGCCGCGAAGAAGACACCATCGGGCTGGGCTTTGCCGGCCTGGTGCCCGACAGCCGCTTCACACAGGACGATCCCGAATACCACCTGGAGGTCTACTACCGCATCGCGGTCACCGAAAACCTGGCCTTCACCCCGGACGTCCAGTACGTCTGGAACCCCGGCGGCGACTCCGATAACGACGGGGTCTTCGCCGGCATGGTCCGAGGGGAGTTCAACTTCTGAAGCTGCAGCAAGCGTGTCGGCATCAGTTGCCAAGCGCATTGTATTGAATTAGACTCCTGCAGGCTTTCGAATAAAGCTTAAATTTTCTCGTGGGAGCGGCATCTTGCCGCGATGCGGTCGTGGCTGGAAGCCACTCCCACAAGGACACACTTCCATAGCAATAGGAACGTGCGATGCATATTTCCGAAGGAGTCCTATCGGGTCCGGTGCTCGTTTCCGGCGCGGCCCTCGCCGCCGCCGGCACCGCCATCGGCTTGAAAAAGCTGGACTATGACCAAATTGCTCGAACCGGGATGCTTTCGGGAGTCTTCTTCATCGCCTCGCTGGTCCATGTTCCGCTGGGCCCCACGAGCGTGCACCTGGTCCTGAACGGTCTCCTCGGGCTGATCTTAGGCTGGCCGGCCTTTCCCGCCATCCTGGTGGCGCTGGCGCTGCAAGCGGTTTTTTTTCAGTTCGGCGGCATCACCTCGCTGGGGGTCAACACCGTCATCATGGCCCTGCCGGCGGTGGTCTGCTATGGTCTTTTCGCGCCGCTGCTGCGCCGCGGACAGGCCGTGGCGCTGGCCGCGGCCTTTGCCTGCGGGTTTCTGGCCGTTGGCTTGGGCGGAATCATCGTCGGCTCGGCGCTGATGTTTACGGAAGAGAAATTCTTCGAGGTGGCGGCGGCGGTCGTGGCGGCGCATCTGCCTGTCATGATCATTGAAGGCGTCGTGACCGCGCTCTGCGTGGCGTTCCTCCAGAAAGTCCAGCCTTCCATGCTGCCGGGGTTTTCTCCCAAGGAGGTTCCATGAAAATGCGATCGCTTGCTTATTCAATTTTAGCGGTCGGGATATTGGTTCTTTGCGCCGGATCGGCCCTTGCCCACCGTGTGAATGTTTTTGCCTGGGTCGAGGGCGAGACCGTTTTCGTCGAGTGCAAATACCCGGACGGCACAAAAGTGCGCGAGGGCGTCATCCGGGTGCTGGATTCCGGCGGCAAGGAATTTCTCAACGGGAAGACCAACGACAAGGGTGAATTTTCGTTCAGGGTCCCCAAGCCGGATGATCTCACCATCGTTCTGGAGGCCGGAATGGGCCACCGCGCGGATTGGCCCTTGTCCAAACAGGACCTTGCCCCCGCCGGGCCGGCGTCGCCGCCCGAGCCGGCCGCTCCCAAAACCGAAGCGCCGCCGCCGGCTGCCCAGCAGTCCCATGCCGGACCCTCCTCACTGCCGGCCGCAGACATCGGGCCGGCGCTTGAAAAAGCGCTGGACAAGAAGCTTGCGCCCGTGATCAAAATGCTGGCCGAGATGCACGAGCAAAAAATCCGGCTGACGGACGTTCTGGGCGGCCTCGGATATATTTTCGGCCTGGTGGGCGTGGCCGCCTACTTCAAGCGCAAATAAAGGGGACGGCATTTGAAACGCATCTGCGTCATCGACGGCCAGGGCGGCGGGATCGGCGCCACGGTCATCCGGTATCTTAAAGAGGCTCACGGCGAGGCGGTCGAATTGATCGCCTTGGGAACCAACGCCATCGCCGCCGCCCAGATGCTTAAAGCGGGCGCCAACCGCGCGGCTTCCGGCGAGAACGCCATTCTCTTTACCAGCCGTTGCGTCGATGTGATCATCGGCCCCATTTCCATCAGTTGGGCCAATGCCATGCTCGGCGAGATCACGCCGAAAATGGCCGAGGCGGTCATGTCCAGCCCGGCTCCCAAGCTTTTTCTGCCGCTGTCCCAAGAACCCGTGGTGCTGGTGGGGGTCAGCAGCGAACCCCTGCCCCATCTGGTTCAACAGCTGGTTTACAAGAAACTCAAGGAGGTGTTGTCCGATGTGTGAAGCCAATGCGTACATCATCCGCAACGATCGTGAGGAGCTCGTCCTGGAGTCGGTCGACGTGGTTGAACCCCAGGATGACGGGGGGTTCCTCCTGGTCGACATCTTCGGCCAACAGAAAACCATTCGCGGCAAGCTGAAAACGATGAACCTGGTCAATCACAAGATCCTGTTCGAGTCCTGACGGCCTCCAATGAAGCCGACCTTTTTCGCGTGGGAGCATTGAGTGCTGCGCGAACCCTTCGCCGTCGGCAGCTCGCCCCTGCACCGTCTCGATCCCCGCATCCGGCTGGCATCCGCCGCGGGTTATTCCTGCGTGCTGGCGGTGTGCCGCGAGTTCCCCGCCCTTCTGGCCGCCCTGTTCCTGTCCATGGCGCTGGTCGCCGCGGCCCGCCTGCGGATCGCGGAGGTTCTCAAGCGCCTGCTGGTCGTCAACGGGCTGGTGGTATTTATCTGGGCGGTGATCCCGTTCACTTTCCCCGGCGAGGCGCTGTTTCGCCTGGGGCCGCTCCATGCAGCGCGCGAGGGAATCGAGCTGGCCGCCCAGATCACGCTCAAATCCAATGCCATCATCCTCGCCTTCATGGCCCTGGTGGCCACCATGCCGTTTGCGACCGTCGGCCATGCCCTGCACCGGCTGCGGGTGCCGGACAAGATCGTGCACCTGCTGCTGATGACCTACCGCTACATCTTTGTGCTCGAGCAGGAATACCAGCGCTTGATCCGGGCCGCCCGCATCCGGGGCTTTCGACCGGGCACCAATCTGCACACCTACCGCACCTACGCCTACCTGGTCGGCATGCTGTTTGTAAGAGCCGTGGACCGCGCGGAGCGAGTGCGCTGGGCCATGCTCTGCCGGGGCTTCAAGCACAAGTTCTACAGCCTGCACGAGTTCAACGCCGGAGGGGGCAGCATCGCTTTCTTCGTCCTGATGTCGGCGGCCGTGCTGGGGATTGCCGCCCTCGAGCTGCGGGCGGTGTGGTGAACAGAAGGTATCTTGAAGCGCAACGACGAAATTGGACTTTCAAGGGCGCCGAGCTCATTCGAGGTGGGATTAGACTTGAAAACCGTCGCCGGGATCAGCATAATCGGTTCATGACAACTGCCGCTCCCATCATCGAGTTGAAGGGGGTGACCTTCGGCTATCCGGGAGGGCCGCCGATTCTGCGCGACCTCGACTTTGCTCTATGTCCCGGTCAGCGCATCGGCATCATGGCCCCCAACGGCAGCGGCAAGACCACCCTGTTTCACCTGATCATGGGCCTCGTCAAACCGCTCTCGGGGCAGGTATCGATATTCGGCAAGGCGCTCCGGGAGGAAAAGGATTTCGCCGAGGTGCGACGCCGCGTCGGTCTTTTGTTCCAGGATCCGGACGATCAGCTTTTCAGCCCGACGGTTCTCGAGGACGTGGCCTTCGGGCCTCTTAACCTCGGCAAGACCAAGTCCGAAGCGGCGGCCATCGCACGGCAAACCCTTGCGTTCCTGGGATTGAACGGCTTCGAGGACCGAATCACCTTCAAGCTCTCCGGCGGAGAGAAGCGCCTGGTGTCTTTGGCGACCGTGCTCGCCATGGAGCCCGAAGTGCTGCTGCTGGATGAACCCGAAAACGGGCTCGACACCCGCACGCGCGCCCGGCTCATGGAGATCCTGCTCGGCCTCGACATCGCCTACATACTCATTTCCCACGAACTCGAGTTTCTGGCTGCCGCCACGAACATCATTTACACGATGGACGCCGGCCGGATCCATGTCGACCAGGAGCTCCACATCCACGAGCATGTGCACGCCCACCCCCTGGGCTCCCACCCGCACGCGCATTGCCCGCCGGAATGATATCGCGGCCGGAAAGCCGCTCCCGCAAAAAGGGCCTTCCAATGAAGTTCACCTTTTTTTTCCTGTGGGAGCGGCTTTCCAGCCGCGATGGGTTTCACTGCTTGTCCGGCACCTGCGCCTCCTCGAAGGTCATCACCTCGGTTATCACCCGGACGGCCGCCTCGATCACGCTCATGGCCAGCGCCGCGCCCGTTCCTTCGCCCAGTCGCATTCCGAGATCGAGGATCGGCGCCAGCTTCAAATGCGCCAGCATGTGGCGGTGGCCGGGCTCCTCCGAGCAGTGGCCGGCGAACATGTAGTCGGCCGCGGCTGGCGAGAGGCAGTGTGCGATCAGAGCCCCCGCCGTCGCAATGAATCCGTCGACGACAACCGGTTTGCGGTGGTAGGCCCCGGCCAGCAGGATTCCGGCGATGCCGCCGATCTCAAAACCGCCCACCTTGGCCAGCACGTCCAGGCCGTCGCGCGGGTCCGGCCGGTTGAGGTCCATCCCCCGCCGGATGGCCTCGCGTTTGCGCCGAATGCCCGCATCATCGACGCCCGTACCGGGACCGACCATGTCTGCAATGCCCTTGCCGGTAATGGCCGCTCCGATGGCGGCCGACGAGGTGGTGTTGCCGATCCCCATGTCGCCGGTGCCCAATAGATCGACGCCCCTGCCGATGAGGCTCGAAGCCAGCTCAAAGCCCGTCAGAATGGCCTTGTAGGCCTGCTCGGAGGCCATGGCCGGTCCGCTCGCGAAATTGGCGGTGCCAGGGCCTACCTTGCGCACGAGCAGCCGACCGCCGTTCTCGAGGCTGGCGGCATCCAGGTCCGGTATAATCCCCATGTCGGCCACCCAGACCTCGGCGCCCACCTGGCGGGCGATCGCATTGATCCCTGCGCCTCCGGCCAAAAACGTCCGGATCATGGCGCCCGTTACCGCCTGGGGAAAAGTGCTGATGCCTTCAGCGACGATTCCATGATCCCCGGCCATCACCAGCACGGCTTTCCTTCCGAGCCGGGGCGTGAGCGTGCCTTGCATGGCGCAAAGCCGTTCGCCGATTTCGTGCAGCCTTCCTAAAGCCCGATGCGGCATGACCAGTTGCGCGGTGCGCATTTTAGCCTTGGCCAACGTGCCCTCATGCAGGGGTCGGATGCCGTCGATGATCTGCTGCAGCGAAAGATCCATTGCGTTCTCTCCTTGGTATGTAGTTAGGATCAAAATTTTTCTTGGGTGCGCCAGCCAGGGCGCACCAAAGAAAAATCCTCAAGCGCAGATAGAACGCTTGAGGATTTGCCATCTCCCCTTCAGCGAGCCTGGCGGCAGGTCTTCTGACTATCCCGCCCTCCTGGCCGCCTTCCCGTCCCGCTGAAGCGAAACAGTGGCCGATCCATGCCAGAAGGGTTCCCTGCAATCTTCGATTGAGGGCGGGATCACAGCGGCGGGTCCGTTCCGGATTCGCACCGGATTCCCTGTTTAGGCCGGCAGGCTGCAAACAAATTGTGAAGCAGCCTTTAGATGATCTGCCTGGTTTTGTCAACCAGCCAAATGCGTCACGGGGCTACATTAATCCTAACTTAGCGATTCTCAAATTGATTGTTATGGGAAGGTCCGCTGTCAGGTAATAAAATCGCTCAAGTTTAGGTTAATGTTGACAGAATTGCAGGGCTAGCTTAAAAATAGGCCATTGATTCCGGCAAGGTGCATGCGCTTAATAGGGAACCCCGTGCGAATCGGGGGCGGTCCCGCCGCTGTAACCCCTTCTCCGGCGCCTGTCGCCGGGGAGCTCTTCCGGCCACAGACGACCACTGTTTCGTAAGAGCGGGATGGGAAGGTCGCCAGGAGAGCGGGGGAGCCAGAAGACCTGCCTAGCCGCGTGAACGGAACCGCCTGCGGACACGGGTGGACCCGTCGCATTCCAAGGGCCAAGCAAGCTGGGTGCAACCCTTCAGATGGCAATCATCTGAAGGGTTTTTATTTGGGCGGCGAGGATCGATGAACCTTGACCCACCGAGGGGAGACAATGGTTTGGGAAGACGTTTCCGGGAGGCCACCGCATGGCAGATGTCGACCCTGGTCGTCGTCCTGTTCGGCCTGTTCATCGCCTCGACGGGCATGGGCTACATCCAGATACCCCCGGCCGCCGTGCTGAAGATCATCTGGGGCCAACTCAGCGGCCACCCCGATCCTTTCGCGGGCATGAACGAAATCTTTCCGGTGGTCGTCATGGATGTGCGTCTGCCGCGGATCCTGACGGCGGCGCTGGTCGGCGGCGGGCTGGCCATGTGCGGGGTGGTGTTCCAGGGCATCCTGCTCAACCCGCTGGCCGACCCCTACACGCTCGGCGTTTCAGCCGGCGCCGCGTTCGGCGCCGCACTCGCCATACTCATGAATATCAGCGCGCTGGGGCTTTACTCCGTACCCCTTTTCGCGTTTCTCGGTGCGGTGGCAACCCTATGGGCCGTGATTTACCTCTCGGCCGGAAGCGGCGGGCTGTCGTCCAACAACCTGATCCTCTCCGGCATCATCGTGGCGGCGATCCTTTCGGCAGGCATCAGTTTTTTAAAATATGTCGCGGACGAACAAGTGGCGGTCATCATCTTCTGGCTGATGGGCAGTTTTGCATCCAAAACCTGGAGCGATGTCGTCCTGACGGCCGCCTGCATCGCGTCGGGAGCATCCGTGTTCTTATATTTTGGCCGCGAGCTGAACCTGATGTCCCTGGGCAGCCAGATGGCTTCCTCCCTCGGGGTGGATACCCGGCGGGTCACGCTCATCCTGCTGGCCGCCGCCTCGGTCGTGGCGGCGGTCTGCGTATCGGTGGCGGGGATCATCGGCTTCGTCGGACTGCTGGTGCCGCACACCATGCGCCTGCTGGCGGGGCCGGACAACCGCCGGTTGGTGCCGCTGAGCTTCCTGGCCGGGGCGCTGTTGCTGCTGGGTGCGGACACCCTGACGCGGGCGGTCTTGCCGGTGGAGATTCCCATCGGCGTCCTCACGGCGCTGATCGGCGGGCCTTTCTTCTGCTACGTGTTCCGCCGGCAGTCGACCGGCAGAGTCTGGTAACCATGAGCTTCGAGCTGCGAGATGTCGATTTCTGCTTCAACGGCAAGAAAGTCGTCGACGGCGTGTCGCTCCGGTTGGCGCCCGGAAGATTCTACGGCGTCATTGGGCCGAACGGCTGCGGCAAGACCACGGTGATCGATCTGCTGTGCCGTTTTCGGTCGCCCCAGCACGGTCAGATCCGCTACGGCGGCCAACCGCTGGGCGCCTATTCGAAGCGGCAGCTGGCTAGGGCGATCGCCCTGGTGCCCCAGAACTTTTACATCAATTTTCCGTTCCGTGTACGCGATGTGGTGATGATGGGCCGCTACCCCTATATTCCGAGGTTCGGGCGGCCTTCGGGGCGGGACCTGGACATCGTCGCGGAGGTCATGGAATCGGCCGACGTCGCCGGCATGGCGGAGCGTCTGGTCACCGAGTTGAGCGGAGGCGAGCGGCAGCGGGTGGTGTTTGCGCGCGCCCTGGCCCAGGACACCCCGATGCTGATCCTCGACGAAGCTACATCGAACCTGGACATCGGTCACGCGCTGCGGCTGCTCGACCTTGCCGCGCGCAGGGTTCGCCCGGAATCCGGGACCGTTCTGGCCGTGTTCCAGGACATCAACCAGGCGGCCGCTTATTGCAGCCACCTGATTTTGATGTCGCGGGGAAGAATCGCCGCTCACGGGGACACCCGCGCAGTGCTGACGCCGGACACCCTCCGAGAGGTTTTCGACGTGGATGCCAAAGTGTACCACGACGATTACGCCCATGCGCTGCATGTGGTGTACAAAAGATAAGAGGTTTAAGGGTTCGGAGTTCAGGGTTCAGGGAAAATGGCGATGAAAATCAAAACGGCAGTTTCCATTATCTTAAGCCTATCCTTTGCCGGCCTGTGCGCAGCCGGCCAGCCCGCCGATTTCTGGATCGAGGGGGGCCGGAAGGTGATCGACCAATCCGGCCGGAGGATCGCGGCCACCCGACCTTTCCTCCGGATCATATCCCTTTATGGTGCCCACAGCGAAAACCTGTTCGCCCTGGGGTGCCAGGAGTCGATCATCGGGGTTTCAACCCATGAGGATTTCCCGCCGGAGGCCCGGCAGAAACCCGTTTTCTCGTATCACGACGACCCTGAAAAGTTCCTGGCGGCGCGTCCCGACCTGGTCCTCACCCGCCCCATGATCGACCGCGGCTACCCCCAGTTCGTCCAGCGCCTGGAGAATAGCGGCATCACCGTCGTCTCCTTGCAGCCCGGCACCGTTGAGGAGATGGTCGTTTACTGGCGGATCCTGGGGCTTCTGACCGGACGCGAGGCCCAGGCAGAGGCCATGGTGGATCAGTTCAATCGGGCGGTGGCCGGGCTCAAAGCGCTGACCGTCGGCATCCACCCCAAAAAACGGGTCTACTTCGAAGCGATTCACCCGAAGATGAAGACCTTTTCCCCGGACTCGATGGCCGTGTTCGCCCTGGAGACTGCCGGCGGGGTCAATGTCGCCGCCGACGCCCAGCCGGTGAGGGGCACCAACATCGCCGCGTACGGCAAGGAGCGCATCCTGGCGCGGGCCGGCGACATCGATGTCTTCATCGCCCAGTCCGGCACCATGAATCAGCCGACCGTCGAACTCATCAAGGCCGAGAGCGGCTTCAGAGCCATCCGCGCGGTGAAGGCCGATCAGGTCTACCTCATCGACGAGCGCCTGATCTCACGACCGACCCTGCGCCTGTTGGAGGGGATTTTTGAAATCGGGAAGATCCTCTATCCTGAAGATTTTCCCGAAAAAGCCCGGGAAATCATCCAAGAGGCAGAAAATTGAAGGGCATCGTCATCGCAGGCACCCACAGCGGGTGCGGCAAGACCACCGTGAGCCTCGGATTGATGGCCGCCTGGAAGCGTCGCGGCCGGAGGGTGGCGCCATTTAAAGTCGGCCCCGACTTCATCGATCCCGGACACCACGCGCGCATCACCGCAAGACCCGGCCGCAATCTGGACGGTTGGATGCTGTCGCGCGAGTACAACGTGGACGCGTTCCGGAAAGCGGGCACCGACGCCGACATCGCGGTCGTCGAGGGCGTGATGGGGCTCTTCGACGGCTACGACGGCAAAACCGAAAGCGGCTCCACCGCCCAAATGGCCAAGTGGCTGGGTCTGCCCGTGCTCCTGGTGGTGGACGCCCGCAGCATGGCGCGCAGCGCCGCCGCCCTCGTCCAGGGCTTCGAGAACTTCGATCCGGCCGTACCGTTCGCCGGCGTCGTGTTCAACCATCTGGGCAGCCCCCGCCATCTGGGCTTTCTGCGCGAGGCCCTGCCAGGCGGCGTTCGGATGCCGTGCCTGGGGGGCCTGCTGCGCGAGCAGGCCCTCGCCATACCCGAACGTCACCTGGGATTGGTCACCCGCGAGGAGCATCCGTTGGACGATGCCGCCGTCGGCCGGCTGGCAGACCGCATCGAGCGGGCCATCGATGTCGACGACCTGTTGGCGGGCCTGCCCGAAATCAGCGGACCGGCGGCGGCCCCCGTCAGCTCGACCCGGCCGGCCGCACCGGTGCGCATCGGTGTTGCCCGGGACCCGGCTTTCTGCTTCTACTACCCCGACAACCTCGAGCTGCTCGAGGGCAGCGGTGCGCAGTTGCTTTTCTTCTCGCCGACGCAAGATGCGTCGCCGCCGCCGGACCTCGACGGCATCTACATCGGCGGCGGCTACCCGGAGCTCTTTGCCGGACCGCTGGCCGCCAACGAGTCGCTGCGGCGTCGCATCTTGGAGCACAGCCTGGCGGGCATGCCGATCTACGCGGAGTGCGGGGGATTCATGTACCTCTGCAGCGAGCTCCAGGATCAACAGGGCCTGCGGTTTCCGATGGTCGGCTGCTTTCCGTTCAAAACCCGCATGCTGCCGCGGCTGAAGGCGCTGGGCTACCGCCAAGTGCAGCTCGCCCGCCGGACCATCATCGGCGAGCGGGGTGCCGTCGTGCGCGGACACGAGTTTCATTATTCGGAACTAGCGGCGGCCCCCTCCACGGCGGAGTCCGTGTATCGGATCGCCGGCCGCGACGGCGGGCATATGACCATGGAAGGCCACGTGCTCCGCAGAACGCTCGGGAGCTACATTCACCTGCACTTCGGAAGCGCCCCGCAGGCGGCAGAGACCTTGGTCGCATCCTGCCGCGCCTACCGCACCGAAAGGAATCCGAACGCATGAAGCCCATCGACATCGAAACGGAGAGCTTCCGCATCATCGACCGGGAGGCCGGCCCGCACGCCTTCACCCCCGAACAGTGGCCGATCGTGCGGCGCATGATCCACACCTCGGCGGATTTCGACTATCTGCGGACCGTGCGCTTCCATCCGCAGGCCGTCGCAGCCGGGTTAAAGGCCCTGCGGGCGGGCATGCCGATCATTACCGACACCAACATGGCGCGCTCCGGCATCCGCAAGAAGGATGCCGGGCGTTTGGGCGTCGCGGTGATCTGTCGCATGGATGAAGCCTCCGTCCACGCCGCGGCGCAAAGCTCCGGCAGCACCCGGGCCGAGGCTGCCGTGGACGCGGCCCTGGCGGAAATGACGGACGGCGTTTACGTCGTCGGCAACGCCCCGACCGCGCTGCTGCGCCTGATCGAACAGGTGCGCTCCGGCCGGGCGCAGCCGGCCCTCATCGTCGGATTGCCGGTCGGTTTCGTCAACGCGGCCGAGTCCAAGGCCGCCCTTGCCGAATTGGACCGCCCCTTCATCACCAACACGGGCCGCAAGGGCGGATCCAACGTGGCGGCGTCCGTGATCAATGCGCTGCTGCTGCTGGCGCAGGAAAAAAAACAAACCATAGGTCCTATATGACCTATAGGACCTATTAAAAAAAACCTTTTATAGGTGCTCACCATGAAAAACAAGCTTGGTACCCTTTACGGCATCGGGGTCGGTCCGGGAGACCCGGAGCTGATCACCCTTAAGGCCATCAAGGTGCTGGGACAGGTCGACATCGTGTTCGCGGCGGCCTCCACCAAGAACCACCACAGTCTGGCCATGGACATCGCCCGGCCGCATATTCCCGAGTCCACCCCGGTCGAATTGCTGCGTTTCCCCATGACGCGCGACAAATCCGAGACCCGCCGCGCCTGGACCGCCAACTCGCAGCGCATCATCGACGAGTTGGAAGCCGGCCGCGATGCGGCCTTCCTGACCCTGGGCGACTCCCTGACCTATTCCACCTTCGGCTACCTGATGCAGTTTGTGAAGGCCAGCGCCCCCCACCTCGGGGTGTTGCCCGTGCCGGGAATCACCTCATACCAGGCCGCGGCCTGCCGGTTACGCACCCCTCTGGTCGAAGGCGAGGGCACGCTGATGATCACCTCCGGTGCCACCGGCGGCGATCGCCTGCGGGCGCTTTCCCGGAAGCCGGAAACCGTTGTATTCCTGAAGGCCTACCGCAACCTGCCGGACATCTGCTCGGCGCTGGAGGAATCCGGCGCCTATCCTTATTGCGTCGGGGTGAAGAGCTGCGGGCACCCGGGCGAGGAGATCGTCACGGACGTGGAGCAGCTTTGCCGGCAGGCGCCGGATTATTGGACCCTGGTCATCGCCAAGCAGAATGCATCCCATGAGCCGGCGGCGGAATAAGCGCAGCACCCGCAGCCTGCTGGTGTCTTTGGGGCTTGCGGCCATCATCCTGCTGGCCGGCCTGCACCTGGCCCCCCACATGAGCAGCCGCCAGGTTTTCTCCGGGCTGATCCGGCCGCTCGGGCAACTGATGCTCACCATCGCGCTCGGCCTGCTGATCGGCCAGGTGATAGAGGCCGCCGGCTGGACCCGCGCCTTTTCAACCCTCGCCCGGCCGCTTTTCCGTTTCGGCCGACTGGGGGATCGCTGCGGGGCCGCCTTCATCGCCGCTTTCGCCTCCGGCGTGGCGGCCAACGCCATGCTGCAGAATTTCTACCAGGAGGAGAAAATCAACCGGCAGCAACTGTATCTGACCAATTTCCTCAATCAGCTCCCGGCGTTCTTTTTGCATCTGCCGACCACCTTTTTCACGGTCATCTCCATGACCGGGGCGGCCGGAGTTCTCTATTTCGCCTTGACGTTTCTGGCGGTCCTGCTGCGAACTCTGGTATTGATCGGATATGGCCGATGGCGTCTGCCGGCCACGCCGCCGACGGCAGACGAGAGTGCCGCGCACGCCGCGGAGCCGTCCGCTCCCCGGTCCAAAAGGGTATGGGCGGCCATCCGCGAAAAGCTCCCGCAGCGCATCCTGCGAGTCGGCGTCCTGGTGGTGCCGATCTATACGGCGGTCTTCGTTTTCAACCGGCTGGGACTTTTCGCCGCGGCCCGGGACTGGCTGGCGGATAGGGTGGTGACCGCCTTCGTTCCGATGGAGTCCCTTTCGATTGTGGTGCTGAGCTTTGTGGCCGAGTTCACTTCCGGGTTCGCCGCGGCCGGCGCCTTAATGGACGCCGGGATGCTCACGACCCAGCAGACGGTGCTGGCGCTTCTGACCGGCAATGTCCTGGCCTTCCCCATCCGCGCCCTGCGTCACCAGCTGCCGCACTACATGGGGATCTATTCGCCGCGGATGGGAGCGGAGCTGCTCGTGCTCGGACAGGCTTTTCGGGTGGTGAGCATCATCGGGGTGGGCGTGTTGTACCATCTGGTTGCTTAGCGAATGAAAAAGCGGCTGAAAACGGGCTTCACCACCGGCACGGCGGCGGCCGCCGCCGCCAAGGGGGCCGTGCGGTTCCTGTTGGAGGGCCGGCCGCCGGCCGAGGTGTCCGTTGCCCTGCTGACCGGCGACCGCATGACCATACCGATCCATAGCTGCCGCCGGACCGTCGACGGCGCCGCCTGCAGCGTCATCAAGGACGCCGGCGACGACCCGGACGTCACCCACGGGGCGGAGATCGGCGCCCGGGTCGTGCTTCGAACCCCGGCTCAGCCCGAAGCCGGCTCGCCGGAGGTGATCATCTCCGGCGGTGGCGGCGTGGGCCGGATCACCAAGCCGGGCCTGGAACTGCCGCCGGGCGAGCCGGCCATCAATCCGGGCCCGCGCCGGATGATCGCCCAGGCCGTGGGAGAGGCGCTCGCCGCGCAGGCGGCGAAGTGCACGGTGGCGGTCGATATTTTCGTTCCGCGCGGGGAGGAGATCGCTCGCAAGACGCTGAACGCGCGGCTCGGCATCGTAGGCGGCATCTCCATTCTCGGTACCACCGGCATCGTGCGGCCGATGTCCCACGATGCCTTCACGGCAACCATCGCCGCCGGGCTGTCCGTGGCCAAAGCCTGCGGCCTGGACCGGGTGGTTTTGAGCACCGGCCGGCGCAGCGAGCGTTTCGCGCAGCGGCGCTGGCCGCTGTGGCCGGAGGAAAGCTTCGTGCAGGTCGGTGATTTCTTCCAAAGGAGCTTGGAACTTGCTGTCGAAAATGGCCTCGCGCAGGTGATTCTGGCGGTCTTCTTCGGCAAGGCCCTCAAAATGGCCCAGGGCTCGCCGCATACGCATGCGGCGCGATCGGAGCTGAGTCTGGCCGCGCTGGCGGATTGGTCCCTGGAACATCGCTGCGGTCCGGCACTGGCGGAAGCCATCCGCTCCTGCAACACGGCCCGCGAAGCCTTTGCGCTCATCACTCCGACTCACCAGACCCTGGTGGCCGAGGTGGGGCGCCGGGTCGTCGCAGCCGCCGCTCGTTTCGCCGGCGGAGCAGTCAAGATCCAAAGCGTCATCTTCGATTACGAGGGACAGGTCGCGTTCGATTCGGAGAAAAAGTTTTAAGTTTTACGTTTTAAGTTTTATGTCAAGAAATCCAAGCCATACTTCGCTTAACACGTAACACTTAAGACTTAACACTTTCAGCGGACTTACCATGATGAAAGCGAAGACTCAAAAGACTCGGAACAACCGCCCCAAGCAGCGTTGCATCGACGTCGTCGGCATGGGTCTGGGCTTCGACGATCTGACCCCACATCATCGCCGTATTATCGAACAGGCCGGGATCCTGGTTGGAGGCAAGCGTCTGCTCGCTTTTTTTGCGGACGCACCGGCCGAAAAAAAAGCGATTGGAAAAGATTTAAATGAGGTCATCGCCTATATCCGGCGCCGGATGGCGCGCAAGTCGATCGTGGTCCTGGCGTCCGGCGATCCTTTGTTTTTCGGCATCGGCGCCAAGCTGATCGAAGCCTTCGGGCCCGAGCGGGTGACGATCCACCCGAATGTCTCCGCGGTTGCCGCCGCCTTCGCCCGCATCAAGGAGTCCTGGAGCGGCGTTCGCATTCTCAGCCTGCACGGCCGGAAAACCGAAAACGACCTGTTCAGGGCGCTGGCGGAGGAGGAACGGATTGCGGTCCTGACCGATCCGGAGCACAGCCCCGGTTGGCTGGCGCGGCTGATCCTGGGTCGGCTGGGAGACGGTTTCCGCATGGCGGTCATGGAGGCGCTCGGCACAGCCGCCGAGCGCCATGGATGGTACAGCCTGGAACAGGCCGCGGCCGGGAAATTCGCCGAACCCAACCTCGTGGTCCTGAAACGGGGATCCCATCCTGCCGCCGCCCGCAGGAGACCGGTGTTGGGAGCGCCGGACGAGTGGTTCGACCACCATCGGGGCCTCATCACCAAATCCGAAGTGCGTGCCGTGACGCTGGCCAAGTTGAGACTGGAAGCCGGCCAGGTTGTTTGGGATCTCGGCGCCGGCAGCGGTTCGGTCGCCGTCGAATCGTCCCTGTTCATCGGAAAAGGCCGGATCGTGGCCGTCGAAAAAGACCCCCGGCGGGTCGAACAGATCAAGGCCAACGCCCGTCGCTTCGCGGTCCGCAATCTGAGGGCCGTGCAGGCGGTTCTGCCGGCAGG
>Ga0105093_10000313_pt1 | contig 18813 bp, 18 predicted proteins | sample PPLLak3March2015_2_FD_79111 | JGI IMG/M metagenome (GOLD analysis project Ga0105093, IMG submission 79111) | Freshwater sediment microbial communities from Prairie Pothole Lake near Jamestown, North Dakota, USA - PPLs Lake P8 Core (3) Depth... | ecosystem: Environmental > Aquatic > Freshwater >... | reverse complement strand
AGGTCATCGACGAGGTCAAGAGAGCCGGGCTCCTCGGGCGGGGCGGGGCGGGCTTCCCCACGGGGCTCAAGTGGGAGTTCTGCCGCCGCGAGAAGGCGCCGGAGCGCTTCGTCGTCTGCAACGCCGACGAGGGCGAGCCGGGGACGTTCAAGGACCGGGTCATCCTGACCGAGCTGCCGCGGCTCCTGTTCGAAGGCATGATCGTGGCCGGCTACGCCATCGGGGCCAAGACGGGCGTGCTCTATCTCCGGGCCGAATACGCCTATCTCCGGGACCACCTCGAAGCCGTCCTGGCCGGCCTGCGCCAGGACGGTCTTCTCGGCAAGAACGCCGGCGGGCGCGCCGGCTTCGATTTCGACATCGTCATCAAGTCGGGCGCGGGCGCCTATATCTGCGGCGAGGAATCGGCGCTCCTCGAATCGGCGGAAGGCAAGCGCGGCGAGCCCCGCGACAGGCCCCCGTTCCCGGTCCAGATCGGTTACAGGGACATGCCCACGACCGTCAACAACGTCGAGACCCTGGCCACGGCCGCCCGCATCCTCGTCGAGGGCGCGGCCTGGTTCAAGGCCATGGGGACGACCCAATCGGCCGGGACAAAGCTCCTGAGCGTCTCCGGCGACTGCGAGCGCCCGGGCGTCTACGAGGTCGAGTACGGCGTCACGATCGCCGACCTGCTGCTCATGGCCGGCGGCGGCGGCGCGAAAGCCGTCCAGGTCGGGGGGCCTTCGGGGACGTGCGTGGCCCCCGCGGCGTTCGGCCGCAGGATCTGCTTCGGCGACCTGGCCACGGGCGGATCGGTCATCGTCTTCGGTCCCGAGCGCGACCTCTTCGAGATCGTCGGGAACTTCATGGACTTTTTCGTCGAGGAGTCCTGCGGCTGGTGCCTGCCTTGCCGGGCCGGCAACGTCCTGCTCAAGAAAACGTTCGAGAAGGTCGTCGAGGGGCACGGCGCGGAGAGCGACCTCCGCGATCTCGAGACCTGGGGCAAGCTCATCAAGTCCACGAGCCGCTGCGGGCTCGGCCAGACCTCGCCCAATCCCATCCTGACGACGCTCAAGAGTTTCCCGGAGCTCTACGCGGCCAAGGTCCGGACAGGCGGAGAGACCGGCCCGGCCTTCGACCTCACGGCGGCCATCCAGGACGGCTGCGCCGCGGCCGGCCGCAAGCCGGAATGCAAGGAGTCCCTCTATGACTGAGATCCACTTCACCATAGACGGCCGGGCCTGCACGGCCAAGCCCGGGCAGACGATCGTCGAGGCGGCCAAGGCCAACGGCATCTACATCCCGGTCCTCTGCAACTACGAAGGCCTCAAGCCCGTGGGCAGCTGCCGGATCTGCACGGTCCGCGTCGCCGGCCGCTACATGGCGGCCTGCACCCAGCCCGTGACCGAGGGCATGGTCATCGAGAACACCGCCCCGGACCTCGAGGACATGCGAAAGTCCCTCATCGAGATGTTCTTCGTCGAGGGGAACCACTTCTGCCCCGCCTGCGAGAAGAGCGGCAACTGCGAGCTCCAGGCCCTGGGCTACCGCTACCAGATGACGGTGCCGCGGTTCCCCTATCTCTGGCCGGGGCGGGAGCTCGTCGCCGATCCGCCCCTGCTCATGCTCGAACGGAACCGCTGCATCCAGTGCCTCCGCTGCGTCCGCGGCGTCAAGACCAAGGACGGCCGCAAGGTCTTCGCCTCGGTCCAGCGGGGACCGCGGGTGACCATCGAGATGGACCAGAAGCTGGCCGCCAAGCTCTCCGAGGCGGAGGCCCGCCGGGCCATGGATCTCTGCCCCGTGGGCGCCATCCTGCGGAAGGAGACCGGTTTCGCCGTCCCCATCGGGAAGCGCAAGTTCGACCACGCGCCGATCGGCAGCGACATCGAAAAAGGGCCGGGGAGGTAAACCGTGAGCAAACCCGTCATCGCCACCACGTCGCTGGCCGGCTGCTTCGGCTGCCACATGTCCCTGCTGGACATCGACGAACGGATCCTCAAGCTCGTCGAAGTCGTCGAGTTCAACAAGTCGCCGATCGACGACATCAAGCGGTTCACCAAGCCGGTCGATATCGGCCTGATCGAGGGCGGCTGCTGCAACAGCGAGAACGTCGAGGTCCTGCGCTCGTTCCGCAAGAACTGCAAGGTCCTCGTCTCCGTCGGCGAGTGCGCCATCATGGGCGGCCTGCCGGCCCTCCGCAACAGCATCCCCCTCAAGGAATGCCTGGAGGAGGCCTACCTGAACTCGCCCACGGTCGATCCCCGAGACCCGCCCATCATCCCCAACGACGAGGACCTGCCGATCATCCTGGACAAGGTCTATCCCTGCCACGAGGTCGTCGAGATCGACCACTTCCTGCCGGGCTGCCCGCCCTCGGCCGACCTCATCTGGGAGGCCGTGACCGCGCTGGTCGAAGGCCGGCCCCTCAACCTGACCTACGATATGATCAAATTCGATTGACCTGGACTATTCATGAAAGACGACGTTATCATGAATAATCCAGGTTTGGAGTGAATGCCATGGGTCAAAAAATAACGATCGAGCCCGTCACCCGGGTCGAAGGCCACGGCAAGGTCACCATCCGGCTCGACGACGCCGGCAGGGTGACCCAGTCCCGCTTCCACATCGTCGAGTTCCGCGGCTTCGAGCGGTTCGTCCAGGGCCGGCCCTACTGGGAGGCCCCGGTCCTCGTCCAACGGCTCTGCGGCATCTGTCCGGTCAGCCACCATCTGGCCTCGGCCAAGGCCATGGACGTCATCGTCGGCGCCGGGCCGGGCAAGCTGACGGCGACGGCCGAGAAGATGCGCCGGCTGATGCACTACGGGCAGATGCTCCAGTCCCATGCCCTGCACTTCTTCCACCTCGCCTCGCCCGACTTCCTCCTGGGCATGGACGCCGACCCGGCCATACGGAACGTCATCGGCATCATCGCCCTCGACAAGGAGCTGGCGACTCGAGCCGTGCTTCTGCGCAAGTTCGGCCAGGAGATCATCCTGGCGACCGCCGGCAAGAAGATCCACGGCACAGGCGCCGTTCCCGGCGGCATCAACAAGAACCTCAGCCCCGAGGAGCGGGACCGCTTCCTCAAGGGCCCCGAGCCCCTGACGATCGACCGGATGATCGAGTGGTCGGCGGCGGCCATCGATCTCTTCAAGGGCTATCATCTCAAGAACAAGGACCTCGTCGACGGCTTCGCCGCGTTCCCCTCCAACCATCTCAGCCTCGTCCGCAAGGACGGCGCCCTCGACTTCTACCACGGCGTCCTCCGGGCCGTCGACGCCGAGGGCCGCAAGGTCCTCAACGACGTCGACTCCCAGGACTACCTCGCCCACATCGGCGAAGAGGTCCGGTCCTGGAGCTACATGAAGTTCCCCTACTTGCGCTCGCTGGGCAAGGCGGACGGCTGGTACCGGGTCGGCCCGCTGGCCCGGCTCAACACCTGCGACTACATCCCCTCGCCGCTCGCCCAAAGGGAATTCGAGGCCTACAAGGCCTACACCGACGGCAAGCCGAACAACATGTCGCTCCACACGCACTGGGCCCGGCTCATCGAGCTCCTCCACTCGGCGGAGGTCATCCGGGAGCTCCTGCTCGACAAGGACCTCCAGGGCGCCAAGCTCGTCAAGAAGGGCCGGCGCGTGTCCGAAGGCGTCGGCCTGATCGAGGCGCCGCGGGGCACGCTCTTCCACCACTATCGCGTCAACGACGACGACCAGATCACCATGGCCAACCTCATCGTCTCGACGACCAACAACAACGAGCCGATGAATCGGGCCGTCCATTGGGTGGCCATGAACGCCCTCTCGGAGAAGCCCGAGATCACGGAGGGCATGCTCAACCGCGTCGAGGTGGCCATCCGGGCCTATGATCCGTGCCTGAGCTGCGCGACCCACGCCCTGGGCCGGATGCCGCTCGAGGTCACCCTCGTCGGCGCGGACGGCCGCGCCCTCCAAAGGAAGGTCCGCTGATCGCGCGACGAACGACGAGACCGCGGACGCTCGTCCTGGGGATCGGCAACCCCGGCCGCCGCGACGACGGCCTGGGGGCGGCGGCCATCGAACGCCTCAAGAAACGCCGCCTCGCCGGCGTCGTCTGTGACGCCGACTACCAGCTCAACCTCGAGGACGCCCTGGCCTGCGCCGGTCACGATCGCGTCGTCTTCATCGACGCGGCGCGCGGCCTGCGCCGGCCGTTCCGGTTCGAGAGGGTCGCGCCCGGCGCGTCCATTCCGGCCATGAGCCACGCCCTCGGGCCGGCCGCCGTCCTGACCCTCGCCGCAGAGCTTTACGGCAAGACCCCCGACGCCTGGATCCTGGCCATCCGCGGCCACCGCTTCTCCCTCGGGGAAGGCCTCACCGAGAAGGCCGGGCGGAACCTCGTCCTGGCCCTGGAATTCCTGGTCGCGTTCCTGAAGGAGGCCCGGCCATGACCACGAAGACCCTCACCGTCGTCCGCGACCTCCTGGCCACGAACAAGCAGGCCGCCGCCGCGATCCGCAAGGAGCTCCGCGGCCGCGGCATCCTCGGCGTCAATCTCCTGAGCTCGCCCGGCTCCGGAAAGACGACGCTCCTCGAAGCTCTGGCCGATCGCTTCCGGGGCCGCCTCCGCATGGCCGTCATCGAGGGCGACATCGAGACGGAGCGCGACGCCGAGCGCATCCGGGCCAAGGGCGTGCCGGCCTGGCAGATCACGACCGGCGGGGCCTGTCACCTCGAGGCCCGCATGATCGGCCGGGTCCTCGGCGACGTGCCGGCCGCCATCGATCTCCTCTTCATCGAGAACGTCGGCAACCTCGTCTGCCCGGCCTCCTACGACCTCGGCGAAAGCCTCCGCTTCGTCCTGCTCTCATCGCCCGAGGGGGACGACAAGCCGGCCAAGTACCCCCAGGCCTTCCTCTCGGCCGACGCGCTCATCCTGACCAAGGCGGACCTGATGCCCTACCTGCCCTTCGACCCGGCCCGGGCGGCCGCGGAGGCCCTGTCCATCAAGCCCGGGCTCAAGGTCTTCACCGTCTCGGCGCTCCGCGGCGACGGCCTCGACGGGCTGGCCGGCTTCCTCGTCGAGTCCCTCGATCGTCTGAGGGCCGGCCGTGCATGAGCTGTCCCTCGTCACGTCCCTCTTCGAGGTCCTCGAGGAGGAGGCCCGCAAGCACGGCGCCATGCGGGTCCTCTCGGTCAGGCTCCGGGTCGGGGTGATGTCGGGAGTGGTCCCCGACCTCCTCGAATCGGCCTTCGACATGTACAAGAAAGGGACGATCGCCGAAAGCTCCAGACTGGAGATCGTCGTCGTCCCGGTGAAGCTGCGCTGCCCCGACTGCGCCGGCGAGACCGTCCGCGAGGACGCGGATTTCTCCTGCGTCGCCTGCGGCTCGCGGCGGGTCGAGATCGTCGAGGGTCGGGAGCTCGTCGTCGAGCGGATCGAGCTCGAGACCTGACCCTGAAAACTTGACAAGCCCGGAACCCTTTGTTATAAAGGCCGAGTCATAACGAGGTCTGACATCTCCCGGCAGTGTCCAAGGAGATTTGAATTTTTATAGACCATAATCGCCAGCCCGTGAGGCCGGCAGCCGGCCGAGAGCTGTATCTCGCCTTGAGCGCCCCGTCTGAACGCCGCGCCGCCGCCGTCCGTCCGTGCCCGCCCCGTCGACTCCCGTTCGATCCGCCAACACCCACAGTGGAGGGATGACTTGGACACCGACCTCAACAAGATCCAGGCCTTGATCGACAAGCATCAGGGGCTCAAGAAGAACCTCATCGCCATCCTCCTCGATATCCAGGAGACCTTCAACTATCTCCCGCCGGAGTCGCTCCGCAAGGTCGCCGCGGCTTTGGGCCTCCCCCTCATCGACGTCATCGGCGTGGCCACCTTCTACCGGGCCTTCAGCCTGAAGCCGCGCGGCAAGCACACCTGCCTCGTCTGCCTCGGCACGGCCTGCCACGTCCGGGGCGGACAGAAGATCCTGGACGAGTTCGAGAAGAAGCTCGGCGTCCCGGCCGGCGAGACGACCAAGGACGACCGGTTCACGCTGGAGACGGTCGCCTGCCTGGGCTGCTGCGCCATCGGGCCCGTCGTCGTCATCGACGGCGAGTACTTCGGCCATACGACCCTGCGCAAGGTCGAGCCGATCATCCGCAAATTCGCCCGGACCAAGGCCCCCCGGCCGAAGGCCCCGGCGCGCAAGCGGGCGGCCGCCGGCAAGACGGCGGCAGCGAAACGGCCCGCGGCCCCGGTGAAGGCGGGGCGCGCGGCGAAACCCCGGGGCCGGCGGGCCCGGAAGACATGACGGAAAGAGAGGAATCCCCATGGCCGAACACAAGAAGCTCCGTATCCAGGACCTGGCCAAGATCAGGGAGAAGACGAAGTCGCTGATGACCATCCGGGAGGGCCAGGGCCGGGCCCGGGTGACGGTCCACATGGGCACGTGCGGCATCGCCGCCGGGGCCCGTGACATCATGGACGCCCTGCTCAACGAGATCGGCAAGGCCAAGGTCCAGGACGTCATCGTGACGACCTCCGGCTGCGCCGGCCTCTGCAACAAGGAGCCCATGGCCACGGTCGAGCTCAAGGACCAGCCCCCGGTCAAGTACGGCGACCTCACCCCGGCCAAGATGCGCAAGATCTTCGCCGAGCACGTCCTGGGCGGCCGGATGGTGAAGGAATACGTCCTGGCCGTCGGAAGCGAAACGATGTATTGAGGGAGGCCCCGTGAAACAGTATCGCGCTCACTTATTGGTCTGTGCCGGCACGGGCTGCGTCTCCTCCGGGTCCTTCAAGCTCAAGGAGGCCCTCGAAAAGGAGATCGCCAAGAGACGCCTCCAGGACGAGGTCCAGGTCATTGCCACGGGCTGCAACGGCTTCTGCGAGCGGGGCCCCATCGTCATGGTCCAGCCGGACGGGATCTTCTACCAGCTCCTCAAGGTCGAGGACGTCCCCCGGCTCGTCGAAGAGCATCTCCTCAAGGGCCGGCCGGTCAAGAAGCTGATGTACGTCCCCCCGGCCGAGGACAAGCCGGTCCCGAAGATGAAGGACATCGAGTTCTTCAAGCACCAGCGCCTCATCGTCCTGCGCAACCGCGGCCGGATCGACCCGGAGAAGATCGACGAGTACATCGCCTTCGACGGTTACGAGGCCCTGGGCAAGGCCCTAGCGAAGATGACCCCCGAGGCCATCCTGGCCGAGATCACCGCCTCCGGCCTGCGGGGCCGCGGCGGGGCCGGCTTCCCCACGGGCAAGAAATGGGCCGCTTGCGCCGTGCAGAAGCGCTCGCCGAAATACATCATCTGCAACGGCGACGAGGGCGACCCCGGCGCGTTCATGGACCGCTCCGTCCTCGAGGCCGATCCCCATGCGGTCCTGGAGGGGATGATCATCGGGGCCAGGGCGATCGGCGCCGCGAAGGGGTTCGTCTACATCCGCCATGAGTATCCCCTAGCCATCAAGCGCATCGAGATCGCCATCCGGCAGGCCCGGGAATACGGTCTGCTCGGGACCGACATCCTGGGCACGGGCTTCGATTTCGACCTCGAGATCGTCCAGGGAGCCGGCGCCTTCGTCTCGGGCGAGGAAACGGCCCTGATCGCCTCGATCGAGGGCCAGATCGCCATGCCGCGGCAGCGCCCGCCCTTCCCGGCCAGCAAGGGGATCTGGGGCTGCCCGACGGTCAACAACAACGTCGAGACCTGGGCGACCGTCCCCAACATCATCCGCCGGGGGGCGACCTGGTTCTCGAGCCTGGGCACGGACACGAGCAAGGGGACGAAGATCTTCTCGCTCGTCGGCAAGATCAACAACACCGGCCTCGTGGAGGTGCCGATGGGCATCTCCCTCCGCGAGATCGTCTACGGCATCGGCGGCGGCATCCCCGCCGGCCGGGCCTTCAAGGCCGTCCAGATCGGCGGGCCCTCGGGCGGGTGCATCCCGGCCAAGCTCCTCGACCTGCCGGTCGACTACGAGAGCCTGACGGCCGCGGGGGCCATGATGGGCTCCGGCGGCATGATCGTCATGGACGACAAGACCTGCATGGTCGACCTGGCCAAGTATTTCCTGAATTTCCTGCGCGACGAGTCGTGCGGCAAGTGCGTCTCCTGCCGCGAGGGCACCCAGCGCATGTACGAGATCGTCAGCAAGATCACGGAGGGCCAGGGGACCATGGAGGACATCGCCCTGCTCGAAGAGCTGGCGGTGGCGGTCAAGGACGCCTCGCTCTGCGGGCTCGGCCAGACGGCCGCCAACCCGGTCCTGTCCACGCTCCGCTACTTCCGGCCCGAGTACGAGAAGCATGTCGTCGAGAGACGGTGCCCGGCGATGGTCTGCAAGGAGATCGTCTCCGCGCCGTGTCAGTACATCTGCCCCATCGACCAGGAGGCCTCGAGCTATATCGGCCTCATCGCCCAGAAGAAATACGCGGAGGCCTTCCAGGTCATCCGCAAGGACAACCCGCTCCCATCGGTCTGCGGCCGGGTCTGCAGCCGGCCCTGCGAATCCGTCTGCCGGGCCGGGGAGATCGGCGAGCCCATCGCCATCCGGGCCCTGAAGCGCTACGTCCTGGATTGGGCCCGGGAGAAGGGCCTCGACGCGCCCGCCCGGCTGCCCGTCACCCGGCCCGAGAAGGTGGCCATCGTCGGCGCCGGGCCGTCCGGGCTGGCGGCGGGCTACGAGCTCATCAAGAAGGGCTTCGCCGTCCGGATCTTCGAATCCCTGCCGGTCGCCGGCGGCATGCTCCGGGTGACCATCCCCGACCACCGTCTCCCCAAGGAGAGGCTCCAGGACGATCTCGATTACCTCGTCAGCTGCGGCCTGAACATCAAGACCAACATGACGCTCGGCAAGGACTTCAGCCTGGACGACCTCTTCCAGCAGGGCTACAAGGCCGTCTACCTGGCCACGGGCGCCCACAAGCCGCTCGAGATGGGCGTCCCCGGCGAGGAGGCCGAAGGGGTGCTCCAGGCCCTGGAATACCTCAAGGACCATCATCTCGGGATCCCCGTCTCGCTCGGCGCCCGGGTCGCGGTCATCGGCGGCGGCAACTCGGCCGTCGACGCCGCCCGCGTCGCCTTCCGCGACAAGCGGGTGAAGGAGGCCACGATCCTCTACCGCCGGACGCGGCGGGAGATGCCGGCCTACCCCGAAGAGATCGAGGCCGGGCTCGAGGAGGGGGTCCGGATCGAGTACCTCACCGCCCCGGTCCGCATCCGCACCCAGGACGGCCGGGTCGTCGGCGTCGAGTGCATCCGCATGAAGCTCGGCGAGAAAGACGCCAGCGGCCGGGCCCGGCCCGTGCCCATCCCGGGTTCGGAGTTCCAGGTGCCGGCCGACACCCTCATCCTGGCCATCAGCGAGCGGGCCTACACGCCCTACCTCAAGGAGAGCGACGGACTGACGCTGTCGCCCGAGTGGGGCACGATCATCGTCGACCCGGTCAGCATGACCACGACCCGGCCGGGCGTCTTCGCCGGAGGCGACGTCGTCTCGGGCCCGAGCAGCGTCGTCGAGGCCATGGCCGCGGGCAAGGCCGCGGCCCGGTCGATCGAGGCCTACCTCGAGGGGCGCCCCTTCGTCCGGGTCAACGAGGTCACGCGGCCGGCCTGCTACGTCGAGCCGGTCAAGCTGACCGAGGAGGAGGCCCAGAACATGAAGAGGTCCAAGATGCCCCACCTGCCCCGCGGCAAGAGGCGGTCGGGGCACGATGAGATCGAGCTCGGCTTCACTAAGGAGCTCGCCCTGAAGGAGGCCCGGCGCTGCCTACGCTGCGAGCTCGAGACCCGGGACGCCAAGAAAGCGCTGGGACGTGAAACATGATCGAACTTATCATGAACGGCTTGTGCGTCAAGGCGGAGGAGGGCTGGACCGTCCTCGAGACGGCCAAGTTCTACGGCCTGGAGATCCCGACCCTCTGCCATCACGAAGGCCTGACGGAGTTCGGCGGCTGCCGGCTCTGTCTCGTCGAGATCGGCGAGCCGCCCCGGTCGAAGCTGGTGACGTCCTGCACGTACCCGGCGGAAGAGGGGCTCGTTGTCCGGACCGATTCCAACAGGGTCTGGTCGGCGCGGCGGATGATGATCGAGCTCATGCTCTCCACCGCGCCGGGATCCAAGGTCCTCCAGGACCTGGCCTCCCGCTTTGGCGTGACGAAGCTCAGGTTCACCCCCCGCAACGAGGAGTGCGTCCTCTGCGGCCTGTGCACGCGGATCTGCGCCGAGCAGATGGACGCCCGGGCCATCGGCTTCCAGCAGCGGGGCCACAAGAGAAAGATCTCGACGCCGTTCGACATGCGTTCGGAGGTCTGCCGGCTGTGCGGCGCCTGCATGTACATCTGCCCCGCCTGCCAGCTCCGCTGCCAGGGGCCGAACGCCGAGACCGCCCTGTGCAACGCCTGCCTGACCATGGAACCGACCTGCCTGGAGCATTACGACGACCTCCAGTGCTGGATGTACGACGCGGGCCGCTGCGGCACCTGCGTCCGGGAAAAGAAATCTTAAAGACGAAGGATATCGAGGAGGTAACATCATGCCGACCATGACCAAACTCAACAGAAGCGCCGCCACCCTGACCAAGAACCGGACGGAGGGATCGATCAGCCCCTTCAGCGGGATGTGCGTGACCTGCGTCGACGGCTGCATCGGGATGTGCGAGATCGGGAAATCCGCCTACCGCGGGCCCGAGGTCCTCTATCCCCAGCCGTTCGGCATCATCACGGCCGGTTGCGAGAAGGACTACCCCACCGACCTGTCCCACTTCAGCATCATGGGGACGGCCAAGGGGGCCTGGGGCGTGCCCGCCGACAGCGACAAAGCGACCTTCGAGAAGGTCACGATCGAGACCAAGATCGGCGCCAAAAAGGACCTCAAGCTCAAGGTGCCCTTCATCATCTCCGGCATGGGTTCGACCAACGTCGCCCTGCAGAACTGGGCCGGGCTCGGCGGCGGCGCGGCCGTCGCCGGGACCATCCTGACGATCGGCGAGAACGTCTGCGGCATGGACGACAAGACCGAGCTCAAGAACGGCCGGGTCGTCCGCTCTCCGGACATGGAGTTCCGCATCAAGTCCTTCCGCGACTGGCAGGACGGCTACGGCGACGTCGTCGTCCAAGCCAACGTCGAGGACACCCGGCTCGGCGTCCAGGAATACGTCATCGACAAGCTCGGCATCGAGACCGTCGAGCTCAAGTGGGGCCAGGGCGCGAAGGACATCGGCGGCGAGGTCAAGCTCAAGACCGTCAAGAAGGCCCAGGCCCTGAAGAAGAAGGGCTACATCGTCCTGCCCGACCCCGAAGACCCCAGCGTCATCGCCGCCTTCGAAAAAGGCAGCTTCAAGGAGTTCGAGCGCCACTCCCGCCTCGGCATGGTCGAGGAGGAGAGCTTCATGAAGCGCGTCGAAGAGCTGCGCAAGCTCGGGGCCAAGCGGGTCTTCCTGAAGACGGGGGCCTATAGGCCGGCCGACCTGGCTCGGGCCGTCAAATACGCCTCCAAGGCCAAGCTCGACCTCCTGACCGTGGACGGCGCGGGCGGCGGAACCGGCATGAGCCCCTGGCGGATGATGAACGAGTGGGGCATCCCGGGCGTCGAGATCTGGTCCCTGACCTGGAAATTCGCCGATCAGCTGGCCAAGCAGGGCGAGTATGTCCCCGATCTGGCCTTCGGCGGCGGGATCACGTTCGAGGACCAGATCTTCAAGGTCCTGGCCCTCGGCGCTCCCTACATCAAGGCCGTCGGCATGGCCCGTTCGCCCCTGGCCGCGGCCATGGTCGGCAAGACCATCGGCGGCCGGATCAACGATGGCCAGATCCCCGTCTACGTCGAGCGCTTCGGCAGCAGCAGGGACGAGATCTTCGTCACCGCCCCCGAGCTTCGGGAGCGTTTCGGCGACCGGTTCGACGAGCTGCCGGCCGGAGCGATCGGCGTCTACACCTATTTCAAGCGGCTGAGCCAGGGCCTGCGCCAGATGATGGCCGGCGAGCGCAAGTTCTCGTTGAACTATGTCACCCGGGACGACATCGCCGCCATTACCAAAGAGGCGGCCGACATCAGCGGCATCCCGTTCATCACGGACGTCGACAAGGCCGAGGTCCAGCAGATCCTCAAGGCCAAGTAGTTCAGCGTTGTTTCGGAGGGGACGAGCCTCGGCTCGTCCCTTTTTTTTGCCCGGGCTTCCGGATATAATGAAGACCGGTCGGGATTCTGTGGCAGCGGGAGGCCCCGATGATCGCTCTCAAGGACGTTCTGGCCCTTCTCGACGGCGAGCTCCTCACCCCGGCGACCGCTCCCGAGGCGGCCTTCCGCAAGGTTTTCGCTTCCGACCTCATGAGCGACGTCCTCACCTCGGCCGAGCCGGGCTCGCTCCTCCTGACCGGGCTGGCCAACGGGCACGTCGTCTGCACCTGTTCCGTGGCCGACCTCGCAGCGGTCGTCTTTGTCCAGGGCAAGCGCCCCGCGCCCGGCGTGGTCGAGGAGGCCCGGGCCAGGGGGATCCCCCTCATGGCCACGAAGATGACCATGTTCGCGGCCTGCGCGCGGATCGCCGGACGGGTCGAGGACGGAGGCCATGCCCGGCGCTGAATCCGTCTTCCGCCGGGAGTTCGCCGTCAAGGGCGGCGACTTTGCCAAGGCCGGCGCCGCCGCCTGCGAGATCAAGGAGCTCTTGAAGGACCTCGGGATCGACACGGCGACGGTGCGGCGGGCGGCCATCGTCGCCTACGAGGCGGAGATGAACGTCATCATGTACGCCTGGGACGCCCGGATGGACCTGGCCGTGTCCCCCTCAGAGGTCCGGCTCACCATCGACGACCACGGCCCGGGCATCCCGGACGTCGAGCTGGCCCTGACGGAAGGGTATTCGACGGCGACGGCGGAAATGCGGGAGCTCGGGTTCGGCGCCGGCATGGGGCTGCCGAACATCAAGAGGAACGCCGACGACTTCGCCATCGACTCGGAAGTGGGCCGGGGGACGCGCCTCGACATCGTCATCAGGAAGAACGGACACGTGAGGCCATGAACCACAAGAATTTTCACGCCATCCACATCACCAAGGACAAGTGCGTCGGCTGCGTCCACTGCATGTCGGCCTGCCCCACCCGGGCCATCCGGGTCGAGGGGGGCAAGGCCCGCATCATCGACCAGCTCTGCATCGACTGCGCCGAGTGCCTCCGCGTCTGTCCCCACGACGCCGTCCATTCCCACACGACGTCGTTCGCCTCGCTGGAAGCCTTCGATTACAAGGTGGCCATTCCCTCGACGGTGATCTACGGACAGTTCGGCCCCACCGTCCTCCCCAACGAGATCCTCTCCGCCTTGCGCCGCATCGGCTTCGACGAGGTCTACGACCTCAGCTCGATCTGCGAGCTCAACTGCGCGGCGACGGAGGAGTACCTCAACGAGCATCTCCGGCCCCGGCCGTACATCACCGCGACCTGCCCCGTCGTCGTCCGCCTCATCCAGCGGCGCTATCCGTCCCTTTGCGGGCAGATCCTGCCGATCGAGCCGCCGCGGGAGATCGCCGCCAAGATCCTGAGGTCCATCCTGCCCAAGGCCGTGGGCGTTCCCCCCGAGAAGATCGGCATCATCCACATCACGCCCTGCCCGGCCAAGATCGTCTCCATCAACAGTCCGGCGACGCTGACCAAATCCTATCTCGACGGGGCGATATCGATCCGGGACATCTTTCCCCAGATCCTCAAGGCCCTCCGCAAGAGCGAGGAGGACGCCCTCATGCGCCACCTCTTCCCCGATACGCTCTTCAGCGGCCTCGGCATGGGCTGGTCGCTCGCGGGCGGCGAGACGCGCGGCTTCAAGAACCACAGGGCCGTGGCCGTCTCGGGCATCCGGGACACCATGCGCGTCCTCGACGAGGTCGAGGGCGGGTTGCTCCAGGACATCGACCTCCTCGAGTGCACGGCCTGTCCCGACGGCTGCGTGGGCGGGCCGCTCGGGGTCGAGAACCGCTTCCTGGCCAAGAGCCGCATCCTCGAGCTCGTCGCCGCCGCCGGCGAGCACGCCGTGGTCGATCAGAAGGACGTCAGCCGCCTCTACCACAAGAATTTCCTCTCGTTCGACCACCCGGCGACGCCCGCCGGCCCGGCCCCTCTGGACAGCGACCCGGCCCGGGCCATCCGCAAGGCCAAGCGGCGCGAGAAGATCTTCGCCGGGCTGCCGCTCAAGGATTGCGGCGTCTGCGGGGCGCCCGACTGCCGGACCCTGGCCGACGACATCGTCCGCGGCTACGCCCGTCTCGAGGACTGCCCGTTCGTTCCGAAGAGCGGCCGGGCGAAAGAGAGGACGGGCCGGAAGGAGAAGCGATGACACTCAGCGACATGGCGACGCGCCTTGAGCTCACGGTCTTCACGCCCGGCGTCACTCTCGACAGGCCGGTCGGGAGCGGCTACGCCAGCGACCTCCTGTCGGACGTCATCGGGCACGCCCGCAAGGACGACGTCTGGGTGACCATGCAGGTCCACCCCAACATCGTCGCCGTGGCCGTCCTCAAGGAGCTGGCCGGGATCGTCCTCGTCGGCGGCCGGGCGCCCGCGGCGGAGACCCTGGCCCAGGCCGAACGGGAAAAGGTCCCGGTGCTGGGGACCCGGCTGGGCGCCTTCGAGCTCGCCGGCCGTCTCTATACGATGGGCGTCAAGGGGAGTTGATGTCCCTCCGGCGTCTCCGGGCCGACCTCCATATCCACACCTGCCTTTCGCCGTGCGGCGAGCTGACGATGTCGCCGCGCGCGGTCGTCGACCGGGCCCGCGCGGCCGGGCTCGATCTCATCGCCGTCACCGATCACAACACGACCGAGAACGCCGGCGCCGTGATCGAAGCCGCGGCCGGGACGGGCCTGGCCGTCCTCCCGGGCATCGAGATGACGACGGCCGAAGAGGTCCACATCCTCGGCCTCTTCGACGCCGGGGCCGGACTCGGCCCGTTCCAGGAGGAGGTCTACCGGAACCTCCCCGATCTCTCTTCCAAGATGAAGTTCGTCGGCGACCAGGTCATCGTCGACGCCGCCGATTACGTGACCGGATTCTGCCCGCGCTGCCTCTTCGGGGCGACCCTCTTCTCGGTTCAGGAAGCGGTCGATCTCATCCGCGGCCACGGCGGCCTGGCCATCGCCTGTCACGTCGACCGGGAATCGTTCAGCATCATCTCCCAGCTAGGCTTCATCCCCCCGGGCCTGGCGCTGGAAGCTGTCGAGGTCTCCCCCCGGATGACGGCGGAGGAGGCTCAGGCCGCGTCCGGCTCGTTCGCCCCCCTGCCGGTCGTCCGCTTCTCGGACGCCCACAGGCCGGAGGAGATCGGCACGGCGGCGACCGACTTCCTCGTCGAAGGACCCGGCCTCGGCGAGATCCGCCTGGCCCTGGCGGGTCGGGAGGGGCGGAGGGTCATCGGGCCATGATGGAGGACCTCTCGCTCCACATCCTCGACATCGCCGAGAACGCCGCCGCCGCCGGCGCGACCCGCGTGCTCATCGCCGTCAACGAGAACGAGCGCCGGGACGTGCTGACGATCCGGGTGTCCGACAACGGCCGGGGCATGACCCCGGAGGAACAGGCCCGGGCCCTCGATCCGTTCTACACGACCGGGAGGAAGCGGACGGGCCTCGGGCTCCCGCTGCTGGCCCAGACCGCCGGCCTCTGCGGCGGCCGGCTGACCTTGGCCTCCGAGCCGGGAGCGGGGACGCGGGTCACAGCCCGGTTCAGGCTCTCCCATGTCGACCGTCCGCCGCTGACTAAGATGGCCGAGACGATGATGACCCTCTTCTTCGGCCATCCGGAGATCGATTTCGGCTACCGGCACACCCGTAACGGCTTGCGCTTCAGCATATTGCGTCACGGCCGCGGCGGCGGAGCGGTGGACTATGCCGAGGTCGCCGCGCTGGGCGACGAGCTGCGCGCGGGGTTGAAGGGAATCGGCGCGTCCTGAGGTCCGTCAGGACGGGTTCTTGCCGATCTTTTTTTCGAGGTTTTCGAGCTCGGCCCGGGCCTTGCGGACATTGTCCTCGCTCTCGCCCTGGGAGTTGCGGAGGTACATCCGCAGCGCCTCGGCCGCCTCCTTGAGGTCACCCCTCTTCTCGTAGGCCACGGCCAGATTGAAGAAGCCGACCGGCGTCGGCCGGATGGCCAGGGCCTGGCGCAGGAGCGAGACCGCCTGATCGTATTCGCCGAGGAACGAGTGGGCGATGCCGGCGAACTGATAGTAAGCCTGTTCCTCGGGGAAATCCCCGATCAGCTTTTCGTAGACCGAGATCGCTTCCCTGAGGGCGCCGGAGGAGGCCAGGTTCGCGGCATAGCTCGTCCTCAGGTGGCGGCTTTCCGGCTCGACCTCGAGGGCCCGCTCGAGATAAGTCCGGGCCTCGGCCTTCCGGCCGGACGCGTCGAGGAGGCCGGCGGCGACGGTCAGGGCGTCGACGCTGCGGGGGTTGGTGGCGAGGACCTTCTCCATGGTCTCCAGGGCCTTGACCGGCTGGCCGCTGACGAGGTACGTGTGGCCGAGCCGGACAAGAAGGGTCTCTGAATCCGGCATCCGGGCGATGCCCCGGCCGAGGGTCTCCACGGCCCGATCGAACCTGTTCTGCCTCGCCTGGGCGATGGCCAGATTGACGTAGCTTTCCGGCGAATCCGGGATCTCGGCCACGATCTGATCGTAGGCCCGTTCGGCCTCGGCGAACTTTTCCTCGAACTCGAAGGCCTGGGCCTGCTGGATGAGCTTGAGCAGGCCGATCTTGTCCTTCGGGTCCGGAGCGGCCGTGCCCGGCTTGGCCGGGGCGAAGTTGACGTAACCCAAGGACCGAAGCCTTTCCCGGTCGTCGGTCCCGACAGCCTGGCCGGCAGTCGCGCCGGCCGGAGCGCTCAGGCTCAGAAGCTCGTCCTCGAGCCTTTTCCGGAGCTCGTCCGCCTTGGCCGGCGACGAGCCCGCCAGGTCCGTCTTCTCACCTGGGTCGTTCGCGAGGTCGTAGAGCTCGGGCCGGGGCGCCTGGATGTATTTCCAGGGGCCGGAGACGATCCCAACGAGCTCCGACCAGCCGAAGTTCTCTCGGGGATAGAAGGTCTCGACGAGGCTGTCGATCCCGGGCCTGGCCGCGTCCTTGACCCAAGGGACGAGGCTCCGGCCTTCCATGGCCGCGGCCTCCGCCTCGAGACCGAGCGTCTCCAGGACGGTCGGGGCCACGTCCACCAGCCGGACCGCCCCCTCGACGACGAGCGGCCGCGGGAAAGGCCCGGGGCTGCGGACGATGAGGGGCACGCGGAGCGTCTCTTCGTAGAGGAAGATGCCGTGACCGGTCTCGACCTTGTCCCCCAGCCCCTCGCCGTGGTCGCCGGCGACGACGATGAGGGTCCGGTCGAGGACGCCCTTGGCCTCGAGGGCTTCGAGGACGGCGCCGACGTAGTGGTCCATGTACGCGATCTCGCCGTCGTAGGGGCGCCCGGAAGCGGCTTCGCGGTAGGGCGAAGGGGGGTCGTAGGGCAGGTGCGGGTCGTAATAATGGACCCAGGCAAAGAATCGTTTCTGGGCGTTGCCGTCGAGCCAGCGGGAGAACTTGGCGAACGTCTCCTCGGCCCGGCGCTCGGCGTTCGCCCCTTTCAAGGGCGCCTGGGGCTGGAACGTGTCGTCGTAGACGTCGAAGCCCCGGCCGATGCCGAACCGGGAGTCGACCGAGAAGGCCGAGACGAAAGCCGCCGTGGCGAATCCTCGGGCTTTCAGGATCTCGGCCAGCGTCCGCCATTTCGGCGAGAGGTCGTGGCCGTTGTTGCGGACGCCGTGGGTCGCCGGGTGGACGCCCGTCAGGATCGAGCTGTGCGAAGGCAGGGTCAGCGGGGACGGGCAGTAGACCCGGGCGAAGCGGACGCCCTCGCGGGCCAGGCGGTCGAGGTTGGGTGTCGCGGCCTGTGCGTAGCCGTAGCTGCCGAGGCGGTCGGCCCGGGTCGTGTCGAGCGTGATCAAGAGAACGTTGTGTTCCGACGCGGCGCCCGCCCTGAATGGCCCGCCGCCCTTGCAGCCGGCCAGGCCCGCGCCCAGGAGACCCAGGGCGAGGACCGCCGCCCCCGGGAAACGCCGCGCGCGGTTCGTCTGAGCCATGGTCATTCCAGATTAAGGGATTCCGGGAAATAGTCAAGGAACAAGAAAGGGCCCGCCCCCCTCGCGAGGGGCGGGCCCGACGGTTCGAAATGTCCGGTCAGGCCTCTTAGAACGAGAACTTGAGTCCCAGGCGGCCGGACCAGGGGCCGAAGCGGGTCTCCCAGTCGCCGTAGGCGGCGTGGGCGATGCCCCGGCTCTCGATGATGGACATGTAGTCGGTCGCGAACGTCCCGTCCAGGATCTGGTCGTGGTAGCCGGTGAAGCTGCTGCGGTTGGGGGTGATGATCATGCTCTGGATGGCGCTGGTGTTGGTGATGTTGTTGACCTGGAGGTTGATCGCGGCCCGGGCCTTTCCGCCGAGCTTGATGCCGTATTCCATGAACAGATCGGCCCAGACGGTGAAGGGCAGCCGGCCCAGGTCCCCGCGCCCGTTGACGTAGAAGTACTTGGAGTTGTAGAGGACCTTGGTGGACTGGGGCAGGCCGCTGCGGCCGTAGGCGACGGCTCCGACCGTCAGCCCGAAGGGGAAGGCGTAGGAGCCGTAGGCCTTGAAGTAGTGGGTGCGGTCCTGAGGCAGGACGCCGTCGAGGATGTTGCCCTGGCCGTCGAAGCCCATGAACCAGCGGTCGAAGTCCTGCTCGACGCTGGGGCCGAGGCGGCCGCCCTCGTCGGACGAAGCCAGGCCGGAGTAGTTGCCGTAGGCCTTGCTCAGGGTGTAGTTGAACCCGCCCTGCCAGTTGTGGCTGAACCTCTTCTCGAAGGAGATGTT
>Ga0105093_10000311_pt1 | contig 18823 bp, 17 predicted proteins | sample PPLLak3March2015_2_FD_79111 | JGI IMG/M metagenome (GOLD analysis project Ga0105093, IMG submission 79111) | Freshwater sediment microbial communities from Prairie Pothole Lake near Jamestown, North Dakota, USA - PPLs Lake P8 Core (3) Depth... | ecosystem: Environmental > Aquatic > Freshwater >... | reverse complement strand
TGCATCACCCGTGAAGGAGAAAACCGATATGCAAAAAGAACAGATCTTTCCCCTGGCCCAAAAAGCCATGCAAACCATTCATCCCAGGGTTGGGCCGATAATGGAAAAGTTCGCTGAAAGCCTGGATATCGACAGGCGCCTGGTTGGGTTGCTGATCCTGGCCGCCACCTTCGATCCAGAACCGATCTCCCCCTCCATCCTGCAAAAGCGTTCCCCTTATACCAACGCGAGTTTCTATTTGCAGGGCTTGGAATATGCCCGCGACCACCATCTTCTCGAAGAAATCAGGCCGGGCGAATTCATCCTGTCCGCCAATGCATGCCAACAGATCATCAACCTGCTGGCTGAAATCCGATTGGCTTTTGCCAACGCGGATCCCTTGCCAGAGGTCGACTCCAAGCGCTTGGGATATTTGCTTCACAAATTAGCCAAGGTCATGGTCGAGAACCCCCCCTCACCAGAGCACGAATCCGCAAGAAGAAGCTATGCCATCATGCCCGCTCCTGTCCCGCCGCTTCCATATATCGAACAGGCCATCTCCTGCCTGGGTGCCTACCGGGATGACTCGCACCTGGCCGCCTGGCAGCCCACGGGCATCAGCGCCACCGCCATCGAAGCATTGACCTTCCTCTGGCGCGGCGAGGCCGATTCGCTCGACTCCCTGTGCGAGAAGCTGCCATTCCGCAACCACTCGAAAGAAACCTACGCAGTCACATTGGAAGAACTCCGCAAACCTGGCTACATCGAAGGCCCGGATGGTTCACCCATTGTGACAGCCAAGGGGAAAGCGTTCCGCGAGAAGGTGGAGCTGGATACAGATGAGATTTTCTATAAACCCTGGTTTGTCCTTTCGCAAGGTGAAATGGCTGAGATCAGCGGATTGTTGATCCGCCTGCAGGAAGGTCTGAAAGTAACCAGTAACCTTTTCTAAACCAACCCTAACCATAAAATACAAGGTTCTCTGGGAGTCGCCGTGATGGATGGAAAGATATGGGGGTATGGGGCGGGCTTCGCCCGCCCCATACCCCTAATTTCCTTCCTCTTCCGGCGATTCCCAGAGAACCAAATACAAACGAGCAGAAAGGGGAACCGTTATTGTATAATTGACATAACGGTTCCTTTTCTTATCCCTGCAAAGAATTTGGAGGTGTTCAATGCCAATCGCCATTTTCAACATGCAGAATCAGCTTATTGGAGGCGCAGTGATCGAATCCGAGCAGCTTGGCTGGCTGTACCGCGGCAATGAACGCATTGGCCGCGTCGAAGTGGATTGGGGTGAGGAAGAACAGGAACATGTAGCCGAAGCGTTTGTCAAAGGCGAAATGAAAGCGCATCTTGTTCTGGAACGATATGGCCTGGCTGCCGGAAAAATCACACGCGGCTACGAAGAACTTGGACAGGTGAGGTCGCTGGGAGGCGGGAAGTTCGCACTTTTCCGCGGCGAACAGCAGCTCGGCTGGATGGAAAACAAAGGCGACCCGATCAGCGGCAAGCATATCATCCTGTTCGGGGGAGCGGCTGCTGCCGCTCTCATAGGTTTGTGATCGTCATCCGCAAAGGAGAAAGCGATGGATTTCTTCGAAGTTGTTCAAGCCCGGCACTCGATCCGTTCTTATTCCAACCAACCGGTCGAGGAGGAGAAACTGCAAAAGATCCTGGCAACCGCCAACCAGGCCCCATCGGCTGGCAACCTGCAAGGCTACGAGATTTTTGTTATCCGAAAACCGGAGCAGCGCCAGGCCCTCGTCAAGGCCGCGCTGGAACAGGAATTCCTGGCCGAAGCCCCGGTGGTTCTGATCTTCTGCGCCAACCCGGCCCGGTCAGAAACCCGGTACAAAGAACGCGGGATCAAGCTCTATTCCGTCCAGGATGCCACCATTGCCTGCACGTTCGCCATGCTGGCTGCCACCGCGCTGGGACTCTCGACCGTCTGGGTGGGCGCGTTCCATGAGGAGCCGGTCAGTGCCGCGGCCGGTATCCCAGCAGATCTGGTGCCGGTTGCCATGCTCCCGATCGGCTACGCAGCCGGCGAGCCACGGATCCGACCTCGCCGCGAGCTAAAGGATATCATCCACGAGGCGGGGTAGAACATCACCAATGGCCTCAGGCAAAGGAAAACCCATCAGCGTTATCGGTGATTAGTCAGGAGGCGATATGTCCGATTTTGTTATGAACCCCAGCCAGAAAACCCTGCAAGAGGAAGCCCGCGCCTTTGCCCGCGATGAAGTGCCGCGCCAGTTGCTGCTGGAAATGGATGCCGACCAGGTCCGTTACCCCCGCACGTACATCGAAAAACTGGCTGCCCGGAATCTGCTGGGATTGCGCTTCCCGATCCAGTATGGCGGGTGCGGGCTGGATTGGCAACACGAGGTGCTGGCGCTCGAGGAGATCGGGATACTGGGTGCCAGCCTGGCCTGCCTGTATTCCCTCCCATCCATCATTGGCGAAGCCATCAACATATTCGGCACAGATGAACAAAAAGAGAAATACCTGAGACCAGTCCTGGCTGGTAAACTGACCGTTGCCGAAGCCCTGACCGAACCGCGCGGCGGATCGGATTTCTTTGGCGCAACCGCCACTGCCAGGCGAGAAGAGAATCACTACATCCTGAATGGACAAAAACGCTTCATCGTCGGAGCGGAAGGTGCCGATTTGTTCATGGTCTATGCGCGAACGGATCTCGATGCCCCTGGCCATAGAGCCATCAGCGCATTTCTGGTTGAACGCAGCCCGGAGATCGAAGTTCAGCACGTTTACGGTCTGATGGGGACGCGCGGCGGCGGGACAGGCCGGGTTTACTTCCGGGATGTCCGGGTTCCGGTCGAAAATCTCCTCGGGAAGGAAAACAGCGCGGTGGATATCTTCCACCAGATGATGATCCCCGAACGCATGACCAGTGCGGCCGGTGCACTCGGACTCGCACGTGCCGCCCTGGAAATCGCAGCACGCTACGCTGACCGGCGTAAAGCCTTCGGGCAGAAGATCCGCGATTTCGAGGGGGTCAACTTCAAGGTTGCCGAGAGTCTCACCCGCCTGGATGCGGCGCGTGCCCTGGTTCACGAGACGGCGCGCATAATCGACCGCATCGGCAATTCGGGTTATGTGCGGCGGATGGTTTCAGAATCCAAGAAGTTCGCCACGGATACCACCTGGGCAGTGGTCAACGATGCCATGCAGATCATGGGCGGGATCGGCTATACCAACGTTTACCCCATCGAACGCATGCTGCGGGATGCCCGCTTGATGATGATCTGGACCGGCACCAACGAGATCATGAACCTGGTCATCCAGCACGAGTATTACCGCGAACTGCTGGCCGCGCCTGGTTCAGGGCGCGACGTGGAAGCTGACGCGGTCAATGCCGCGACAGAAGGGGAGAAGGTGTACGAATAGCGCTCCCTATCTCTGGTGACAACGCTCTGCGTTGTCACCAAGGATTTATATCCATCCCAGGCTGATGAATACGATCAAAGATACGATCACGATTCCCCAGATCGTCCCGACGGTGATCAGCTTCTGATTAAAAGTCTTCATATCGAAAACCCAGAAGGCAACCACGAAGAAGGTCAGGTAGCCGAACAGGAAGATCAGCCAGGGCGCGCCCCGGTTCCACCAAACGTAATCCCAGGTCAGCGCGCCGGCGCCGTTGAGCAGGTACTCCACGAAAACACAGAATATTGCCCCGGCAACGGCAATGAACCAGCGGTTGGGAACGCCCAGGATCTTGTCTTCCTTTTTGGGCAGGAGCATCTTGCTCCAAATGATGCCCGAGACAGCGAACATGAACATGATCTCGATGTTCAATCCAACCAGGATCAGGTAGGCCGTATCCCCCGGTGCTCCCCAAATGGGCGCATAACCGGTGAATTTCAGCACGAGAGAGTTGACGATCTCGTTGATCCAGTCCATGCCCCAGAAAGCCAGGCCAGCCAGGAACAGGTTCCAGTTGCGCTTCTCGGCTTCCACGGTGTAGATGTAGAATACGAACGCCAGCAGCGGGATAACATACCACTGGAATGTCTCACCCCCCTTGCGCAGGATTTCGAGAGCCTGTAATGCGGATTCAGTCATGTTCTTCTCCTTGTCTAAACCAAAGCAGATGAAAGAAACATCGGATTTCAACACAAATTATATATCACACCCGCCATAAAAAATCCAGCCGGTCAGGCTCGACCGGCTGGAACGAGAAGATTGATATTGTGAGAGAACTACGGTTTGCTCACAACCAGGTTATCGAAATGGATTTCTGTCACCTCATCTTCATAGGTGGTGGCGAGCAGGGAAATATCACCCGAGGTGAACGCGCTGTCGGTGGTGCTCGCTACACGCTCACCGTTGACCTGCAAAACAAGGCTTGAGCCATCACAAATGACCCGGATGCGGTTGACCGCATCTCCCTGGCGGATTACACTCGATTCCTTCCAATCCACCAATTCGGTTGTCTCTCCAGCCATGACTTTGTGGATAGCATAGTACCCATCACCGCTGATACGGAAGAGGTAACCATTCGGACTATCGCTGGAAGTGAACCGGCAACCCACACCATAGGCATTATTATCATTTCCCGGGCCTTGGACCTGCATCGCCTCAACATCGATGATCACGTTCTGGAAGTTCTTGCCCGCCAGCCCCCACATGATCTCGCCAGCCTCCAGAGATGTGACAAGGTAGTAGCCGTTGCCATAGCCAACTGCGCCGGTATCATAATCACCAACTTCCCAGCCAGTACTCTCGCTGCTGAAATCATCCTGGAAAAGGATATCCGAAGGCGGGGGGGACTCCTGCGTTTCAGATCCGCCAATCCCACCCAAGCTACACGCCAGGACAGTCAGAACGAGAATCCCAATAACAAGCAACGGGTGTTTTCTCATCATTTTTCCTGAAGGATATTATGGCTTTCTCACCACCAGGTTATCAAACTGGACTTTGGTTATGGATCCCTCTTCATAAACCACGGCTATCAAGGCAATATCACCAGATGAATAGGTCGAATCGGTTGCCTGGGCGAGAACTTCCCCGTTGACTTCCAATTTCAGGGTGCTGCCAATGCACGAGGCGACAATCGTGTTGCTCCTGGTTCCCTGGTTGACAGTGCTGGACTCGGTCCATTCAACGAGGTCCGTAAACCCATTCTCGTCAGCTTTGGCAATGCTGTAATAACCATCTGCGCTAATGCGCAAATAATATCCATTATCGCTGCTGGGATCAGGGTCTTTTCGGCAAATAATGCCATAGCCATTGTTGTCATTGCTGGGCCCTTGCACAGCCGTCGCATCAACCGAGATGATCGCATCACCGAAGCTTTTCCCGGCTGCGCCATACATGTTGACCCCGGCTCCGGTCCCAATGACGAAGTAGTAGCCGTTCTCATATCCAACCGACCCGCTTCCATAATCGCCGACTTCCCAGCCGGAATTTGGATCGCTGAAATCGTCCTGGAAAATGATATTGCTGGGCGGGGGTGGGGCCTGGGTTTCTGTAGCATCGGGCGTCCCTGGGCTGCAAGCCAACATCAGCAAAGCAAAAAGAGCGATCAGAGCGAAAACTTTCTTATACATGAGTGTTCCTCCTTGAAAGAATTGGATGATTTGCGCCATTATAGCATTGTATTGATAAATTTCAACAACAAAATTCCAAAATTACCGAAAACGAATGGATGCTTTGCTTCTCACTCAGGATTAATATTAATTCGATAAAATAGTTTTCGGACTAATTATATCGTTTTTAGCGAGAGGAAAATATGGAAAAGTCACTCCGGCATATTGAAATCCCTTCTTCCGAAATCACGTTGGAAAGCGCCTACCTGTCCCGCCGCGACTTCCTCAAAGCGATGGGGATCGTCAGCGCCGCCTCCCTGCTGGCAGCCTGCGCCCCCCAAGTAATAGGAACGCCAACCACAACTGGCACGAACCAGCCATCCTTGCCAACTGCAACCGGCCTGGTTGACGAACTTGGCGAGCCAACCAATACTTTTGAACAGATCACCAATTACAACAACTATTACGAGTTCTCGTTCGACAAAGAAGCCGTTGCGAGGCTGTCTGCCAATTTCAAAACCACACCCTGGGCTGTGGAAGTGGGCGGGTTGGTTCACAATCCGCAAACGTTCAGCATCGAGGAACTGCTCAAATTTGAGCAAAAGGAACGCATATATCGGATGCGCTGCGTGGAGGCCTGGTCGATGGTTATTCCCTGGGTTGGTTTCGAACTCAACGAATTGCTCAAGGCGGTCGAGCCGATGACCAGCGCCAAGTACGTGCGCTTCGTCACCGTGCAGGATGAGGAACATATGCCTGGATTGCGAGCACCTGGTTATCCATGGCCGTACAACGAAGGCTTGCGGTTGGACGAAGCCATGCACCGGTTGACCATCCTGGCGACCGGCCTGTACGGGGAATCCCTGCCCAACCAGAACGGCGCTCCGATTCGGTTGGTGGTGCCATGGAAGTACGGCTTCAAATCCATCAAATCAATCATTCGCATCGAGTTGACCGATGAGGAACCGGCTACCCTCTGGTCCACGGTTGCGCCCAACGAATACGGGTTCTATGCCAATGTCAACCCGGAGGTGGATCACCCGCGCTGGTCACAGGCCAGTGAACGGCGCATCGGTGAACTCAGCCGCCGCCCGACCCTGATGTTCAACGGCTATGCCGAGGAAGTAGCCTCCCTGTATAGCGGGATGGATTTGAGCGTCAACTATTAGAATAACCCTTATCACTCTGAGGAAGTGGTTATTGCAACCGAAGAGTCTCGCCGTTTCAAAGTTGATCAAGCTGATTGTATGTTAGACAAAAAGTGCGTTTGCATCAAGAAGCCATTTCCGTGGTTGCAGGTGGCCGTCCACATGGCTGGCTGGCTTCCCTTGCTGGTTATGTTATTGGATGGCCTGACAGGCAGACTGACCATCAACCCCATCCAGGAGATCGTGCAGCGGTTAGGCCGGTTTGCTATCTATTTCCTGTTCGCATCCCTGGCCTGTACACCGCTCAACACGCTCTTCAGCTGGCGCGACCTGCTCAAGCATCGCCGCACGCTGGGGCTGTACGCGTTCATGTATGCTGCACTGCATTTCTATATGATCGTTGCCGTGGATTATGGCTTCAGCTGGGTTCAACTCCAGGTGCTGATTTTTAAAAAACCTTACGCGCTGGTCGGATTTACAACCGGCATGACCCTGCTGGCCCTGGCAATCACCTCATTCGATGTCTGGAAAAAACGCCTGGGCAGGAACTGGAAACGGCTGCACATGTTGGTTTACCCGGCTGGTCTGCTGGCGGTTTTACACTACGCCTGGGCAAAGAAAGGCAACATCTTCACCCTCAGCGGGGACATCATCCGCCCGTTGATCTTCGGAGGATTGCTCATCATCCTTCTCATGATAAGGGTCCCGTTCATTAAATCATGGATAGCCAAAATAAAGCAGGTAATGAGAACTCGTAGTTAACGGTTTTTGATGCGGAGTCAGAACTCTCCAGACTCCTGATTCAGGCAGCAACCCGATGACTGGAGTCGTCGGACACCGGTACGGGGAAATTTCCGGAAATGTTTGACTTGGCCTCCCATTTGCTATAAACTAAAGACAGATCCAAGATGAACCAGGCACAATTCCACTTACTGGATGGTCTCGAGTTCTTCCTGCACCCATCCCTGCGCGGAAAGGATGTGACCCTTACCTTCGGTAATGACCAGTCTGTCAAACACCTGGTCGAATCGCTGGGCGTGCCCCACACCGAGATCGGCAATATCCGGGCGAATGGTCAACCAATCGGGTTCGGGTATCTTGTCCGGAACGGCGAGCAGGTTGAAATCCGGGGTGTTGCGCCGCAGCAACTCACGAATGAACCCCACTTCGTGCTGGACAGTCACCTGGGACGATTGGCATCCCACCTGCGCATGCTGGGATTGGATACTCTTTATCGCAGGGATTATCAAGACGATGAATTGGTTGCCATCAGCTTGCAGGAAGATCGCATCCTATTGAGCCGCGACCGCCAGTTGCTGATGCACAAAGTCATCCTTCAAGGCTATTGCCTGCGCAGCCTGAAGTCTGATGAGCAGATCCAGGAGGTTGTGCGCCGATATACCCTGCAGGATTGGATCAAACCTTTCTCGCGCTGCATGCGCTGCAACCATCCCCTGGAACCGGTGAGCAAGGGGCAGGTTCTCGACCGCCTGGAGCCGTTGACCAGGTTATACTTCGAGGAATTCCACATCTGCCCGGCCTGCAACCAGGTATACTGGAAAGGTTCACACGTGGAACGGATGCTGGAACTTGTCGAAGAATTGTGTTGAATTGAAGGAGTTGCCAATGCCCAAAACCGACCCAACCCCCATTTACGAAAACCCGATCGCCCTGCTGCAACAGTTGATCCGCTTCGATACCACCAACCCACCCGGCAACGAGCGGGAGTGCATCCTGTACATCGAGAAACTGCTGAAGCAGGCCGGCATCCACTCGAAACTGGTGGGACGCACCCGTGAGCGGCCCAACCTGATCGCCCGGCTGAAAGGCCAGGGCAGCGCTCCGCCGCTGCTTCTCTACGGGCACGTGGATGTGGTCACCACCGAGAACCAGCAATGGACATACCCGCCCTTTGAGGGCCGGATCGCGGATGGATACCTGTGGGGTCGCGGCACGCTGGATATGAAGAGCGGGGTGTCAATGATGCTGGCTGCGGTATTGAAGGCTAAAGCTGAGAAAACTTCCCTGCCCGGCGATGTGATCTTTGCCGCCGTAGCCGACGAGGAAGCCGGAGGGGATCAGGGTGTCGGTTACCTTGTAAAGGAGCATCCTGAGTTGTTTGAGGGTGTCCGTTATGCACTGGGGGAGTTCGGCGGAGTCAACCTAAACATGGCCGGCAAACGGGTTTACCCGATCATGATCGGCGAGAAGCAGATCTGCTGGATGAAGGCCACCTTCCGCGGCGTGGGTGGGCATGGATCGATGCCGGTGCGCGGCCAGGCGATGGCTAAACTTGCTCGCGCCTTGGACCTTTTGGATAAACGCAATCTTCCCATCCATATCACGCCAGCCGTGCGGGAGATGTTCGAAGCCCTTGCAAAGGTGCTGCCGGGAATAAAAGGGGTGTTCATCCGCCAGTTGCTAAACCCGGCCCTTACAGATACGGTGCTGAAGGCGTTGGGTAAGAATGGCGCCCTGTTCGCACCCCTGATGCGCAACACGGTCAGTCCAACCATGCTGAGCGCCAGCAGCAAGATCAATGTGATCCCGGCTGCCGTGGAACTGCAAATGGATGGCCGCCTGCTGCCCGGCCTGAAACCAGACCTGATGCTGGCTGAAGTGCAGGCCATCCTGGGCCCGGATGTGGAACTCGAAATTGTGCGCACCGATGAAGGCCCGGCCGCACCGGATATGGGCCTGTTCGATACCCTGGGAGATATCCTGCGCGAGTTCGATCCCGAAGGCGCACCCATCCCCTTCGTGATGATGGGCGTGACGGATGCCCGCTGGCTCTCGAAACTGGGCATCCAGACCTACGGCTTCACCCCGCTCAAACTGCCGGATGACTATAACTTCCTGCGCGCCGCCCATGGCGTAGACGAGCGCATCCCGCTGGACGCCATGGATTTCAGTGTACAGGCGATGTTCCGGGCCATCCAGCGGTTCCACTAAACCCTGACCCCTTGCTATGGGAAAACCATCTACAAACATGACTCACCCCGAAGATAAATTCGGGGTGAGTTTTTGTGCTGCAGGCTAAGTTTTTGCATTCGAAAACGCCCGTTGGTCGAGTAGGCAGTGGTTTTCAGCCGTATCGAGACCAACAGCCAGAAATAACGCCCCAAATGTGGTCTCGATACGCCCTTCGCTGCCGCTCAGAGCTACTCGATCACCAAAGTAACTTTGAAGCAAACTGTCAGGTGGTTGGTCGCGTCCCTTCGTGCAACTTTGTGGAGAGTTCTTTGGGGGAGTGCGTTTATCGCCCTGCTGTTACCCGGCTGATATCCTTGCCCTGTTCATTGGCGATCACCACCACGTTGTTCCGCACCAACGTGCCCTGGTATTGACCATCGCCATTGTAGGCGATCCACCCCTCCAGGTTGAATCCCAGCGGTCCCTCGGCCGGCATCCATTCGCCGTTGTATAGACGCGCAATGTGGACATGCGCGCCTGTGGCGCGTCCACCCTCGCAGGATGGGTGACCGATACGGTCGCCGGCCTGGACGGTCGTGCCCTGGGCGATCATTCCTTCATTCCCAACATGCAGGTAAAAGAGCACCCAGCCGGTGCGGGCATCGCCATCCATATCCATATCGATGACCACAATGGCATTTTCCGGCTCGGCGCGGATGACCAATCCATCCGCCATGGCAGTGGCCCATTTTGGGCTGGGCATGCAGCTCGTGTTCTCACTGGGCGGGCCGAAATCGAGCGCGGCCAGCGGATCACCCCTGCCCCAGCCGGTGTGCGGGCCGCCGGAGTAGCCCCACGTTTCCCCGGCTGGAAATGGGAACAATAATGCCGGCTGCTGTAAACTGACCGGGATGTGGGGGACATCCGCCAGCCAGGGATCGCCGAAGAGTTTCCGGTATGTTCCTGCCAGGCCATCAGGACCGATGGCAAGATCATACTCGGACCGATCGTGCAAACGTGAAAAATAATATTGAAAAGCCACTGTGGCCGCATTCTGCCAGGGATCGGGGCGCTCCAGGCGGCCATCCAGGTGCTCGAACTCGGTCAGGCGTGCCGTTCGCCAGCGGTAGTAGCCGGTATTGAGCAGGTCCGCCGCCCAGATCAATTGCAGGTAAACACCCGGATAATTAAAATCCTCATATCCCAGCGGATACCGCCCGGCCGGTTTTTCGGGGAGAGAAAGCGCGCCAAGCTGGTATTCCAGCAGGGCCAGCAGGAAGCGCGGACTGATGCTGTAATACTGTGCCACCCGGTCGACGATTTCCGCGCCCGTGCGATAGCGGTCGCCGGAGAATTCGCGGTAATCCTTCAGCCAGCCGGGACGACTTGCAACGAACGCGGCCGTGTCAAACCCCACTGCTGAAGGGCCATTGACATACAGGCTGTCCGGAAGGATCTGGTAAGGGTTGCCCCATAACGGCAGGTAATAGATGGGGATCTTCATCGGCATGCCGGGCGGCATGGTGGTGGCATCCAGCGGGATCTCGGGATTGGCTGAAAGGATCTCGTCAACGGTTGTGTTGAAACGGGCTGCCAGGGCCGGCAGTGTATCCCCGGTCTGGGCTGTGTAATCCACCGACTCGCCGGGCAGGTACTCCAGGCGGGTTGGGTAGGGGGTGGCCGCGTAGATGGTCGGCGTGACCGCGGGCGATCCTTCCGGGGCTGGCGTGGCATTCCCATCCTTCGGGGCGCAGGATGTAATCAGGAGCACGATCGCGATCAGGAATGCCGGGAAACGGGATAAGGTGAAATTACTCATCCGCAAAACGTTCGACCGCAGAATACGGCCTGCCATCCGGGTCAGCGGTTGCAGTGCGGTCGCCGTTGGTCATTGTCCCTTCGTAGGGAGCATCGCCGTTATGAGCCACCCAGCCGCTCAAGACAAAGGGCAGCGGGCCATCCGCCAGGATCCATTCCCCGTTGTACTTCCTGGCTATGTGGATATGCGTTCCAGTCGCCTGGCCGCCCTCGCAGGAAGGATGGCCAATCTTTTCATCGGCCTCGAGCCAGGTGTCCGATTCGACCCGATCCTTTGTGGCAACATGCAAAAATAGCAGCACCCAGCCGGTCTGTTCGTAGCCATCCCCATCCAGGTCGAGCACAACCACGCCGGTCTCCGAGCGCACCACCAGGCCGGGAGCGGAGGCCAGCACCCAGCGGATCGAATCGGTGCAGCCGCCGATTTCCGAACCGGGGGCAAAATCCAGGGCAGCCCAGCCACCGCGTCCGAGCCAGGGCGCGTGTGGTCCGCCGGATAACCACCAAGTCTGACCCTCTGCAAATGGCAGGTTCAATTCCGGCTGCACCAGTGCGGGTGGATAGAGCGGCTCCACAAGCCGGGCACGCACCCAGGGATCACCGAACATCCCTGCATATCGGGCTGGGAAACCCGCGTCCGGATCGATGGCAGCCTCCCATTGCAGGCGCGTCATGTGGGTCGAGAAATAGTACAAGATCGCGGCAGAACCGGCATTCAAGCCCGGTGCAAGGTGCAACCGGCTGCCATCCTTGAATGTCAGTTCCGTCAGGGCGCCCATCCGCCAGCCGTAATAACCAACGGATAATTCCTCCGCCGCCCATTGCAACTGCTTGTGCAAGCCCTTGTACAGGATATCCGTGTTCCCCAACGGATAATCCGTTTTGGCAAGGTTGCCCGGCGAACCGGTTACCCAGCCGCCTTCGTATTCGATCAGGGCCAGCAGCAGGCGCGGGTTGATCGACCAACCCAGGGCGGTATGTTCCACGCTGTCGATCCCATCTGTGATGCTTGGCAAACCGACATACTCGGTGTAGGTGCTCAGGTAACCGCCTGCATCTTTCACATACTCCCGAACATTGAAATCGGTTACGGATGGAGAAAATACCGCCTCACTATCCGGCAGGATGATATCGCTGGGTGAGGTTTCGACCCCCAGCAGGAAATTGGGGATGAGCAGGGGCGTATCCGGTTCCAGCAGCCGCTCCGCTTCGGGCAGGGATTCGCTGGATGAGATCAGCCCAACCTCCACCATAAACCGCGCCGCGATCGCCTGAAGGGTATCCCCCGATTGGGAATAGTAAACTATCGACGGCGGGAGGGTCGCCTGGGGATCGCGGGTTGGTGAAGGCGTGACCGGCGTGGAGGTTGCCGTTTCGGTGGGTGCAACCGTCTCCGTCGGCAGGGGCGAGGGGGTTTCTGTTGGTGTAGGAGGCGGAGGGGTCACAGTCGAAACGGTTTGCGTGGCTTCCGCGGTCGTCGTTTCATATGTCCCCCACAGCGGGCCGCAGGCCGACAAGGAAATGCTAACAATCAAGAAACCGATAAAATACCTGTAAACGTGCATCCATTTTCGTTTCATTGGAATGATTATACTCGCTTGAGCCCTTAGCGGCTGATCTGGTTGATCTCGCTGTCACCATCGAAGGCTTCAACCGATTGGCTGCCACGCGTCAGGTAGCCGTCATACTCGATCCCCGCGCCGGATGAGACCCAACCATCCATCACGAAGGGAACCGGCCCGTCCGCCGGGATCCATTCCCCGTTGAACTTACGGGCAATATGAACATGCGTACCATTGGAGACTCCCCCCTCGCAGGATGGATGCCCAATCCTCTCCCCGGTGCGCAGGTATGTGCCAGACTCGACCCGCTCGCGGCTTTCGATGTGCAGGTAGAACACCACCCAGCCGGTCTGCTCGAAGCCATCCGCATCCAGGTCCTGGATCACCACGCCATCACCCGTGCGGATGACCAGGCCATCAGCGACCGCCACCACCCAGTCATCGCTGACCACGCAGCCAGCCGTACCGATCGGGGCGAAATCCAGCGCCGCCCAGGCCGAGCCGGTATCCCATCCGCCGTGCGGACCACCGGTAAAAGCCCAGGTTTCCCCGCTGGCGAAGGGCAACTGCATGACCGGCTGGAACAGGTTCGTGGGGACGATCGGCTCGATTGCCAGGTCGAATGGGTAGCCCCACATCATGAAGTACATGCTGAAGAATCCATCCATTGAAACATCCCGCTGCCAGGTGGCGTAATCATCCAATTGGGCGAAGAAGTTCTGCACGCCTGCCGTCCCGGCGTTTACCGTCGGATCGACCGGCACCACGCTGCCATCCGCCAGGGCCCATTGGCGGATCCCGCCAACCCGCCAGAGATAATAACCGCGGTTGAGGGTATCCGCCGTCCAGATCAGTTGGCGGTATAAACCAGCATGCCAGGCATCGTAGATACCGATCGGGTATTCATAAGTTGACGGATCGGGGTTGGCGTTCCCCACCCAGCCCGCCCGGTATTCCAGGATCGCCAGCAGCAGGCGCGGGTTGACCGAGTAATATTGCGCCACGCGCAGGACGATTTCTGCGCCAGATAGTAGTTCCCCATCCACATCTTGACTGTACGAGGCCAGGTAGCCACCCCGGCTCTGGATATAGGCATCGAGATCCAGTGTGACGCTCATCGGGCCGTAAACCAGCTCGGAATCCGGGATGATCTTGAAATAACCAACCGTTGCCTGGGGCGAAGGCACCGGGATGACCAGCACCTGCCCGACTTCCAGCAGGTTCGGGTTGGCCAGGTTGTTGGCTGCAATGATGGCCTCCACGCTGACCCCATAGGCCATGGCAATCGTTCCCAGCGTATCGCCATACTGGATCACATACTGCTCCGCCTCGCTGCGCGCGGTGGGGACCGCGTTTGCCAGGTTTGGCGTGGGGGTCATCAGCGCCGAACCCGGCACGCGGGTGGGCTGCAACCGGAACGATGGCGTGGCGGACGAGCCGGGTATGGGGATAAAAACAGATGAGGTTGGAAAACCGTCGCCAGGTTGATAGGATGGGGAATCCGAAGCCGAACGGACACAGGCTGCCAGGAGTGCCATGAGGATCAAGAGCCAGAGAGTTTTCGATAGACGCATGGCGGGATTCTACCAGCAATTGAAACTTCGCTATAACAAACAGGTAAATTCTACGTGCACGGGGGGTGACATTCAGTATTTGACGTCCCACGCCGAAGTGGATACACTGTTCCTGGAGTATCTTCGCCAGAGGAGAAGAACATCCCATGTGCTACTTAGGAGAAGACCCAGGCTCCCTGGGAGATTGCTCACCTGCACCCCTGCCACTGCCCGCCAGGGCAAGTGTGCACCGAACGCACGATTTGCCTAGCAAATCGGGTGCAAGTGTCGGCGCAAAACGCCTCGCAATGACACATGAAACGTTCGCGAAATTCGCTTCATTCGCGCCGTTCGCGTTCCCATGGCCCGTGATCGAAGACCCTGAAAAACGCGATCTCGTGCATTGCTTGCTATCTGACCACAACGGGGGAATGCTGCACACATCCACAACCATCCGACCGGGAGGCGAGGCACCATGCTGAACTTGTTCAAGAAGAACTCACCCTACAGACCCATCTCTCCGCAAATCCAATCCCTGGCCGAGGCGCACCGCAACGACCCCGAAGCCGTCCTGGAGATCCTCAAGGAACTGCAGAACATGCCCGGCGGCCTGTCATCCGCAAACATCATGGATGTCGGGCGCGCCATGAACATGCCCCCCCACCAGATTTACGGCGTGGCGACCTTCTACTCCATGCTCTCGCCCGAGCCGCGCCAACACGTGCTGCGCGTCTGCGATGGGCCGGTGTGCTGGCTTAAGCGAGCAACAACGAACAACGGACAACAAACGCTACAGGAATGGTCGTCAGCGGTCAGTGGTTCGTGGTCTGTGGAACGCTCCTCCTGCCTGGGACTCTGCGACCGCGCCCCTGCGGTTCTCGTGGACGATGGGCAGGCCGGCCCTGTCACCAGTGCGGACGCAGCAAAGGTTTGTGAAGGCTGGCGCGGGGTTCCGACCGATTATTCACAGCCCCGGCCCGGCGAGATGCGGGTGATGCTGCAACATGCCGGCAAACTGGATCCCGATTCGCTCGACTCCGCCCTCAAGCATGGAGCTTACCAAGGCTTGAAATCCGCCCTGCAGAAATCGCCGGAGGATGTCATCGCCGAAGTCTCGGCCAGCGGCTTGCAGGGTCGCGGCGGGGCTGGATTTTTGACCGGCGCCAAGTGGGATTTCTGCCGCAAGGCAAAGGGCACGCCAAAATACGTTATCTGCAATGCCGACGAAGCCGAACCGCTCATCTTCAAAGACCGCGTCCTGATCGATACCAACCCGCACCAGATCCTGGAAGGCATGGCCATCGGCGGATATGCCTGTGGTGCCAATGAAGCCTGGGTCTATATCCGAGGCGAATACGAGCACCAGGCGCAGCGCCTGGAGTGGGCGATCCAGCAGGCTGAGGATAAAGGCTATCTCGGCAAGGATATTTTCAAAAGCGGATTCTCGTTCAAGGTTCATGTACACCGCGGAGCCGGGGCTTACATCTGCGGCGAGGAGACCGCCTTGATAGAATCACTGGAAGGCCGGCGCGGCGAACCGCGCCTGCGCCCGCCGTATCCCCCAACATACGGCTACCGCGGCCGCCCAACCATCGTCAACAATGTCGAAACCTTTGCAGCCGTGCCGCACATCCTGAGAGAGGGTGCCGATTGGTGGGGAGCGCTGACCGAATACACAACGCCCGGCGTGAAACTGTATATGGTACTCGGCCACGTGCGCAACCCGGGGCTGTTCGAGGCGCCTTTCGGCCTGACCCTGCGCCAGATCATCGACGATTTTGGCGGCGGCATGCTGCCCGGCTCGGAGTTCAAATGCGCGCTGACCGGCGGCGCAGCCGGTACGATCGTGAGCGCCGACATGTTGGATGTCCCGATCGATTATGCATCTGCCAGGACTGGAATTTCCCTAGGAGCGGGTGGCTTCCTGATCTGCGACCAGCGTACATCGGTTGTGGCCCTGCTACGCGAACTGCTGCACTTCTTCAGCGTGGAGGCCTGCGGCAAGTGCGTCCCCTGCCGCGCTGGCACGGCACGTGCGTATGAAATATTGACATCGATGACAACCGGCAAAGGCCAGAAAGGAAACGTAGCCGAACTCAAGGCGCTCTCCCAAAACCTGCTGGTTGCATCCTTCTGTGGATTGGGGCAGGCAGTTTCAATTCCGATGGATTCGGCAATGAAGAATTTCGAGAATGAATTCATCCAGGCGGAAGGGTTGTCATGATAGTAAAGATCACACTCGACGGAAAACAGATCGAAGCCCAGGCAGGCCAGACCATCCTCCAGGCCGCCAGGGAGCATGGCGTGCGCGTCCCGACCCTGTGCTATCACAAAGATCTCTCGCCCACAGGCAACTGCCGAATGTGCGTGGTGGAAGTCAAGAACTCGCGCTTCCTGCAGGCCGCCTGCACCACCCAGGTTTGGGATGGGATGGAGATCGAGACCCATAGCGAGAAGGTGACAATATCGCGCAAACTTTCATTGGAACTGATGCTCGCCAACCATCCGCAGGATTGCATCACCTGCGATGTGAGCGGCGAATGTGAATTGCAAGACCTGGCGTACGAATACCAGGTGACCGTTCCTGCCTGGGGGGCAAAGGGCACGCGTTACCCGGTCGATAGCGATCCCAATCCCTTCATCCGGGTGGATATGAACCGCTGCATCCTGTGCCGCCGTTGCGTGCTGGCTTGCGGCGAGATCCAGGTGCGGGATGTATGGGGGGTGGCCCGGCGCGGCTTCAACGAACAGATCGTTCCCGGCGCGGGGACGACCATGCTCGAAGCGCTCTGCGAATCCTGCGGCCAGTGCGTGGCCTACTGCCCGACCGGGGCGCTCTCCAACAAGATGAACTATGGGATGGCACGCGCCCACCAGGTGACTAAAGTCACCACTACATGTTCGTATTGCGGCGTCGGCTGCCAGTTCGACCTGCTGGTGAAGGATGGCAAGGTGATCGGTGTCTCTTCCAACCCCGATGCACCGGTCAACGGCATGGCGTTGTGCGTCAAGGGACGCTACGGCTACGATTACATCCATCATCCTGATCGGCTGCTCAAACCGAGAGTCCGCCGCTACCTTCTTGAAGGCCAACCGAAACCCAATCTGCAATCCGAAATCCACAATCCACAATTCGAGTGGGTTGAGACCGATTGGGATACCGCCCTGGACATCACAGCGAAGAAATTGCGCCAGGTGCGGGATGAATACCGAGCGGATGACATCGGCATCCTGACCTCGGCCAAGTGCCTGAACGAAGAGAATTACCTGATGAACAAATTTGCCAGGCAGGTGATCGGGACGAACAACATCGATCACTGCGCCCGGCTCTGACACTCCAGCACGGTGGCCGGTCTGGCCACTTCCTTTGGTTCGGGCGCCATGTCCAATTCGATGAACGATGTTGCCAACCAGGCAGCCGTCTTCTTTGTCATCGGTTCGAACACCTCCGAACAGCATCCCGTCTTCGGAACCATGATCCGGCGGGCGGTGCGCAAGCGCGGCGCCAAACTCATCGTAGCCGACCCGCGCCGGATCGACCTGGTGGAATTTGCCTCCTTACACATCCGCCATAAATCCGGCACAGATATCGCCCTGCTCAACGGCTTGATGTATATCATCCTCGAAAAAGGCTGGGAAGCCAAAGAGTTCATTGCCGGGCGCACGGAGGATTTCGATGAGTTCAAAGAAACCATCCTGCAATACCCTCCCCAAAGAGCAAGTGAAATCACCGGAGTACCAGTCGAGAAGTTGTATGAAGCCGCCGAAATCCTTGGGACAAACAAGCCGGGGGCCGTCATCTGGGCGATGGGCATCACCCAACACATCACCGGCGTCCGCAATGTGATGGACCTGGCCAACCTGCAAATGTTGTTGGGTAACATGGGCGTGCCGGGTGGCGGGGTCAACCCCCTGCGCGGGCAGAACAACGTCCAGGGTGCGTGCGATATGGGCGGTCTGCCGAACGTATATCCCGCCTACCAGCCCGTGACGAATGAGGAAGCGAGGAAGAAATTCGAAACCGCCTGGGGCAGAACCAGCGAACCCAAGGTTGGCCTGACTGTCACCGAAATGATACCCGGCATCCTGGAAGGCAAGATCCACGCCCTCTACATCCTCGGCGAAGACCCGGTCATGTCTGACCCGGATACCAACCACATCCGGGAATGCCTGGAACATGTGGATTTCCTCATCCTGCAGGAAATTTTCCCATCAGAAACATCCATTTATGCCGATGTATTGCTGCCGGGCGTCTCTTTCGCCGAGAAGACCGGCACCTTCACCAACACCGA
>Ga0105093_10000309_pt1 | contig 18880 bp, 16 predicted proteins | sample PPLLak3March2015_2_FD_79111 | JGI IMG/M metagenome (GOLD analysis project Ga0105093, IMG submission 79111) | Freshwater sediment microbial communities from Prairie Pothole Lake near Jamestown, North Dakota, USA - PPLs Lake P8 Core (3) Depth... | ecosystem: Environmental > Aquatic > Freshwater >... | reverse complement strand
CGTTCCATAACTCGGAACCGGGCTGTAGTATTTCGTGTCCCATAAACTACTCGGTACCGCGGTATGGCTGCGGCTATCCCACTGCTGGTTCTGGCGTCCAACAATGAACTGAACCTGCACCGGGTGGTTGGCAACAACGGTCGTACCAGCATTGATATCGTACAACTGGGTCACCTGGCCGCGGTCCAAGGTCGTTGACAAACCTGCGCCTCCGGGGTTGTTCACCGTTATGTCGGTGGCATCCTGGGTGGCCTGTACAAGCAAATACACATTCTGAAAATCAGGGTATGCAGGATAGAGATCCTGCCCGACGGGAATCGTATACTGATTCTGATAAGGCTTGATCGGGTAGATTTCCCAAGCGCTGGCATATACCGTCCCAACGCTGGTTGGCCAAAACGCCTGCGCCACCGAAACCGCCCCACCCACTACAAAGATGCGATCTCTTCCATCGTAGCAACGGGTTGCGAGGCCGCCCGTCCCGCCGGCCGGGAACGTGCTGCCGATGCAATCATCCAAACCACTCCGATCTATGTTCGCCGGAACATCGGATATAAAAGTCAATACGGTGCCCCTGCTGGCCGTGTAGGATTCATCGTTCCCGGTGTTGCCAGTACCATAGCCATTTTCCCAATGATCGTAATAAATGGTTGTATTATCACCAGCAACAGAAATCGTAATCACATTATGGAGGTTATTGCCAGTCAGACCCCCATCGTTATCAAGCAGGATATTGCGAAGCTGGTACGCCGAACCAGGGATGAAATATTCGGAGTACCCAGAGGCGACTGCCGCTTGGACTGGTTGAACATTCCCCAACGCGATTACAGGCAAACTTAGGATGACAAGAATTGCCATCCCCATCCGTATGAAAGGATATATTTTGGGAGTCATCTTTTCCTCCAGAGGCACTCTCTTCTCAAAAGTGTTCGAACGACTGATCATGAAGGATGATGTTGGAATAATCCAGTTTCATCCATAAGAGCTATTCCTAACAAAATTGTAATTACTACAATTATACTCCTAAATAAAGAGGCATAGGAAAGCGTTCGGTAATTACTCGCATTTTAAAATCATATTGCAAGACAACCGTCTCGCGCCAGATGTCCTTCTGAGCGACCCGCTTCGCGGGGAGAGAAGAAGCTCGCTTTTGGCAAGAGTTCCCTTGAAAATCTGAGATTCTTCGCCGCGTGGTCTCGATATGCTGCGCTACTCGACCACCAGCGGCTCACATCGATTCATCCTATCTGCCCAAGTCGATAACAAGATTGACTCTTCCCCCTTCTTGCAGTATCCTTGCCCCATCCGGGTGGGTCCGGCGCGGCGGAGCCCTGCGAACCCCGTCAGGGCCGAGAGGCAGCAGCGGTAAGGAGGTGCCTCCGGGTGCCGCCGGGTTGCCTGCCCGGATAATTTTGTCTTTTTGCTTTACACTTCCCCTCCCCTGTGGCAAAATACACCCATGTCGCGCTGGATCAAATTCCTGATTGCCATTGTCACCGGCCTCGCCCTGGGCCTGCTGTATGGCTGGCTGGTCAGCCCGGTCGAATATGTCGATACCTCTCCTGATACCCTGCGGGCCGATTACCAACTCGATTACGTGCTGATGGTGGCCGAAACCTACCATGCGGAGCAGGACCTCGACCTGGCTGCCCGCCGCCTGGCCATGCTGGGCAGCGAAAGCCCGGCTGAGATCGTCGCCGGTGCACTCAAGAACGCCATCCTGTTCGGCCTCCCTGAGGATGACCGCCTCCTGATCCAGAACCTGGGAGCCGCCCTGCTGAACTGGCAGCCAGACAGCGGAGGCAGCCTGCCATGAGCAAGGAATGGAATCCCTCCCGGCGCTCCTGGCTGGCCGAGAACCTGTACCTGCTGACCGGCCTGTTGATCGGGCTGGGCCTCGGCCTGCTTTACGCCTGGGTTATTTCGCCGGTCAAGTATGTCGATACTTCCCCTGCATCCCTGCGGGCGGACTTCAAGGATGGGTACCGGGCTATCATTGCCTCCGCTTACCTGGTCAGCGGCAACATCGAACGGGCGCAATCCCGCCTGGCACTGCTGGGCGACCCGGACCCGGTCCAGGCGCTCGTGAACCAGGCCCAGCAAGCCCGCAGCCAGGGTGATCCCAACAATTCAGCCTATGCCTTGTCCATGCTGGCCGAAGCCCTGCAGCAGCCTCCCACCATTCCGCCCACGCTTACGCCCATCCCGCCCACCCAGACACCCGAGATCATCGTCACCCCCTCCGAAACGGGCAGCCCCACCCCCACCTCGCTGGTGATGACTCCCATCCGGACACCCTCGCGCACGCCGACTCCCATCCTGCCGCCCACCCCGCGCCCATCCCGCACCCCGACCCCCACGCCTGGTGCGCCATTCCTGCTGGTCGACCAGCAGGTAGTATGCAACCCAGCCTATCCCGAAGCCCTGTTGCAGATCGAAGTGGCGGATGCCAACGGCGACCCGGTGCCCGGTATGCGGCTGACCGTCACCTGGCAGGGTGGCTCGGATACCTTCTACACCGGCCTCAAACCGGACCTCGGGGCCGGTTACGCCGATTTCGAGATGACTCCCGGCCTGATATACAGCCTGCAGCTCGGCCGCGGCGGTTCTACACTGGTTGGATTGAGCACCCCAACCTGCCAGGATGAGGGCGGGGAGTATTGGGGAGGGCTGTACCTCTACTTCGAACAACCATAGGGGATGTAATCACAAACCGGGGTGCAAGCGCCTGCTTGCACCCCGGTTCTTGAACTTTATCTCTTTCCTTCTTTTCCCCGAAAATCGATCTCCTCCACACCTCCCAATCTATCCTGGATGCGCCCCACCACCACCTCCAGCGCTTGCGGCTGGTGGACGTAGTCCAGATCATCCGTGCGGATGGTCAACACCGGGCAAACATCGAACGAATTCAGCCACTCGTCATAGAACGTATCCAGCAGGGACAGGTACTCGGCCGAGATGCCGGTCTCGATATTCCGGGCGCGGCGGTGGATACGCGCCATCAACACCTCCACCGGGCACTTGAGGTAGACCAGCAGGTTCGGCGCCGGCAGAGAATCCACCACCAGTTCGAAGAGCCTGCGATAAGCCAGGTAATCCCGCTCCGAAAGATTCCCCATGTGGTGCAGGGCGCGTGCAAAGATATGGGCATCCTCGTAAATGCTGCGGTCGAGGATGGAAGGCTTCGGGTCCCGCACGGCACCCAGATATTGTTCGGCGCGGTGTCCCAAAAAGTAGATCTGCAGGTGGAACGACCAGGAGCGCATATCGGCGTAGAAATCCGGGAGGTAAGGGTTATCCGCCACGGATTCATAGTCTGTCCGCCAGCCCAGGCGCACCCCGATGCGTTCGGTCAGGGAGGTTTTGCCTGCCCCGATGTTCCCCGCCACCACCACAATTCGTTTGGACATATCTCCTCCAGGATAGCTGTTGTTTGAACAGTATCTTCTCAAAAAGAAGGGGAAAGTTGGGGGGTGTGCGGGCGGCTCCGCCGCCCGCACACCCCCCAACCCCCCATTTATTGCGATGTTACTTTGAACAGAATAATTGTACACCGAGATGGGATGCCAGGAACAACCTTTTCCTGATCCTTACTCCTGCTTGCGGATGCCCGGCAGGAAGATCCATGCCACCACCGCCAAAACCAGAAGGATGGATGAGCTCAACATCACGGTCAAAGGTTCGCCGAGTTGTTCGGCAACCGTACCTGCGATCAATGATCCCAGGGTCATGGAACCGAAAAATATCAAGGTATAAACGCTCATCACCCGTCCACGCAACTGGTCAGAGACATGCGATTGCAGCATCGCATTGCTGTTGTTGATCAGCATCATCGAACTCCAGCCGATGCCCAGCAACATCACCAGCGAAAGCGGCAACCAGCGGACCCAGGCAAAGGCCAATAACAGGACCGGCATCACGAACGAGCCGATGCTCCATAACTTTCCCCGGATCTTGCGCTTACCCAAGGAAGCCAGCATCAGCGCGCTGACCAGCGCCCCAAACCCGCGGGCGGATATGAGCAGGCCATTGGTGGTTACATCGCCATGCAAGACATCCCTAGCCCAGGCCGGGATCAATGTCAGCATGCCCATGCCGAAGATGCTGATGAAACCCACCGATGCGATCAGGCTGAGGATCAAACGATTGGCGAAAACATAGCGCACACCCTCGGTCAATTCGTTCAGGGCATTCCCCTGGCGAGTGGATTTTGGGAGAGGTGCCAGGCGCATCATCACCAGGGCGCCAATCACCGCCAGGAAAGAAATCCCATTGAGGGTGAAACACCAGGCCGGGCCAAAGCCGGCATAGGTCAGGCCGGCAATCGAAGGTCCCACCACGGTGGCAATATTGAACATGGTCGAGTTCATGGCGATGGCGTTGGTCATATCCTCCCGGTTGACCAGTTCCACAACGAACGAGACGCGCGCCGGGGCATCGAAGGCGTTGGCCACCCCCAGCAGGAATGCCAGTACAATGATGTGCCAGGGTTGCACCAGATCCGTGAATGTCAATCCGGCCAGGATGAAGGCCAGGATCAACATCACTGTTTGGGTGATGATCAGCAGGGTCCGCCTGGGCAGGCGGTCAGCCACCACGCCGCCGAATAAGGTGAACAACCAGGATGGCAACCCCCCAAAAAATCCCACCAGGCCTAAATAGGTGGGCGAACCGGTCAACTGGTAGATCAGGTAACCCTGGGCGGTGCTCTGCATCCAGGTGCCCATCAGGGATACCATCTGGCCGAAGAACCATAGGCGGTAATTGGGGTGTTTCAATGCTGCAAAAGTTTCCTGCAAGCGCAGGCTTAATTTGCTGGGTACCGAACCCTCATTACTAACCAATATTCACCTCTTATAAGTGTGTTTCTCTGGGAATTGCTGGAAGAGGGAGGAAATTGGGGGTATGGGGCGGGCTTCGCCCGCCCCATACCCCACATCTTTCCATCCCTCACGGCAACTCCCAAAGAGCTAAGTGTAGAACCGGGTAAACCGACAATGGCGAATTATACTTGTGGTATCAAGCATCTTCGAGAAACGCGGCCTCTCATAACTTTTTCAGGAATGCTTTCTGGGTTTTTATATGATGGTAGCCAAGGCCTTCATAGAAACGATGGGCAGCATCGCGGATGACATTCGAACGAAGGTAAACATGGCTGCAACCATGTTCACTCGCCCAGGTTTCAGCAAAAGCCATCATAATCTTGCCTATTCCCCGCCCGCGCACACCATCATCCACAACCAGGCCTTCGATCTCAGCCACATCATCAGCCACCAGGATCGTACGGGCATACACCTCCACCCAGCCAACAACCTGGCCGGATAATTCTGCCACAAATACCTGATGTTCACGTTCCTGTTCGATCTTTTCCAACCTTTCCAGGGTTTGAGCAGTTGTGACCGGATAGCCCAATTGTGTGCTGAGCACAGCCAGGGAGGCGGCATCAGCAGAGGCTGCCTGGCGGATGGTAACATCGGATGTTTTTGAGATCATGTGCGCAATTTTACTCCTTCCGTCCGGCGTGCTATAATCGAACTGTACCAAGGAGTGAACAATGGCTGAGAAAACCACATCCGAAAAGAAAACCCGCACCCGCATCCCGGAAGAAACCCGCCAGCATTACCGCACCGCCCGCCAGGAAATGCGCCAGAGCATCGAAACCCTGCTTCCGGAAGGCTTCATCGAACACCACAAGAACGCCCGCAAGGAAATGCTGCTGGCCTGGCGCAGCATGCTGGATGCCGCCATCCAGCGCATGGAAGAAAAGAAGTAACGTTCGGCGTATCGATTCGAATCAAAACACAGCCCAACCGGGGAACTGCGTTCTTCCCGGGGCGGGCTGTGTTTTGTGTTATCCCTTCTTCCTGCCAGCGAAGAACAGCATCCAGATCACATCAACCAGCGCAACTCCAAACAAGATTCCCCCAAAGACCAGGTTCCCGGCATTGTAGAGCATCACGCCACCCACCAGCAGCGCGGCAAAGATCACACCCCCCGTCAGGCGGTCCACCGACCTTTCCAGCGAACGTATCTGGCGGCTGACCTGTGGCGACTGCACCACCAATCCACCCTGCTCCACCTGCGCCAGCACCCGGCCGGCCTGGGATGGGATGGCGATCAGATCCTTCAGCATGGTTCCCAATTGTTCGAGGATGGCATCCAGGCCGGAAGAGGCTTCAGCTGCGATCAATTTGCGGGCGTAAGGGGCAAGCTGAGCCCACAGGTTGAAATCCGGATCGAGGCCGGTGCACATTCCGGAAAGGATGGCGATCGTCCGCACCAGCATGAGCAGGTTCTGCGGCACCTGGAAGGGCATGCTCAGCATCAGGTCCCGGTATTGGTGGCCAAATTTCCGCATTTCATCCGGGCTGATCTTGCGCAAGTCACTCATCGACAAACCCCAGAAGCGGTCGAAAACCTCCGATTCAGCCTGCTCGATCAACTTCAAGTCAGCCCCGGGTAACAGCATATCCAGCATCTGGTAAGAACGCACCACCCGGGCTGCATCTTTCGTCCCAACGGCGATGATCAGTTCCCGCAGGCCGGCGCGCAGGTCATCCGGCACGCGGGCGGTCATGCCAAAATCCACGAATGTCAACTGCCAGCGCGGCGACTCGCCCTCTTCGGCTGGCATCGGGGTAACGAACAGGTTACCCGGATGCGGGTCGGCGTGCACAAAACCATCTTCGAAAATTTGCTGCAGGTAGGTATCCAGCAACTTTTTGGCAACCTTGCTGCGCTCGATTCCGGCCGCGGTGATCCCGGCGTAATCGGTGATCTTGATCGCGTACACATCCTCCAATGTCAGCACGCGGCGGGTGGTGCGATCCCAGACGACACGCGGCACGTGCACATCCGGGTCATCCCGGAAATTCTCGTAGAAGGTTTCAGCATTCTGGCCTTCGTGCAGGTAATCGATCTCCTCGTACAGGGTGGATGAAAACTCATGCAACAAAGCCGGGATATCCGCATGTTCGCGGATCGGGCGGTAACGCATCAGCCACCTGCCCACCCTTCGCAGGGCAGACAGGTCCACGTTCACGATGCGTTCGATGTGCGGGCGCTGGATCTTGACCACCACATCCCGGAATCCCGCCTCATCCTCGACCTTCAGCCTGGCGCGGTGCACCTGGCCTAGCGAGGCGGCTGCCAGTGGGTTCTCATCAAACCATTCGAACCCATCCAACAGGGGAGCATCCAGTTCCGCTTCGGCCAGGGCCCGGATGGCAGGGAAGGCCTCGGCCGGAACTTCATCCTGCAAGCCGGCCAGCTCATCGGTGATGGCAGCCGGGAGGATATCCAGTCGCGAGGAAAGGAACTGGCCGACTTTGATCATCACCCCGCCCATGCGGATGGCCAGTGCCCGGAAGCGGACCGCCTCGCGCCGGAATCGCTCCGAACGCGTCCGGCGGACAACCTTCCGTAATCCAAGTGGTGCAAGAATCAATTCCCAGAAAATGAAACGCAGGATGACACCTGCAAAGAAGAAAACAATCAGAAGGTAACGGGCGCGCAAGCGAGGGGGTTTCATGTCGGCTCCAAGTAAATCCATTGTATCACTGGAAAACACCACGGGTTCCACAAGGTCAAGAACCGCGAGAGAGGCTGGCAAAACCAAACGCGAATGGCGCGAATAAACCCAGAACATTCGCGTCATTCACCCATTCGCGACATTCGCGGTAAAACCAACGGAGTTGTGAAAATCCTGCAACCATCACCTTCAAGCACCCCTCAAGTATTGTCCAACCGGCAACAGTCATCTATAATCAACATCGAAGGAGGTACCATGTCGAGAAAGAATATGACCAAAGCAGAACGAAAGCACAGAGCCATTGCCAGGCGCCGGGCACGAAACATCATATTGATGGCGCTGGGTGCCCTCATCCTGGTTGCATTCATCTGGATGATTGCTGCCAGTGGGCCGGACGAGCAGGCTGACCAGGAAGGAACAGACACCTCGCCTGCGGCGGCAACTGACGATGGTGAGCAGGATAAAGCAACCGCTCAGGAGCCGCAGCAATATGCCTCGCCACCTCCCATGACGATCGATGTGGATAAACAGTACTTTGCCACCGTTACGATGGCCAAGGGTGGGGAGTTCGTCATCCAACTCTTCCCGGATAAAGCGCCCATCACGGTCAACAGCTTTGTCTTCCTGGCGCGCGAAGGATATTTCGATGGCGTCACTTTCCACCGCGTCCTCGATGGCTTCATGGCCCAGGGCGGCGACCCGACCGGCACCGGCTCAGGAGGCCCGGGCTATAAATTTGTGAACGAAGACAGCGACCTGACCTTCGACAAAGCCGGCGTGGTAGCCATGGCCAATGCCGGGCGTGATACCAACGGAAGCCAGTTCTTCATTACATATAGCCCTCAAGAACGGTTGAATGGCGATTATACGATCTTCGGCCAGGTGATCGAGGGCATGGAAGTGGTCGACGGTCTCACCCGCCGCGACCCAGAGCAAAACCCAACGTATACGGGTGATGTGATCGAGAGCATTACGATCGAGGAAAGATAGATCGCCCTGTCATTAAGAAAAAGAACATGCGCCCGGTCTGAAACCTGGGCGCATTCTTTACCAACGCTTTTAACCGATAAATGTACTAACACTCGCTATACCCACAGGCGTAGCACTTGCGGCAGCCCTCCTCATTGACCACCGCCGCCTGGCCACAATCCGGGCAAAGGTCACCGATCCTGTGTTTGCTGGTCGCGGCCTCATTCTCCAACAGGTGGCCGCCATGCCCGCCGTTGCCACCATTGCCAGGAGCCTTCCCGGCGCCAGGTGTGGTCAATCCATCCTTCTCGCGCAGGTATTCATCCAATACCTTACCCACCCCATCCGGCAGGGAGCGCACCCGGAAGGGACCAAAGCCAAGCGAGCGCCCGCCGCCGATGCCGGCCAACTGGCGCACCACTTCCCGCATCCGGTCACGCGCCTCGATGGGGGATGTCAGCCTGAGGATGTAGGATATCAGGCGTCCAATTGCCTCCGAGACGGCCGCCGTCTCCGAACCAGCCTTGGCCGTATTGATGAAAACCTCGAAGGGCTGTTCGCCGCCGTTCTCATTGACAGTAATAAAGGCCTTGCCAAGCGGGGTTTCCACCTTGTAGGTGCGGCCCACCAAAGCGCGCGGGCGCGGTTTCTTCGATTCGTTCCAGGCTGCGATCTGGGTGGCGATGATATCCGTGGAAAAGTCGCGTCTATCCGGCTCCACCGCTGAAGGTTGGTGCTCCTCCTCCACTTTTTGTTTCTTTTCGGCCGTGGCCTTGGTCTCCAGAACCACCTTGTCACGCGAGCCGGTCACATAGACCGTGATCCCCTTGCAGCCCAGTTCCCAGGCCAGCAGGTAGGCATTGGCTACATCCCCAAGTGCGGAGCCTTCCGGGAAGTTGATCGTCTTGGATATGGAATTATCCACAAAAGCCTGCAAGGCAGCCTGCATGCGGACATGCTCCTCTGCTGAAATTTCCCCCGCAACGACATATACTCTGCGCAATGCTTCCGGCACACCATCTACTTGCTGGCAGGAACCGGCATTCATCACGGCTTCGACGATCTCCTGGCGCGCTTCGCCTTCGATCCCTTCCCTGGCCAAGGCGCGTTCGAATTGCGGGCTGGCATAGGTCAATTGCAGATCTTTGCCATTATCGTTGACGTGCCGGATATAAGCCAGTGCGAAGACTGGTTCACAGCCATACCCTTCGCAGCCGGCAACCGTGGCGATCGTCCCGGTCGGCGCGACGGTGGTCTGGGCTGCATTGCGGATGCCATATTCACGGATCCCGCTGACAATTCCAGCCCAATCCACCTCAGGACGGCCCCAATCATGTTCATACGGGCTGATTGGCATGGGCGGCTGCCAGTTCATACCCTCAGCATCATCATAGATGCTGCCCTTGATGGCAGGGAAGGCACCTCTTTGGCGCGCCAGTTCGATGCTGGTTTGCATGGCATGGTAGCGCACAAACTCCATTACCTGGGCGCCGAATTCCTGCCCATCCGGTGATCCATAACGCACACCGGCATGGTACATCAGGTCCGCCAGCCCCATGATGCCCAACCCGATACGGCGGGCGCGGTGTGCGGCTTCCTTCAACTGCGGCACAGCCGGAACATAGGCATTGGCCTCCACAACATCATCCAGGAAGCGCGTCGAAGTGACAACGCTCTGGCGCAGGCCTTCCCAATCAACCGTACCATCCGGGCCAAAATGCTCAGCCAGGTTGACAGAACCCAGGCAGCAGTTTTCGTAAGGGCCCAACCACTGCTCACCACATGGGTTGGTTGATTCAAGAGGATACAAATGCGGCACCGGGTTCGAGCGGTTGGCGGCATCCAGGAACAACACACCCGGTTCGCCGTTATGGTGTGCCTGCTTGACGATCTTATCGAACAAATCCCGCGCCCGTACCTTGCCATAGCTCCGGATCGGGATGCCGGCCGCCTCGGCCTGTTCCAGCGTACCGCGGAAACCCCGGTAGAGCGGTGAGGATACATCCGGGAAACGCAGTTCCCACTCCTGGTCATCCTTCACGGCTTGCATGAAGGCATCCGTGATCCCAACCGAAATATTGAAATTGGTGACATGGTTCTCATTCGTCTTGCAGGAAATGAAATCCTCGATATCCGGATGATCGACCCGCAGGACACCCATATTGGCGCCCCGCCGCGTGCCGCCCTGGGCGATCTCACCGAAAGCATGATCGTAAACCCGCAGGAAACCCACCGGACCTGTAGCCTGCCCGGCGGACGATTTGACCAATCCGCCCTTGGGGCGCAGCCGCGAGAACGAGAAGCCATTCCCGCCACCGGTTTGCTGGATGAGGGCAGCATCCCGCAGGGTTTGGAAAATACCGGCCCCATCGCGGCCCATATCGTCGGATATCGGGAGCACGAAGCAGGCCGCCAACTGCCCTAGCGGAGTGCCTGCCCCGGTAAAAGTAGGTGAATTCGGGAAGAATTTCTTGCTGCTCAATAAAGCATAATATTCACGCGACCGGGCATCCACATCATCTCCCCAGGCCTGTTCGACGCTGGCAATATGATAAGCCACCCGCCAGAACATCTCCTCCACCGATTCGACCGGCTGGCCATCATCCCCGCGCCGGACATAACGGCGGACAAGAACAGCACGCGCATTCTCTGTCAATTCAACGCTGGGAAGATCATCTGGCAAAGGTGGGGTTGGTGTCAGGCCTTGCAACTGAGACAATGCTTCTTTGGCTACCATTACAATTCTCCTCCAGGAGCTGGATTTTCTTACTGTAGAAATGGCAGCGATACTGCCAAGATTGGTATTAATTTTCCAACAGGCGGTTGATCTCATTCCGCAGGGAGTGCAGGTCATCCATCCGCAAGTAGACGATCGCGTAACGGATGTATGCAATCTGGTCCAGCTCTTTTAAACCTTTGATCACCAGGTCACCAACAACCCGCGAAGAGACTTCCGCTTTCCCCAATTTCTGAAGTTCCGTTTCAATTTGCCCAACCAAACGCTCGATATCATCCGCAGAAACCGGGCGCTTGGCACAGGCGATCCGTATGCCGCGGAAGAGTTTCTCGCGGTCGAACTCTTCGCGGGTGCCGTCCTGTTTGATGAGTAAAGGTGTTGCCAGGATGGGACGCTCCAGCGAACTGAAGCGCTGGCCGCATTTGAGGCATTCGCGCCTGCGACGGATATTCCCATGACTGTCATGGGTCGTATCGATCACCTTGATATCGCTATGTTGGCAATACGGGCACTGCATATCTGGCCTCACCTTTCTTAGAACAAATGTAACCGCCACATATGGTGGTATCACATTCCAACCCCCTTATATATAGGGATTAACGATGCCAAAATTCTAACATATTTGTTAGCACACTTCAAGAGGACGAAGGGGTCATTTTCCTTAAAATTTCATCCCCCCTTCTCATGTGGATCATTACATTAAGAGAGGATTCGTTCCAAAAGGAACTTTCGGAATATTCCGAGAGGTGACTACGGCATCGGATTGTTGTACACCCAATCGTCCCCCAAGATGATGGCTACATCCACGGAGGATGTCGGGTCGTAAGCGCTGCGGAACTGAGCATAACTGGTCAGGTTCATCAATCCTGCCAGGTACTTGAGGGTATATGGTTTGCCGGTATAGTCGAATACGATCGTCCTGGCAGACCACTCAGCATTCTCAGAAGAAACGACATTCATGCCCTGTGAAACCAGGTATGCCTGGGTCTCGGCCGCCAGGCCTTCCGTAGCAGTACCGTTCAACACCTGGACACGCGCACCTTCGGCAACCATGAGTTCCACCGAAGAACCGGTTGCCATTGGGCTCAAGACGCCGCTGGAACCAAAGATCTCATCCCGCAACACTCGGATCTTGTCCGGGATGGGCTTAAGCACCTCTGCTGCGGCCCCGTTGAGCGTGATCGTATGCAGCGTCACCATATCGAATCCAATCACGCCGCGCTGGATGCTATCCAGCGGAATATCCTTGGCCAGCAGGCCCAGGCGGATCGCGTCATTCAGGGACATATTGGTATTGATCCCTGCGGATAATTCCTGGTAAAGCGCCGGGGCATTACCAATGATGGGAATGAAATATTCAGGATCCACCAGGCGTGTGCGGATTCCCAGGATCACTTCCTGCTGCCGCTCGGCCCGGTCCACATCACCGCCTTCGGTACTGCGGGCGCGGGCATAAGCCAGTGCATAGTTGCCCGGCAAAGTAACAGTGACACCCGCCTCCAAAGTTACGTGATCGTAGCCTCCCCCGATCGGATCGATTTCAACCGTTTGCTTGGGTGTTACCGGGACACCCCATATTTCATCGATAAAACGCTCGAAGGCATAGAATTCTACCTGGGCATAATATTGAATGGGAACACCGATCAAACCCTCCACCGTCTTCACAGCCAGGCCAGGCCCCCCACCCGGCAACTTGTAGGACTCTCCCAAAGAATAGGCATTATTGATACGGCTGTAGCCAAAGCCGGGGATATTGACCCACAGGTCGCGCGGGATGGATAGCATGCCCGCCGTCATGGTGACCGGATCGATGGTCAGCACAATCATGGTATCGGAACGCGGGGCATCCACCGAGGTTTCCCAGTCGCGGTAATCCAGGCCGATAAGCAGCATGGTCACCCGGCTGGCGCCATCCCAGGGCGGAGGCAATTCGACAGCCGGTGCCTCGATGGTGGGGACGGCCGTTCCATCGACCACTGGCGTACCTTCGGGGTTGACCTGGGGTGTCCCTTCACCGGAACCTTGGGAAACCTGGCATGACTTTGGAGCAACGCCCGGCAGGGACGTGATGCGCCAACAAGTGGTGAAATTCTTAACGAAAATGAACAGAACCACCGCCAGGATCAGGCCAACTGCCAGGAAAATGATCCGGCGGAGTGGGAATATTTCTTTCCAGTTCAGAGAGTTGTTCTTCAATTTCAATTGGTCCATATTATTAGCACTTACGCAGTTCAAGGGAGTTGGGGGTGTGGTGGGCGGGTTTCACCCGCCCACCACACCCCCGAATCCAACCTAACTGCATAACTCCGAATTATTCAGGTTTGATATACACCATGCCCAGGCCAAGGCGATCCAGGCCTTGTTCGGCCCAATAGTGCATGGCAGGCGAATCTTGTTCCATGGCTTGCATCAACGCAGGAATGGCACGTGGGTCGCCGATGTTCGCCAGGGCGCGGATGATCTCGACGCAGGATGCATGGGATGCTGTTTCGAGCAGGTCCAGCAGCCCGGGGATGGCCGGCGCGCCGATGGCGATCAGCGCGGAGGCAGCCAGATTGGCGGTAACCGTTTCCGGATCCGTTACGAGACGGAGCAGACCGGGGATGGCCGCTTCGATTGGGTGATGCGCCAATGCCAGGGTTGCACACTGCCGCACCTCTTCCGAATCATCACCCAATGCGCTCACCAGCCAATCCTGCGGAGGCGCATCCATCTGCGCCAGGGTGCGGATGGCCCACCAACGCAGGTCACTCTCGGGCGAGCGGAGATACGCTTCGAGCGCCGGGATGGCTCCCGGGTGCGCCGCCAAGTGAGGTACGACGGCCTCGGCGCGATCATCATCCCCGCTGGCCAGGGCAGCCAGCAGGTCTTGCAGGTTATCAGCCATTATTTCATCGGAGGCGGCGGTACAGGCAGGTCATTTTCTTCCACTTTGACCCACTTGTCGCCTTCATCGATCAGCATGACGGGAATATCATCAACAACCGGGTATTTACGGTTGCAATCCTGGCAGATCAGCCAGGCTTCTTTGTGGAACTTCAGCAGCCCGTCTTTTTCGCGCACACAGGCCGGACAACGCAGGATATCGAGCAAATCTTTCGAAACCATTTTGACTCCATTTGGGTAGGAACAGACGGCTATTTTACCACGTCTAAGGCTGGCAATAACCTTTGGATGCGGCCAGGCCTTCCGGGTCTTCAGTGCCAGGGCCGTATTCGCACACAGCCTGCCAGGGCTGGTAGCGGGTGATGAACTGCCTGGTTTCCACCACTTCCCCATTCCTGCGTACAGCACGGGTGATGGTGACTGTTGCGCCGTCTGCAGCCCAATCCACCTGGCGCATCTCGCCGGCAGCCAACTCAGGATTTTCTTTGAACTCTGGAGGCGGCGCAGGGACCAAATTCTGTAAACCGGTAGTACCCCATTCCACCGTCCGGCCATCACTGGTGGAATAGAACTTGAAGAGCAGCAGGGAATCTTTCGGGTACACCCAGGCCTCGATCAGGAGCCAGTAGGGGGAATCGTTGGTGAACTTGAGATCCACAACCGGGACATACACCGTCGCATCCAGGCCGGCCATGCTCGTATCGTAACCCTTTGTGGATTGTTCGTAGTATTTGACCCGGTAGGCATGCGAATAGCGCTCCTCGATGGGGAAACCGCCAAAGAAAGCCGTCCGGAAGAGGGTGGTGCTGACCTGGCAGACGCCCCCGCCAACCCCCTTGATCGTCTGTCCACCGTAGATGATGAGGGCTTCGGCATAGCCGTTCTCCAGGCTGATATCACGCATGGCGCTGGCCATGGAGAAGGTTTCACCGGGAGCGACCAACAGGCCCAGGAACTCCGAGGAAGCCGCCCGGATATTCTGGATGCGCTCTGTACTGGAACCTCGGAAGTATGTATATGCCTCAGCCACTTTTTCCGTGATCCCCAGGTCGCGGCCGACGGCATCATCCCCCACGGCCGGCTGGATCGTAACGATTTCCAGGGGAACATTGTGCTCACCTTGCAGCAGCTTTTGCTGGATGGACGCCAGGGTCGCCTCGCTGTCGAGCACCCGCCCAGTGACCGCCCCTTGAAGCAACTCCAACTCGAGCGTTTCATCGTTGAAAATGAAGCGGGCATTCTTCGCTTCGCGCACAATGGCTGCCAAAATCTCAGACATCAGCGGCGCAAGGGACTGGGTATCCATAACCAATTGATAGGCTGCCTCACTGCCGTTTTCGATGCGTTCGATCCGCAACATCCCCGCCAGGGATTCCACGCCCACCGTCCACGGGCCAGGATCACCCGGCTCTGGGTTGGGCATGGTCAGGGTCAACGGAGCACTCAGGATGACCTGCGCCTGGGCGGCCTGCTGGCTGGCATCCAATATCTGCGGGGGAGTAGCTTCGATGACGAGCGGAACCTCGCCATCCTTGAAAGATTGCAACTGGGCGACCAGTTGGAGCATGGTCAGGTCCACATTCAGGGAACGCCCCACCTGGCCGGGGATTGCCACCACCTGCGTGCCATCGATGCCCAGGTGGGCTTCGATCACCGGCAGGTCGATCTCGGATGCCAGGTTTTGCAGATAGGCATAGGCCACGCGCTGGTCGAAGATCAGGACCGGCGGCAGATCCACCCCGGATTGCCAGGCGTTGACCTGGCCAGCGAGGGAGCGAAAAATGCCACCGGAACGTCCCATGCGATAGGCAGATTGCGCGCTGCCGCCCGGATCGAACACCAGGCCCAGCTCCCCCGGACGCGCCACCCAGACCTGGTCGCCATCCCGGAAAACGATCTGACCGCTATAGGGATAGGACAGGTGGTTGTTCAGGCTCAGGGCGGCTTCCTGGGGCGTCATCCCCGAAAGATCAACACCCGCCACCGAAACGCCGGGGAAGATGCGTCCGATATAGGCCGCCTGGACGCCTCCGGTGATCGCCACGGATGCCAGCAGGAAAATGGCCAGGCCCATCGCCAGCGCAAACAGCGTTTGAAAGAGGATGCTGTTGCCTGGATGCGGTTTGGGTGCAGTGACGTAAGTCATGGCTGGAATTATACCTTTTCAAAGGTTTTGTATCTTACAGACGTTTTCGGGGATTATTTGTTCCTGCCGAAACGCAGGAAGGGAATCAGCATGGGAGTCTGTTTTTGGTAATCGGCATATGCCTGGCCGAATTCATGCCGCAGTTTTCGTTCTTCGAACCACGCACCGATGACCACATAGATACTGATGGCAATATTGATAGCCAGCACATTCGTCGTCATCAAAGGCATCAGCCAGATGAAGGCCAGACCCGCTGTATACAACGGATGGCGAACGTAGCGGTACAGGCCGGAGGTTAGCATCTCCCCACCCCGGCTGGATAATGAGCCAGTTGTCTGGCGTAACCCGATGAATTCCCATACATCCGATTGCAGGAAGCCAACCACCAGCGCCGCCACCGCCAGCAACTGGCCGGCAACCATCAAAACCATCCAGGGCAAGGGCACAAGGTACAACTGGCGGTCTGGGGTGAAAACGATGATTGCCAGCACGGGCACGAAGCTGGCCAGCGCAAACAGGTTATATGCGAGCCGGTAAAAGCGGCCCGCAGCGGTGCCGAACCAGCGACGGGCAAGTTCCCTGGCTTTCAGGGAAGCCAATAGGGAATGAAGTGTGCCCCAGATTAGTACCGATAAGATCAGGAAAACCATATTCATCTTCCGATGGGTCCTTCTATTCAGGCACCTGCTCACCCGTCAACTTGAACTTAACAGCTCCATCCGGACAAAGGAATGTCATTTCAACTGGGCCTGTTCCACCCAAATTACGCAAATCACCGCCACATCTTACCACTTCAAGCGAAGGGAAAATCTTGATAAACGAAGTTGGGCAAAAACCAGAAGGAGTCTCAAACTGGCAAGTGAATCTATCACCACGCTCCAAACCCAAACGACACTCCTCAGGCTTGTTTTCTTTCCCCACCTGTAAAACTTCAATGGTAAAGAACCAATCTTCCACATACCATTTTTTCATAGGGTATCTCCTGCTACACCATCTCGCACTCCATCCAATCCCTTTTTAATTGGCTCTCTGGGAGTTGCCGTGATGGATGGAAAGATATGGGGGTATGGGGCGGGCTTCGCCCGCCCCATACCCCCAATTTCCTTCCTCTTCCGGCGATTCCCAGAGAACCTTTTAATTTTCGCTCTCGTAAGCAGGCAATTCCAGCATGCCTGTACCTGTTTGCACCAAGTAATACGGCAGCCAGGCCACACCAAACAGATCCATGAAGATATCCGTCTTCTTGGGACTCAGGGCAACTTCCGTAATGGCATTCACTGCCTGCGTCCAGCGCTCGTGGATATCCTGGACAACCTGCTTGCGGGCCTGTTCGAGTTCATCCAGTTGCTGCCCGTATTGCTCGATCGCATCGATCGATTCTTCAACATCCGACTTGGCCTGTTCGGTCATCCGCCGTTTGGTGAGCGAGGAGGAAAGCCTGCGGGATGATTTCCGGCCACCAAAAACGCCCAATACATTTTCGGCATGGGTGGCTATTTCCTCGCCTTTGCGCTGGCTGAGTTCGGCCTCATCCATCCGCAACTCGCGCTCTTCGCGGGTGAGCTTATCTTCCAGCGTCTTGATCTGGCGGTCATACGTTGCCGTTGCTTTAGCCGTCTCGGCTTCCCGGGCTTCACGGGCCGCATCCGCACAAGCCTTGATGAATTGAGCTTGGGTTACATCCGGGGTGGCATAAATTCCCAACTCCTCATTGGCGCGGATCTTCAGCCGGCTGTTGCGGAAGACCCAATCGGTGAAGTCGCGCTCCAGGTTGGCCAACAGGCGCGCATCCGAGAGAGGCGCATCCAAGGATGCAAAACGAGCCTGGGGAGTAGGTGCCGGGTCCATATCCTGGATATTTGGCAGCCTGGCCGGGTAATTCTCCCAACGCACCACGCCGCGCCGGTCAGGGTCACGGACCAGGGATGATTCCTGGGCATCAGCATCCACGCCATATTTCCGGTCGAGGAAACGCACCCGCGCCGAGGCAACCAGCGCCGGCCGGTACAGGATACCCACCTGCTGTGCATCCGCTGGAAGGCTTTGCCCGGCGGCTTCGAAGGCCTTGGGCAGGCTCAGGTTGAGCGGCAGGAAGTACTCGCCCACACCGGTTGGGATCGAGGGTCGGGTCAGGCTGCCGGATATCAAAGATTCCGGTTCCCGGCTCCTGGACGGCGCAGCAGTTTCCGCGACCGGTACGGGGGCCGGGATGGGTGTGAACCCTTCGGGAACGGCTGCAGGTTCCCGGTCCGGGATGGACGAGGTTGCAACAGGAGCCGCGGCCTGGGCAACCGGCGGTGTCTCTTCCGGTGCGAAGGCGGCCCCAACCAGTTTGTTCAGAGCCGGAACCTGGGCACGCGTCAACGGCCCGGCCAGGTAGTTCATCGCCCAGCGGGTTTGGAACGGCACCGGCTGCTTTTCATGAACATTGTGCATGATGAAGACCCGCTTGCCGAGGGCAGAGATCAGGCGGTCGAACGCAGCCCGGTCCAGGCTGCCATCTGCGGATTGCAAGCCATCCAGCAGGCGGGCTTTATCCTGTTCCGTCTGGAGTTTACCGACAAACCAGGTGCCGGCGTTTGAGAGTGCCTTGTAATCCACATCCACCGGG
>Ga0105093_10000308_pt1 | contig 18918 bp, 17 predicted proteins | sample PPLLak3March2015_2_FD_79111 | JGI IMG/M metagenome (GOLD analysis project Ga0105093, IMG submission 79111) | Freshwater sediment microbial communities from Prairie Pothole Lake near Jamestown, North Dakota, USA - PPLs Lake P8 Core (3) Depth... | ecosystem: Environmental > Aquatic > Freshwater >... | reverse complement strand
TTCTGGCGGCCGTCGCAGCCGGCCATGACCACAAAGCGCTTGATGGCGCCGGACTTAACAGCCGCCACGACCTTGTCGGCCAGCGCCAGCACCTGATGGTGCGCGAACCCGCCGACGATCGTGCCGGTCTCGATCTCGGTCGGCGGCGGACAGCTCTTGGCCTTGGCGATGAGGGCGGAGAAATCCTTGGCGCCTCCTGCAGGCCGATCGGCGATGTGGGTGGCGCCCTGGTAGCCCACGACCCCGGTGGTGAACAGCCGGTCGAGGTAGGTGTTCTCCTTTTTCAGGGGAACGAGGCAGTTGGTCGTCAGCAGGATCGGCCCGTTGAAGGACTCGAACTCCTTGTTCTGGTGCCACCAGGAGCCGCCGTAGTTGCCGACGAAATGGGAATATTTCTTGAACGCCGGGTAGTAGTTGGCCGGCAGCATCTCGCCGTGGGTATAGACATCGACCCCGGTCCCCTCGGTCTGCTTGAGCAGCTCGGCCATGTCCTTGAGGTCGTGGCCGCTGATCAGAATCCCCGGTTTGTTACGCACGCCGATGTTGACCTGGGAGATCTCCGGATGGCCGTAGGTGGAGGTGTTGGCCTCGTCGAGCAGCGCCATGGTTGCAACGGCGGTCTCCCCGGCCTTCATCACCAGCCCCACCATCTCGTCCGTCGAAAGCTCCTTGGTGGTGGAGGCCAGGGCCTCCATCATGAAGTCGTTGATCTGCGCCTTGCGGAACCCCAGGACGGCGGCATGATCGGCGTAGGCCGCAATCCCTTTCAGACCGATGGTCAAAAGCTGGCGCAGGGAGCGGACATCCTCGTTGGCGTCAGCCAGCACGCCCACGGTCTTGGCCTTTGCGACGAACGCGGCCGGATCGCCTTCCCACGTGGCGGCTTCGGGCAGCGGCCCATCGTAGGGACGCCCGGTTTTTTCTTTGTAGACCGATAGAAACTTGGCCTTGACCTGAGCCCGGCGGCGGAGCCCATCCTGGATCAGGCCGATGAAGCGCGCATCGTCCCAGTTGGCATTGGTGATCGTGGCGAACAGCCCCTGTTCGATGAACTCATCGTTGGACCGGTCCGCCGCGCCCAGTTCCTTTAGCTTTTCACCGTAAACCGAAATTCCCTTCATGACAAAAATCAGAAGATCCTGGAGATTGGCGGTCTCTTCCGGCTTGCCGCAAACTCCCTTGACGGTGCAGCCGGTGTTCTTGGCGGTTTCCTGGCATTGAAAACAGAACATGGTGTTTCTCCTTTCGTCAGGTGGTGGTTAAGTTGCTTGTTTTGGTTCCTGCCTGTCCGGGCCGGGCTTTGGCAGGTCGTCTCTAAGCCGGGATGATGGTAGCGCAAAGAAAAGCTATGAGGGCCGCTCCGCAATCGCCGATCGGATGCGCTCCAGCAGGTACTCGATGTCCAGATTGTACTCCCGGGCCACATCGGCCAGGGTGTGAAAGGCTTCCGTGGGGCAGCCGACGCAAAGCAGCCGCATCTGCATGAATGCGGGCAGGGTCTGGGGGTAGCGGTCCAGCACCTCCTTGACGGTCAACCGTGCTGAAATTTTTTGCGGATCGATAGCCATCGGTGCTCAAGCCATCCACGGGTTCATGTTGGAACCCAATATAGGCCTGTCTTCGGAGCGTGTCTTTGCGCTGGCGCAACCAGAAGAAATTTTATTGAAAATGCTTTGCCGCGGGAAAATCGAGTGAGAAGGAGCCGGTTTCTAACAGTGCAGCGGTCAGTTGCCTTCCGCAAACTTCACCAGGGCCTGGGGGTCGGTGATACAGAAACCGCCGCCGCTATTTCCCCGGCGCCGATGTAGCGGATGATCGCCTCTTTGCCGGCCTCGTTCAGTTTGGCGAGCTTCAGGCGCCCCCGCTGAACCAGATAGCATTTTTCGGCCGCGTCTCCCTGCCGGAACAAGGTGAATTTCGGCGGGTGCTTGACCGGCTCCCCGCTGCGGCCCAGCCGGGCGAACTGCTCCTCCGTCAGTCCGCTGAACACGTTTGCCGCCTCGATGGGGGTCTCGATCGAAAGGTTCTTGTCCATCAGAGGAGTCCGATCACCCGGTCGCTTGATTCCAAGAGCTCGATCAGCGCATCGTAGTCGCCGAATGCTCTTGATTAGCCAACCGCCGGCCTCGCGTCAACCCTTCTAAACAAACGTTCAGGTAGAGCCCCCTGAATGTTGACATGTGCCGGAGCAATCCGCATCGGCTGGCCGAAAGGCTGGGCATCAAGGATTAGCCGGCACTTGGAAGCGCGTGATGTAGGCCAGCACATCATTCATGAGGCGGTTGATGCCGCGATAGGCGTCATCGGGGGCCGCGCGAAGGGCCTGCTCGGTCTGAATATAGTCGCCGGCGACCAGCTCGCCGCGGCAGTGGCGAATGATCTGGTCCGCGCTTTCCGGAGTTGTTTCCAGGTGGAACTGCAGGCCGATCACGTTTCTTCCGATCTGAAACGCCTGGTTCTCGCAGCCGGCGCTGCGGGCGAGATGGACCGCGCCCGGGAGGAGATCAAAGGTTTCCCCATGCCAGTGAAAAACAGTCGCCTGCGGCGGAAAGTGGAAAGCATCCGCCTCCTGGGATACCGCCTGAACGGTAAACCAGCCGATCTCCTTGTGCGCATTGGCGAACACCCTCGCCCCCAGGGCGCTCGCGATCATCTGGGCGCCCAGACACACGCCTAAGACCGACCGACCGCGTTCCACGGCCTCTCTGATAAACGACTTCTCGGGCTTCAGCCAGGGGTGCTCCCTCTCATCGTTCACGCTCATCGGTCCGCCCATCGCGATGACGAGATCGACCGCACGAAGGTCCGGAAGCACGGCAGACTGATAAAACCGCGTATGGTGGACGACAGCGCTTCGCTGGGCCAGCCACGTCTCGATGCTGCCAAGCCCCTCAAAGGGCACATGCTGAAGAACCTGCACGTTCATATTTTCGACTCCGGCTACTTGGGATAGGGAATAATTTCGACCAGGTCTCCTTCGATTTGGTACTCATTCGGAACGTCCAGGAGCATCTCGGAACCGATTTTTTCGTGATCTGAATTGAACTGGGAATAAGCTGTAATCTTATAAATTTCGCTAATTTTACAGATCACAAAAAAGTGCTTTTGAAATCCGGCAAACCCCCGCGGTTCATCCGGAGGGCTCTTGATAATTGATTCAATGCTTTCGATGGGGCAGCTGAGATGAAAATGAGCTTTTTTTCTGCCCTGCCAATCGGATAGCTGCAGCTGCGCGAAGAGATGAATGGTGTATTTTCCCTCCTCATGGGTGATGTCGTCCAGCTGGCCGATAAACAGAATGTTGCGGTCCTCTTGCAGGAGATATTCTTTGAGAATTGCAGTGAAAATCATTTTGCCCTGCAACTCGTCCGGGGGGAACCTTTTATAGTCGTATTTGGCTTTCAATAAATTAAGCGTCTGCTCAATTTCATCCGATTGGATGCTTTTTTCACTTTCCAGCTTTTTCAACATTTCCACTGCTTCGCTGACGCTGATCGTTTTGCCGGTCGACGATTTCACCATATCGCGATATCGTTCCGCGGCTTTTTCCTCCTCATTTAAATTACAGGCGGACAAAATAATGCCAAACCAGAACGCCACGAAGATCGTAACGAGCCTTTTCAGAAACATGACGACGCTTCCTCTGATAGGGGATAATGGCATAATTACATGGATGGCGAACATTTCCGTGGAAGTTTTTTACCTTATCCGGTAAAAAGATTCAATATGCGGTCATGTGGGAAAGTTGAAGCCGATCCCACTCAGCCATCGGCTGCCGACCTCAATCGCGCCGCAAGGGAAAGGAAGATGCATGCAACAGCCTGAGGAAAAATCAGTCAGAAAACTGGATCACACCTCCCACTTGATTCTGCACCGGACCAGCAAGAACGAGCTCCGGGAGGGCATCAGCGTCATCGTCAAGGGCGATGGCGTGTGGGTATACGATCAAGACGGGAAACGCTATCTGGACCTGGATGCGGGGGTCACCCGGCCGGTTCACGTGGGCCACGGCTCCCAAGAGCTGGCCCAAGCGGCTTACGACCAGATGTGCCGCTTGGCCTACTTCACCCCGATGGGGTTTACCAACCTACCGGCCATGGAGCTGGCTGAAACCCTGGCGGGGATCGCGCCGGCCGGCATCAACCGCTTCACCTTTGAGTGCGGCGGATCCGAGGCGGTGGAAACGGCCATGAAAATCGCCAAGCACTATCACTATTACCGGGGCGACAAGGGCCGGTTCAAGATCATGTCCCGGCGAGGGGCCTATCACGGGGTCAACGGGATCGGTCTGCGGGCGCTGGGAACCGTCATGCCCATGCGCCAGGTGATGGAGCCGCTCGCCCCCGGCGCCGCCTTTATCGAGTCGCCCTATTGCTATCGGTGTCCCCACCACCTCACACCGCAGAACTGCGACATGGCCTGCGCCCGCGAGCTGACGCGCATCATTGAGTTTGAGGGGCCGGAACAGATTTCGGCGTTTATCGGCGAGCCGATTCAGCAGGCCTTCGGTGCGCTGAAGCCGCCTGCAGATTATTGGCCGATCATTCGCGAAATCTGCGATCGCTACGGCATCCTGCTCATCATCGACGAAGTGATCTGCGGGTTCGGCCGCACCGGCAAAATGTTCGCAACCGAATACCTCGGCATCCAGCCGGACCTGATGACCATGGCCAAGGGCCTCACCAGCGGTTATGTACCATTGGGCGCCGTCGGATGCACCGACCCGGTGATGGAACCCATCGAGGTTCTCAATCACCTGCATACCTACGGCAACCACCCGGTCCCGTGCGCCGTCGGGGTGAAAAACATCGAGATTATCAAGCGCGATCGCCTGGTGGAGAACAGCGCGGCCGTGGGAGGCTACTTCCTGGAGGGGCTGAAGAACCTTGCGGGCCGTCCGTCCGTCGGTGAAGTCCGCGGCACTGGCCTCTGGCTGGCGATCGACTTCACCAGCGACAAGAAAACGCGGGCACCGTATCCGACCGCCAACCTGATGAACCTGCTGACACGGGCCAGGCAAAAGGGGGTCATCACCAAGACCATGGGTCTGGCCCTGGAGTTCGCACCGCCCTTGACGATCCAGAAAGACGAGATCGACTTTGCCCTCAAGGTGATCGAGGAGTGCATTGCCGAGGAAGAAAAGGTGCTGGGTCTTTGATCAGGGCGCTGGAACCGTTGAAGGCGGCGCAGCCTTCATCCGGCTTGCGGAACCTCGAGAATCACCTTCCCGATGTTCCGGTTTTCACGCACATAGCCGTGGGCGGCCTCCGCCTCGCTCATCGGAAACACTCGGTCGATGACAGGGATGAGGCGGCCGTCTGCAAGCAACGGCCAGAAACGTTCTTCAAACTGCCGGACGATGCGTATTTTTTCGGAAACCGGCCGGTGCCGCAACCGCGATCCGATCAGGCGCAGGCTTCGCCCCAACACCATGCCAAGATCGATCTCCGCCCGGCGCCCGCCCATCACTCCGATGTTCACCAACCGGCCTCCGGGAGCCAGCACCTCAATGTTGCGGTGCAGATAGGCCGCACCCACGGGATCCAAAATCAAGTCCACTCCCCGGCCGGCGGAGTGGGCTTTGATCTCAACGGCGAAATCCTGGCGCTTGTAGTCGACCGCCAACGTCGCTCCGAACCGACGGCAGGCGTCCAATTTCTCTACCGAGCCGGCCGTCGCGAACACCACCGCCCCCGCCGATCGAGCCATCTGGATGGCCGCCGTCCCGACGCCGCTCGCGCCGGCATGGATTAGCACCGATTCGCCGGTCGCCAGTTGCCCTTCGATGAACAGGTTCAGAAAAGCCGTCAGCCAGGCCTCGGGCACGGCCGCCCCTTGAGCGAACGACCAAACGTCCGGCAGTCGCAGGAGAAGGCCGCTGGGGACCGCCGCATACTCGGCGTACCCTCCGCCCGGAAGCAGGGCCAGCACCCGATCGCCCGCCGACCACTCCTTCACGTCCTCTGCCACCGCGTGGACGACCCCACTGATCTCAAGCCCCAGGATTTCCGAAACCCCCGACGGCGGAGGGTACTGTCCCCGCGCCTGCAGCAGGTCCGCCCGGTTGACGGCGGAGGCCCGCACCGCAACGAGCACTTCGCCGGGCCCGATCGAGACATCCCGAACCTCCTGCCAGACCAGGCGCGGCGCCTTGTCGCCCGGTTTCACGCCAACCGCTTTCATAGCCCCTCGCTCGAATGGTGTTTTATCAGGTGAATGTCTATGCAAAACGAAGACGATTTGAAATTCAATGCGCTTTGGACTTCATTTTGGGCCACGGTGGGTCCGGGTTGGAAACGGACCCAGGGGACCCGCCATCACCGGCGGGATAGCCGGTCCGCAGAACCTGCTCCACCGGCCGCCCCAGAAGGAAATCCAGCATGGCGGCTTCCAATCGCCCGCGGGCTACCATCAACCTGCGGATCTCCGCATCGTAGGCGCTGACTTCCGCCAGGCGGCGCCGGGCCTTTTCAGCGCCCGGACCGGCCAGGTCTTTCAGCCAAACTTGAATCCGTTCATAACTGCAGCGCCGTTCATGGTCCGCGATCAACTCCCACAACCCCTGAATGCCGGCCAGAAGATCGCTGCGGGAAAGACGGCGGCGGTCGTACACTTGCTCGATCCGTGCCGGGTCCCAACATACCAGCTCGCGGCACTCCAGCGGTCGACGCTCGTAGATCCGACAGCGGTTGGAGTCTTCGTCCAGAAACCGGCAGGTCCAGCTGCCGTCGCAGCCCTTGATCTTGATGATGTCGCTTTCGACACTCACCAGTCCGTCACGGATCGGGTCCCGGGCCGGCTCGCCCCTGCGGATCGTGTAAAGGTGGCGGGTATGGATGAATCCCTGCTCCACCAGGGCGCGATCCTCCCAATGCAGTGACGGCCCGCCGTTGCGGCAGCAGGTTCCGCAGTTCAAGCAGCGCTGAGTGTCATGGATGGGTTTCATCGCAGGCAGGCGGAGATGCACGACATCTTCGCCGTATCCGGAATTCGATGGTCAGGCTATAGCAGAAGATGAACGCCCTGGCAAACCGGCCCGGCCCCAATCGGCGTTTGAGGTCTGCCGGCTGGAAGGACGACTTACCTAACCATCGATTTGTATTTCAGAATCTTTTGAGTATAATGAGCCCCGTAGGCATCGCGGCGCACGCGCGAACCTGCGACCGGAGCAGAACTATGCGCATCCATGCGGATCAGCTCAAAAACGGCAGCCTGACCGTTGCCTTCGAGGAACCCGCCGACCGGTTTTCCGGCCTCCGGGAGATGGCCCGCAGCGGCGAGTGCGAGTTCAGCCGTCCGATTCGCGTACGCCTCAGGGCCAGCCGCATTCGGGAACTGGTGGAGATCGAAGGCGTGCTGCAGACAGCGATTCGCTTAACCTGCGGGCGGTGTCTGGCGCCGTTCATTTGCCCATTGGAGGTCGAATTTGCGCTCACCTACACCGGAGACCGTCCGGGCGAACCCGAAAACATTGGGCCGGAGGCGAAAGAGCTGGACGCCGGCGAAGCCGGCCTCATCTATTTCCAAGGGGAGGAAATCGATCTGACGGAGGGGATCCAGGAGCAGGTGATTCTGTCCTTCCCGTTGCGGCCCTTGTGCCGTGAAACCTGCAAGGGGCTTTGCGCGCGCTGCGGGGCCGACCTGAATCAAGAGCGCTGCCGGTGCGGGCCGCCATCGGCCGAAAACCCTTTTGCGGCGTTAAGCCGACTCAAATTGGGTTGATGACGACGTGAGTGGATCGATCCCTGCGACCCAACCGGAGCCCGGCATATCCTATGAGCACTGACGCTTCACCCCCAAAAAGAAAAGGCCCCTTGCTGCCGCGACGCATGGGCGGATTTGCGCTGAGGGTTCTGCGAGACTTTCACGGGAATCAAGGCCTTCTGCTGGCAGGGGCGGTGGCGTATTATACCCTGCTGTCCATCGTGCCGCTGTTGGCCATCATCCTGGTGGGTCTGTCCCACTTCGTCAATGAAGATCAGCTGATCCAGACGATTGCCAGAAACCTTGAACTGCTGATCCCGGGGTATGCCGAGAGCCTGGCCGACCAGGTGCGGACCTTTCTCGCCCGCCGGCACCTGGTGGGTGTCGTGGGCTTCGTCATCATGCTGTTTTTCAGCTCCATGGCCTTTTCGGTCCTGGAAAGCACCATGGCCGTCATATTCTCCCACCGCAAACAGTCGCTGAAGCGTCCGCTTTTCGTATCGGCCATTATCCCCTATGTGTACATCCTCTTGATCGGTTTGGGATTTTTTTTAGTGACGATCATCTCGGGTGCGCTGGACGCCCTGGACCGCCAATCGGTGCTGATGCTGGGCTACGAACTCAGCCTGGCGGGGTCTTCCAAGGTTCTGCTTTTTTTCCTCGGCCAGGGCGGAATGGTGCTGATGCTGACCTCTTTTTACATCGTCTTGCCGGTGGGCCATATTTCCTTCCGGCATGCTCTGAGCGGGGCGCTCACCGCCGCCATTCTCTGGGAGATCATCCGGCGAATTCTGGTCTGGTACTATTCCCGTCTGTCGTTGGTCAACATCATCTATGGCTCGATTGCGACCACCGTGGTCGCGCTGCTCAGCATCGAGGTGGCGGTGATCATCCTGTTGCTGGGCGCCCAGGTGATCTCCGAGTTCGACCGCAGACACTACGAACGGGCCGGCACGCTGACCGGGCGCTGATTTCGGGACGATATTTTTCTTGCTTTCCTAGCGGCGCCTGGATACTGGATAAAAAGGAAACCGCCCATGAAACGAAACTTTGTTCTTCTCGCGGCCTTGCTCACGATCGCCTGTTCTCACGGACGCACCACCAGTTTTCCCTCGGTGGCGAACCCGGACACGTTAGGGCAGGTGGTCGTCATCCGCAACGACAACCTCTTCGGGTGGGGCTTGTCGGTGAAAGTGACCTTTAACGACGTGGTGATCGCCCGCCTGCGGGCCGGCGAACACGTGACGTTTCCGGCCGCCCCGGGTCTGCACACCGTCGGGGTGGCGGAGCGCGGCATCAGCGTCGCAGTCGAGCGCCACCGCCGCTATTACTTCCTGATCAGCGCCGAGGACTCCCCGGCCGGATTCGAGATCGAACGCCTGGACCCGGGCCGCGGCGAGGAATGGGTCGCCAAAACCAAACCGGTCCATTAACGGCCGGACGGATGGGCGGAAGGCCCAAAAGGACCACCCGAGCTATCATCCCTTGGCCACTTTGTCCCGGAGCATCTTGAGTACTTCTTCCGGCGAATCCTTGGCCAGGATGTCCCGGAACTGATCACGGTAGTTTTTCACCAGGCTGATGCCTTCGATGATCACATCGTAGACCCGCCAGTTTCCCGCCTTCTGAATCAAGCGGTAGTCCAGGGGAATTTTCTTGCCATCCGCCGTCAGCACATTGCTGGTCACTTCGGCTTGACCCTCTCGCAGCAGAGATTCCTTTTCGAAGACCACCTTTTCATCTGAATAAGACAGCAACCGATCGGCATAAGTCTTCTCCAGCAACTCGCTGAACAGCTTCACGAATTCGCCCTGCTGCGGCGCGTTGAACTTGGCCCACTCGCGGCCCAGGGTGCGCCTGGACAGCTCGGTGTAATCGAAAATCTCATTGACGATGGATCGGATCTTGACGATCTTGGCGTCCTTGGTCTGGTCTTTGAAGCCGGGCTCCGCCAGCGCCTTGAGCACTTTGTTCACTTGCGACTCCACCGTATCCTTGGCGGTCACCGCCTGGATGGGTGCCGGCATCAGCAGCGCCGCCAGCCAGAGAACTGCAACGATTATTCCCGTGTGTCTTGAAAGCATGGTATTCCTCCCGATTACTTTTTGACGTCTCCGAATGCGTATTTGCTTACCAGGTCCATGATGTCGGCGGGCGCCTCGGTTTCCGTGATGGCGTCTCCGGCCTTCAGCTCGGCGCCGCTGCCGCCGGCGTCGATGCTGACATAACGGTCCCCGATCAGCCCTTCGGTCTTGATCGAGGCGATGGCGTCGTCATAGACCTTGACGCCCTTGCGGATGCGCAGTTCCACCATGGCCACCTGCCGCTCCTGGTCCATGGTCATCTTTCCTACCCGCCCGACCTCCAGGCCGAGCATGTTGACGACGCTGCCCGATCTCAGGCCGGTTACCTGGGTGAACCGTGCGTTCAGCGGGTAGGTGTCGTCTCCGAACAGCCCGAGGTCCCCGAGCTTGACCGTCATGTACCCGATGCAGGCCAGACCGATCAGCACGAAGATGCCGACCACCGATTCCTTTGAATACCTCTGCATGTCGAGTTACCTCCGTGTGCCGCATTGAAACATGGCGATGGGTTTTTTGTCGAACCGCGCGAATTCCATGACCGACTCGATTTCGACCTGGGGCTTGCCCTGCGCCATGCCGACGGAGATCACGAAATCGAAGCACTGCTTCGAGCGGGTCTCTTTGAGAAAGGTCTCCTCCAGCTCGCGCATGCCGTGCGCCTGGAAATCCGCGGTGAATTTTTCGAGGATGCGCCCGGCCTCCTCCAAATCGGAGAACGGCAGGAGGGTGGCGAACTCGTTGATCGTCAGCCGCGTGGAAAAGCCCCCCACGGCGCCGAAGTGCTTGCGAATGTAAGTTCCCAGCGACCGCAGGGTCTGCTGGGCCGCGTCATGGCTGATGGTCTCGCTGACTTCTTCCATGTTTTCGAAGCTGAAAATAAGCACGGCGTAGGATTCATCCGCTCCGCGCCGAACGAGTTCGGTTTGGTAGCGGATCTTGAAATGCCGGCTGGAGTAGAGGCCGGTGATGTCCTCCTTCAGATTTTCAAGGCTCTGCAGGATTTCATCCTGAAACGGATGGTTGAAGTTTTCCATCTGCTCCGGGGGACCCTCGAATACGATCTGCTTGTCCCATAGGACCAGAATGCGGTTCGAGATGAAAAACACGTCCGGGATCTCATGGCTGATCAGCACCGCGGTAAATCCGATCTTCCGCTTGTACTCGGCGATCATCCCCAGGATCGCGTTCTTGCGGATGGGGTCCTGGCCGGTGGTGGGCTCGTCGAACAGCACGATCTGCGGGTCGGTGACCAGCGCCCGGGCCAGGGCGGCGCGCTTCTGCATGCCGCCCGAGATTTCCGAAGGGTATTTGTGCGCCACTTCGGTCAGCTCGGTCTGCTCGATCCGCGCCATGGCCTTGGCCTCGATCTGCCTGCGGCCGAGCTTGGTAGTGCGCTTCAGCGGCAGCGCCACGTTCTCGAACACCGTCATCGAATCGAAGAGGGCGTTGTTCTGGAACATGTAGCTGATGCGGCCGATGTAGTCGTTCCACCCCTGGCGGGTCATCCGGCGAAGGGGCTGGCCCTGGTACAAAATCTCGCCGTCATCCGGTTTGAGCAGGCCGATGATGTGCTTCAGCGTCACGCTCTTGCCGGTCCCGCTCAGGCCGATCAAGGTGGTCACTTCGCCTTCGTAGACCTTGAGGTTGACGCCGCTCAGAATCGTGCGTTCACCGAAGCGCTTGGTGACGTTGCGAAACTCGATTAGGGGCTGCTTTTCCATAGAAACCGGTCAGGTGGTTAGGTTTTGGGCTGACGGCTGGAGTTCATAAAACCAGCCTTCAGCCTTCGGTCTTCAGTCTATCTTTCACCCTACAATAGAAAAGAGGTGACCACGTAGTCCGACACCAGGATCATGACGCAGGAGAGCACCACGGCCGAGGTGGTGGACAGGCTCACGCTCTTCGAGCCGTAGCTGTCCGTCCGCAGGTGGGTGAAGTAGCCCTGGAAGCAGCAGATGGTGATGACCAGCACGGCGAAGACGATCGATTTGATGAAGCCGCCCTTGACGTCCAGCCATTCCACGCTGGCGTCGATGCGATAAAGGTAGGCGCCGGAATTGGCCCCCATCAGAAAAACCCCGCTCAGATAGCCGCCCAGAATGCCGACGAGGTCGAAGAGGGCCGTCAGGATAGGGAAGCTGACCAGGGCGGCGGCGATGCGCGGGCTGATGAGATAGCCGAGGGGGTCGATGCGCATGGTGGTCAGCGCGTCGATCTGCTCGGAAATGCGCTGGATGCCGATTTCGGCGGTCATGGCGGAGCCGGCCCGTGCGGTGATCATGATCGCGGTCAGCACGGGGCCCAGCTCCCGGATCAGCGACAGCGACACCGCCGTACCGAGAAATCCGACCGCGCCGAACTTGTTCATGACGTAGTAAAGTTGCAGACTCAGCACCATACCCGTAAAAAAACCCACCAGGGCCACGATGCTCGCCGACTTGGCCCCAATGAAATAAATCTGATTGATGATCTCGGGGACCTGCTTGTAGTTGAAGATCTGGATGAACGCCCGCACCAGGAAGATCGCCATGGCGCCCAGCGTGTTGTTGAGCCGGATGCCGAAGCGGCCGAAGGGGTTCAATAGGGCCGCCAGCACCGGCCCCCGCTCATAGGCCAAGGCCGTTATGGGTTCGTTGTCTGGCAACTGGTCGACTGCCATGTATCAAGCTCCGTTGAGTGGATCTAGAGGTGGGCCGGCGCCGAATCGCCGATAGACCCGGGTGATCGCAGGATTGACAACCGCTACCCGAATCCGATAATGCTTGATTAATTTGGAAAAAATAGCACAATGATTCGATAAGTCAACCAACTCGCGATGGCCAGTCAGCGCCGCAGACACGCAGCCTTTTTTTCGGAGAAATGAAATGAACGACATGATTCGACCGGTATGTGTCATAGTTCGAGACGGTTGGGGGCACAACGAGAACCCGAAGGGGAATGCGGTCCTCGCCGCCCGCACACCTAATTTGGACTCCTATCTCAAAACGTATCCATGGACGTTGCTCGAAGCTTCTGGCGAAGCGGTCGGCTTGCCCGATGGATACCAGGGATCGAGCGAAGTCGGGCATCTGAATATGGGGGCGGGGCGAATCGTTCTGCAGGAATTAAAGCGCATTGATGATGCGCTTCGAAACGGCTCTTTTTTCGAAAACCGAAAATGGATATTTCTGATGAACTCTTGGCGCAGAAAAAAAAGCCGACTGCATTTACTGGGTTTACTTCAAGACGAGGGAGTTCATGCGCACCAAGAACACCTGTTCAAAATAATGGCGCGCGCCCGAGCGGAATTCCCCGACGGGGAGATGGTCATCCATCCTTTCCTGGATGGCCGTGACACACCCCCACGAAGCTCTTTGGAGTATCTTGCGAAACTCGACAACGTTATCAAAACAACCCCAAAATGCTCTATCGGAACCATCATGGGCCGTTATTATGCAATGGATCGATCCAGCGAATGGGCTTTAACGGACCAGGCTTACCACTGCCTTGTTTCGGCCGAGGGTCGCCGCGCACCGTCGGCCCAAGTCGCCGTCAGGGAGTCTTATGAAAAAGATAAAACTCCCGATCATGTTCAAATGTTTGACGAATATATTAAGCCTTACTGTATCGGCAACTACCAGATGGTAAAAGATGGGGATTGCGTTTTGCACACGAATTACCGTCAGGATCGGGCTATTCAGTTATCCAAAGCATTCGTTGACCCAAATTATCCGGGAATGCTCAAAAGGAAGCCGGAGGTTACATATATGGGATTCACAAGATATTACGATGAATTCGACGAATATCTGATGGAGCCGATGGGTGGCAGCGGGAGCATGAACAACCTGTTGGGGGAAGTCATATCGGCTGCTGGCTTTAGACAACTGCGAATATCAGAAACTCAGAAATTCCGCCATGTCACAAGCTTTTTTAACGGAAAATCAACCACTCCATATGCAAAGGAGGACGATGTGGAGGTTAAGGGTCGTTTTGATCCAGCCACTTTTGCAAGTCACCCGGAGATGGAAGCTCACAGGATTACGGAAGAATTATTAAATCGCCTTAGCGCGGCCCCCTATAAGTTTATTCTAGTGAACTTTGCAAATGCCGACATGGTCGGGCATACTGGAAATTTTGAAGCTGCAAAAAAAGCCATTGAGGTGGTGGATGAGTGTGTCGGAAGGCTTGTTTTGCGTTTACTCAAACTGAACTTTCATGCGTTTATTACCGCAGACCATGGAAATGCAGAACAAATGATAGACTATGAAACGGGAATGGTGAAAACCAGCCACACCACGTTTCCTGTCGAGTGTATCTATGTAGCCAAGGATTCTCCTGGAAAAGCCCTTAGAAAAACCGGCAAGTTATCCGATATTGCACCCACAGTTCTAAACCTTCTATCCCTTGATATTCCGAAAGACATGACGGCAGAGCCACTCACCGTATGAAATAGGGATCTACCGCAACTAACTTACGGCTCTTCAAAAAGTGTATTTCACAGCTGATAACGCTATGCTTCGGCATGATGAGCGGAGGAAATGAGAACCATGGATGACCTTTTGCTCGCCAAAGAGGGCTTCTCGCGCCTGGACGTTTCCGAGAAAGTTAAGACCGCAGCTCTGGCCAACCTGAACGTCTGGCTGACCGACTCCGCTTTTTCCGAGTACGTTCCCCAGATCCGCTACCTGATCGAGGCCGGTAAATGGGACGTGCTGCTGGACTCCTTTTACCAGGTGATTCCTTTCGGCACCGGCGGCCGGCGGGGGCCGGTCGGCATCGGTCCGAACCGCATCAATGCCTGGACCATCCAAGCCTCGGCCCAGGGGCATTCCCAGTATTTGTTGAAAATCTACGGCGAAGCGGCCAGGCGCCGGGGCGTCGTCATGGCCTTCGATGTCCGCAGCTACCGGCAGAAGGGGATCTATTCCGAAGAGATCCCCAACCCCGTCCAAGACCTCGACGGCTGGAAGCTGGCCCGGGCTGCGGCCGAGGTCTACGCCGCCAATGGCATCAAGACCTACCTCTTTGAAAGCGTGCGCAGCACACCGGAGCTGTCGTTCGCCATCCGGCACCTCAAGGCCATCGCCGGCGACATGTTCAGCGCCAGCCACAACCTGCCCCCCGACAACGGCAAGAAGGTCTACGACGAGCACGGCGGCCAGCTCATCCCGCCGCACGACCAGATCCTGGTCGATGAGGTCACGGGCCATGTGAAGGCGATCCAGCGCATGGCGTTCGAGGAAGCCCGCCGGCAGGGGCTGGTCGAGATCGTCGGCGAGGAGATCGACCGGGCCTACCACGCGAGCGCCGGCGCGGTGACGCTATCACCGGAACGCGGCCTGAAGATCTTTTACTCCCCGCTGCATGGCACCGGCATCACCACGGTCTATCCGGTGCTGAAGCAATTGGGCTTCGACGTGGTCCTGTGCCCGGCAACTTCCAACCTAAGCGGGGCCTTCGAGCAGGTGACCTTCAACATCCCCAACCCCGAGGTGGTGGAATCCTTCAGTACCTCCCTGCCGTTGGCTCAGGCGGCCGCTGCCGACATCCTGCTCAGCACCGACCCGGATGCGGACCGCATCGGCATCATGGTGAACCACCACGGGCAGTGGCTTTTCCTGACCGGCAATGAGATTGCCATCATCCTGGCGAATTACGCCATCAACCGGCTGCGGGCCGCCGGCCGGCTGACCCCGCAGCGGGTCATTGTCAAGACGGACGTCACCACCGCCCTGATCGACAAGATGGCCCGCGAGAACAACATCATCTGCATCGGCGACCTGCTGGTCGGCTTCAAGTACGTGGCCGAGGAAATGAACAAGCTGGAAGCCGCCGGCCGCGGGTCGGACTTCATCTTCGGCTGCGAGGAAAGCCACGGCTACCTCACGGGCACTTACGCCCGCGACAAGGACGCGGCCGGGGCCGCGGTCTGGATCGCCGAGTATGCGGCCGAGCTGAAACGTCGCGGCAAGACCCTCGTGGACGCCCTCGACGAAATTTATTCCAGTTACGCCTACTGCCACAACTACCTGACCGAAATCCGGTTGCTGGGAGCCAAGGGCATGGAGCAGATCGCAGCGATCATGGACCACTTCCGCAGCCAGACGGCGGAGCGGTTCGAGGATTTCAATGTGGCCGAGAAAATCGACCGCTGGCTGGGCCCGCCCCAGCCGCATTTGTCCGAGACCGACACCTCCGCCCGCAACGTGATCATTTTGCGCCTCCGGAACGTGGCCGAGACGACCGGCCTGCGCATCACCGTGCGACCGTCGGGGACCGAGCCCAAGATCAAGATGTATTTCGAGCTCGTGGGGAAGCCCTGCCGCCCGACGGATCTTGCCGCGGTCAAGCAGGCGCTCGTCGATGTCCGCCTGCGGCTTGAAAAGATTTTCATGCGATACTGCTACGGCCTGATCGGCGTGGATTTTCCCGAGCGCGGCTTTCTTTTGTTCTGGCAGCTACCTCTCAAGGATAAGCTGAGGTACTTCGAAATCGAGGACGAGATCGCCCGGCTGAAGGACATTGCGGAAACAGAGGCCCGCACCGAGAAGCTGAACTCCCTGCTCAAGTTCCTGGGCGCCAACCCCATCCAGAAGGTGGACACCGCCTTCAAAGCCCGCTTCGGGACGGGTATCCAAGACTACCTGGGCATCGTCCCCTGAGAAAATTGGTTGTTCCCTGTGGGAGCGGCTTTCCAGCCGCGATGATAGAGCCCGGAATCACAGCCCGCACGACAGGCGGAAATTTGCCCGGCCTGCCGTAACCGGTTTTTGACCATTTTCCCGCGGAGGCCTGCGTGACATTTCCCCTCAACAAAACCAAGATCGTTGCGACGATCGGCCCGGCGTCAGATTCACCGGAGGTGCTCCGTGAGCTGATCCTGGCCGGCATGAATGTCGTGCGCCTCAATTTCTCCCATGGGGATTTCTCCGGTCACGCCGGGGTAATCGCCCGGGTGCGCGCCGCGGCCGAGGCGGCCGGCCGGCAGGTCGCCATCATGGCCGATCTGCCGGGGCCCAAAATGCGTATCGGCAAATTCGACGAAGAACCGATCCAACTCGCCACCGGCGAGACGTTCACGCTGACGACGGAGAACATAATCGGCACACGACAACGGGTTTCGGTCAGTTTTCCCGAACTGCCTGCATCGGTCCGTCCGGGCGACCGGCTGTTTCTCAACGACGGCTATATCGCCATGGAGGTCTTGCAGGTAGAGGGTACCGACGTCGTCTGCCGCGTCCAGGTGGGGGGCGAGCTGCGGTCGCGCAAGGGAGTGAACCTGCCCGGGATCGATCTCGGCATCAGCGCCTTCACGGAGCACGATCGCAGGTGTCTGGAATTCGCTCTGCGGCACGGCGTCGACGCCGTCAGCCAGTCTTTTGTGGACCGCGCCGAAGATATTACGGCCGTGCGCGCCGCCGCCGCCGATCTGGGGTTCCATCCCATGATCATCGCCAAAATCGAGCGCTCCGGCGCCTTGAAGCGCATCGATGCGATCATGGATGCCGCCGACGGCATTATGGTCGCCCGCGGCGACCTCGGGGTGGAGATCCCCATCGAGGAAATGGCCGTCACCCAGAAACGACTGATGCGCCTCGCCAACCGTAAGTGCAAACCGGTCATCACCGCCACCCAGATGCTGGAGTCCATGATCACCAACCGCCTGCCGACGCGGGCTGAGGCGACCGACGTCGCCAATGCCATCTTCGACGGGACGGATGCGGTCATGCTCTCGGGGGAGTCAGCCGTGGGCCGCCACCCCGTCGATGCTGTCGCCATGCTGACGAAAATTGCGGCGGCCGCTGAATCCCACCGTGCGGACTTCGGCACAGTCTGCGCCGGCGCGGTCATGGCGGCTGATGAAAACATCCAAGCCGAGGAGTTGATTGCAGCGAGCGTGGAAGCCACCATCCATCGGATCACTCCCGCGACGGTCATCGTCCCTACCCACAGCGGCGGAACGGCCCGCAGCATTGCCCGTTTCAAGCTTCCGGTGTGGATTACCGCCGTGAGCTCCCAAGAAAAGACCTGCCAAGACCTGATGTTCTCCTACGGCGTCTTTCCGGTGTTTGAAAACGAACATCCGGACCGCTGGAAGGAGTGGTGCCGCCGCTGGCGCGAACGACAGCAACTGGTCGGCCGTTACATCGTTCTGACCGAAGGCCCCTCCCGCAGGCACCCGGACCGGAACAATCGCATGGAGATTATCGACTTAAAAACCTGAGCCACATGATACCGGTTACGAAATGTTGGATAATGTTGGATAAAAAAAGTGGATTCAGCGTTTATGCCGCCATCGGGCGCGGCAGGCGCCTCAGGTTTTTGTGGGAGCGGCTTTCAGCCGCGGTGATCGAGGCCGGAGGCCTCTCCCACCGGATAAGGCGAGGCATCCTGTATCCTGTATCTCGTCGCAAATGAAACAGAGATCTCATTCATCGCCTAAAAGACATAGAGGAGCCACAATGCTTCCGAAGATAAACCCCACCGCCACCGCCGCCTGGGAAAAACTTGCCGTCCACCATGCTGCCATGAAAAATGTGCACATGAAGCGACTATTTACGGAGGACCCGGATCGCTTCCAGAAGTTCTCCATACGCTTCGACGACATCCTCCTGGATTATTCCAAAAACCGCATCACGGACCAGACGCTCGGCCTGCTGTTCGAACTGGCCCGGAGCTGCGGCGTGGCGGAGGCCATCGACCGCATGTTGGCCGGTGACCGGATCAACGAGACCGAAAACCGCGCCGCGCTGCACACGGCCCTTCGCAACCGTGCGAACACCCCGGTTTTAGAGAACGGCAAGGATATCATGCCCGATGTCAACGCTGTGCTCGACAAGATGAAAGGATTTTCGGAGCAGGTGAGGTCGGGCTCATGGAAAGGCTTCACCGGCAAGCGGATCACGGACATCGTCAACATCGGCATCGGCGGTTCCGATCTCGGGCCGGTGATGGTTACGGAGTGCCTGCGGCCCTATGCGCAGCCCGGGCTTGCCGTGCACTTTGTTTCCAACGTGGACGGCACCCACCTGACCGAGACGCTGAAAACCCTCGACCCGGAGACCACGCTCTTCCTGATCGCATCCAAGACGTTCACCACTCAGGAGACCATGACCAATGCCTTCAGCGCGCGGGAGTGGTTCTTAAAAAG
>Ga0105093_10000307_pt1 | contig 18936 bp, 19 predicted proteins | sample PPLLak3March2015_2_FD_79111 | JGI IMG/M metagenome (GOLD analysis project Ga0105093, IMG submission 79111) | Freshwater sediment microbial communities from Prairie Pothole Lake near Jamestown, North Dakota, USA - PPLs Lake P8 Core (3) Depth... | ecosystem: Environmental > Aquatic > Freshwater >... | reverse complement strand
TGCGGCGACTCGTGCGCAGCACCGGGCAGATGCGCACCGGGATGGGCGCGGCCCGCGAGGACGTCAACGTCAGCGTCCGCGGCGGCACGCGCATCGAGATCAAAGGGGTGCCGCGCATCCCCCGCATCCCGCTCCTGACGTATCATGAGGCCATGCGGCAGTGGAACCTGCTCCGCCTGCGCGAGGAGCTCCGCGCCCGCGGCATCACCCCGGAGACCTTCAAGTCCGGGTCGGAGGACGTCACCCGGATCCTCCTCAAGACGAGCTACCAGCCCATTCGCGACGCCCTGGCCGCCGGCGCCGTCGCCTCGGCCGTCGCCCTGCGCGGCTTCCGCGACCTCCTCAACTGGCAGACGCAGACGAACACCCGGTTCTCCCGCGAGATCTCGGACCGGGTCCGCGTCGTCGCCTGTCTGACCAAGCTCCCGAACATCATCCACTCCGACAGCCTCTCGGAGACCCTGTCCAGCGCCCGCTGGGATTCCGTCCGCAAGGCCGTCAAGGCGACCGCCGACGACGCCGTCGTCGTCGTCTGGGGGCCCGCCGGGGACGTCAAGACCGGCGTCCAGGAGATCGTCATCCGGGCCCGCGAGGCCGCGGCCGGCATCCCCTCCGAGACGCGCCAGGCCCTGCGCGACGGCACGAACGGCTTCGAGCGCATCCTGCCGGGCCCGGACCGGATGTACCCCGACACCGACCTCCCGCCCAAGCAGGTCACCGAGGAGCGCCTCGAGCGGATCCGCCGCGGCCTCCCGGTCCCGGTCTGGACCCGCGAGGCCTGGTATCGGGAGCTCAGGCTGCCCGCCGACGTCATCGAGCCCCTGGCCGTCTCGCGCCTGGCCCCGCTCTTCGAGGTCCTGGTCAAGGATTGGAAGGTCGAGCCGGTCGCCGCGGCCGTCGCCCTCGTCCAATTCCCCAAGCGCCTCAAGAAGAAAGGCCTCGATCCGGCCCGCCTCACCGATGAGACGCTGCGCCGGATCTTCGCCCTCCTCCGCGACCGCCGGATCTCGCGCGACGGCGTCTACGCCCTGATGGAGAAGGCCGTCCGCGGCGGGCCGCTTCCCGAGACCGGCGAGGTCCGGCCCGCGACCGAGGAGGAGATCTACGCTGAGGTCGCGGCCCGGAACGCCGCCCTCCGCGAGATGAAGGTCCACAACGCCGGCCGGAAGGCCCACGTCCTCATGGGCCTGGTCATGACCGCTCTCCGGGGCCGCGTCGAGGGCGCGGCCATCCTCGAGCGCGTCACCGCGGCCGCCGAAGGGACCTGCTGATGGCCGGGAACGACTCCTACAAAGGCTACCGGGGCGAGGCCCTGGAGACGCTCAAGCGGTTCGGGGCCATGGTCTGGAGCGAGGCCGAGATCAAGACCTCCCGCGGCGTCTACGCCGGCATCATCCTGCCCCGCTCCGAGACGGCCGACCCGCTTCACATCGTCATCAAGCTCCGTTCCGGATACAACATCGGCCTGGCCGCACGGTCCATCGAGGCCATCGCCATCAGCGGCCGCAAGGAAGCCCACTACAAGATCCCCGAGAAGGAGTTCCCGTACGACCCGGCCAAGCCGAACGTCAAGCTGCTCGGAACGGGCGGGACGATCGCCAGCCGCCTCGACTACCGGACCGGCGCGGTCATCCCGGCCTTCTCGCCGGGCGAGCTCTACGGCTCGGTGCCCGAGCTGGCCGACATCTGCAACCTGACGACGGAGAAGCTCTTCGGCGTCTTCAGCGAGAACATGGGCCCGGAGCAGTACATCGCCACGGCCCAGGCCATCGGCCGGGAGATCGAGAAGGGCGTCCAGGGCATCGTCATCGGCCACGGCACGGACACCATGCACCACACGGCGGCCATCCTGTCGTTCATGGTCCAGGACTCGCCCGTGCCCATCGTCATGGTCGGCTCGCAGCGCTCCTCGGACCGGCCCTCGTCCGACGCGGCCCTCAACCTCATGCACAGCGTCAAGACCGCGGCCGAGAGCGACATCGCCGAGGTCATGGTCTGCATGTTCGGGCCGACCTCGGACACGTACGGGCTCCTCCACCGGGGGACGCGCGTGCGCAAGATGCACTCGAGCTACCGCTCGACCTTCCGGACGATCGGCGACATCCCCATCGCCATGGTCAGCCGGGAGACGATCACGCCGCTCAGGCAGGACTACAAGCGCCGCCGCTCCGACCGGTCGGTCAAGATCGACACGGCCTTCGAGGAGCGCGTCTCGATCGTCTATTACTACCCGAACATGAAGCCGGACATCATCGACTCGCTCATCGACAACGGCTACCGCGGCATCGTCATCGCCGGCACGGGCCTCGGCCACGTCAACAAGCCGCTCTACCCCGCGCTCAAGAGGGCCCGGGACAAGGGCGTCGCGGTCTACATGACCGTCCAGACCCTCTGGGGCTACGTCCAGATGTACGTCTACGACACGGGCCGCGACATGATGGAGCTCGGCGTCATCCCGGCCGCGAACATGCTGCCCGAGGTGGCCTACGTCAAGCTGGCCTGGGCGCTGGGGAAGACCTCGGACCTCGAGGAGGTCCGGCGGATCATGCTGACGCCGATCGCGGGGGAGATCACGGAGAGGGAGCCGTCCAACGGCTACCTCATCTTCCAGGGCGGCATCCCGGAGGTCGAGGAATTCATCTCGACCATCAAAAAGTAAGCCCTTTCCTGAATTCCCTCTCGAGGCGGCGAGGGATGTTGCCTCGATGATCCCCGTTGCTGGAGGAGGGGACCCGCGGAGCGGGGGGGAACCGTGCGAACTGGTTCCCCGGGGGTCCGGGGAGCAAGAGGCATATCCCGAGCAAAGCCGGAGAGAGGGATAGTCCGGGCTTCAGAATTCGAATCGCACCCCGAGCCGGACGACCCGCGGGTTGAGGATCTCGTTGTAGAGCCGGTTGAAGGGGTTCTCCGCGAACTCCTGCGTATCGACGAAATACGTGCCGTAGTACGCGTCGTGGGCCCTGTTGACCACGGCCGAGTTCAGCAGGTTGAAGACGTCGGCCATGATGAACATCCGGCCCGGGCCGACGGCGAACCTCTTCTCGAGGCGGACGCTGAGGTTGCTGAAGATCGGCAGGCTGTCCTTGGTCAGGCCCTGGATGTAGACCTGGCCGGCCCGGTAGGGGCCCGGCCAATTCTCGGGGCTCGCGTAGGCCAGGGTGATGTAGTTCGGGATCTTCCAGCCTTCCCGGGCCAGGAGGGTCGCCGAAGCGCCGAACCCCCAGGGCAGCTGATACATGGCGCTGATCTTGGCCATCCACCGGGCGTACATCTGGACCGCGGTCTTGCCGCCGGCCCCGCCGCCGAAGTTGCCGAAGGGCTTGCCGTCGAGCGCCCACCGGTTCGTCGGGTCGATGTAGGAGTCGCCCCAGTGGATGCGCTGGTCCTGGAGGGTCAGCGACGCGTTCATGAACCAGCGGTGGGCGAGCCTCTTCGTGACGGCCAGGTCCAGGCCGATGTAGGTCTGGTACGACGTGCTCTTGTCGACCATCCGGTAGGGCGTCTCGCCCGGGAAGGTCTCGATGGGCAGGTACCAGGTCCGGCCGCCGGCGTCCCCGAGATCGATGGTCGTGTCCTCGTCGATGGTGATCGTCTCCGGGACGGTCCCGGCCGCCGTGTACCACGTCCCCGCGTTGTCGATGACCAGGTCCGGCGTCGACGGGTAGATGTCGGCCGGGTAGAAAAGCTTGGCCCAGTCGAAGTTGTCGTAGCGCCGGAAGGTGACCGCGGCCGAGGCGGCCAGGTCGGGACGGAGCTCCTTCTCCAGGCTGAGCATGATCTCGCGCGTCCGGGGCGAGGTCTTGACGTTCTTGGCGTCGGGGTCGATGTCGCTGCGGTAGAAGGTCGTCAGGTTGTCGTAGTTGACGACGGTCCGGTTGGCCCAATCGTAGCCCACGAAGTTCCCGGCCAGGTAGGCGTCGCTTTCGAACCCGCCCGCGACGGCGTCCTGCGCCTCGTCGGTGAGCCCTCCGCCCGCGTTGAACAGGGCGAAGAGCTGGTTCGGCGAGTCCGGGTGGAGCGCCGAATAGACCCACATGACCTCCGTAAGGTCGACCTTCGAGTCGGCGTCGAGGTCCTTCCACCAGAAGTTCAGGTTCCCGCCGAGGCCGAGCGGTTCCGGGGTGTTGGCCCCGGCCGCGAGGACATCGCCGTACTGGGAGAGGGCCAGCTTGAGCACCGTCCGGCCGTCCCCCTTGAGGTCCCAGCTCAACCCGAGGCGGGGCGACCAGGTGCTCCACTCGTAGCTCGGGTCGATGGCGTTGACCGTCAGGCCCGGGAACCACGTGTTCAGGTTGGTCATCGTGTCTTCGGCGAAGATGTTCGTCCAGCTCGAGAGGATCGTGGCCCGGCCGGCGGCGCCGGCGGAGGGCTGCTGGTAGTCGTAGCGCAAGCCCAGCTGCAGGGTGAAGCGGCCCTTGGTCATCGTGTCCTGGAGATACCCGGAGGACCGGCTGATCAGGTCGTAGCTGCGGTTCTCCCGGTTCAGGACGAAGCGGTTCCACTCCGCGGGCGGGACGACGAGGCCTTCGCCGAGGTCGAGGAGGGGCTCGGTGAAGTTCCGGAAGACCCGGTAGTTCTGGGCGAAGCCCGAAAGGGCTTGCTGCGACTTGTCCGCGAATTCGAGGCCCCCCTTGATCTCGTGGGCCATCCCCAGGAGCTCATCCCTGTAGAGGGTGGCCCCGAGCGTCAGGGTCTTCGTCCGCCGGGCGATCCGGCTGTGGTCCCAGGACCGGCCGTAGGCGGCGGAGAAGGGCACGTAGGTCCCTTCGGCGACGTCGAAGACCACCGGGTCGCGCAGGTCCTCGTCGATCATCGGCTTCGCCGTCGTCCCCGTGTTGGTCCAGGCGAGCTTGGCCGAGAGGAGAAGGTCGTTCCCGAAGGCCTGCTCGTCCTGGAGCTTGGTGATCGGGCTGCCGAGGCGGAAGCGGCTCTTCTGGCGGTCGCCCTCGGGCTTGGCCGGGCCGGCGTTCGCGCCGTACTTGTCCCGCGCGCTCGACGTGAGCAGGGCCTCGAACCGGTTCCCGCGGAAGGGCTCGGCGTCGAGCTTGAAGCTGAAGGTGCTGAACTGCGTCCGGTCCTGGAAGTCGAAGATGGTGTAGTTGAAGAGGTCCTGGACGCCGTAGGCGCCCCAGAGCCAGAGCCTGTTCTTGACGATGGGCCCGCCCGCGTTGAACCCGAAGTCCCGGAGGTACTCGACGCGGTTCGTGTTGGTGACGCCGGCGTTCCGGAGCGCCTCCGTCAGGTTGGAGCCCTGGAAGGCGTTGTCGGTGAAATAGAAGCGGGCCGAGCCGGCGAACTTGTTGCCGCCCCGGCGGGTCAGCATGTTGACGGCGATCCCGCCCGTCTGCTGGGTGACGTCGGCCGCGCCGCCGGTCGTGACCGCGATCGTGTCGATCGCGTCGAAGTCGAAGCGGACGCTCGACCGGCCGAGCTCGACCGGGTCGGAGACCTCGATGCCGTCGACGAACCAGGTGTTGACCCGGCCGTTGGCGCTGTCCCCCTTGGTCACGAAGGACGACTGTTCGGTCGATTCATTGCCGCCGACGTTCTCGCGGTCGAGGAGGACGGACGGGACGAGCTGGACGATGACCCAGGGGTCCCGGGCCGTCGGCAGGGCCTGGAGCTCGGCCGGGCCGAACGACGCCCCGGCCGTGAGATCGGTCCGGTCGATCATCGGGGTGGGGCCGGTGACGGCGACCGTCTCCTCGGGCTTGCCGACCTCGAGGACGAGATCCACTTCGACCGTGCCGCCGAGATCGACGACGACGCCCGAACGGGTGGTCGTTTTATGTTCGGCCTTCTCGGCCTTGAGGCCATAGTCGGACCCCGGGAGGACGGCGGGGAAGCGGAAGATCCCCGACGGCCCCGTGACGGTCCTCTTGTCGGCGGCCAGGGGCCTCGAGAGGACGACCGTGACGCCGGCGACCGGCTTGCCTTCCTTGTCGAGGGCCCGGCCCTGGACCAGACCGGTCGTGATCTGGGCGGACAGGGGCTGGGACAGGGAGGGGACGAGCGCCAAGAAGGCAAGAACGGCCGGGATCCACGCAGCTTTTTTCAACGAAGCCTCCTCTGTCAGTCCGGGACCGCCAACATATCACTAACCGTCTGAACGTCTTTTTAGTTCCCCAATTATAGCAAATCGGGGTCACTTCGTCTTGAGGAAATGCAGGGTCCGCGGCTCCCGGTCCATGTGGTAGGTGATGAGGGCCTGGAGGGCCTTGCGGATCGCGGCGATCTCGTCGGGCGTGAAGGGCGGGGCGCAATCGCCGGGCGGCGGGTTCTTGCGGACCCAGCGCAGGAACTCCCGGATCGCGGCCGGGACCTCGTCTTTCTTGAGGGGAGCGCAGTCCGGGCAGTAGGCGCCGTCCCTCTTCGGCCCGAGCCAGCCCGGGGGGACGGGCTTGCGGCAGCGCCGGCAGCCGCCGAGGTCGGGGAGGAGGCCGTTGGCCTGCAGGAACCAGGCCTCGAAATAGGCCGCGGCGAACTCCCGGTCGCCTCCGGTCTTGAGGCACCTGAGGACGGACAGGAGCAGGCGGTAGAGCGTGTCCTCGCGGGCCCGGGCGGGGGCGAACTCCTCCACGAGCTCGGCGAAATAGGTCAGCAGGAAGGCCGTCGCGGGCTCGGCCTGGACCTCGAAGAACGACTCGACGAGGTCGCAGCCCGAGACCGTGACGAGGTCGCGGCGCTCCTTTTCATAGTAGAACGCGCGGACGACCGACATGGGCTCGAGCGAGCTGCCGAAGCGGTTGCCGAACTTGCGGGCGCCCTTGGCTACGCCCCGGAGGATGCCCTTCTCGCGGCAGAAGAAGACGACGATCTTGTCCTGGTCTCCGACGCTGGTCGTGCGCAGGACGATGGCTTCGGCCTGGTCGGTGGGCATGTTATCAGATGCTCGAGGGCCTGCGGCGGAGCGTCAGCCCGCCGGTCCCCCGGAGGACGGGTCCTCGAGGAAATCGCGGTAGTTGGCGGGCGTGATCTTGATGTCGGCCAGGACCTGTCCGGAGCGGCCCAGGGGCTTGGCCGGGCGGCCGTTCAGCGTGAAGGTGAAGCCGCCGGCGTTGCCGGTGTGGATGAGCAGCAGCTCGTCCGCTTGGGCCCGGGCCGTGGCGCCGGCGGGGAAGATGCCGTCGACCTTGAGCTCGCCGTCCGTCCGGACGTTGATCCAGGTGTCGGCTTGGAACGTGATCTCGATCGTGACGCCCTTCCAGATCTCCTCGATGACGGGCGGCGCGGCGGGAACGGACCCGGGCGCGGCGGCGGGCTCCGCAGGGGTGATGCCGGCCTGGGGCGGAGGGAGCTCCTGCTGAGCCACGACCGTCGACGGCGGCGGCGACTCGGCCGGGCTATCGCGCCCGGACGTCAGAAGGAAATAGCCGGCCGCGACGACGATCAGGGCGGCGGCGATGCGCCAGGCCCAAGCGAAGATCCGCTTCCGGAGCTCGGGCGAGACCCGGGGCTGGGCGGCCTCTTCGAAGAAGATCTCGGGGGCCGCTGGCGCGGGCTCGGAGGGTTCTGCTTGGGCAGGGAGGGCCGGCGGCTCCTCCTCGGACGGCAGGATCGGGAGGGCGGGCCCGGGCCGGGGGATGGGCGCGGCGTGCGAGGTCTCGGCCGCCGCCCGCCGGAGGAAAGCGCCGTGTCCCGCCGCGCCGCCGCCGAGCAGCCCGGCTTCCTTGTATTTGGCCACGACCTCGTCCGGATCGAGCCCGACGGCGCCGGCGTAGGCCCGGATGATGCCCTTGACGAAGAAGCCGCCGGGCATCATGTCCAGACGGTCGGATTCGAGGGCCTCGAGGTAGCGGGGGACGATCTTGGTGGCGGCGGCGACCTCCTCGAGGGAGATATTGCGGCCTTCCCGTTCTTCCTTGAGCCACTGCCCGAGCGACGCCATTTGCCCCGATTCTATCACACTTTCAAGAATTTGGAGACCGAGGTGGCGCTGCCGATGAACCCCGTCGCCGCCCCACCCCCGAGCAGGATGAGCGCTTGGCCCAGGCCGGGATAGCGGAAGCGGAGCAGCTCCTGGAGCGCCCCGAGGGAGGCGCCGAGGTAGACCGGGAAGACCTGGATGACCACGAAGAGCAGCACCAGCGACAGCAGGCTCCCGAGCAGCCCGAGCGTGATCCCCTCGAGCCAGAAGGGGAGGCGGATGAAGAGGTTCGTCCCGCCGACGAACCTCAGGATCTCGATCTCGTTCTTGCGGGCGAAGACGTTGAGCTTGACCACGTTCGAGATGATGAAGAACGACGTCAGGATGAGGATCCCGCCGAGAAACGCGCCGATGGCCCCGGCCAGCCGGCTGAAGCCCTGCATCTTCTCGACCCAGTCCTGGTTGAACATCACGTCGGTGACGCCGGGCCGCTTCTTCATCCCCTCGACGAAGGCGACGACCTCCTTCGAGGCCGAGGCCTTGGCGTTCACCCGCAGCTCGAACGACTCGGGGAAGGGGTTGCCCCGGAGGCCGGCGGCGACGTCGGCGAGGTCGGGGAAGCTCGCCTGGAACCTCTCCATGGCCTCTTCCGCCGACACCCGCTTGACGCTCTCGACGAACGCCGGCAGCGAGCTCTCGTGGCGGATCTGGTCGATGGCGTTCTCGGTGAGGCCCGGCTCGAGGTAGAAGGCGATGCTCATGTTGGTCGCGAGCTCCCGGGCCGTGGCCCGCAGGTTGTTGGCCAGCGACATGAAGATGCCGACGGTGAGGAAGGACAGGCAGATGATGGTCACCGAGAAGAGGTTCCGCGTCCGGAACTGCCACAGGTTGTTGCCCGTGACGCTCAGGAAGAACTTCAGCTTCTCGATCACGCGTGGGCTTCCTTGCCGACGATCTTGCCCTTCTGGAGGAACAGGATGTTGTCCCCGAAGTGGCGGATGAGCTCCCGGTCGTGGCTGCCGATGATGACCGTCGCCCCCTGCTTGTTGATCTCCTTGAACAGGGTGACGATCTCGAAGGCCAGCTCGGGGTCGAGGTTCCCGGTCGGCTCGTCGGCCAGGATGATCTCGGGATTGTTGACGACCGCCCGGGCGATGGCCACCCGCTGCTGCTCGCCGTAGGACAAGCGCCCCGGCAGCTCCCACATCTTCTGGTGGAGATTGACCTTCTGGAGCGTGGCGAAGACGCGCCGCCGGATCTCCTTGCGGCCGACGCCGACGACCTGGAGGGGCACGGCCACGTTATCGAAGACCGACTTGTGGAACATCAGCCGGAAGTCCTGGAAGACGATGCCCATCGTCCGCCGCAGCGTGTAGATCCGGCTGCCGGGGATCTTGAGGATGTTGACGCCGTTGACGAGGATCTGGCCCTCGGTCGGCAGGACCTCCCGGAAGATCGTCCGGAGGAGCGTCGATTTGCCCGACCCGCTCGGGCCGGTGATGAAGTAGAAGCCGCCGTCCTCGATCCGCAGGGTGACGTCGGAGAGGGCCCAGTACGGCTTCTGGTACTGTTTCCAGATGTGAAAGAGCTCGATCATTCTCTTGGCGTCCCTGCCGGCCGGGGCCGCGGGGCGGCCGTCTATTTCTTGATGAACAGGAACATCAGCCAGCCGAAGGCGATGGCGCCGGCCGTCATGACGCCGAACAGGACGAGACCGTAGCGGAGGCGGCTCTTGACGTCGGGCCGGCGGATGAGGGCCATCACGAGCGCGACGAAGGCCGCGTAGAGGATCATCGACAGGAGGTGGCTCTCGAAGATCATGATTTCTTCCCCGCTCCGATGTCGTAGGCGTCGATGGCGATGAGGAAGTTGAGCAGCCCCGCTCCGGCGATGTAGGCGGTCCCGAACTCGAAGGTGGCCCGGGCGAGATCGCCTCCGCCCCACTTGAAGTACCGGGCCAGGCCGTAGAAGAGGCCGTTGCCGAGGTCGGCGAAGAAGGCCAGGATCGTCAGGGGGTTGTCCGTCTGGAAGGGGTAGACGCGGCCGCCCATGGCCAGGCCGAGCCCGGTCATGGCGAAGATCGAGATGAAGAAGAGGGCGGCCCGGCCGAACTTTTTCTGCACGGCGTGCCCCAGGCCGGGCACGACCCACGCCAGGATCATGGCGATGATGGCCTTGATTTTCATTAACACGCATCTTAGTCGAATAGCCCGGGCAAATCAAGGGGGACATGTACCGGGTACGTGTCCCCGATTTCCCGCGGCGTGCTAGAATATCGGCATGCCCGAGCTCCCCGAAGTCGAAACGATCGCCCGGACGCTCGCGCCGCGCGTCAGCGGACGCGTCGTCGCCGGGCTCGATCTCCTCTATCGCCCGCTGCTCCGGACCGGCGGGCGGAAGGGCCTCGACGCCCTCGCCGGCCGCCGCATCCTCGATGTCCGCCGCCGCGGCAAGATGCTCCTCATCGAGCTCGAGGGCGCCCGCGCGCTCGTCTTCCATCTCAAGATGACCGGCCAGTTCCTGTTCGCCAAGCCCTCGGCCCCCCGCGACAGGCATGTCCGCCTCGTCATCCGCTTCGACGACGCCAGTGATGAGCTCCGCTTCCGCGACGTCCGGAAGTTCGGCTTCCTGCTCTGCCTCGACGGGGAGCCCGAATCGGCCTGCGGGGAATTGGGGCGCCTCGGTCCCGAGCCCCTGGAGGTCACGCTCCCGGAATTCGCGGCCATCCTCAAAGCCCGCAGAGGCCGCATCAAGAGCGTCCTGCTCGATCAGAAGAGGATCGCCGGCATCGGCAACATCTATGCCGATGAGATGCTGTTCGACGCCCGGATCCACCCGGAGAAGCCGGCGTCTTCCCTCAGGAAGGAAGCGGTCGAGCGGCTCCATCGCTCGATGCAGAAGATCCTTGCGTCGGCCATCGAGGCTGGCGGCTCGACGCTCAAGGATGCGCGGTATCTCGACGCCGACGGGAACCCCGGGGACTTCCAGCTGTCCCATAAGGTCTATGACCGGGAAGGGGAGCCCTGCCTTGCTTGCGGAGCGCCGATCCGGATGAAGCGCATTGGCGGCCGCTCGAGCCATTTCTGCCCCAATTGCCAGCGCAGGCCGGCCAAAGCCGGTGCGTGACCCCGCACTCGGGGCCGAACTCCTCTGGGCAGCTGGCCCGGCGGCTCCGGCGGGACCGCGTCTTCACATGGGGCCAATTGAAAAGGGGTCCCGGTTCGGCTATAGTAAGGTCCATTCCGCTGGGTGCCCCTGTAGCTCAGTATGGATAGAGCAGCGGATTCCTAATCCGTTTGTCGCCTGTTCGAGTCAGGCCAGGGGCATTCTTTGACTCCCGCCGGGCCGGCAAGGCCCAGAGGCAGGGATATGGCTCAGACGTCGTCCCGATAGCTGAACCCGTACTTGATGGCTTCGAGGTTCTTCTCGATCGCCCGCGCGGGCAGGAGCTCCTTGATGTTGAGCAGGAGGATGTTGATTCCGATGTAGCGGAGGATCCGGCCCAGGGCGATCATGTTGATATAGATCTTGCTGCCGAAAACGGACACGGCGACGTCCTCGAACCCGTACATCGTGCCCTTGTCGCTCTGCAGGCTGCAGGATACGGACGCCTCCCGGCACATGCTCTCGTCGATGACCAGGGTCTTGGCCGGGAACCATTCCCGGGTCCGGGTGAACTTGATCAGGACGTCGGCCTCGTCGATGACGGGATTCTCGATCGCCTGGGTGGAATAGATCAGGTCGGCCGAGATGGTCCCGCCCCGCACCGAGGCGTCGTAGGCCAGGCTGAGGGAGACCTCGCGCCCCAGCTGGGCCAGGATCTGGGCCAGGGTGTAGGAGAGGAGCTTGACGCCCTGGCCGGCCTCGCCGACGATCTTGATCCTCGTTTCGCGCTTCTCCGCGTCCGGCTCCTGGAGGATCTTGTAGATATTCTGGATCTTGAACCCGAACATGCTCTTTTCGATGAGCACGCCCTTGCTGAAGCCGAGCTTGGCGCAGAAGTCGAGGAAGCGGTTGTTCTCGGCGTAGGCGTACATCTCGAGCTTCCAGCAGCCTTTCGCCCGGAGCTCCTTTTCGGCGAAGCTGAGCAGGTCCCGGACGGCCCCCTTGCCCCGGAATTCCCGCAGGCTGTAGATCCAGTAGATCGTCAGGACATAGCGGAAGAACCAGCCGAAGAGGAAGGCCACGACCCGGCCGTCGACCTCGACGACGTAGAGGACGGCTTGCTCCTCGCCGCAAAGCTCCGTGAGGGCGCCCTCCGTGAAGTTCGCCTTGAGGGCCCGGCGGACCTCTTCGGACTCGTGTCCGTAGATCTCGTCGATGAGCCGGCCCATCAGGTCGTTGACCGCGTGGCAATCCTCGGGCTTAGCCAGCCTGACCGTCATTCTTGACGACTCCCAGTTGGAATTCCCCCAGGGGGCCTTCGGGGCCGGCCTTGGGCTTGTAGTCGGTTTTGAGCTTGACCAGCATCTCGTGACCGGACTTGAAGCCGAGCCTCCGGCCGCAATTCTCGATGCAGAAGCCGATGACCTCGACGAACGCGAAACCCGGCCATTCCAGGGCCTCCCGGATGGTCCTCTGCAGATGGGTGATGTGGAACGTCGACGACCGGCCGAACCAGTGGCGCTTGTTGCTGGTGACGATCCCCTGGATGTTGAGGGGGGCGTAGGCGCTGCCGTGCGGCGAGGTCAGGGTCTTCATTCCGACCGGGGTCGTCGGCGCCATCTGTCCGCCCGTCATGCCGTAGGTCGCATTGTTGATGCAGATGACGGCCAGGTCGACGTCCCGGCGCGCGGCGTGCAGCAGATGGTTGCCGCCGATGCCGACGAGGTCGCCGTCGCCGCTGAAGACGAGGACCTTGAGCCGGGGATTGGCCCTCTTGATCCCTTCGGCCATGGGCAGGGCCCGGCCGTGGGTGGAGTGGACGCTGTCGACGTCGAAATACCCGGCCGCCCGGCCGCTGCAGCCGATGCCCGACACGACGGTCAGCTCCTCGGAGGGCAGCCCCAGCTCGGCCAGGGCGAACGTCGCTTGCTTGAAGACCGTCCCGATGGAGCAACCCGGGCACCAGGTCGTGGGCATCCGGTCCCACTTGATGTAGTCTTTATAGTTCACTGAGCCGCTCCCGGATCTCTTTCAGGCTGATCGTCCCGCCGAGAAGGCCGATGCCCAGGACTTCCCGCCTCAGGACCTTCTGGACCTCCCCCCGGTACTGGCCGTCGTTCATCTCCACCACGACGACCCGGTCGTGCTCGGCCGCGGCGGCCCGGAGCTCGTCCTCGAGGACGGGGAACATCCGCACCGGCTTGAAGATGGAATAGGCGCCGCGGAGCGGGCTGATCACCCGGTGGGTGATGCCGTAGGCGACGATCAGGGTGCGGGAAGCCGGGTTCCGGTGATAGTCGAAGAGCCTGTAACGCGCGGCCGCCTCGGTCATCTTGGCCTTGACGCGCGCGTGCCATTCCCGATAATACGCGGTGTCCTTGGTCTTGGGGATGCCGTCTTTGGCCAGGAGCCCGGTGAAGTGCCTCCGGCCCTGACCGAGCGGGGCGAGGCTCCGGGGCCTGACCGCGACGGAGACGGCGTCCAGGTCGATCGTCTCCTGGAGGTGGGCCAGGTATCCGTCGAGGAGGAGGATGACCGGGCTCCGCGAATCCTCGGCCGCGTTGAAGGCCTCGATCGTGACCCGGTAGCACTCTTCGACCGATGACGGGTAGAGGACCAAAGGGACGTAATCCCCGTGGCTGCCGTGCGCGGCTTGGAGGATATCGCCCTGGGCCGGCAGCGTCGGCATCCCCGTGCTGGGCCCGACGCGTTGGACGTTGACGACGACGAGGGGGACTTCCATCATGTGGGCCAGGCCGATCCCTTCCTGCTTCAGCGACATCCCCGGGCCGGAGGTGCTGGTCATCGCCTTGCGCCCGGCCAGGCTGGCCCCGATGGCCATGTGGATGGAGGCGATCTCGTCCTCGGCGTGAACGAACGCGATCTCGGGCTCGTGCTCGGCCAGCTCGTGCATGATCTCCGAGGCCGGGGTGATGGGGTAGGCGGCAAAGAAGGTCAGGCCCGCCTTCAGGGCCCCGCAGGCCACCGCTTCGTTGCCCATGATCAGATTTCTCATTTTTTCTTGGGCTCGACCTCAATGGCGAAGTCGGGGCAGTACTTCATGCAGAGGAGGCATTGGGTGCACTTGCCCAGGGACGTCATCTCGTCGTCCCGGAATTCGAGGTTCTTGACGGGGCAGATCGTGATGCACGTCGAGCAGTGCTTGCAATAGTCGGGGGTCCAGGCGATGTGCGCATCGATCGGCTTGCCCGGCTTGGCCATCAGTGCCCCGCGCCCTTGGGAGGTTTCGCGGTCGGCCCGCGCAGGCCCAGGCGATAGACCCTGTCGGCTTCCCTGGCCCGGAGCCGGACCAGCCAGAAAAGCACCAGGATCGAGAGCCAGGTCCAGGCCACCAGCACGCTGACCTCCATCCGTTCCTTGGGCGGGCGGGGAGCCGCCACGCTCTCCTCGGCCGGGGTTTTGTCCGCCGCCTGCCAGGCCGGGGCCCCGGGCCCGTCAGGGCTCCCGGCTTCGAGGCTCCCGGCAACGAGACAAGGCCCGAGCGCCAAGGCCGTCAAGAGCGAGATCCATCTCCTTCGCGCGGTCATAGCAGGCTCCAGATCGACATCCCCACCGCGTAGGCCAGGCCCGCCCCCATCAGCCCCGTGATGATCTTGCCCTTGCGCCCGGCGGGGCGATCGTCGAAGAACGGCAGCAGCGTGAAGAGCCCCATCCCGGCCATCATGATCAGGACGGCGACCATTTCGCCGTTGAGGCCCAGGATCCTGGCGGGGAAGAGCTTGAGCGTCTGGAAGAGGAACAGGAAATACCACTCGGGCTTGATCCCCTCCGGGGCCGCGGCCATCAGGTCGGCCTGGGGACCGAGGCCGGGCGCGGCGAAGACGGCGACCGTCACGAGCAGGCCGAGGAGGATCAACCACACCCCCGCCTCGCGGAAGGCGAAGTTCGGCCAGAAGGGAAGGACGGGCCCCTGAACGCCCTTCCGCTCCTCTTCGAGCGGGACGCTCATGCCGTGACGCTGGACGAGGAAGAGATGCACGCCCACGATGGCCAGGAGGGCGAGGGGGAGGACGGACACATGAAAGATGAAGAAGCGCGAGAGCGTATCTCCCGTGACGTCCTCGCCGGCCCTCATGATCCCGGTCAGCCAGGCCCCGACGACCGGGATCGGTCGGGGGAGGTTCGTGCCGACCTTGGTCGCCGCCAGCGAGAGCTCGTCCCAGGGCAGAAGGTAGCCCGTGAATCCGAAGGCGAGAGACACGGCCAAAAGCAGGACGCCGGTGACCCAGGTGGCCTCGCGCGGCCTGCGGTAGGCCTTGGTGAAGGCGACGCCGAGGAGGTGAATGAAGACGATCGCGATCATGAACGTCGACGACCAGCTGTGGACGGACCGGAGGAGCCAGCCGAGCGGCAGCTCCGTCACGATCCGGGCGACGCTGGCGTTGGCTTCGGCCAGGGTCGGCCGGTAATAGAGCGCCAGGAGGACGCCCGTGACGATCTGTATCCCCAGGAAGAACAGGATCGAGCTCCCGGTGTAATAAAAGATCGTGTGCCTGTGCTGGGGGACCTCCTTTTTCTCCAGGAACCCGATCACGGCGCCGAGTCCCAGGCGCTCTTCGAACCAGGGGCGGAGGGTCTTCATGGCCTCAGGCCTGCTTCCTGACGATCATCTCGTCCCCTTCGACGCTGACCTCCAGACGGCGGAGTGGGGAGGGAGGGGGGCCGGCGATGTTGAGGCCGTTCTCGTCGTACCAGCCTTCGTGGCAGGCGCAATAGAACCGCTTCTGCTCGGGGATGTAGCTGACATTGCAGTCGAGGTGCGTGCAGACGCCGACGAACGCGATGAAGGACCCGTCCTCCGCTTTCTTGAGGAGGCCGGGCTTGTTTCCCCAGGCGAAGCCATGGACGGAGCCCGCGGCCATGTCCTTGACGTCCGCGAGCGGCAGCGAAACCTGGTCCGGCTCCGGCGTCGGGGGAAGGATGTACTTGATGACAGGGCGGATAAAGGCCGCACCGAGGGCGGCCGCCCATCCTCCGATGAGGCCGTTCAAGAACGCGCGCCGGGAAAAAAGGGAATAGGGGAGCTTCATGGTCGCCGCCTGAAGAGCCGCTTGATCTTTCCGGATACGATCGTCCTCCGCAATCCCTCGATGCCGTCGGCGGGCCGGACGTCCTTGGGGCAGACGTCGTTGCAGCGGAAGACGGTGTCGCATCCCCACACGCCCTCCGGGCCGTCGAAGCGCTCGAGGGCGGAGAACGGGCGCTCGTCCCGGGGGTCCAGCTCGAACCGGCGCAGCTTGGCCAGAGCGGCCGGTCCGACGTACCGCCTGTCCCTGGTCGCGACCGGGCAGGCGCTATAGCAGCAGGCGCACAAGATGCAGGTGATGAACTGGGAGATCTCTTCCATGTCTTTCTCGGCGACCCGGTGCCCCTTCTCGGGGAACTCCCCTGTGGCCTGCAAGTACGGCTCGACCTTTCGGTAGGCCTCCCAGAACGGACTGAGGTCGACGATCAGATCCTTCTGGATCTCCAGGTTGGGCAGTGGCTCGATAACGGCTTCGTCTCCCTCCAGCTCTCCGACCTGGGTCCGGCAGGCGAGGGCGATCCGGCCGTTGATGACCATGCCGCAGGACCCGCAAACGGCCTCCCGGCAGCTGTATCGGAAGGAGAGGGAGGGATCTTGCTGATCGCGGATGTCCTTCAACGCCTCGAGGACGGTCTCATGCGGCTTGGACGTGTGCCCGTAGACCTGGAAATGAGGCCGTTCGTCCTTTTGCGCGTCGAACCGGAGGATCTTGAAGATCAATATTTTCTCTCCTCGGGGGCATACCGGCCGGCCTGGAGGTCCCGGTAGGTGATCGCGGGGCCCTTGTCCGACCTGGTGACGATCGTGTGCTTGAGCCATGACGCGTCGTCCCGTTTGGGGAAATCCGTCCGATAATGAGACCCCCGGGTTTCCTCCCGCCTGAGGGCGCCGAGGAGGATGACCTCGGCGACCTCCATCATGTGCTCGAACTCGACCAGCACCACCATCTCCTGGCAGTATCGGCCGCACGAACCGTAGATGAAGACGCGCCGGTAGGCCTCCCGGAGCTCGACGAGCTCGTCGAGCCCCCGCTTCAGCGTGGCCGCGTCGCGGAAGATCCCGGCCGTATCGCTCATCAGCCGCTTGAGCTTGTTGAGGAGCTGGAAGACGTTCTCGCCGGCCTCCCGTTCGTGGACGGACCGGATCCTGGCGGTGAGCGCCCGGGCCGTCTCCGCCGTTTCCCTGTCGCCTCCCGCTTCGGGGGGGCCGCCCCGGAGGTAGCGGGAGGCCGACTCGCCCGCGATCCTGCCGAAGACGATCGACTCGAGGAGAGAATTCCCGCCGAGACGATTGGCGCCGTGGACGCTGACGCAAGCGCATTCCCCGGCCGCGAAGAACCCCTCGACGGCGGAGGCGCACGTCGCGTCGACGTCGATCCCGCCCATGGAATAGTGCTGGGCGGGCTGGATGGGGATCGGCTGGTCCACGGGGTCGAGCCCGGCGAAGTGGATGCAGATATCCCGGATCCCCGGCAGCCGCTGAACGATCTTCTCCCGGCCGAGGTGCCGGAGGTCGAGGTGGACGTATTCGTTCTCGAACCCGTTCCCCTTATCGACCTCGGTCTGGATGGACCGGGCCACGATGTCCCGGGGGGCAAGCTCCATGGCCCTGGGCGCGTAGTCCTCCATGAATCTCCGTCCCTGGGCGTTGACCAGGTAGCCGCCTTCGCCCCGGGCGCCTTCGGTCATGAGGATGTTCTTGCCGAAGAGCGTCGTCGGATGGAACTGGACGAACTCCATGTCCTTGAGGGGGATCCCGGCCCTGTAGGCCATGCCGATCCCGCCGCCGAGGTTGATGTAAGCGTTCGTCGAGCGGTGATAGATGCGGCCGTATCCCCCCGTGGCGAAGATGACCGCCTTCGCCCGAAGCGGGATGATCTCGCCTCCGGCCAGGTCGTAGGCGATGAGGCCGGCGAGCCTGCGATCGCGAACGACGATGTCCGTCACCAGCCATTCGTCATAGAACGTGACCTCGCGCCGGACGGCCTGTTCGTAGAGGGTATGGAGGAGGATATGGCCCGTCCGGTCGGCGGCGTAGCAGGTCCGGGGGAATCCGGCGCCTCCGAACGGCCGCTGGGCGATCTTGCCGTCGGCGAGGCGGCTGAACGGGGCGCCCCAGTGGTCGAGCTCGTAGATGGTCGGAATGGCCCGTTGGCAGAGGAGCTCGGTCGCGTCCTGGTCGGCCAGGTAGTCGCTGCCCTTGATGGTGTCGAAGGCATGCTTGTCCCAGGTGTCGTCGGCGCAGTCGGGGCGGTTGCCCAGCGCCGCGTTGATCCCTCCCTGGGCCGCGACCGAGTGGGAACGGAGGGGATGGACCTTGGATATGACCGCGACCTTGAGTCCCGGGTCGGCTCCCAGGGCCGCCGAGAGCCCGGCCAATCCTCCGCCCACGATGAGAAGGTCGTGCTCGAGCATCCTAATAATCCCGCGTGTAGTAAAGGACGAGCAGGGCCGCCGAAACCAAGGTCCCGAGGGCCGTAAAGATCCAAAAGAGCGTCTTTTCCTTCCGCACGCCCAAGTCGATGATGATCGTCCGCAGGCCGTAGAGCGCGTGGTAGACGACGGCCACGATCAAGAACGTGTCGGTGAGGGGATTGGTGTGCAGGAGGAGCGCCCAATCGGGCTTTTGCGCCTTGGTCATGAGGAAGAACGATGTCAGGAATTTGATCCCCAGCAAGCCGATCAACAGCAAGCCGCTGACGCGGTGGACGATCCAGATGAACATGGCTCTTCCTCGTCTTTCCGATATGCCGCGAAGGCCGTCTCTATTTTAGTATAGATATCCTATAATAACAATCGACATTGGCTTGGATCTTCGGCAGGTCCCCCACAGGGAAGTCGTGAGTCCGGGCGGATCCCCGATCCGTTTGTCGCTTGTTCGAGTCAGTCTCCTGCAGGCCTCGAGGCAAAAAAAAGGG
>Ga0105093_10000306_pt1 | contig 18973 bp, 19 predicted proteins | sample PPLLak3March2015_2_FD_79111 | JGI IMG/M metagenome (GOLD analysis project Ga0105093, IMG submission 79111) | Freshwater sediment microbial communities from Prairie Pothole Lake near Jamestown, North Dakota, USA - PPLs Lake P8 Core (3) Depth... | ecosystem: Environmental > Aquatic > Freshwater >... | reverse complement strand
CCCGGTCCGATCGCCAGCCCCGGAAAGGAGGCGCTGAAGGCCGCGCTCTTCCCGGCTCAAACCGATTTTATCTTTTTCGTATCCAAGAACAACGGAACCCACCATTTTTCGACCAACCTGGCCGACCACCACCGCGCCGTCCAGCATTACCAGGCCGGTTCCGGTCTACCGATCAGCGGCGGTCGCAAACCAAATTGAAAACAGCGTAACGGAATTTTGACGCTCAAGGCTCATCGCCGGAAAAGACTTCCAAGCCACATCTATTTCAACATTCTGTATTTATTGTAGATATAAATTTATTCGATCCTGGCATAAATATTGAATCTTCGCTTCACAGCTAAGGCTTCTCAGATGTGCGTGCATCTTTTCTGGCGGGCTTCCAACTACCAATGCTTGAGAAGATTTCCCCACGAGAATAACGGCATCGTGGGAAGCCGAAGAAAGAGGACAGAGTCATGACGGCTTTGTCCTTTTTCTTTTTGGCCAATGGGCTCAAGCTCCGGCCTCTTCATGACGATATAGGTTTAGATTCCGGACGAACCATTCATGCATAGCGAGGTTCTGTGGCTGCTGCCGGTCGTTCAGCCGTACTAGACAAAGCCGGCCTGCTCATCATCGGCGGGGGCGCGTCCCTTTTCTATTTCTATTTTGAATTTCTCCTCCAGGGCAGCAGCCTGACCATATTCATCACGATTGGCATTATTCTGCTGATCAGCGCTTGCACGCAAGTGCTGGTGAACAAAATCAACAGCTCCAAGCGTGCGCTGCAGGAGATGAATGAGACTCTAGAACAGAAAGTCAGAGACCGAACCGAGGAACTGCGCAACTCGGAGCTGAAATACCGAACCATATTTGAAAACACGGGCGCTGCCACCATCATCATCGAGAAGGACATGCGCATCTCGCTGGCGAACTCTCAGTTCGTAGCCATGTCGGGCTTCAGCCGCAGAGAAATCCAAAACCGGAAGTCGTGGCTGGAATTCATCGATGAAAAAACCCATCGAACCCTGTTCGGCGACGAAACCCCCTCCGCAGGCGCCCTTTCGATTGTCGGCGGCAAATACGTGGGGTGTCAATTTATTGACAAGCTGGAAAATTGCAAAGATGTCTTGATCATGTTCGCGTCGATCCCGGAGACGGCCGCAAGCGTTGCGTCGTTTACCGACATCTCCGAGCTGAAAGAAGCCGAACGCCAGATCTACTTCCAGGCGTTCCACGACACCCTGACCCAGCTGCCCAATCGGGCCCTGTTTGTGGAACATCTGACCATGGCGATCAAACGCACCAAGCGCCGGTCGGATTACCATTTTGCGGTCATCTATCTGGATATCGACCGTTTCAAACTGGTCAATGACAGCCTGGGCCACAGCGCCGGCGACGACTTGTTGGTGGCCTTTGCGGAGCGAATCCGCGAATCCCTGCGCGAAACAGACATCCTGGCTCGGTTGGGGGGCGATGAATTCGTCATTCTTTTAGAGGATATCGAAGCGAGCAATTATTCCGTGGCGATTGCCGAAAGGCTTCAAATCACTTTGCGTAAGCCATTCCGCATCCACGGCAAGGAGGTTTTCGCCCCCGCCAGTTTCGGCGTCGTTTTGAACACCCAAGATTATGAACAACCGGAAGCCATCATTCGCGACGCCGATGCGGCCATGTACCATGCCAAGGAAAGCGGCCGGTCTCAAGTCAAGGTCTTCGACCGAACCCTGCACGAAAAAGCGCTGCATCTGCTCCAACAGGAAACGGACCTGCGGAAGGCCATTCATAAAAGCCAATTCCAGAACCACTACCAACCGATCGTGCGTCTCAACACGGCGTCTCTGGTCGGGTTCGAGGCCCTCATCCGCTGGCCCCATCCGGAGCTGGGAATGGTCTACCCCGGATCGTTCATCTCAACCGCCGAGGAAACCGGGCTGATCATCCCTATTACGCGATATACGGTGGAACAAGCCTGTCGGGACCTAAAGGACTGGAGGGAAATCCTGGGAGGCGACCTGGACCTCACGGTGAGCGTCAATATCTCCAGCCGACACTTCCTTCAGGCAAGCCTTCTGAATGATCTCAAGGACGCGCTGGACGCTTCATCGCTGCCGCCTCACCTCCTGAAACTGGAAATCACCGAGACAGCGCTGATGGTGGATTCCGAGGAAACCATGCGGTTGGCCCAGCGCCTCAAGGACTTCGGCATCCGGCTGGTTATTGACGATTTCGGCACCGGATACTCCTCACTGAGCTATCTGCAGCGACTTCCGATCGACACGCTTAAAATCGATCGCAGCTTCATTTCTAAAATCCTCGAAAAGCCCGAAGGCAACCGCAATATTGTCGAAGCCATTGTGTCGCTGGCCCACAAGCTGGGCATGACGGTTGTGGCCGAGGGTATTGAAACCCCTGAGCAGCATGCCATTCTTCTAAGCATGGCCTGCGAACTCGGCCAGGGATACCTCTTCGCTCCCGCCCTCCCGAAGAGCCAGGCGGATCAACTGGTGGAAAAACTGGCTCGATACGCCGGCGAGAACCATTCCGTTCCGTATCCTCTGGCCACCTGCCTCGCGAACTAACCTGATTTCTTGAATACGCATGAGCTTGATGATATGGCCAGAAAATGGCTACGGGTGGCGTGAGCCACTCGACGGGTTCCCCCGACAACGATCATGCGGTGAATGCAGATGGATCTCAAATCCTGGCCGGAGGGGCAGCTGGCCGGACAACGTCTGATGGCTGGATTTGACGGCAAGCGCCTGGATCGGCAGCTGCAAGGTTTAATCGCGGATCTGCGGCTGGGCGGCCTGATTCTTTTTAAACGCAATGTTGAATCGCCCCGACAGCTATCCGACTTCTGCCGCTCGGTGCAGCGTTACGTGCGCGATTGCGGTCTGCCGCCGCTTTTCATTGCCATCGATCAGGAAGGCGGGCAGGTGGCTCGCCTCGGCCCGCCCTTTACTCAGTTCCCCGGGAACCCGGCGATCAAAGATACGGCCGAGGCCGACCGCTTCGCCCGGATTACAGCCACCGAGCTCGCCTGGGTAGGGATCAACATGAATCTGGCACCGGTCTTGGATGCGGCGCCGGAGGGGTTTGACAGTATTATGGCCCGGCGTGTTTTCAATTCCGACCCCCAGCAGGTGGCGCGACTGGGAGAAGCGGTGATCGCGGGAATGCAGGCCTGCGGGATCATGGCCGTAGCCAAGCATTTCCCGGGAATCGGCCGCACCCGACTCGACTCTCACCTCGATCTGCCGCACTTGGACGCCGATCTGAATTCTCTGGAAGCTTACGATCTGATACCCTTTCGGGCGGCCATTCAGAAGCAGGTGGCGGGGGTCATGCTCTCTCACACCCGCTATTCCCGTATAGACCCCCGATGGCCGGCCAGCCTATCCAGCGTCATCGCCTGCGACCTGCTGCGCAACCGCATGGGGTTCGGAGGGGTGGTGCTCACGGACGACCTCGAGATGGGGGCCATCGCCGGCCATTTCGGGTTCGGTGCCGCCGTCCGGCAGGTGCTGCGCGCGCAGGTCGACGTGGCCTTGATCTGCCACAGTGCCAAGAAACTGCGCCGGGCCCATGCGGTCGCGGTCAGGAAAATCGGGGAGTCGAAAAATGGCAGGGCTGATGCCGAAGCGTCGGTAGGCAGGATCCTGGCGTTGAAATCGCAGTACCTCTACTAACAGTTACTAACCGTTTCCGTGCGCCGGCATTTTCCAGAGCCGAATTCAGATCAGCCCGAACGCGAAAACACATCGTCTTCGAGACGGCCGCGTCTGCCGGCAGCGAGCAGACGATAACCTAAAGCGGCCACCATGGCGGCATTGTCCCCACACAGTTGCAACGACGGCAAATAGACCTCCATTTGCTCGGCGCCCGCGTCACGCACCAATCGCTCCCGCAGCCGGCTGTTGGCCGCCACTCCCCCCGCCAAGGCCACCCGGAGGCAACCCTTGCTGTGCGCGGCGCGAATCAGCTTGTAGACTAGCACATCCACCACCGCCTCCTGAAACCCGGCCGCGATGTCGGCAACATGCCCCGGGCAACTGTCCGGATGCTCCCTGAGATATCGTCCGACGGCTGTTTTGATTCCGCTAAAGCTGAAGTCCCGGCTGCTTTTCTCCATAAAAGGTCGAGGGAAGCGGATCCGCTCCGGGTCGCCCTGCCGGGCGATCCGGTCGATCACCACCCCGCCCGGATATCCCAGCGACAGCATCTTTGCCACTTTGTCGAAGGCTTCGCCCGCCGCGTCGTCCCGAGTCTGGCCCAGCAGCTCCATGCTCATAGGAGAGCTCACGAAATAAAGCCCGGTATGGCCGCCGGAGGCGATGAGCGCGATGAAGGGACAAGGTGGCGGCTGCGCTTCAAGAAACAAGGCGTGGATATGGCCTTCAAGATGATTGACCCCCACCCAAGGGACCTCCAGGGCAAAGGCGAGGGCCTTGGCGAACGAAAAGCCGACCAGCAGCGAACCGATCAGGCCCGGGCCGCGGGTGGCTGCCACGCCATCGATGTCCGCAAGCCCGACACCCGCCTGGGACAGGGTCTGCCGCATGACCGGAAGGATGGATTCCAAATGCCTGCGGGAGGCCAGCTCGGGAACGACGCCGCCGTAAGGATGGTGCACCTCCTCCTGGGAGGCGACCACCGAGGATAGAATCCTGTTTCCGTCACGGACCAGAGCGGCCGCAGTTTCATCGCAGGAGGACTCGATACCGAGAACGATCACCCCCAGGCCAGCCTTTCACTGCCTTCCCGGCGCTCGATGATTTCGCCGATGAGAAAGGCGGGCTCGTTCATAGCCGTGAGCCGTTCGATGACCTCGGGAGCGACGCTTTCCGGCACCACGGCGATCATGCCGATTCCATTGTTGAAGGTCCGCAGCATTTCCAGGTCCGAAACATTGCCGGCCTGCTGAAGGAAGGAAAAAATGGGAGGAATCTTCCAGCTGTCTTTACGGATGAGAACACTGAAAGCTTGCGGGATGATGCGCACGATGTTGTCCACCATTCCGCCGCCGGTGACGTGCGCCAAGCCGTGAATCGGCAGGTCTCTGAGAAGCCCCTGGACGGTATCGGTGTAGATCCGCGTTGGAATAATCAACTCTTCTCCCAGGGATTTCCCCAGTTCCGGGACGTAGGCATCCAAGGTCAACTTTAAGTGATCGAAGCAGATCTTGCGAACGAGAGAATACCCGTTGCTGTGCAGCCCGCTGGAGCCGATGCCGATCAGCCGATGGCCGAGGCGAATGGCGGTACCGTCGATGATCTGGCTGTTGTCGACGACTCCGACGACAAAGCCTGCCAGATCATACTCGTCGGGATGGTACATACCGGGCATTTCGGCGGTTTCTCCGCCGATGAGCGCACATTTAGCCTGCTTGCAGCCCTCGGCGATCCCGCTGAGGATGGCTTCAACCCGTCGGTTGTCAAGCCGACCCATAGCCAGATAATCTAGCAAAAACAACGGCTTCGCACCTTGAACCAGGATGTCGTTGACACACATCGCCACCAGGTCGATGCCGATGGTGTCGTGCTTGTCGAGCATGAAGGCTATTTTAAGCTTGGTGCCGACCCCATCGGTGGAGCTAACGAGAACGGGATGCTGCATGTCGGCGATCACCCGTTCCATCGAAAAAAGACCGGCGAACCCGCCGATTTCGCCGATAACCCCGGGCCGTTTGGTCTGCTTCGTGATCCGGCTGATCGCGCTGACCAACGTATTGGCCTTGTCAATGTCCACGCCCGCATCGGCATACGTGATCGGGTTCGTCATCGCCTTCTCCTCTCGTCTGCAAGCATCATAAAACACTTGAAAATTAGACTCAATCAGCTTAAAAGTCAAAAGGTATTTAGCCGGTCGCGGGTTGCCGGCCGAACTCCGGTATCCAGAGGTGCCATCATGAGCAGTAGATTTTCGAGACTTGACCGACTGCCGCCTTATGTCTTCGCCACGGTGAACCAAATCAAAATGCAGGCGCGCCGCGAGGGCCGGGACATCATCGACCTCGGCATGGGCAACCCTGACCTCGGAACGCCGCCGCACATCGTCGATAAGCTGGTGGAGGCCGCCCGCAAACCCCAAAACCACCGCTACTCCGCCTCGATGGGGATCACCAAGCTGCGCTTGGCCATTACGAAATGGTACCAACGCCGGTTCGAGGTGGACCTCGACCCGGATTCGGAGGCGATCGTCACCATCGGAGTAAAAGAGGGGTTATCGCACCTGGTGCTCGTCAGCATTCGACCGGGCGATGTGGTGTTCACCCCCAATCCGACCTATCCGATCCATCCGTTCTCCGCCATCATTGCCGGCGGCGATGTGCGGGGGATACCGGTCGGGCCCGGACAGGACTTCTTCGAAAACCTGATGACGGCCACCAAACAGACCTGGCCGCGTCCCAAGATCCTCGTCATCAGCTACCCGCACAACCCGACCACCGAGGTGGTCACTCTCGACTTCTTCCAGAAAGTGGTGGACTACGCCAAAGAGAACCAAATCCTGGTGATCCATGATTTCGCCTATGCCGACCTGGTATTTGACGGCTACCAGGCACCGAGCTTCCTGCAGGCCAAGGGCGCCAAGGAGGTCGGAGTCGAATTTTTTTCGCTTTCCAAGAGTTACAGCATGGCGGGCTGGCGCATGGGTTTTTGCTGCGGCAATCCCGAGGCGGTGGCGGCCCTGAAACGGATCAAGAGCTATCTCGACTACGGCGTATTCCAGCCGATCCAGATCGCCTCCATCATCGCACTGAACGGGTCCGAGGACTGCGTGAAGGTGATCCGCAGCACCTACAAAGAACGGCGGGATGCCCTCGTCCGGGGACTGAACCGGGCCGGATGGAAAATCGTCAAACCCAAGGGCACCATGTTCGTGTGGGGCCGAATCCCCGAGAGGCACCGCCAGATGGGATCGGTTGAATTTTCCAAATTTCTCATCCGCGAAGCCCAGGTGGCTGTTTCGCCCGGGCTCGGGTTCGGGGAGTACGGAGACGAGTTCGTGCGTTTTGCCTTGATCGAAAACCCCATGCGCATCAACCAGGCGGTGCGCGGAATCCGCAAAATCATGTAAACGGCAGGGGTCGAGGATGCGAGGGGCCAAGGGGTCAAGTGAAACGCCATTGCGACGGTTTTTCTTTTACCCTCGACCCCTTGAATCCTTGGACCCTCTCGATCGAAACAACTCAAGCGGGAGGGCCCACGCCTTCTCGCACATGACCCAAGAAAGGCTGATCGCCAATGCGTGAAATCAACATCGGCCTGCTCGGCTGCGGTACGGTCGGCACCGGCGTGGCCAAGCTGCTGCTGGAGCAGCGGGATCTGATCGCCTCCCGCCTGGGAGCGGTCCTGAACCTCGCGCGCGTGGCCGATCTGGACCTTGTGCGCGACCGCGGCTTCCGGTTCCCGGACGGCGTGCTGGTCGCCGACGCCCGCCGGGTCGTGGAAGAGCCTGGAATCGACATCATCGTCGAGATGATCGGCGGAGAGGGCATCGCCAAAGAGCTGATCCTACGGGCCATCGCCAACGGCCGGCCCATCGTGACGGCCAACAAGGCCCTGATTGCCGGCCACGGCAACGAGATTCTACGCGCCGCTGCGGAGAAAAAGGTGGATCTCTATTTCGAAGCGAGCGTCGGCGGTTGCATGCCCATCATCAAGACCCTGCGCGAGTCGCTGGTGGGCAATCGCATCGCGGCCATGACCGGCATCCTTAACGGCACCTGCAACTACATTCTATCGAAGATCACCGACGAGGGCAGCACGTTCGCCGATGCCCTGGCGAGCGCCCAGAAACTGGGTTACGCCGAGGCCGATCCCACCTTGGATGTCGAGGGCTTTGACACCGCCCACAAGATCGCCATTCTGAGCGCGCTCGCTTACGGCATGCCGGTCAATCTGAAGGACGTCTACATCGAGGGGATCGCGCACATCACGCCAATGGACATCCAGTTCGCCGGACAGTTCGGCTACCGCATCAAGCTGCTTGCCATCAGCAAGAACCGCGGTGATGCGGTGGAGGCCCGTGTGCATCCCACCATGATCCCCTTCGGCAACCTGCTCTCCAACGTAAACGGCACCCTCAACGCCGTCACGGTCAGCGGGGACGCAACCGGCGACATCCTGCTTTACGGCCGCGGCGCCGGCATGATGCCGACGGCGAGCGCCGTCATCAGCGATGTGGTGGACCTGGCGCGCAACTTGCTGACCGGTACCGCCGGCCGCGTGCCCGCCCTGGCCTTTCAACCGGAACGAATCCGGCCGATCCCCATCTTGCCCATCGACCGGATTTCATCCCATTATTATTTTCGTTTTTCGGCGCTCGACCGGCCCGGTGTGCTTTCGTCGATTTCCGGGATACTGGGTGCGCACGGCATCAGCATCCAGTCGGTTCACCAGAAAGGCCGCAAGACCAACGGAGCCGTACCGGTGGTGATGCTGTCGCATCGAGCACTGGAAGCGAATGTGCAAAAGGCTCTGCGCGAAATCAGCGCCCTGGATGTAACGGCCGCCAAACCGGTACTGATCCGGATCGAAGATGAGAGCCTGCAAGACTAAGAAAGGGTACCCGCATGCATTTGGTCTGTTCTGATCTGGAGGGTATTTTTCTGCCCGAGATATGGATCCAATTCGCCGAGAAGACCGGCATCCAGGAGCTACGCCTGACCACCCGGGATATCTCCGATTACGACGTCCTGATGAAGCACCGCCTGAAGATCCTGCAGGACCGCGGGCTGAAGCTGCCCGACATTCAGGCCGTGATCGCCGCAATGGATCCTCACGACGGCGCACTGGAGTTCTTGGAATGGATTCGCGCGGTGAGCCAGATCCTGGTGGTCTCGGACACATTTGTCGAATTCGCCGGCCCCCTGATGAAAAAGCTGGGCTACCCTACCCTGCTTTGCAACACCCTCACGGTGGCGGCCGACGGCACCATTTCGGACTACCGCCTGCGCCAGACGGACGGCAAGCGCAAAGTGGCCGAGGCCATGCGGGGCCTCAACTACAGGGTGATCGCTGTGGGTGATTCCTACAACGACATCAGCATGCTCTCCGCCTCCGACCACGGCATCCTCTACCGCCCCCCGGATAACGTCCGCCGCGAATATCCGGCCTTCCCGGTAGCGGTCAATTTCATCGAACTGAAGACCATGATCTCAAGCATTCTGCGCAACGGAGGCTGAATTCCGTGGACCACCGCACCACCTGCCGAGTCATCTACGGCGATACCGACCGCATGGGCCAGGCCTACTACGGCAACTATTTCCGATGGTTCGAGATCGGCCGGACCGAGTTGTTCCGTGCTTGGGGGCTTCCGTATCGCGACATCGAGGACCGCGGCTTCTTTCTGCCCGTTTCGGAGTGCCGCGCCAAATTTTCAGCCCCCGCCCGATACGATGACATCATCGTGATCGAGACGAGCGTGGACCCCGGGGTCAAAGGCGGCATCAAGTTCGACTATCGCATCTACCGCGAAGAGGGCCAGACGCTATTGGCTGAAGGCTTCACCCGGCATGCCTTTGTCGATCGGTCCGGCCGCGTGGTGCGGCCGCCGCAGTTTATCCGCGACCTGATCGCTGCTCCATGAACCGGAAAAGACTATCCCACGGCGCGGTCATATAGCTCAGGTGGTTGATAAAAGGATTCGTTTAAAAAATCGATTAGGTACCTATCACCTTCCGCCATGATAGCTATCCAGGACCACCCCTCTGGAATTTCCTTTATGCTTCGCGTGCAGCCGAAATCCTCGCGAAACCAGATCGTAGGCGCGCAGGGTGATGTCCTTAAACTGAAAGTCACGGCGCCTCCAGCCGAAGGCGCCGCCAACAAGGCCTGCGTCGAGTTGCTATCCAGAGAACTCGGGGTTCCCAAGTCCTGCCTGGAGATCACCTCTGGCCTGGCCAGTCGTTCCAAAAAATTATTTATCCAGTGCACTCCCAAGGCGGCGGCCCGTATCCGTCAATGCCTTCAGGGGTTGTGCGATGTCTAATACCTTCCTATGCGTCCCTTCCGGTCCGCCAAGATTCGCCACTGTTTCCTCTTGCTCCTCGTAGCCATCGCCCCAAGCTTGGAACAAATCTTACATTAGCGCTTGACTTTTCTCCTTGCTCCATCTAAAAGGTGGGACTGCAAAATTTGATGCGGGGTGGAGCAGCCTGGTAGCTCGTCGGGCTCATAACCCGAAGGTCAGAGGTTCAAATCCTCTCCCCGCTACCAACAAAATCAAGGGCTTACGGCAAATCACCGTGAGCCCTTTTAGTTGACTGTGACGTTTTTGTGACACTTTTTGAAAACAGCGGGATAACCTTTCCACCACCACGGGGCTTCTCCGGCTCACCGCCCTCCCCTTTTTCACGCACCGAATTCATGAAGGCCAAGCCGTCCTTGCGCGTCGACCTCGGAATCCACGCGTAGTAGTAGCGCGTGAAAATCATCTGAAGGGACGAGTGCCCCAGCATGTTCTGCACCCAGCCGATGTCCCCGCCACTTGAAATCACCATCGTGGCGAAGGTGTGCCGGGTCTGAATGGGCAGCCGAAATGCAAAGCCGGCTTTCTCCAGAGAGGGTATCCAGACGACTTTCCTGAAATGGTCGGGGTTCATGCGGTCCCCTTCCTGGGTCAGGAAAATGTATTTCCGTCTCCCCGTCAATTCACGCTGCTTGTTTAAGGCTTCAACGACCGGCTCGATGCAGTCAACGTAGCGCTTCGATTTCTTGGTCTTGGTTTTGTTCACTTGACCGTAGACGAATGCTCACACAAAAATGGCAAACCAAGATAACCCCAAGTAACCGAACCGTATAAAAACGCAGGCTCCTGCGATTTATTTAAGATGGCAATACCCTCATTCTCTGATTGCTGGTCAACTATGTCACTGCCGCAGCAACGGGTTATGACTTGCGCACGCATTGATCATGTCTTATCATTATGTTTAAATAAAAATAGGAGGTACATATGATCCTCCACTATGAGTTTTTTCATTACATCCTAATCTCGATATTCTCACTGATTCTTCTTGGTATTATCGCAGCGATCATCCACGCTGGGCAATCTCACTAATTCATCCGCGGCAGATTGAGGCTTAAGCGGCTCATTCTCCATGTCGTCCAATAGCAGTCTGCTTTGATCGTCACTTCCCAATGCTCCGGTATGCTTGCTATAAAAATTCAAAAAATTAGGCCAGAGGTTGAACTTACCCGATCAACTCTTAAAATCTCTTGCCGCTCCCGGCGTTTTTCTCCGAGTGGTCTTAATCACCTGAATTCGAACCTCAAAATATGATGGTTGGATTAAACTACTTTCTGATGTTCTGGGGATTGAATTTCTTTCCGTCTAAGGTGGTGTAGCCGATGGAATTTAGGAATTTGGCGAGATTGGTGTGGATAGCGTTTTCGCTCTGACTCGTACTGCCGCGCATCGCTCCTATGATCTGCCCAAGCATCTTTTTATGTTCAAGCTTGGACTCATTCAGATCATTGGATATCTCCTTATTCTGTTTACGCCTTGCAGATATAAAGCAAACCGCTTTCGCCCTTAGCGCTTGCTGGTCGATAGATTTGTCAAGACGTGATACGAGTTGGATTGAATCCAAATACTGATTCAACTCCCGTTCGGCGGCCCCGCCGTCGCTCTTATGGTTTTTCAAGTCCTTCCAGCACCGCAGATGGAATTTCTTTATCAGCCACAACACAATTACTCCGACCATGACGGCGGCCATGAGTTTCTTTTCGCCTCTGCAAAGCAGGTTCAAGTAATCGTATGACTCCTTTCGATAATTCGCCAAAGCGAAAGGCGCCATTTTGAGATACGATTCATCGACGCCGTGTTCTTCCAAAATTCTGAGAAATTTATTCATGTCATAGGTCCAGATTCGTCTCACATAATCGCCCCGATGTGCCAGGGCACGAACTCATCATTGCCGCTATTCAGCGACTCGCTCTTGGTCCGGGCACCCGAAGCCACTTCCAGAATACGCTGAAAAATGTTCCGCCCGAGTTCGTCCATCGAAGCCTCTTCGTCGGCAAGCACGCCGCAATTGATATCCATATCCTCATGCGTGCGTCGGTACAGAGGCGTGTTCGTAGCCAATTTGATCGACGGGACCGGCCGACAGCCGAATACAAAACCTTTTCCGGTGGTTAAGCAAAAAATATTGGCTCCCCGGCGACCAATCCGGTTATGGAGTCGGGATTTAATATGAAAAATTCTGGAGATTGTATCAAAGACAGAACCGAATGGCCATAGCCGTCCTGCTCCTAACACGCTGAGAGCCCAGTGAATTTCACGCCCACCAGACGACGGCAAACCTTTTACCGCAAACCGGAACAACCATAGAGACTACTGTGATATTACCCGCTTTACTGACTGCGGAGATCATGATAGCCAGCCGTCACCTGAACGAAAGTGTCTTTTCAACCCGAATAACCATGGCCGGCCCGAAATCGTTTCAGCAGGAATTGAAATGCCGGCAGTGCAAGCTTCCCACCGGCGCGCCATCGCCCTTCTGCTGCTGACAGCGCTGCTCTGGAGTACCAGCGGCTTGTTCGTCAAGCTTCTGAACTGGCATCCTCTTTCGATCTTCAGTGCTCGTGGCATCGTCGCCAGCGTGGTATTCCTGATCTGGCTGCGGCAGGTCCCCCTCCGGATTACCCCTGTCCTGGCCGCTGGTGCCACCGTTTACATGGGGGCCCAGTTCCTTTTCATTTTGTCCACCCGCAGACCACCGCCACCAATGCCATTTTTCTGCAGTACACCGCACCCATTTATGTCCTGATCTTCGGGTTCTGGTTTTTACGCTCGCCTCATGTTGTGCTTTCACCGCATCGGGAAGCGTGATCATGCCCTCAAGCAATTCCAGAAATGCACGAAGATTCTTAAGCGCGAGTTGGACGTCGGTCCATCGACCAGCACAGTCGATCTCTACCGAAAAATCCGTGATGACACCCTATCGATCCCACCCAGCCGCTGACATCGGGCTTAAAAGGGGAGCCCGCCCGGGTATTTTTCGTAAGGCAGGAGTGCTTAAGCCGAAGGAGAGCGCTGATTAGGCCGAGGGCTTTTGTTGGAAATAGGGCCGCCTCATATGAATGTACAGTGCAAACCCCCACCAGCAGAGTAGAAGGACTATATACGCTATCATGAAGTACTGAATGAGCTGCTCTTTGGGTATCATTCCAACGATCTCGCGTGTCACCGTAAGTTGCTGCAGCACATAGTCGTAAAAAGCCTGTGGAAACAACATCAACTGAATCTTATCGATCGTGTAGACTGATGTCGTTGCCATGAAGGCGCTATAACCCCACGGTTTTGCCGTCCACATTCCAATGCCGCTCAGGATGTAGAGCACAGCGAGCACGGAATGGTAGATTACAGCTGCCGTTCCTACTCTCACGGCTCCTAAAAGCGCTACCGCAGAGTTGTAGTCCATAATTTCAAAAACGGCCGAAGCGAGAAAAAAAAACAGCAGCAGTGCGAATAGTGGCCCGACCTTTAATCGGTGATGCCATTGCCTTTAACCCCTTCCAGAACTCTCAAATTCTCAGCCATGCTGCGGATCGCCCAGCGCGCCAAACGGTGCAGGCCACGGTTGGGCCGGCTGTAAGGGCAGCGCATCCAACCCTGATACAAACACCCCCCAATCCATACCCCCCCTGAACGAACCGATCGGTGATGCAAAGAAACCTTCCGTCTCATACCTTCGAAAAAGGAAATAACGCAAGAGGGAGCGAAGATGGGCTGGGCGGTTTTTGGCAAGTTGGGAGGAAATTGGATAAATTCATGGGTTGTGTGCTATTAATCGCGCTTCGACCAAAACGGCAGCATGCACAGTGGGCCGGATTTCCTGCAAGCGGGCTCAACCGTCACAGAGGCTTGGATATTGGCCATGGTTCCCGACATTCTCGTTCAGTGCAGCTCGCTCAGCAAGTCTTACACCGTCCGTCCTCTGTTCACGGCTCTCACTCTGGGCTTTTTCGAGGGCGAGCGCATGGGCCTGATCGGCCCCAACGGCTCCGGGAAGTCCACCTTGCTCAGGGTTCTGGCCGGCTTGGAGACGCCCGATGCCGGCGAAGTCACCCGCAAGCGGGACCTCCGTCTCGTCTACTTGCCCCAGACGGACGAGTTCGATCCGGAGCGCACTGTTGAGCAGACCCTCGCCGAGACGCTCGACGGCCGGACCGAAGGACCCCAGCGGTTGCGGGAGACCGCCCAGCGGATGGAAATGGGCCGGCTGGACCGGCTCGTCGGCACGCTCTCGGGCGGCTGGCGCAAGCGCCTGGCGATCGCCCGCGCCCTGATCCGTGAGCCCGATCTCCTGCTCCTGGACGAGCCCACCAACCACCTGGACCTGGAAGGCATCCTGTGGTTGGAAAGGCTGTTGAAAAAGGCACCGTTTGCCTTTGTGCTGGTCAGCCACGACCGGTACTTTCTGGAGGCCGTGACCAACCGCATCGTCGAGCTGAACCGGCTCTACCCGAACGGATACCTGCGCGTGGAAGGCAGTTATTCCGCCTTCATTGAAAAACGTGAAGCGTTCATCCAGTCGCAAAACCGGCATGAGGCCGTGCTGTCGAACAAGGTCCGCCGGGAGATCGAGTGGCTGCGCCGCGGCCCCAAAGCCCGGAGGACCAAGGCTAAGTACCGCATCGAGAGCGCCCACCAGCTTCAGCAGGAGTTGAACGCAGTGCAGGCGCGCAATTTCCAGCAGCGGCGGGCGCAGATTGAGTTCGACGCCACCGGCCGCAGGACCCGAAAGCTTTTGCAGGCCTCCGGGGTGGCGTTGGCGCGCGGCGGCCGGCACCTCTTCGCAGGCATCGACTTCACGCTTTCCCCCGGGGCATGCCTGGGGATCCTGGGTCCCAACGGCTCGGGCAAGAGCAGCCTGCTGCAGCTGCTGAGCGGCGAGCTCGAACCGGACGCCGGGTCGATCGAACGCGCCGACGGAGTACAAATCGTCGTCTTCGACCAGAAGCGCGAGCAGCTCGACCCCGCTCAGACGCTGAAAGAGGCCCTGTGCCCGTCCGGGGACGCGGTCGTGTTCCAGGGCCGGCAGCTCCACGTGGTGTCCTGGGCCAAGCGCTTTATCTTCGCACCCGGCCAGCTCCCGCTGCCGGTCGCCCGGCTCTCCGGCGGTGAAAAGTCCCGCCTGCTCATCGCCCGGCTCATGCTCCGGCCGGCGGACATCCTGCTGCTCGACGAGCCCACCAACAACATCGACATCCCCACGCTCGATATGCTTGAGGAAAGCCTGATGGAGTTCCGCGGGGCCATCGTGCTCATCACCCACGACCGGATGCTACTGGACAACCTGAGCGACCGGCTGCTCTGCCTGGACGGCCGCGGCGGGGCGCAGTTTTTCGCTGACCACGATCAGTGGCTCGCGGCAAAAGGGGACCAGGCCGCACGGGAGAACCTCGAAAAGAAAGCTGCCAAGCCCGTGAAGGCCAAGCCCCGCAGGCTGCCTTACAAAGAGCAGACCGAACTCAACCGAATGGAGGCCTCGATCGAAAGGGCCGATCAGACCGCAGCAGGCATCCGGCGGCAACTCGAGGACCCGAAGATCGCAAGCGACTCAGCAAGGCTGGCGGAATTGTACGCCCAGCTCGAGGAAGCCCAGGCCAAAGCGGCGCAGCTTTACGAACGCTGGGTCGAGCTGGAGGCCCTGCGCGAACAACTGGATGAAGAGAATTGACGGTCAAAAAACTTGGAATTTTCCTCTAGCCTCTGCTTTTGTTACAGCGCATGTGGCACCCGGCAAGCCGGAAACCCTGACAACCCCATTTCCTCATTTACCCTACCAAAGGGGGTGTCGCATATCGAGTCGTGAGTTTGTCGCAAGTTCCTCCATCCTTAATCATCGGGCCCCCGGTGGGCAGTGGCAGGCCATGAAACGGCGGCCCGACGGGTTTCTTCATCCTCGGCATCTTTGACGATCTTGAGCCCGCTCGTCTTGTAGAGCGCCGCCGTCTCCTTCCGCGGGTCTTCGACCGGCACGGAGTGGCCTCTCAGTCCTGTGCCTGTCTGAAACCGGTGCTTCTCGTGCGCAGCTTCACCGCCCGCAATATGGCATCTTGCGGGCGGTGATCGAAGACGAGATTGCCCAGATGCGATTGGGCATCGAGGCAACGCAGGTCCGCTTGGCACAAATCCATCAAAATCTTCACCGCCCCTGCCCTGTCGCCGGAATCTTTGAGATCGTTGGACCGGGTGATGGGATCATCAAACGGATCGTCGGACCCCTCGCCGGGCAGCACCTGTTCCATCTCGAACATGGGGCGGGGTCCGCGAGCCATGATCGGCTTGAAGCATTCCTCGATGGGCTCGTCTTCTTCTCCCCAATACTCCTCTTTGGGATCCCACGTGCCCATATCCTCAAGCCGCAGGGGCACCAAATCGAGGGCCTTCACGTCAACGCGAGTCGATTGAATCTCGCCGGAGAGATACGGATGACCGGCATAACGCCACTGCTTTCGAGGGCTGACCGTGACAATCGCTCCAGGCACCACGTCCCAAAGAAGGCTTGCGCGCAGCGTAATGACCCGCTCACTTCCCAACAAACGGCATCGGACGGTCTGCTCCTTGACCGAGAGGACCGCCAATTCGACCGGCTTGCTTAGATCGAAGTCATCGGCTTTTGCCTTATGCTGCCGCCCACCTCGGGAAGGTTTCTGTATTTCGGCTGGATGAGGATCGAGGTTGAGCCACTTGCGATATGCGGCGACGTGCCGCGCCCCCTCGGACGCTTGAGGGAACACGACATCGGAAACCGCGACCACGTGTTCGGAACCGTCTTCGCGTCGGCATCTTGCAGTCAACCCGCGTCGTTCGTTGCCGTCGTAGTCCACCTCAATCACCGAAACCGGTTCTCCGATGACAAAACCGTCGGCCGGCAGCGCGACGTTGTACTCGACCGCAACTGAATACAGCCGGACAGCCTCACGGGCAAGGTTTTATAGCTCCTCGGCCTGTTTGCTCATGTGCGAAGTGAAAGCATCCATCCGAAACCCCGTTATTTTGAATCCTCGTTGGATTGTCTTCGACCATTAAGATACGGCAAATAAAACTTATGGGCATAGTCCCTCGTTCAACAGGCAATGGTGCCAGTTTGGCGCTAACGCTGATGATTCATTGCCAATTTGGCACCAGTGTGTTATTTGTTTAAAAAACTTCACCATGACCGCCAAGAGGAGATTAATATCATGCGCGATGCACAGGGAAACCAGCGAGTATCCGCCAGGGTGCCATCCAAGGTATACGATGCACTCGCTCAGGCGGCAGGTCTCACAGGATCGACATTGAACCAGTTCATCGTTCAATCCGCCTACGCGAAAGCACAGGAGGTTATTGAAAAGGAACGGTTCATTAAAATGACGGCAAGGTCTGCGGCAGTTTTTTTCGATACCCTGGAAAAGCCGCCGGCACCCAACAAAAGGCTAAAATCAGCGGTGCGATCCTACAAAAAGATGCGCGATGCCTCTCAAAATTGAACCTATCACCCGCTCCCACAACCGGCGAAACTTCGATTGTGGAAGCCTGGACTTAAACCAGTACCTCCAAAATACGGCCCGCCAACAGAGCGAAAAAGGAATCTCACGCACCTTCGTGCTGGTGGAGACTAACAGCCCCGGCGAGATCCTGGGTTTTTTCACTCTAACGGCATGCGAAATCCTCGTAGAAAAGATGCCGCTCCGTTTTGCAAAGAAATACCCCATGCGGGCATCAGCTGCCAAACTTGCGCGGCTGGCAGTGGCGAGATCCCGTCAGCACCAAGGTCTCGGCACGTTTATGATGCTGAATGCGATGGAGAGAGTTCTGCTTATCGCCGAGCACATGGGGATTATCGGTTTTTTTGTCGATGCCAAAGATGAAGGTGCTGCAGGATATTACAGGCACTTCGGCTTCATCCCGTTGCCGGACAATCCACTCGAGCTTTTTCTTCCCATCGCCACAATCCGCAAGACATTTTTGGGACAATAGTCGAATATCAATGCCGGAGAATCAATTGGGAGAATCCATGGGGACCTCCTTTGTTTTTGAACCTTCATCCTTTATCAAATCAAACCGCTGAAGCGTTAACGGGCTTCATTTTGTGCCCGCTTCCTCTTGACCTCCGGCTATTCCAGCCCAATTTTCTGCATTCATACACGTCATTTGAGAGGCAGGAGGATTCTATTACGCCCAGCAGCAGACAAAACCGCCAGGACGCCGGGTGGAAATTCGAGAACAGCTACGCACAGTTGCCGGAGGCTTTCTATGTCCGGCTGAATCCAGTACCGGTGCGCACGCCGAAACTCGTGGTTTTCAACGAAGCACTGGCGCGGTTTTTGGGTCTGAATCCCGATGCCCTGAAGGGCGACGAGGGCGACGCCGTTTTTTCGGGCAATAGGATCCCCGAGGGGGCCGAGCCTCTCGCTCAGGCCTATGCGGGGCATCAATTTGGTTTTTTCACCATACTGGGCGACGGACGGGCAATATTGCTGGGCGAGCAAGTGACACCCAAAGGTGAGCGTTTCGACATTCAGTACAAAGGGTCCGGCAGGACCCCGTTTTCGCGCCAGGGGGACGGGCGGGCGGCCCTGGGCCCGATGCTTCGGGAGTATATCATCAGCGAGGCCCTGCACGCCCTGGGCATACCGACGACCCGCAGTCTTGCGGTGGTGACCACTGGTGAACAGGTGTTCCGCGAAACCGCCCTGCAGGGGGCGATTCTCACCCGCACGGCGGCCAGCCACATCCGGGTGGGCACTTTCGAGTATGCGGCGGCGAGGGGCAAACCCAACGAGATCCGAGCGCTGGCCGATTACACCATCCGTCGCCACTTTCCTGATCTGACCCCGGACGGGAATCCGTATCTTGCCCTGCTGGGGGCTGTCATGGAGCGGCAGGCGTCCCTGGTGGCCCGCTGGCTGCTGGTTGGCTTCATTCACGGCGTCATGAACACGGACAACATGGCGCTTTGCGGTGAAACCATCGACTACGGCCCCTGCGCGTT
>Ga0105093_10000305_pt1 | contig 18978 bp, 14 predicted proteins | sample PPLLak3March2015_2_FD_79111 | JGI IMG/M metagenome (GOLD analysis project Ga0105093, IMG submission 79111) | Freshwater sediment microbial communities from Prairie Pothole Lake near Jamestown, North Dakota, USA - PPLs Lake P8 Core (3) Depth... | ecosystem: Environmental > Aquatic > Freshwater >... | reverse complement strand
GAATTCAAATGGCAAAACCCGGAGATGAGCCGACTGGAGGGAATCTGGGCCAGAGGCGACCGCCGGCTCGGGCCGGTTCTGCGAGCCGCACATCGTCGTGGATGCCGGTTCGATGGATGGAGCGACCAGCTGAACGTTAGGGCATGGATGGGGGCGTTTGCCGATGCAGGGGTTGACCCGGACTTCTACTTGACCCGGACGCGAGATATTCGGGAGCAGCTTCCATGGGATCATATCGACATTCTGGTCGATAAGGGGTTCCTGGCTTCCGAATGGAAAAAAGCGCTTGCCGCATCCGGTCTGACCGCCGACTGCCGCTTCGGTGCGTGCAATGCCTGCGGAGTCTGCGATTTCAAGACGACCGCTCCCCGGATCCATTCCCAAATGGCACCTCAAGGCGGTCAAACCAGCCATTCAAACAGCTTGTGCACAGCCGTCACCTATCGCAAGCTCCAGGTTTCCTATTCTAAGCTTGGTCCAGCACGTCTTTTCGGGCACCTGGAGTTGGTCAACGTTTTTATCAGAGCGTTGCGGCGCGCCGGGATTTGCTTGAAATACTCTGAGGGGTTCCACCCGAAACCCAGGATTGCCTTTAACAATCCGCTCCCCACCGGAATGGAGAGCGAAGACGAGCGCATGATCATCAGTGTTGCCGAGAGCGTGGCTCCAACCGCGCTGGTGAAAAGATTGAATGCCCAGCTTCCGGAAGGCTTGCATGTTCACACCTGCAGCGAGGACATTCAAGATCAGCCTAAGCGGTGCACCTTCCGTGTTTCTTTTGGCAAGAATCTTCCCGAGGGTTTGAAGTCCTCTTTGGACCAACTTGATTTGGGTCAAAATCTGGAGATCGTATCACCCAAAGGAAAGTTGAAAAAGTTAACATTAAGGGATATCCTGTTCGATGTTAGGCTGGCGGATTCCAACAGCCTTGATATAATCCTGGGATGTGAACCCGGTAAGACCGTGCGTGCAACAGAAGTTCTTAAACAGGCTTTCGGGCTTACCGAAGAAAGAGTTAAAACGGTCGGCATTCGCAAGATCAAAACAACGGCCGCTATCGAAAGGCAATGAAAGAATAGTTATTTCAAAAGAACTAGCTCCTGGAGCGTTGAAGTCATATGCTTCGGTCGGTAGAGTTTGGCTTGTCCGATTGAAGCTAAAGAACATTAGGATTCTGGATATGTATAAACAACTTATCATCAACGTTAACGAGCACGAAACTCGGGTTGCGTTACTGGAAGACGGCACCATTGTGGAGCTTCACGTGGATCGTGGTGATGATTCCGATATTGCCGGCAATATATATAAAGGAAGGGTCCTTCGAGTGTTGCCCGGCATGCAAGCGGCATTCGTGGACATCGGTCTGAACCAGGCCGCCTTTATTTATGTTGATGATGTATATCAAAATAATTTCAAAGACATAGAAAATTTCTTCGCCATGCGATCCGAAGATTCCGAAAATCCTCCGGATGAGGAAGCACTTCCCCTTCCGCCTCAAAAACGTGATTTTCTGATCGAAGAACTGCTGGTAGAGGGCCAGGAAGTGCTCGTCCAGGTAGCAAAATCACCCATGGGAACCAAGGGCGCCCGGATATCGTCGCACATATCCATTCCGGGCCGGTTCCTGGTCCTGATGCCATCATCCAGCCACATCGGTATCTCAAGGCGCATAGAGGATGAGACGGAACGCGGCCGGCTTAAACGGCTGGTACACGACTTGCGAAAGGACAACTTTGGATACATCATTCGAACGGCTGCCGAGGGAGAAACCGAAGAGAAAATTGTTTATGAGATGGGTTTCTTGACCAATCTCTGGGAGAATATCCAACGCAAGTTTTCGACCGCGCCTACCCCTTCAATGATCTATCAAGATCTTTCTATCAGCCTGCGGGCAGTGCGGGATTTACTGATTCATGAGGTCGAAAAACTGGTCATCGATTCAAGGCCCACCTACGAGGCTGTTCTTTCGTTCTTGGATACATACATGTCGAGCCTTAAAGAAAACGTCATCCTGTACGACGAACCAGAACCTGTCTTCGACGCCTACAACCTGGAGGGTGACATTTCAAGGGCATTAAAACGAAAAGTTTGGCTTAAATCAGGCGGTTATATCCTTATCGAGCATACTGAAGCGCTCACCGCCGTAGACGTCAATACCGGCCGTTACGTTGGCAAACACAATCTTGAAGAGACCATTTTGAAGACCAACTTAGAGGCGGTAAAAGAGATCGCCTACCAGATACGTCTGCGCGACATCGGCGGCATCATAATAATCGACTTCATCGACATGGAGAAGAAATCAAATCAGGAAAGAGTGTTTACCGCTTTCAGGGAAGCTTTGAAGCGCGACAAGAGCAAGACCCACGTCCTTCCAATGTCGGAAATGGGACTGATCCAGATGACCCGTAAGCGCACCCGCGAGCCGCTGACCCGCATTTTGTGTGAGCCATGCTTTTATTGCGATGGAGAAGGCTACATTGTTTCGCGGCAGTCCGTATGCTACCACGTCTACCGTGAGATCCTGCGCAATTCAGGAGATGTTCTCGGCCAGCGTGTGGCCATCCGAGCAAACCCTCAAGTGGCGGAGTTCCTGCACCGGGAGGAAAACCATCTCATTGCCAACTTAGAACGGGTTCTTGGCAAACAGATTGTCATCTACCCCGAGCCGCAGTATCATATGGAGCAGTTTGACATATTTGAAATCCAAGAGAATTGATCACCGGTTGCCCTCCTCCACATGAATCTTATTTTATCGGTCGTAAGTTCTTGACAGACTTTATCTCTTGTGATCTATTTCCAAAGTTTTATATCAAGCAGCCGGGCTTAAACGTTGGTCGTATGACCATTTTGTTTGTGTAACCCGACTGCATTGCCGCTTAATTGAGCTTAATGAAGGATATGTGATTATGAAAAGACCATTTCAACCCAGCAGATTACGTCGAGCTAGAAACCACGGTTTCCGGAAGCGCATGGCCACTAAAAGCGGTCGCAAAGTGCTGAGCCGCCGGCGCGCCAAGGGTAGGGCCCACCTTGCAGGCTGATTTCTTGCCGGTGAACCGGTTTATGCCCTTTAAGAGAATGAGTAGTTGCGTTTCTTTCTTAAAAAAACTGATCGTCTCTTAAAACGTTACGAGTTTATAGGATTATCAAACTCGGGACAACGGCTGACCACCCGCTTATTCATCGTGTTGGCCGCTCCGGCTGAAGGCGGACGTTCGCGGATCGGTATCACCGTGAGTCGCAGGGTCGGTGGGGCGATACAGCGCAATCGGATCAAGCGATTGGCAAGAGAGGCTTTTCGACTGAATCGACATCTTCTTGCCAAACCTTTGGACATCAGCTTGATTGCCCGCAAGGCCGTAGCCGAAGAGCCAAACCGGGCTATCGCCCGGACGCTGAAGGACCTTTACGAGATGCTGTCGAGGCAACTTGAATATTAGACGGTTGTTAACCTTTTTATTTCTTGCGCTGATAAAGACATATCAATTTGTCATTTCTCCGGTTCTGGGTCCCACGTGCCGTTTTTATCCTTCCTGCTCTGAATATGCCTACCAAGCAATCGCGCGTCATGGACCGGCAAGAGGCTCTTTTTATTCTGTCAAGCGGCTGCTGCGATGCCATCCTTTCCAGCACGGAGGAGTGGATCCGGTCCCCTGATCGTTTGACCGGCGCACATGGCGTAAATGCAATCGCCGAATACCAGGATCAAGGTTTACTAAAAAAGTTATTCGAAGGATAGTCTTAGGAGATCAATATGGATCAAATGCGGCTGCTCTTGGCTCTTGTGCTTTCATTTCTGGTCTTCATGCTTTGGAATGTTTTCTTTGGCCAGGAAGCCCAGCAGAAACCTGCGCCTCAACTCCGGCAGGAAGCTCAAAAAGAAGAAAAAAGTGTATCGGTCGCCCCTTCGCCAGCACCATCCACTCTAGCCAAACCGGTATTGGAAAATACGGTGACGCCCAAACCGGCAAGACCGTCCCGTCAAATCACCGTTGAAACTCCGCTCTATAAAGCCGTGTTCTCCGAAACAGGCGGCGGGATCAGAAGCTTTATTCTAAAACAATTCCGCGCGACCGCTGCCGCCGACTCGCCACTGATGAATCTCTTTCCCGATGACATGGCCGTTAACGGGCTGCTCATTGGGCTGTCCAGCATAGGGATTGGCGCCTTTGAAAACGAACTGTTCCGAGCTAGCCTTGACGGCGACCAGCTAAGCCTAACGGATGGAACCCGAGAACTCGTCTTTAGCTCTTTAACCGCAAGCGGCATGCAGATCGATAAGGTATATCGGTTTGCTGCAAACTCATATGTCATCGGTTTTGAAGTTCGTTTAGCAAACACTACCGATCAGGTATTAAAAGACGCCCTTGTCGTCGCGCTTCGGAATACATTTCCAGTAAAAAAGAATTCCCAGGCTTTCGAAGGCCCCTCAGCGCTGGTCAATGGCAGCGTCGAACGGATTCCCATTGATGAAATTGAGAAAAAAGGGCGCCTGAACGGCCTGGTTAATTGGGTGGCTTTGGAATCCCGTTATTTTGCATCAAGTCTGATGCCGCTCAAAGACCAAGAAGCCGCCGTTCGTTTTGCAGTGCTGCCCGAGCATGTGGTGGAAGCGCAGTACCTCGAACCCGAGTTTGCACTTGCCCCCCAAATCCGCAGCAATTTCGAATATCAGCTTTTTTTTGGCCCCAAAAGCATGAATGCCGTCAGGCAGGCGGGTCATGAACTGCCGCGGATTATCGATTTTGGAACCTTCGACGTCCTTGCTAAGCCCTGCCTGTGGCTGATGAACTATATCTATGAGATCATCCCAAACTACGGCGTGGCAATAATCATTCTAACGCTGCTCAGCAAAATCCTTCTATGGCCGCTTGGCACAAAGAGTTACAAGTCCATGAGTCAAATGAAGAAACTGCAGCCTCTGATTCAGGAGTTGCGAGGAAAATACAAGAATGATCGAAAAAAAATGAACGAAGAGATCATGCGCCTGCATCGAACATACAATATCAACCCGTTGGGCGGTTGCTTGCCCATGCTGCTTCAAATTCCTGTCTTTTTTGCACTCTACCGCATGCTCGACCAAGCAATCGAGTTGCGCCACGCTCATTTTATATGGTGGATTAACGATCTGTCGGCTCCGGACAGGCTTTTTCACTTTGATTTTTCCATACCTTTCATGGAACCACCTTACGGAATACCGGTTCTTACGCTTGTCATGGGAGCAACTATGTTTTGGCAACAGAAGATGACGCCACCTGCCGGTGACCCGACTCAAGCCAAGATGATGTTGCTGATGCCGGTGGTATTCACATTTATTTTTATTAATTTTTCAGCCGGATTGGTTCTTTACTGGCTGGTCAACAACGTTCTTTCCATCGGTCAGCAATATTACACTCAGAAAAAATTCGGGTAATTTGCCAATCCGCTGTTGACCCTAAATCCGATCCACAAGTCCTGTCCGCTTGGCGAGCGGATGGGTGTTGGTTGTTATGGATGATTCTACCATCGCCGCTATTGCCTCTCCCGCCGGCGCCGGCGGCATCAGTATTGTAAAAATATCTGGACCGAGTTCTATCCCTATCGCTGCGAGCATCTTCAAGCCGACCTCGAAGCCAAGCAGGGTTCAATTCATTCCTGATCGCTTTGAGTCTCATCGTCTATATTATGGCCACATCGTTGATGACCAAAGCGGACGGACTCTTGACGAGGTTTTGCTTGCGGTGATGAGGGCTCCTCGAAGTTATACGTGTGAAGACATTGTGGAGATCAATTGTCATGGAGGGGCTGCAGCGGTTCGGGCGGTATTAAAGCTGGTCTTGCGCAAGGGAGCGCGTTTGGCCGATCCGGGAGAATTCACACGGCGCGCTTTTCTGAACGGCCGTATCGATCTCACCCAGGCCGAAGCGGTAATCGACATCATCAATGCTCGCACCGATCGAGCGCTTGAGATTGCCTCCGCTCAGATCGGCGGTGACCTGCGAAGGGAGGTTGAGAACATCCGCAGCCTTTTAATCGAACGGCTTGCTTACAATGAAGCCGCCATCGATTTTCCAGAAATCGAGGACGTGGAGAAGTCCCTTGACTGCAACATGATGAGTCGAAGCCTGAGGATAGAGATAATCCAGCCGATAGAGCAGTTGCTCCGTAATTATTATGATGGGAGAGCGATTCGTGAAGGGTTGACGGTTGCTATTGTCGGCAGACCTAATGTTGGCAAGTCCAGTCTGATGAACCGACTGCTCTCGTGTGAGCGTGCAATTGTAACGCCGCACCCAGGCACCACACGGGATGCCATCGAAGCCGATTTGATGATCCGCGGTATGCTGATCAGATTATGGGACACGGCCGGGCTTCACAATTCGATTGATCCAATTGAAGTTATTGGAATACAGAAAACCATCGAGTGCGCAGCACAGGCGGATTTAATTCTGTTTGTAGTTGAAGCCCACCGCCCTCTGGCTAAGGAAGATTATACAATTTATCAAAAAATAGATTCTAAGCCTGTTATGTACGTCTTAAACAAGATCGATCTCATTGACGAATTCTCCCCGCAAACCATAATCCCGGGAGATTGGGTTGAAGCATCACGAATACCGGTATCAGCCCTGAGTGGACAGGGGATTGAGGCTGTTAGGGATGCGATCTTAAATTATGCAATCGGAGAGGATTTCTTGGAAATGGCACCGCTGATCATTCCAAACTTGAGACAAAAATCTCTTTTGGAACGGTGTGTTGAAGCGGCGGAAGCTGCTGCGGTCGCATTTGAAAAAAATGAACCCCCTGAACTAATCGACATCCATCTCAGGCAGGCGCTGGACAGAATTGACGAGACATTAGGGCATAGCGCCAAGACGGAAATTATCGACCATATTTTCAGCCGCTTTTGCATCGGGAAATAGGGCCGTGTTTTGAATGGACATTGTTTCACGTGAAACATTAAGACTGGGGCACAGAATAAGTAATTGGAAAGTTTCACGTGAAACACCGTCATTAACGCCCACGGTATTGAGATAGTACCGAAGGGGATGCCATGACGCTATCCAATCTCGACTTGAAATGAACCGCTCGTCCAACTAATAAAGGTAGGTTAACAATGGTTTTTGACTTCACGCCTTATTTTGAAAAATATGAAAAGCTTGTTGCTGCATCGGATGCTGCATTCGAACGAGTAAAACAGGCTCATGCCGAATGTGTAAGGTGCAAGGAAGGCTGTGCGGATTGCTGCCATGCGGTTTTTGACCTTACATTGATCGAAGCGCTCTACATCAATCACCGCTTCAAGCAGCAATTCAGGGGTATTCTTAAAACCGAATTGGAGGAGAAGGCCAATCGAACCGATCGACTTATGGCAAAGATCAAGCGTCGGGCGCAAGATGACCTCCTGGCCGGAAGGCCCGAGGCGGAAATCTTGACAGATTTAGCCAGAGAGCGTGTTCGTTGCCCTCTGCTGAGCACCAGGAACCTATGCGATTTGTATGATTATCGCCCTTTGACGTGCAGATTCTATGGGGTACCCACCGCGATCGGCGGAGGCGGCCATACCTGTGGTTTGTCCGGATTCAAGGAAGGAGAGACCTACCCGACGGTCAATTTGGACACCATCCACGCCCGGCTCCAGGAGTTATCGGCTGAGCTAATCCGTGATCTAAAATCCCGCTACATTAAGCTGGCGGACATTCTAGTTCCGCTATCGACGGCTCTTATCACTGAATATGATGAGATCTACTTCGGCTTGAAGGAAGATCCGCCCGATGAACCATCCCCAAAGAGGCAGCGCTCAAGGAGGCATTTATGAGCGAATTATCACTTGACGAGGCGGAGCGTCGCAAAAAAGCGGTATTTGATAGCATGTCGCCCCGTCGTCAAAAACATATTTTGAAAAAGGGTTATGACAAGTGGGATCCGTTTGAAGAACCAAAGGATCCCATTGATATTCGTAAGGATAAGACCAGGCGCACCACTCAGGACCTCGTCCGTGAATTTCTCCAGACCCGCTCCGATGAAGCGCAAAATAACGCCTATAACCGGGGGGTTCTGGAAATTGCCTTGGGCCTTGTGAATGGAGACGATCGATTTAGAGGGATGTACGAGTTTGCCTGTTGGTATCGTGAACTTCTTATAAAGGAAGGTTTTTACCAGACCATGCCTTGATGTAATCCTCCCATTCCATAGGCAGCAGTTGCTTTTTAGCATTATTGCACTCCTTGCAGCATGGCACCACGTTGCCCTTGGCGGTTTTACCACCCCGCGAGATGGCAACGACGTGGTCCATGGTGAGTTCCCGCGCTGGAAAATTTCTGCTGCAATAGTGACACTTCCCTTTGGCGAGCTGGCGTTTCCACCATTGACTTTCTCGCAATTCTCGCGCCTTACCACGCTCGCGTTTGAGATCACCTTCTTCTGGAGGAAAAAGTGTTAGGATTTTTGGGTCCCTTGCTCTCATATTGTTACCGATATCACCAAGTCGTTCATGCCTTTCTTACCAGTTCTTTTGAATTATGAACGGTTCTCAACCAGCGCTTGATCGCTTTTTTCAGGATTCGATAATACTCTGTTGAACCGCCCAGCCCTACCCTGCCGAAAAAATAATTGATTTCCAGCAAAAAGGGAGGCGGGTTGTCTTGGCCTTCGTCGAAAATCACATCCAACCCGGCCAAATTGACTCCAGTGCTACGGCAAAACTGCCAAACCAATTTCTCTGCCGCTTCTCTTAGCTGAGGATCTGCGGCCTGATCAATTTTAGCTCCTTTTGATAAGTTCGCATAAAATCCTCTTTGATCTTCCCGGGTTCGCCAGTAAGACAGCATGCTGTCGCCTATAACCGTCACTCGCAGGGACCGGTTGTCAGCCGGAATGTACTGTTGCAACAGGAAACCGCTTTGCCCGGATGCCTCGCAGCGGGCAGCATGAAGAATGATTTGTTCAAATTCGCTTAATGATTGGACAAGGAATACGGTATCTCCCTCTCCGCCCCAATCAAACTTGAAAACTATCGGCAGGTTTGGATATTCAGAACCGCCATAGCGGCGCTTAAATTCGGCTACGCTTTGGAATATTTCGGTAGGCGGATGCGGTACGGACATCTCATGAAAAAGCTTGATCTGGCCAATCTTTCCAGGATACCGAAAGCGAACATCATAGTTCGGGAACACATTAGGGCAGTTATCTCTTGCCATAAAATAAAGCTGTTGTGGACATCCTTGAGGTAAAATCACCACTCGTGCGTTACGTATGGCAGAAAAATCAGAGGGACCAGGCTCCCGGCCTGCGCAAAGAATATTACGATCCCCTCTAATAAGCGGGTGAAAGGATAGAATCATGGAGCGTTATTGATGGCGTTTATCAGCACCTTCCGGAATTAACTTAAGCCATAAGGAGCCGGTGTAACTAAAATAACCTTACAAATGATAATGCCAGACTTAAGTCGGCATCATGCCTGCTCCGGCGGCCTTCAGTCAACACTTATCTTAAAGCAAGTGTGTAGAGAACTATCGATCTTTCCTTGCACTAAAACCCGGCTTAGATTATAAGGCCCACGATGTCGCCAAACAGATGGCGGTTAGTACTATTTGTCCTCTTCAATAGTGATGACTTTTTACGAGTTCATCAATAGTGAACTTCCATCCAGTAAGTCACGCCCATTTTAGGCGCTCTTTCGGTCAGTTGCTCGATACGGCCGGTTGAGGAACTCATGTATTTCTTCTCAAGCGGATTCTTAGGATTACCCCCGATTTGCAGAATTGAAGGAGGCTGCAGGTTTCCCAGGAATTCTATTCCGGACGGAGCTAGCTCTTCACTGACCCCATCTTCATCGAAATCGATCTTAAACAGGTCTTTTGCGTTGATGTTGTGATCACCGGAAATATCAAACAAGGCGCTTCCCGCAGTTCCACCAGTAAAGGCGTTCAGTTCCATAAAAACGGAATTGCCGCCCGGACCGCAAGGGTCTCTGTTGGGTGTGAATCCAATTGCCAAGAGGTGACCATCACGGATAATGACATCGCTGATTACTCGTTCGCCTGAATTCAGATCAAGATAATATCCAACATCGTTATCCGTCGAATCAGATGGATTAGGTTTCTGCCGGATAGGGTGATCCCCGTCCAATTGAGTCGCCCAAATAGGTTTTGAGCTGGTAAGCACTCTGACGCGATGTTCGATCCCCCCACTCTGCACAGTGAATAGCCTTTGGCTCTGCCGGAGGAGCTTGACCGTTTCGGGTTGATTGCTCAACTGCGGAGAACCACTCCGGTTGAAACAACCAATATACTCCAAGTCGTCGTCGTCACTCCATCTTCTGCTTTTCAGCGTATAGACTCGATCACCATAATCCCATATGCCATAGACCGACTGCACAGAGTTATCGTTGAAATCGCTGTCGCCGAGATATCTTCCGGTGGCAAAACAAACAATGAAACCATGCTTGTCCGGGTGATACATCACATCTGGACGAATTGTAATCGGTTGAGTTGAACTGGCCGGACCTTTGGCTTGGAACATCGGCTGAGGGACCGCGTCTCGATTGTATGCGACTTTCCATTGATCGATATTCTTGTCACTGAGATCGAATTTCCAAAGCTTTCCTTGGAGATCCCCGGCGTATACGAAATCGGCTTTACCGTCGTAAGTTGCATCGACGGCAACCGGACTTGAAAGGCCATTTTCTGGGCCGGCATCTGCGTCGATCTTCTTAACCAGATCACCGGTCGCGGGGCAAATAATATAGAGAGCCGATTTGCCGCCTTCACTGTTGTAGCCATTTCCAAAGATCACAACCCATGGGTAGCTGCTGCTATTTGACTTTACGATTAACGGCTTGCTGAAAGAGTAGCCCATGTCAGGATCAGTGGATTTGGGAAACTCCCAAAGAACCCTGCTGGATAGCTCCGCCTCTGTCGAGATGTTCTTGGCTCCGGTGATGTCCAAGCTGAAGTAGCCCTTGCCTCCCTTTCCTAACCCACCCACGAGCAATGTTTTCTGTCCGACGCCGCCTAACAACCCTTCTCCCTTCTTGATGCTGGGAGTTAGGTCCACATAGAATTTATGTTTATAGCCAGGATCTGCCAACAACTGCAAATTTCCAAAAATCAGATTAGGCACATGTGCAAATAGTTCCTGCCCGCTATCAGCATGAAAAGCGTGCAACATACCGTCGTTGGCTCCGCAATAAACCACAGCATCTTCGAAAACTGGAGCTGAATTCACGATATCACCCAATTTCTGGGAGCGTGACCGCAAGCCGGCCGCGTTTCCGCCGCGCAGGAATTTAACTTTGTTGACGGGGTCTGACCCGAGAGCCGTACGCTGGCTATCGGTAATAAATTCTTCTCTGAAGGGAACCCCTGAGGTACCGGTGAATGTGCTGATGAGCCTTTGGTCCCATTCAATCGAATCTAATTGCTGCGCAGCAGACCATTTGGTTGAATTAGTAATGACGTCGCCACTCCTATGGTCAAGACGGAATGCCCGCAGGTCTCCGGCCCACTCATTGTCCTTATTGGTGAAACTTGCCTGATAAATGTAAGTGTTGCTATGAATTTTCCCGAACAGAAAATCACCGTTTACCGTGACAGAAGATGCGGATCCTATCAGGATTTCAGATATCGCTTCCATTACATCCTTCATAGCAGCTGCCAGTTCCTGCGGATTGCCGGCGCTCAGGAATTTTCCTCTGCCGTTCACCGTGGCGTGCCAAAGATCATCGATGGTTTGCGGTGATCGATCGGTGCTAACTTCGGGCCAGGTTACCGGTTGCCCGTTCGCTTTGTGTTCAAAAGCAGCGTTGTAATCCGCAGGATTCAGGCTGCCGCTAACCCCAAATGAAACAGCGTAAGTCACCATATGCTGATGAGCAGACCGGTCGAATCTGCTGAGCGGAACCAAGTCGGGCAGCTGACTGAGATCGTTCGTGTAATAGTACATGGCAATGTCTGCGAGGCTATGCGAAAAGCCATCGGAATAAGGCGCACCTTTGTCTCCATCGGCGTTGCCGACATAAGCCGGTTTATGTGAAAGATCGCTATAGTACCCATCTGTTAGAACTACAGCGAATGACTGCTGGCACCCCGCTCCTTCTCCAAAATCCCCGTAGGGCTTGGGCCCGCTAGCCCCGGCCAAGGATCCAGTGTTTTCTCTGTAGTAGCGACCGACTGCGTCGAGTCCTTCTTTAAGCGGAGTGCCGCCTTCAGACGGGTATCGATAAAGCTTTTCGATAAGAAGATCGGTACTGTCAACGACGTTAACTCCTTGCGTAATCCGTATCGGCAACAAAGGGCAGACGATGCGGCGATTGATTCCATAAATTCCAACCCGAACCTCGGACAGTGATTGAAGGACACTGGCTATGGCGATTTTAGCTACGAATTCCCTTCGGCGATGATACGTAAACCAGTTTGAAAAATTCTGGCACTCCTGGTCGTATGTTCGCCCAGTCACCACATCCGACGGCGGAGCGGTGTCTATGGAGAGACCACTTACTTTTTCCGCCAACCCGCTGCCCATTACGTTTACCGCATAGTGCCTTATACATGATTCCGACTTGTCGAGAACTACCAGGTACGGCCTGTTTGCTGCGGCTGAATACACATAGTAGTGCGAATGGGGAATGTTAACCCCTTCTAAATGCAGTGAAATCCCATCCAGGTCAAATGGGCGCCCGTCAGCTGCGGCCGGATGGCTCTTAGGCTTATCGATAGCTGCATTGGGGAAGATGTTGTTGGCGTAGCTAGGCCACGGCGCATAATTCACATGGGGGTTGTAGTACATTACATTGACAGCGTACCATTGGGATTTCCAATACTTCCTGCCTTCCGATCCGGCATACCAATCAGGTTGATCGGAAGCTCTGTAAAGATTGTCGCCGGTATCATCGAAAATGTAACAAAAACCGCGTTGATCCGAAGAAAGAATCGGATTCGGGAAGCTGCCGTCATACCCTCCACGAACAAGGATATCAAAATTCATACTGCCGGAATCATCCAATACAAACATGATGTTGGCCGGCGGTGGAAGAACACGCGTAAACATGGGGATATCGGACAGATCGGTTTCGGCAACAACCGCTGGCACAGGCGCAACTGCCAGACCGATCGCTAAAAACACTAAGGCCGGTGACGGCAGCCGGCATATAGAACCAAATTGAACAACCCAGGATGCAAGAGGCTTTTGTCTCATATCGTTTTGGTCCCCTTTGATCGTGATCTCGAGTTGTTCCCTATCATCCCCATCAGTACGCCGTTTTATAACCCATTTTGATGACCGACGCCCCGTTCCAGTCACATCGCCCATAGATACCGATGGAGTGAGCGGTCGGCCTTCCCATGCTTATTGAGAACCCTTTTGCCGTTCCCTCGTGCCCGATAATAAAAAGCGTGTGGATCGGATTCACAGCAGAGGTCTCGGGGATCACGGTATCGCCGTTGTCGACGGTATGGTCCCAGTATTCTCTGACACTGTCCATGGTTAGCTCTCCGGTTGCCATTTCCATCCAAGATTGGAGGTTTTCTTCCAGATTCCCGTACATAGTTAAATGATCGGCTGCTTCCAGTGCCGCGCCCTCCGCAAGGTAAAAGTTGCGCCGATAAACGACCTCATTCCTCGCCATGGTGACTTCCGTGATGCCTACCCGAGAGGCCGAAATGCCGATGACAGTGAGCAGTGTCAGGATGACAAGGGCGCCCATGATGGCCAAGTAACCATTTTCATTTTTTAAAAAGGATGAAGGCAACATCAAGTAGAGGCTCCGTTCATGGAGATCAATGATCTCTCACAAGCCGATATTGCGTAAACGGACTCTTGATGAGTAGGTCCGAGCAGTGGTTTTTCTTAATCCGGCAGGCTCTTCTATCGTGAGCGTGAAAACCACTGAACGAATCCGCTCGCGAAGAAGGTTTTCAGTGACTGGGTCGTTCTCGCTGTCCAAAAATGTGAAAAGCGGGGTTCCACCGGGATTTGGAGCTACCCGGTCGATTAAATTCACACAGGTTTCGCGATTTGGGTCGCTTTCATAAAAACAACGTCGCAAGCTTCTACGTTCGCTGTCGTATTGGTAGGTCACTTCTTCAGATTGGTCATTTAAATCCCCATCCGGTGACGGTTTATCACATCCGGATGAATTGATCGGCTGATCGCAGCGGTCGGCCGTGAAGCGTAGCTTGCTGCCCGTTGGTGAAATTTCTTCGATCCCAGCATCAGCGGTTTGATATGGGTCCAGGCCGGCCATACAAAGATCATGAATAACGTATTCGACTCCAGCTCTGGCTGAGTGCTGGGCTTCAGCAGCGGCATTTTGCGTCACAGACAAACGAGTAAGGGTCATGAAAAAATCAACCATCATCCCGAAAACAAGGGAGGCCAGCCCCAACGCTATCATCAATTCCAATAGAGTAAATCCGCCAGCGGACCGGACAGGGAGGACCACCGCCTTATTCAAGTGCCGTCTCCTCTAGTGATGGTGGTCAGTTCGATCGCCCGGTTGGCGCCCAAGCGATTCCAGCTGACGGTTATGCGGATGCGTCGAGCCGTATCATAGCCAATTGGGTCATCTATCACCCAGCTGCGGTTGAATATGCCGCCGCTTTGGCCCCACGCGTCGATAGGGTTATTCGCATCGGAATACGTCCCGGCAGGCAAGTCCAGCACGGTTTCTGCTTTCAGATTCTCCAATGTTTCCACGGCAAGCAGGGTGGCTTGGGTAATTATATTGCCTGATGTATTATTGGCGCTCGTAGATAGGATCAAGGTCCCTACCGCTGCAATCCCAATTGAAAAAATAGCGGCCGCGATCATGACTTCGGCCAGGAGATACCCTTTGCGATCAGCGACAAAGGAAGATAGGCCCTTAGGTGGATTCCTACGAAATGAGGATGGTTTCATTTTAGGCTTTCCGTCCTGATTTTACCGATTGAACTGATAACGATTTTTCTGCTTTTCTTGGCAAGATTGCTAACAACCAACGTACCTGGAGTGGCCCCCCCTCGCGAGGTAAAAGCCATTCGATGGTTGATTAAGGAATAATCGGGATGGGATGAATCAATTCGGAGTTCTGGCTGCAACGTTTCCTGTTTCAGCGCTATAACTTGATTCTCGTCATCGATATACGTAATTTCATACCGACTCTCTGCAGGCTCGAATTGTACGGTAATGGTGGTATTATGTTTCGCTGCAAGGGCTTTAGCGGAATGCAAATCACCCAGCAACTCGTTGATAGCACCTTGCAGGCGCATACTGGCACGCCAGGAGAGGAGATTCGGGAAGACCGCCGCAGCCGTGGCGGTGAGAATAACAATAACTACCAACACTTCAAGCAGAGACAAACCACGGTCCGTTCGAGCGGGGTAATGGCGGTTGAAGGCATTAGCGGCGCAGAAGTCGAACGGGTGGGGGTTCTTTGAGAGATGCTTACCAATATATAGCGGAAATGATTCCAACATATACATAGGCTTTGGCGTTACTATTTTTCAAAAGCGGACGAGTGTGTGCTGTCCGGGACTGAGTCGCCAAGTCAAAGTAAGCAGTCGGGTTTTTAGCAACAATTATTCCAACGTTTTTTAATTTAATTTTTTTCTTTGTTAATTCATATAGTTATTAATTATTATTTTCTTTAGTATCGCGCGTTTCGTATATCTTAAATTCCTTATCTTGAGCAGTTAAATCTTACTAAATTATGAAAATAATGTTATAAAAACAAATGGTTAACGATTATTCTTGATCTGTTCTTTTGTTGTTCGAGCAAGAATATCAAAAAATACTTGCCTCCATGTAAGCGATAGGCGTGCCGCCGACATCTAACACCTCATGATTCTCTGCTATAGCGAAGATGCGAGCCCGCGATAAAGCAATGTGTAACGATGCAAAAGATTGTTCTTGACGCCGATTCTAGAGATGATATATTTCGCTCCAATTTTGCTGGGTTGGAACCGCTGACAACGGATGAGCAGGGTGATTGGTCTGCTTATTTGGCTTTTTAGGACCACAAAAATTTACAGCAGAAAAGCAAAAGGAAGCTAAAACGACCCCGATACATAAAGCAAAACGGGGTGTACAATTGGAACATGTGTGTGGCCTTCGACGAAAGGCCTTTTTTTTTGGAGCCGGAATAATGAGCCGGGACCTCTCGGCCTAAAGCAGAATTCAAATGGATAGAAATTGCTAGCTGAGGAGAAATTGCTAGCTGAGGAGAAAATCAACGCCATGCGCAAGAGCTTGTGGATCATCTTAGGCATTACCTGCGCGTTCAACATTGCCTTATGGTCCGTATTTAACCGTCCGGAAAACCCGGAGCCAGGCTGGTCGGGCACTTTTAATTATGTCTCGTTCAGCCCGTATCGAAGCGGGCAAGATCCTATCGAAAACAAGTTCCCTACCCCTGAAGAAATCATGGATGACTTGCTATTCCTCAGGGGCAAGACCAAGGGAATTCGAACCTACTCGTCTCTGGACGGAATGGAAGCCATCCCCGGAATGGCCACACGTTTGGGATTCGAGGTTACGGCCGGCGCCTGGATCGATGGCCGCTACGAGCGCAACGAGGACGAGATCTACAATCTCATCCAAAATGTTAACCGCTACCCATCAACGATCAAACGAGTCATCGTAGGAAACGAAGCGCTCTACCGCACCGATCTAACCGTTCCAGAAATCATTACATACTTGGACCGAGTTCGAAGCGCCGTAAAAGTGCCGGTTGGCACCGCCGAGCCATGGCATGTCTTCATCAAGAACCCAGAGCTGGTCAAGCATGTCGATTTCATTGCCATCCATGTGTTGCCCTATTGGGAACGGGTTTCCTTCACTGATTCGATCGGGTGGGTCCTTGATCGTTTCAAGCAGGTAAAGGAGGCTTTTCCTGACAAACCGGTCTTTCTCGCAGAAGTGGGGTGGCCGAGCAATGGTGAAAATTTTGGCAAAGCCAAGCCGAGCCGAGAAGATGAAGCCCGGTTTTTACGGCGGTTTCTGAACATCGCGGACCAGCGCCAGCTGGACTACTGTATCATGGAAGTCTTTGACCAGCCCTGGAAAAAGCCCCATGAGGGAGTGGTTGGAGCTTTCTGGGGTATTTACGATGTAGAACGCAATCCCAAATTTTCATTCCAAGGGCCGGTCCAGGCTGGAACGCTCCTTTACAGCGGAATTGCCGCTGTGCTAGCGGGGATGCTGCTAGTCTGGATGTACCTGCGCAATCAACCATCCCAGCCTTTCAACGGAAAACTGTTCTTTGCGTTGCTGCTTCAAACCACCGCTTCGGTTTTTATTTGGGTTCTGGCCTCTCCGCTCATCGGCGAATTTCTTATATGGGAAACGCTCATATGGGCGCTGTTACTGCCCATGCAGGCGGGGCTCCTCATGATCATCTTGATCAATGGTTTTGAAATGGCCGAGATGATCTGGCCGGAGGGACTGAAACGCTGCTTCGCACCCATCGCTTCCGGGGGCGAACGGGCTTTCCCGCGCGTTTCCATCCACGTGCCGATTTGCAAAGAGCCCCCCGATATGGTGATTGAAACGTTGAACAGCCTTGCGGCGCTGGACTACCCGGCGTACGAGGTGCTGGTCATTGACAACAACAATCCGTATCGGGAGCTTTGGCAGCCGGTGCAGGCTCATTGCGAAACGCTTGGCGCCAAATTCCGTTTTTTTCATCTTGAACAGGTCGACGGTTATAAAGCCGGAGCATTGAATTTTGCTCTACGCCAGACCGCCCCAGAAGCCGATCTCGTGGCGGTGGTAGACAGCGACTACATCGTGAGACCGGACTGGCTTAAGCTGCTGGTTCCTCATTTCGAACGCCGGGAAGTGGGAGTCGTGCAGGCCCCTCAGGACCATCGCGGCTGGCAGGACAGCCTTTTCAAAGAGATCATCAACTGGGAATATCATGGTTTCTTTGAAATCGGCATGGTGCACCGCAACGAACGCAATGCCATCATCCAGCACGGCACCATGACGCTCATCCGCAAGTCGATCTTGCAGGGTTCCGGCGAATGGGCCGAATGGTGTATCTGCGAAGACGCTGAGCTCGGCCTGCGGATTCAGAGCCTGGGATATGACACCGTTTACGTCAAGGAAAGCTTCGGCAAGGGGCTAACTCCGGATTCGTTCGCGGGTTACAAACGCCAGCGGTTTCGTTGGGTATATGGTGCCGTCCAAATCCTCAAGCGCCATTGGTCGCTCCTGTCGCCGTTCAGACGCAAGAGCGGCTTAAACCTGGCGCAACGCTACCATTTCATCGCAGGGTGGCTGCCGTGGTTCGGAGACGCCATCAGTCTGATCATGAATGTGCTTTGCATCATATGGGCAGTCGGAATGGCACTATTTCCGAAGTACTTCGGAGCGCCGCTTTACGTGCTCATGCTGCCCCCGATTGGAGCATTCCTGTTTAAGTTGCTGCATTTCATGTGGCTCTACAAGGTAAGAGTGCCATGCAGTTTTCTGCAGCGTTTGGGTGCAGCGCTGGCTGGAACGGCCCTGACCCACACCATCGCAATGGCGATTCTGCGCGGCATTTTCACTAAAAGCATGCCCTTCCTGCGTACCCCCAAATGTGAAAGCAAGAGCGCGCTCATAAAAGGGTTGACCATGGCGCGCGGCGAGGCGCTGATGATGGTGCTGCTTTTCTTTGCGGTGGTGGTCAATTACAACTTCGGGAACGACCAGACCGAAGAAAGGGTGATCCGCGCCGTGCTCCTGCTGATCCAGGCTTTGCCCTACGCTGCGGCACTTCTTCTGTCGCTCTTCAGCGTCATCCCCTCAGGTCTCCGAGCGCCGTGGAGGGACAAGCGGCCCGCTCGTACCGAAAGCATGCCGACTTCCAACCAACTGTCGGCAGGTTCCTAAATTCTTTCCATCAATTTTAGCCATTAGAAAAGCGAAGCGCTTAGCTTCGCTTTTCTAATTTGATATCTTGCGGTTGAATTCAGTTTAAATACGCGTAGACCAACCGCGGCGTTGGATTTAGGAAAAGAGGGCGTGCACGATGATGAG
>Ga0105093_10000304_pt1 | contig 19001 bp, 17 predicted proteins | sample PPLLak3March2015_2_FD_79111 | JGI IMG/M metagenome (GOLD analysis project Ga0105093, IMG submission 79111) | Freshwater sediment microbial communities from Prairie Pothole Lake near Jamestown, North Dakota, USA - PPLs Lake P8 Core (3) Depth... | ecosystem: Environmental > Aquatic > Freshwater >... | reverse complement strand
TCCCGGAAAAGGAGACCTGGTATGCCCAGGCCGGGCAGGGCATGATCGCCACGATCACCATCGCCGCCGAAAAGAACGGCTACACGCTGGCCGACCGCGGCACCTACATCAAATATGAAAACAACATGAAAGGCAACCCACCGCTGAAGATCTTGGTCGAGGGCGACCAGCTGCTGTTCAATCAATACAGCGTCATCGCCGTGAACCCGGCCAAGTGCAGCAAGGCGCAGCTGGATTTGGCCACGAAATTCAGCGACTGGATTGCCGGTCCCCAAGGGCAGAAGGTGATCCGGGAATTCAAGCTGGAAGGCAAGCCACTGTTCACCGCCAACGCCAAATGAAGCGGCGAAACACCCGAACACCGGAAAACCTTTTAACATGGATTTCCTGATTCAAGGGTTCTTGAAAGCGATCGAATTGCTGTTTGCCGGGGACGCGGAGACCTTTTCGGCTGTCAGCGCCACGTTGGTCGTTTCAGCCTATTCGCTGCTGGCAACGCTGGCGATAGGCCTGCCGCTGGGCTTCTGCCTGGGATATTTTGATTTCAGGTTCAAGAAGCAGGTGCGGGTGGTGGTGGACACGCTCCTTTCCCTGCCCACGGTATTTATCGGTCTGGTGGTTTACGCCTTTTTCACCAACCGGGGGCCCTTGGGTGAATGGGGGCTGCTGTTCACCCTGCCCGGCATTGCCGTCGGTTTGACCATCCTGGCGCTGCCAATCGTGATCGCCCTGAGTGCGACGGCCGTGGAGAGCATGGACCGGCAGCTGCGCGTGATGCTGATCTCGCTTGGGGCCAACCGGCGCCAGCTCTTCCTGAGCACCCTCTGGGAGGCTCGGCTCCCCATATTGGCCGCCGCGCTTACGGCCTTTGGCCGGGTCATGACCGAAGTCGGTATCGCCATGATGGTCGGCGGCAACATCAAGTGGCAGACCCGCACGATCACCACGGCGATCGCACTCGAAACCAACAAGGGCGAGTTCGCCATGGGGATTGCACTGGGTCTCGTTCTCCTGTTGATCGCCTTCGGCGTCAACGTTTCAGTGTCGTCCCTGCGAAAAAGGTATTGAGGTGGGTTCGGCTCTTTACACCATACGGGGCCTTGAGCATGTCTACCGCGACAAGCCGATTTTAAGAATCGACCGGCTTGAGATTCCGAGCGGCTCGATCGTCGGTGTGATCGGGCCGAACGGCAGCGGGAAGAGTACTTTTTTGAAGTTGGCCGGGTTCGTCGAAAAGCCCACCGCCGGTGAGATCATTTACGGCGGAAAGCCTGCGGTCCCTTTTGCGTCGGAAGTGCGCCACAAAGTGAGCCTAATGCCGCAGGAACCATTTCTGATGAAACGCACCGTTCTGAACAACGTCGCCTACGGTCTCAAAATCCGCAGGGACCTCAGCCGGCTGGAGCAGCGCGTTCACATCGCCTTGGACTGGGTCGGGCTCGATGCCGGTGAGTTTTCCAAAAGACCATCTTATGCACTGTCCGGCGGCGAGGCTCAGCGGGTCGCGCTGGCTGCACGCCTGATCCTGAAACCCGAGGTGCTGCTTTTGGACGAACCCACCGCCAGCATCGATGCATTGAGCGCGCAGCTCATCAAGGACGCCGCGCTTAAGGCGCGGAGCGAATGGGGGACGACCCTGATCATCGCCAGCCACGACTGGCAGTGGCTTTACGGCGTGTGCGACCGGGTCGTTCATCTGGTGCGGGGCCGGCTCATGGGCTCCGGCCGAGAAAACATTATTTTCGGCCCCTGGCAGCCGGGGGAAAACGGCCTGTGGGAGAAGGTGCTCTCCGACGGGCAGCGCGTCGTGGTGCAAAAGCCGCCGGAAGCCATTTCGGCGGCCGTCATCGACCATGCGGCCATTGTCCCGGCCGACCGGCTTCTTCCGAGCGGGGAGAATCAAGTCAGATTATCCGGCCTCATCACCCGCCTGGCGCTGGAAAAAGCCTCAGGGGATATCGTCGGGTCGGTTCTGGTTGCCAACATCCCGTTCACGACAACCCTGACGGAGAAGGAGGTTGTCGAAAGCGGGCTCTATCCCGGGCGCCGGGTGCATCTTCTGTATGATGTGCGGAACGTAAGGTGGTTTTAAGTCATGAAAATCTATTTGGGGTTCGACGATACCGACAGTTTGGATTCCGATTATGGGACCGGAAAGGTCGCGCGCTGGTTCGCCAACGACTTGCCCGACGGCTGCCGGTTATGGGGGGTGGTGCGCCAGCAGCTGCTGGTTGATGATGCGATCCCTTATACGTCCCACAACAGCGCGGCCTGCCTCGTCATCGAGTCGTTGCGCAACGGCGACCTGTTGCACGAATTGACCGACCGGGCGGTAAGGCATCTGGAGCGCCACGCCGCTGCCGGAAGCGATCCGGGTCTCTGCGTGGCCGCCGAAGGCTCATCGGGGTTGGCCGGCCTCACGGACGTCGGTCTGGCGTGCACGCACCGGATCGTAACCCAGCAAGAGGCCTTGCGCGCCTGCTCGGGAATTCATTTGTCCGGACATGGAGGTTCCAACGACGGCATCATCGGGGCCGCCGCGGCGGTGGGATTGACGGCATCCGGCTGGTACGGGCGATTCATCGAACTCGAACACCTGCGCCGGCTGCCGTCCGAGTTGGGGGTGGACGAGTTGGAAGAGCAGGGCATCCGCATCATGGCCATGGACCGGGATGCCCCCGTCCCAAAGCCTGCCGACCGCGTGCGGACCCAGAACTGGCTGCGGCCGCGCCTGTTGGGCGGTCAACCGGTGCTGCCGGTCGTGCAACAAGCCCCCGGCGTATGGGAAACCTTGGGCGGCCGACGAGGCCGCAAGAACGGCGGTCATTCCGCCGGCGGCAGCTGAAACCCTCTTCGGTATCGGCTTAGCGTTTTGCGGCCTTGCGATAGGCCTTGATGAAACCCATCAGCTTCTGCGCCTGCTGTTCCATGTATTCCGCCCATAATCCCAGCGTCTCTTCGCCTTCCGGGGTCAATTCATAGACCCGTTTGGCCGGCCCCCGGTCCTCCGTTTTCCATGAGGATTGCACCAGACCCGTTGATTCGAGATCTCTCAAATGGCGGTAGATCATGCCTGGCGGCGCCGGGCCTTCCACGAACCCGAACTCCTGAATGGTTTGAATGATCTCGTAGCCGTATGACGGCTTGCGCCGCAGGCTCATGAGAATGGAGGGCTGGATGTAGCGCTCCGCTTTCCCGGAGCCAGTCCGGTGCGGGATGCGCCGGCGGGATATTTTTGTTGACATATATCCTCCAAGGATATATATGTTAACCAGTCCTTACTGAATGGCCTACTATACCGCAGGAGGTCTGCCATGGCGATCAAAATTTTTGTGCGCGAACGGCGCAAGGTTGAAAAGGGAGAAAAAAAGCCGCGCTTCCGCGTGGTCGCGGTGAGCGGCGGCGATCTCCAAATCTATGCGGAGCACTTCCGCAAGAAGGAGCTTGAGCAGATCGCCCAGGAAACCGGCGCAGCCGTCGTCTGGCTGGATGCCGGCAAGGGCAAGGGCGGCGGCGAGTCCGACAAATGACGGCTGCTACTGGTGAATGACGGTCCCGACGTGCTTGCCTGCCAGCGCATCCCAGATGTGCTCGGGATGATTCAATGCGTCGATGATCTGGAATTCCTTGAGGCATTTGGCGCGCTGGATCAGCGTCAACACCGGCCTTTCGACGATGAGGTCATCCAGGTCCCTCTTCAGCAGGGCTGCGGCTGAAATGCGTTTGAAGAAACGGAGATTCTTGCGCTTGGCCGGCGGCACTTTCTTGGGGTCCTGATCGTAGAGCCCCTTTTCATCCTTGAGGTAGATCAGGCTGCGGGCGCCGATGTTCTCCGCCAGCAGAAACGCGCCGCAGTCCGTGCGGTGCGGCGGGATCGAACCGATCTCCGGCGGATGTTCGAAAAATCCGTAGGGCGGAATACCGTAGGTGATCGGCAGGAAGCCGAGGCGGCAGAACATGGTGAGTTGCTCCAGGTTGTCGCCGTGTCCGATCTTCACCCCGCCGTGTTTGGACAGCAGGACCGACAGCATTTCGGCGTTCTGCCAGGAGACCTTGTCGCCGAGCTTGGATAGCACGCCGGGCGGCATTCCCAGGTCCACCCCGATACTGTAGACGTGCCGCGCCCGGGTTCCGCCTCCGGTCATCAGAAGGATCTTGTATTGGTCCTTGGCCTGGATGAGCACGTCGAGGATCGGCAGCAACGCCTTGGCGCCCCGGTCCATAATGCTCTGGCCCCCGATCTTGATGACGTTGATATCGGGATGCATGCGGAAGTACTCTTTGGCTTCCGTGTGCTGGAGCAGCTTCTTGCTCACGAGCGATTCTCCCATCAGCCGGGAGTCGATGTGCAGCCTCCCGATGGCGCCCTTTTCCTTTACCAGTTTCGGCATCTGTAGTCCCTCTCGTGCGGATCGGTGGTAGACCGCTCTATAATGGCGAAGCTTGCGGCTTGTCAAGTCTTCATCCTCATCTCCTCATCTCCTCATCTTGACCTCTGCATCCTGACGACATAGAACAAGCTCGACGGTGAAGGGCCGTTCCAGTTCGTTTCCGCTTCTATCATCAAGGAGGCCCGTTTGAACTATTTAGCGCATCTGTTTTTTTCAGATCCTTCGGAGGATGCCTTACTCGGCAGCCTGCTGGGGGATTTCGTCAAGGGGAACCCCGCCGGCCGCTTCCCTTCAGCGGTGGCGGATGCGATCCTTTTTCACCGCAAAATCGATTCGTTTTCGGACAGCCACCTCATCACGCGCCGCAGCCGGGACCGCATCAGCCCATTGAGGCGGCGGTTTGCCGGAATCATCGTCGATGTTTGCTACGACCATTTCTTGAGCCGAAATTGGCAGCAATTCAGCCCGGTTGGTTTGGAATCTTTCGTCGGCCGGGTTTACTTCGTCCTGAGCAATAACCAAGCGATGCTGCCGGAGCGGCTTCTTCGCGTTCTGCCGCGCATGATTTCAGAAAATTGGCTGGGCAATTATACCCAATTGAGAGGAGTGGGCGATGCGCTCGACCGCATCGCTGGAAGACTGTCCCGAGGCGGGGATTTCAAGGGTGCAGTTGCTGAAATTGATGCCAATTATCGGGATCTCGAGGCGGACTTTTTGGAGTTCTTTCCCGATCTTTCCACCTTCTGCGCGGACTGGAAACAAGGGCACCATCCGGATGCGGGCAACCCTCCAGCCGGATGGCCTGCCTGAGAGGTCAGTGAAGCTTGGACGGATCGCAGCGGAGGTCGTTTGGCCACAGGGGGTCGTGGGTACATACCATGAGGATCGCCCGGACAAACGCCTCGGGTCGGTGCAGGAAATGCCGGATCAGCTCGTCGGCGCTGTGCGCGAGGGCCAAATCCCAAAGCGCCCTGCGCGCTGAGTCCCAGAGCGCTTCTTGGAGCTCCTCCTGGTTGGGAAAGGCACGTTGCATCAGCTTGATGACTGCATGGCCCCAATTGATCAGCCATTCAGGGCCGCTGTAGGAATCTTGTCGATAAGCGGCATCCAACGAATCAATCAGGGAGCAGGCACAAGTTGATTTCGTTCATGCAGGGATGCTACCTCCAGCAGCGGGGTCGAATTGAATCTCCCCGCCGCGAGCGGCGGGGAATCTTCCCGGTGAGGATTTGGGTGTATTCTGGATTCGCTCGCTAACCTCGCTGCAAGCAGCGGGGAATGCGCTCGCTGCTCCCGGTTCAACCGGCAATAGCCGCCATCGCATTGACCGCCGCATCGATTTCAGCCTCGGTGGTAAACGGCCCCAGGCTGAAGCGCACGGCTCCATTCTCCAAGGTTCCCAAATCCTGGTGGACGAGGGGTGCGCAGTGCAGGCCCGCCCGCACGGCGATTCCGAAATCGCCGTCCAGGATGGCTCCGACGTCCTCGGAGGTGTGGTGCTCCACCGTGCAGGTCAAAACCGGCAAATGGTGGTCGAGCAGGTTGACGCAATACAATCGCAACCGTGGCAACGCTCCAAGGCCGTCCCTGAGCTTTCGTAATAGAGACATCTCCCGTGCGTACGACGCGGCATAAGATTGATCCACGTAATCCAAACTTGCCTCCAAACCCAGGATCCCCAAGAGGTTGATGGTGCCGGCTTCCAGGCGATACGGATACTCCATGGTATGGTAGGGGCTCCTGGAATCGACCCCTGTGCCACCAAACCGGCTGGGCTCGGGGTCGAGCTCCGGGGCGAGAACCAGTCCGCCGATGCCGGTCGGTCCGAGCAGGGACTTGTGGCCGGTGAAGACCAGCCCCTGCACACCCCACTCATTGACTCGAATAGGAACCACGCCGGCACTTTGGGATGCATCCAGCACGAGGGGAACTCCACGGGCTCGGCAGACCGCAGCGATCTCTTGGACCGGCTGCACCGTGCCGAGCACGTTGGAGGCATGGGTCAGGACGACCAGTCTGGTGGTCGGCTTTATAGCGGCTCCGACCTGGGCCGGATCGATGAAGCCGTCCGAGTCGAACGGCACCAGGTCGAAGCTGATTCGGCCCTGCTTTTGCAGGTGGTGCAGCGGGCGCAGCACGGAATTGTGCTCCAGCCGGGAGCTCACGACGTGGTCCCCCGGCTGAACCAGGCCTTGGATCAGCAAGTTGAGCGCATCGGTGGCGTTGTAGGTGAAGCAGACCCGATGGGCCTCATCCGCTCCGAAAAAGCGGCAGAGTTTCTTTCGGACGGCCGACACCGTCGACTCGGCTTCGACCGCTCGATCGTAGCCGCCCCGGCCGGGCGAGGCGCCGATCTGTAAATAGCGATCGAGGGCGCGCTGCAGGCATTCGGCCGGCTTCGGGAAGGAGGTGGCGGCATTGTCGAGGTAGATCATCAGTGGACACCTGCGGTCAGCGCTTCATCAATTGCAGGTTTTGGGGTTCGGCAGTCCGGCCAGCCGCCGGGCTCCCTGCTTGAGGCCTTCCGGAAAAAGCCCCTCCAGCTCCAGCAGGCGGATGCCGGTTCCCTGCCGGAGCTGGTTGTTCAACGGCGCCCGCCCGTTGTAGGCATAAAACTCACGCAGAAAACGGACCACCTGCCAGTGTCGGTCGGTGATCACCGCAATACCGCTCTCATGGGCCAGCGCCTCGAAAATTGCCTCCGACCAATTTTCGAAATCATCGAAAAAGCCCTCGTCGTCGAAAGCAACCTCCCGGCCGGCGATCATACGCACCCGGCGGCCTTGGGGTTTTCCCTCTTCCGGGGTGTGTGCGCTCATCGCCAAACCGTCAGGCGGCCGCCAGCGCCGCCTTGATTTTCTCGGGTGTGGCCGGCAGGTCGTAGACCCACACGCCGGTCGCGTTCCGGATGGCGTTGATCACGGCCGGCGCGGTCGGCACCATGCACATTTCTCCGACGCCGGTTGAACCCAATGGACCCTTGGGCCGGGGAGTTTCCCGGATGATGACTTCCATATCGAAACTGTCCCGGATGGTCGGGAATTTGAAGGTGACCCAATCCTTGGTTTTGCCGGCCACATACTCTTCCCGCAGGGCGAAGCCGACGCCCATGTCCATGCCGCCTTCGAGCTGGCCGGTTAGGTTCAGCGGATTGATCACCGGCCCGGCGTCGACCGCCGTGGTCATTTTGAGGATCTTGACCTTGCCCGTTTCGGTGTCGACTTCAAGCTCGACCATCTGCACGGCATGCACTTGAGACTCGAAGGAGGGACCCTGACCGGTCTTAGGGTCCAGAGGACCGACTTCTTCATTCTTCTTGCGGCCGACATAACGTTTGGGTTTTCCGGCGGCCTCCAGCTCCTGAGCGGTTTTGGCCCCGGTCTCCTGCATGGCGGCCTTGAGCTGCTCAAGGGCATTGATCAGTGCGTTACCGATCATATAGGTGACCCGGCTGCCGGCCGCCGGCCCGCTGGCGGCCGTATTGCCCGTGTCGCGGGTGTGCAGTCGTACCCGGTCCAAGGGGATGCCCATGAACTCGGCCGTGAGCTGGGTCAACATGGAGTCGTTGCCCTCGCCCGGGTCGGCGGCGGCGGCATAGACGCTGATGCCGCCGTCGGAGTCGAGTTCCACGGCGGCCACCGAGGCGTCGCCCGGTCCACCGATTCCGAAAGAGCCGGTGCCCAGCCCGACTCCGCGCTTTAGCTTGCCCGAGCTACCGGCCGCAGCTTCTTTGACGGCGCGCTGATAGTTCGGCCGCATGGCCTCCATCAGCTCCGGCAAAGGCCATTCCTTTACCACCCGGCCAGTGGACTTGCTTTGGCCGGGTTTCAAGAAGTTCTGCAGCCGAAACTCGAACGGATCCATGCCAAGCTTTTCGGACAGCATGTCCATGGCGCATTCCAAGGCAAAGTTGATTTGCGGGGGACCTGCACCGCGAGCAGCGCTGCCCCATGGATTGTTGGTGTAAACGAGCCGGCCGCGAGCGGAAACATTGGGAATGTGATAGGAGCCCGACAGCATCAGCAGTGCGCGGTAGGCCACCACGTGGCCGATGGAGTAGTAAGCACCGTTGTCCACGATGAAATCGTTGCAATAGGCCGTGAGGTTGCCCTTGGCGTCGGCCGCCAGCTTCACCTGCATGTCAAAGGCGTGGCGTTTCGAGGTCATCAGCATGCTTTCGGCGATACCGGGGATGTAGCGGACCGGGCGTTTGAAATGGATGGCGGCGGCCCCGGCGATGCCCTCGGAAATGATATCGATTTTGATCCCGAACTGCCCGCCGGAGAAAGCCTCGATGTAGCGCATGTTCTCCCACCCGAGCGCGCTCTGCAGCATGCCCAGATGGAAGTGGATGTTGATACTGCGGCCGATGATCACCAGCTGGTCCTCGCCGCCGGCCTCGCCCTTCTCCCAATAAGCGACGGTAGCTTCGGGTTCCAGTGGCGCCTGGTGGTTGATCTGGGTCTTGAAGCGGGCTGCGACGACGGCTGCCGAATCCCCCATCGCCTTTTCCGCATCACCTTTGATCTGCGGCTGGTCGTAACACAGGTTGGGCAGATCGGCGTGGAGCGGCAGCGCATCAGCGGTCAGCGCTGTTTCCGGATCGCTCAGCGCCGGCAGGGGTTCGAGTTTCACCTGTACCTTGGATAGTGCCTTCTCCGCATTCTCCCGGGTGTCGGCCGCTACCGCCAGAATGGGGTCGCCGATATACCGAACCTTGTCTTTGCATAGCACCGGGCGATCCGCTACCAGGTATTTCAGGACGTTGGTGCCCTTGATGTCCGCCGCTGTCAGCACGCCGGCCACCCCCGGCATCTTTTCGGCCACCGATGCGTCGATGGAGACGATGCGCGCATGCGGGAGGCTGCTGCGCAGAACCGCGAGCTCGAGCGCTCCCCTGATCGGATAGTCCGCGGTGAAATAGGCGGTGCCGCAGGCCTTGGCCATCGCCGACGGCCGCGGGTGGGGGACCCCCATGACGCCCTGCGCCGCTGTGGGCCGGACCGCCTCGGGCGTGGCCTCGCCGCGCAGAAAACGCCCGGCCAACTGCACCGCTTCGATGATTTTCACGTAACCGGTGCACCGGCACAGGTTGCGGCGTAAGGCCTGCTTGATATCACCGACCGTGGGGTTCGGGTTCGCGTCGAGCAGCGCCTTGGCGGCCATGATCATCCCGGGCGTGCAGAATCCGCATTGGATCGCACCGGACAGAACAAAGGCTTCCTGGATGAGGTGCGGGTTGTCCGGCGTGCCCAGCCCCTCCACCGTGATGACATCGGCATCTTCCAGGTCGGCCATCCGCGTCAGGCAGGAACGCGCTGCCTTGCCATTCACCACCACGGTGCAGGCGCCGCATTGCCCCTTGCGGTCGCAGGATTGCTTGGCTCCGGTCAAGCGCAGATCTTCCCGCAGCACTTCCAGCAGAACGGTTCCCGCATCGACGATCAGCTCGCGCCAAGTTCCGTTCACGCGCAGTCGAATTTTTTTCATCCGGTCCTCTCCTCTCTCATTCTTCAAGCAACATTCGACCAACCGGTCACGTTGCGTCGGCCTCTATCACAATCTGTAAATTTAATCTACCGTTCGTAAGGGTGATCAATCGGGCTGCATGAAAGGGTAACGATAGTCGGTTGCAGGGACGAAAGTCTCTTTGATCGTGCGCGGACTGACCCAGCGCAGCAGGTTGAGCAGGGTGCCGGCTTTGTCGTTGGTTCCGGAGGCCCGCCCGCCGCCGAAAGGCTGCTGGCCGATCATGGCGCCAGTGGGCTTGTCGTTGATGTAGAAATTGCCGGCGGCGTTCACGAGGATGCGCTTGGCGACGACGATGGCCTGCCGCTCGCGGGCGAAGATGGAGCCGGTCAAGGCGTAAGGTGAGGTCTGGTCGCAGATCCGCAGGGTTTCCTCGTAGCGGTCGTCGTCATAGAGGAACACGGTCAGCACCGGGCCGAAGATCTCTTCCGCCATCGTCTTGAAATCGGGTTTTTCGGTTACGATGATCGTCGGGTGGATGAAGTAGCCGATGCGGTCGTCATAGCTGCCTCCGGCGACGATCTCGGCGTCGGACGCTTTGCGTGCAAACTCGATGTAACCGACGATCTTGTCGAAGGCGGCCCGGTCGATGACGGCATTGACGAAATTTGAGAAGTCTTCCGGCGGGCCCACCCGGATCGAGCCGATCATCTCCAACAGCAGATCCTTGAGGGACGTCCACATCGATTTAGGGATGTAGGCGCGGGAGGCGGCCGAGCATTTCTGCCCCTGATACTCGAAGGCGCCGCGCACCATGGCGACCGCCACCGCTTGAGCGCCGGCGGACGGGTGGACGAAGATGAAATCCTTGCCGCCGGTTTCACCCACCAGCCGGGGATAGGCGCGGTAACCTTCGATATGGGTGCCGACCGTTTTCCAGATTTCTCGAAACACCTCGGTGGACCCGGTGAAATGCACGCCGGCCAGCTCGGGGTGTTTCAACAGCACCGGACCTATCTGGCTGGCGGAGCCCGGTACAAAATTGATGACGCCGTCGGGCAACCCGGCTTCATGGAAAATCCGCATCAGGTGATAGGATGAATAGACCGCCGAGGAGGACGGTTTCCAAATTACGGTGTTGCCGAGCAGGGCGGGAGCGGCGGTGAGGTTGACACCGAGGGCGGTGAAATTGAAAGGCGAATTCGCAAAGACGAACCCTTCCAACGGCCGGTATTCCATCTGGTTCCATACGCCGGGGGACGATATGGGCTGCAGGCCGAACAGCCGGGCGGCATTCCAGCAGTAGAACCGCAGGAAATCGGCGCTTTCGCAGGCGGCCTCGATCTCGGCCTGATAGACATTTTTGCCCTGACCCAGCATGGTGACGGCATTGATCCGCATGCGGTGAGGTCCCGCGATCAGATCGGCGGCCTTCAGGAAGATCGCCAGCCGGTCCGCCCAGGCCATTGCGGCCCAGGTTTTGGACGCCTTGCGGGCGGCCTCGACGGCCATGGCGGCTTCCTCCGGGCCGGCTATATGGTAGGCGGCCAGGCGGTGGCGGTGGTCGTGGGGAACGATGCAGGCGGCCGTTCGGCCGGTCCGCACCTCGCGGCCGCCGATGAGGAGCGGAATATCGATTTCCTGGCTTCTGAAATCGCTCAGGGTGGAGGCTATCCGGCTTCGCTCCGGACTTCCCGGCGCGTACGTCAGAGTGATTTCATTTTGAGGGGGTTCGATGGTGATGGCAGCGTTCAGCATGGCAGATTCCATTTTCCGGACGTGTGATTTTGAACCGGCATTCCTGACATGCCGGTGAGCCAACTCCTTTAAGGTAGGGATACCAGCCGGAACTTCAAGCGGCGTCGACTTTTTCGATGCGTACGGCGCAGGCCTTGTATTCCGCTGTGAACGTCGTGGGGTCGAAGGCCGGGTTCGTCAGCCAGTTCGCGCAGGTGTCGCGGAAATGAAAGGACATCCACACCAGGCCTTTGGGAACCCGCGGCGTCACGTTGGCTTTAATGTCGACTTTTCCCCGGCGGGATCGGACCCGGATCCTCTCGCCGTTGCGGATGTTCAGTTCCGCAGCATCCAAAGGCGAAATGTCGGCGGTCTCTTCGCCCAGAATATCGTTCAGGCCCTCACACCGGCCGGTTTGGGTGCGGGTGTGGTAGTGCGTCAGACGCCGGCCCGTGCTGAGCACCAGGGGGTAGTCCGCACAGGCCTCCTCGGCCGGCGGCGTCCATTCAATCGGTGTGAAGATCCCGAGGCCGCAGGTGAACTGGCCGTCCTTGTGCAGGAAGCAAGTCCCTTCGTGATTCTCGTCCGGGCAGGGCCATTGCAGACCGTTGCCCTCCAATCGGTGATACTTGATTCCGCAGAGTTGGGGCGCGAGCACCGAGATCTCGTCATCCCAAAGCGCGCGTGCGCTGTCGGAAGCCCATGTATGCCCCATGCGCCTGGCCAATTCCCGGAAGATCCACCAGTTGGGTTTGGCCAGGCCGGGAGGCGGGCTCGCGGTCCGCACGCGGCTGACGCGGCGTTCGCTGTTGGTGAACGTGCCGTCGTTCTCGCTCCAGGCCGCGGCCGGCAGCACGACGTGGGCAAAGCGCGTGGTCTCGTTGGGGAAGATGTCCTGAACCACCAGAAACTCGGCCGAGCCGAGCTCGTGCTCCACCTTGCGGATGTCCGGTTCGGTGTTGGCCAGGTTTTCGCCGAAGACGTAGAATCCCCGGACTTTGCCGCTCACCAGGCCCTCCATCATCTGGGGGATCATCAGGCCGTTGGCCGCCGGCAGGTTCGTTACGCCCCAGGCCTTTTCGAATTTTTCGCGCAAGGCCAGATCGCCCACCTTCTGGTAGCCAGGGAAGACGTTGGGCAGCGCTCCCATGTCGCAGGCGCCCTGGACGTTGTTCTGACCCCGCAGGGGGTTGACGCCGCCGCACTCGACGCCGAGGTTGCCGAGCAACATCTGTAAATTGGCGATGGCCTGCACGTTGTTCTTGCCGCAGGTGTGCTCGGTGATGCCGAGGGTGTAGCAGAGCATCATGGGTTTGACCGATGCGATCCGCCGAGCGACGTCCCGGATCATCGCGGGGGAGATTCCGCAGATGCCGGCGGCGCGTTCCGGGGGATACGCACGGACATTCGCCTCCAGCTTTTCGAAATCGATGGTGCAGGATGCTACGAACTTGCGGTCGTACAGGTCCTCTGCGATCAGCACGTGCATCAGCGCGTTGAGGAAGGCGATGTCCGAGCCGACGCGGATGGGCACATGCTGCGTCGCCAGGTCCGCCAGGGCGTGACGGCGGGGATCCACGACGATGAGCTGCGCGCCATTCAGGACCGCGTTCTTGACGTATGTGGCCGCCACCGGATGGGCTTCCACCATGTTGGAGCCGACGACCATGAACATCTTGGCCTTGGCGAACTCGCTGAAAGAGTTGGTCATGGCACCCGAACCGAATGCTGCCGCCAGACCGGCGACCGTCGGGGCATGTCAGGTCCGCGCGCAGTGATCGATGTTGTTGGTCCCGATCACCGCGCGGAAGAATTTTTGCATGTTGTAGGAATCCTCGTTGATGCTCCGGGCGCAGCTCACACCGGCCAGCGCGTCCGGGCCGCTTTCGGCGATGATCTGCTGGAACCTGGAGGCCACCACGTCAAGGGCTTCGTCCCACGAGGCTTCCCGGAACTCGCCGTTTTCCTTGATCAGGGGGGACTTGAGCCGTTCCTCCGAGTAGATGAAGTCATAACCGAAGCGTCCTTTCACGCAGAGCCGGCCCTTATTGGGCTCCGCGCCCCTGACGCCCGTCACCTTGACGATTTTCCCGTCCTGCACATGGAGCCATTGCTGGCATCCCACGCCGCAGTAAGGGCACGTGGTCCGGACGCGCTTTTTCTCTTTCCATGGCCGCCAGGTCGTCCGGGCTTTCTGCTCCGACAGGGCGCCGGTGGGGCAAGCCTGTACGCACTCACCGCAGAAAACGCAGTCGCTGTCTTTGAGCGGCAGGTCCCCGGCGGCGACGATCTTGGCCACTTTTCCGCGGTAGCCGAAAGAAATGGCGCGATTGACTTGAACCTCGTTGCACGCCTGAACGCACCGGCCGCAGAGAATGCACCGTGAGAAGTCGCGAACGATCAGAGGGTTGACTTCGGTTGGCCTGAAATCCGTGCGCCGATCGAAGCGCTTTGCAGACACCTGGTACTCGAACGCCAGATCCTGCAGCTGGCAATCGCCGCAGGAAGGACACAGCAGGCAGTCGTGTTCGCCGGAGGCCAGGAGCAGCTCTATGATCACCTTGCGCGCTTGGACCACTCGGGGCGACTCGGTCTGCACCACCATGTTGGCAGCCGCCGGAGTGCTGCAGGCCGCCACCAGGGTGCGTGCCCCGGCGACCTCCACCAGGCAGATGCGGCAGGCGCCCGTTGGTGAGGTTCCCCTGAGGTGGCAAAGCGTCGGAATGCGGACGCCGGCGGCCGCGGCCGCCTCCAGGATGGTCTGACCCGGCAGAAAGCTGACCGTGCGCTGATTGAGTGTGAATGTGTTCTCGGCCATTCTTTTCTCTCCCCGTGCAGGTTGAAAGTTCTCCGCCCCTTCGATGCGCCCGGCCGAGGGCGCTGTCCGGTGCGGCAGGCATCAATGACCAATAGCTATGTCAAATGTGGCATATACGATCCCCAAAAAGGCCCCGGACCACCGTTCGGCAGGTTCCGGGGCATGTCCGAAACACAGGGTGTAGTTGGGGTTCTACCGAATTTTCGAGACGGTTACGAAATGCTCCTGCATGGCGATGCCGCCGCCCGCCGGATCCCAGAGGTCGAGCCCGCCCTGCATGAAACAGTTGTCCGCCAGCCCTTTGCCGAACGCCCGGCTTTCCACCGGAAGTCGGTGGCCGAAGCCGTGCACCACGAAGACGGCCTCGGGATGGATCAGCGCGGTGACCTTGGCGGCAATGTTTTCGGAGTAACCGTTGCGGCTGACCATGACACGCTCGCCGTCGGCGATCTTGAGCGCGGCGGCCGCCCGGTCGTTGATCCAGAGCACGTTTTCCGGCATTTGTTCGGAGAGCATGGGATTATTGGCGGTATGCCCCTGGGTGTGGAGCGCGCAGCGTCCGAAGGTCAGGCGGAACTGGCCGTCGGGCGGGCGCTTCGGGGACTCGTACGGCTTGAGCGAGGCGATGCCCTGCTTTTCGAGCTTCTCGGATATGATCTCGATTTTCCCGCTGGGGGTTGGAATCTTGAACTCGTCCGGTTTGGCATATTTGGGAGCTTCCGCCAGATTAACGAACCCGGTGGCATTGAAGTCCTCTGTCCGAACGCCGGTGTCTTTCAGCTGGTAATCCCATATGGCTTCGATGGAGTCGAACGCCAATTCCGTGATCCCCATCCGCTTCGCGATGCCGCATAGGATTTCCCAATCCGCGCGGGTGTCGAACCGCGGCGGCACGGCCCGCTGCCGGACGAAGAAATGGGGCTTCAAGCCGTTCTTGCAGGCCAGGATGCTTTCGCGTTCGAGATAAGGAGACAGCGGCAGCACGACATCCGAATACCACGCGGTATCCGACCAGGTGAAACTGACGGACAGCAGGAAGTCCAAATGGTCGAATATTTGCCGGAGTCTGTCCGGGTCTGGGAATCCCATGAGCGGGTCGTGGCGGTAGGCGATGTAAGCCTTGAGCGGGTAGGGCTCCGCCGATTCCATGGCGTCGTAGATCAGATGCGCCAGGCCGGGCCCGCCGTCGAAGTGCTTGTACCGCCAGCCAACACCGTCGGCGCGCTTTTCGGCGGACTTGGGAACCAGGTCGACGAGCTTCTTCAGACCCTTGCGACCGATGTCGCCGGGTTTGTTTGCAAAGGGTAGGCCGCCCTTGGCCCCGATCGCCCCGAGCAATGCGTTGATGATGTAGATCGACCGGCAGACATAAAAGGAATCCATGTACCGTGCGGTCATCCATCCGGGGTGCCAGATGACGGCGGGTTTTGCGGCAGACAGGTCGCGCACGAAACGACGAATTTCGCCGGCAGTGACACCGGTCTCTGCTTCCGCCCATTCCGGCGTGTACCCCCGCACGAATTCCTCCAGGCGGCCGAGGTCTTTGATCCAGCGGCCAGCAAACTCGGCATCATAGAGTTTCTGCATGAGCAGTTCATGGATCACCGCCAGATTTAAGGCGTAGTCGCTGCCGGGCCGCACGAGCATGAACCGGTCGGCCTTGGCTGCCGAAATGGTGGCGCGGATGTCGATGACCGTGAGTTTGCAGCCGTTGTTCATGGCTTCGGTGAGGTTGTTGACCTCTTGCACGTTGATGGCCTCGAAGATATTGCGCGTCTGGAGGACCAGGTGTTTGGTGTTTTTCAGATCATAGACCAGATCCTTGCGCCCCGCACCGACGACGGACATGCAGGCGTGCTGTACGTTACGGGCGCAGGAGCTGTCGTGGTTCGTGTAGTTGGGGGAGCCGAGGCCACGGACAAACGCCTGGTGCAGGTCCCGAAACGGCCCGCCGCGATCGGAAAAAGCAACGCTATGGGCGCCGTATTTTTGGGTGACGGCTTTCAGCCGCCCCGCCACCTCGTCCAGTGCTTCGTCCCAGCCGACGCGGCGCCACTTGCCCTCGCCGCGCTTTCCCTCCCGGATCATGGGCGCCTGGATGCGTTCGGAGTCCCGGATCAGGGCCTTTCCCGCGGCTCCCCGCGGGCAGATCGACCCCTTCATCGCGGGGACGTGGGGATTGCCTTGCAGGAACTCGATCTCGCCGTTTCTCACTTCGGCCATGATGGGGCAGCGCACCGTGCACATGCCGCAGACGCTATAAACCGCTTGGGTGCTCATTCAGTCTCCTCCTCGCACAAGATATCCCGTTTCGGATCGGCACCCACGGCAGACCGGGCCGTGGCCGGCCGGATAGGCCTCCCGGCATTCAGGGCAGATGGCGCGGCGATCCGACGGATTTTTTAGCATGAATTCCGGTTGAACGCGGACATCCTGAACTCCGTAAAGCCGGTCTTGAGCTTGGCGGATCTCCTGAAGGAGCAAATCAGTCTTGTCCTTGCGTTTGGGTTTGATACCATAAAACCAGTAACGGGTTTCGGGATAGGGTTCAAGCTGCGCGGGATTGACGTAGACCCGGGTCCCGCGGCCGTTGTTCTTTGCGTACAACGTGAGCGCGTAGCGGCCTATGGGCACCACCCGTAGCCAACCGTTGCCCCACGTGCAAGGGGTCAGCAACTGCACCGCGTCCGGCAAGCACTTCGCAGTTTCACAGACGGCGTCGAACAGCACTCCGGAGGGCATGCGGTTCATCGCGATATCGACCATCTTGGCGCCGATAATTACTCCAGGGGCAGGGTAGCCATGGAACATCCGGGTGAGATCGAGGAACTCCTCGAAAGAATAGGTCCGCCCACGATGATCGCGACACCAGGGGGGCGAATCGCCGTTCAGGTCTTTAACACAAGGATCCGATTTGGGCATGCTTCGGGATGAATTTTCAGGAGCCATTATCGTAAGTTGCAGCAGGTCTCGGCAGCGGTCAGCGAAGATGGAATCGATCCCTTTTTGGGCCCAGGGTCCGGACAAACCGCACCCAGCAGCACGTCTTGAGCCCCTTTGGACGCCCGGCCTTCCGTTCGTCCTGTCCTGCATAACAGAAGAGATGGGATGTGTCAATTATGATATATCGAACAATAAATTCAGCGGAATGAAGGAATTCATCGAAGGGTAATCGATTCCGGCGGCGTTGATTGAGGGTCAGCCGTCCAGATAGGCCGCCATCAGATCTTTGTAGACCGCGTCGGATTCGGTCTCCACGATTTTCAGCAGGCGCTGGAACTGCTTGAGCAGGGTTTCGCCCAGCGGCGTCAGCCGGGAGCCCTGCGGCTCACGGATCAGCAAGGGCTTGCCCAGGCGCTCCTCGGTCGCACTCACACGCGCCCAGATCGCCCGGTAGCTCATCTTGAGCTCCTGGGCAGCGGCCTGCAGCGAGCCGAGCCGCCGGACGGCTTCTAAAATTCGATAGCGCCCGAGGCCGAAGACCACTTTGCCGTTGGGATCTTCCACCCAGATTTTGGAGCGGACGCGAAAGGGTGATGCTGCATCTGCCATGGATCGTGCCCCCCTCTTTTTTTGCAGATCTGCCGGGCGACCGGATTGAATGAGGTGATCGAAATCCTGAAGGGGGTTAATAGCAGGTTGCTCGGATGGCGTCTATCGGAGATTATGCGCAGTGGCTGAGTGCGGCTACTCGAACGTGTTCCACGGGGTGCGAACCATTGGATGGAAGCCTTTTTCCTGCGCCAGCATGTCCAGATGGGCTAGCCCGACCGCCACCGTTTCCAGGTGGGGAAAGGCATCGGTTTCCCGCAGATCGATGCACGGAAGGTAGTGGGCGCAGTGAGGACAGATATCGACACGCTCCCCGACTGCATCCGCCACGTTAAAGTACAGGTGCTGATCGCTGTCGTCCGTTTCGCACGCCGCGCAAAGGTGGCGGCGGACATGCCAGTCGTGGCCGCACACGGCGCAGTGCAGATAGCGTTGACCGCCGCCGCCTACCAAAAACTCGGAGGGAGCGGTTTGCGGTTTCGAAAGATAGCTGATGAGCGGCAACGAGCCGCAGATCGGGCAATAGCCGCGGCTCCAGTAGATTTCGCCGGCCTGAGCCGCGAGCCTCGGGGCAACCGCTTGGAGCACTGCCGACAGAGCCAGTTGAACCATGAAGCTGAGGCCCTGGCGGTCCGCCTCAGAGGCTGGCGCCATTTCCTCCAAGCGTTTGAGGCCACCTCCTAAATAGTCTTCGGCCAGAAGGCTCAGGTCCAGGCCGCCATGACGCTGCCTGCTTTCTAACCGGTCAAGCGCCGGGACGATCGCCGGAAACCAGGTTTTCACCACCGGCACGAGCGCGGTGAAAGCGTGATCCAGCGCCGGCCTGACAAAACTGAGAGAAATCCCGGATAGAATCGGCACTCCTTCGGAGATCCGCTTGCCAGCGGCCTCGAGCGGCACCCCATCCAAGCCGTGTTTGAGGCCCTCGGTCAAGCGGGCGATTTCGATGAACAGCGCGGAAAACGGCTTGACGAGACCCTCCAGTTGGGGCCGTTTTCCCAGGATCACGGAGACCAGCCGTTGAATCTCCTTCT
>Ga0105093_10000300_pt1 | contig 19256 bp, 14 predicted proteins | sample PPLLak3March2015_2_FD_79111 | JGI IMG/M metagenome (GOLD analysis project Ga0105093, IMG submission 79111) | Freshwater sediment microbial communities from Prairie Pothole Lake near Jamestown, North Dakota, USA - PPLs Lake P8 Core (3) Depth... | ecosystem: Environmental > Aquatic > Freshwater >... | reverse complement strand
CTTGTGCATCTATTATTTCTCTATAAAACTCTGCTGCTTTCTTTGTTGATTCTAAATTAATGCCGCCAACAACCCTGGGGATTTTCTCAACTGTCCATTTCTTGTTGCCCGGGTCTATTCTTTCTGGACAATGTGCTAAGTAAAAATCTATTCCTGGTCTCTTTCCGCTTTTTTCCAGGATTGGTTGCACTATCTCATCTGTTGTTCCCGGATGGACTGTTGATTCCAAAACAACCAACTGCCCTTTTTTCAAATATGGCATGATTCCTTTTGATGCGTTTTCAACAAAAGACATGTCTGGCAGGTGTTTTTTTGTTACTGGTGTTGGCACACAAATAACTAAAATGTCTGCTTCTTTTGATTTGGAAAAATCATCTGTTGCATCTATTTTAGCTTTCTTTAGGTTCTCTTTAATATATTCATCGTCTATTGGACTTATTCCTTTACTTATTTTTTCAATTTTATCTTTGTTTATATCAATACCTATAACATTAAATCCTTTTTTTGCACAAAGGCACGCCAAAGGCAAACCAACATACCCCAACCCAATTATTGCAACAGTTTTATTCATAAAAAGAAAGAAAAAGAAGGGATATTTTAAGCTTTGTTATTTAGAAGTTCCCATGCTTCAGCATAAGTTAGTATTGCTTTCACATATTTCTCTTCATCTGATAACTTGTTCGCATATGTATAAAGTTCTTTTGCACGCGGATATCTTTTATTTGCTGTTGATTCGCAGAGCTTTTTTTCAATAATTAAGGCGTCTGCCTTTGTCAGTGTTTTTAATATCTCTTTATGTGATTGCAAATGCAATGTCGCAACAACTTCTTTTATGAAAACGCGCCTGTTCTTAATAGAAAAATCGTCTTGCCAATCTTTTGGGTCTAAACTCTCTTGTATCGCTTTCATTGCTATTTTCAGCATTACTTTTTCTCTTTGACTTTCAGGGATAAGTCTAGATATTACGTCTACTGCTTGTTCTTTGTAATAGTTTGGATTGTCACAGGCATCTCCTTTTTCATCGCTATTAAAATCTGCTTGGTCTATGTTGTAAATATTAACACAATTATCAATTACATCTGTTACGCCGTCTTTATCTTCATCTGGTAAAGAATAGGTAAATCTGTTGTAGGTAAGGTTTCTACTTGGTAAATATTTTTTCTCATAAACTTCATCATTGTTGTTGTCTAAAAAAAGAATAAAATTAGATTCTTTGCTTATTTGCAGTTTTCCTTTTGTGTTTTTTGTATTAGATATGTTTTCATATCTGACAATAATGCCTTGATTTGTTTCATTATCATAATAATAAATCTCTAAAGTAAATTGTCCTTCTTCATTGGCAGTTAGTTTGACTGTGGAATTTTTAATACCTGTTACTATTGCTGCTTCCGGATCTGTGTCTTTTCCAGTATAAATATCAACGTTTTTAGAATGCCATTCTATTTTGTTATTATCCTGATTAAATAGTTCAATATCAAGTGGGCTATACAAAAATACTCCGAAGAAAGGTAAATTTGGTGCATAAGTTAATTCTTCTGGGTGTTTCCATTTGTCTGCAAACGAAGGGTTGTGCTTTGGTCCCTTTGGCCCATTACTAAAATAATAATCAGATGTTTGGCCCCATCTTCCTTCGTATTTAATCCAGGGTGTTCCGAAAAAGATTTCTTCTAAGTTATAATTAATCTCATTTGCCTCTTCTAAAGGTAACTCGTGTGGCTTTAACTCTTTCCCGCCTATCTTAATTTTTTCAATTTCTTTTATTCTTCCTAAAAAGTTTAGAAAAAAAAGATTTTCATCAGAAAACTCTATTAATTTGTCATCGGCAAAATTATTGTGACTTCCCTTTCCAACATAAACAACAGGATGTGTGTTTTCAATAAAAGTAATTAACTCTTTATCATAATAAACCATGGTAAATAAGTCAAAAAAATAAGAAACACTATCTATTTTTTCAGCCGGATTTAGTGTAACTTGAACCATTTCCCAGTCTCCTTCGTGCTTCATCACATACCAGTTTTGAAATGGGTAAAAGATGAAGTATTGAAGATGCTTGTAATGGTTCTCATCTTCGACAATTCTACCATATATTTTTGCTTCATAATTTGAAAAGGCCTCTGGGTTTGGTAATGCGTAATCTTCATTAATATCCACAATGGCCATATCTAAAAAATGGTCTTTGGACTCTTCTAGATTATCAATATCTTCTGTTATAATTGGTGCTTGTTTCACAAGCTCATTTGGTGTTTTTCTTAAATTCGAATAATCCATTAAACTTGTTATATCTTTTGGTTCGTAATATTCATCTGGATGAAGATATAAAACAGGAGCGAATTTAGAAAGAAGTGGATTTGCTTGTGGTTCCTCTTCAATTAAATCTACGGTTACGTTAACTTCATAAATTGAAACACTGCCAACCAAGGGGGCATGTACTATATTAAAATAAGTTATGTTGAAAATATCCGTTGCAGAACCAATTAAGTAATCATTAACATATAATAACCATTGGCCTTTTTCTCTAATTGCTTTTACATAATAAATTAAATCTCTTTGTGGAGCAAAAGCTGTTGAAATATAATCATAAAGGCCACTGCCTGTCCCATATCCTAAAGAAATACTGTACTGATTAATTGGAAATCCGCTTGTAAATCCGTCTTGTATTCTTAAATCATATCTCAAATTATTGTTTCCTCCTATTGATAAAATAATCCCTCTTCCTTCTTGCGGATTTCCCTGTGAATTCAGCAATCCTTTAATAGAAAAAATCAATTTGTCCTTTGTTGAAAAATTAACAAATGAATTTAAAATAGACCAGTATCTGCCCGAGCCATCATTTGTTCCATCATGAAACAGTGTTCCATTTGAAACATAAACATTTCCCCCATAACCTAATTCCCAGTCTGGATTACTTATATAATCTCCATCATCAAAATTCTCATAAAACACGGTTACTTCTTTAGCAAAAACAAACGATAAACAAAACAAAAAACAAAATGACAAAGATATTATTCTTATTATTTTCATAATAAATACCTCCTTTTTTACTAATAAAATAAGAATAAAGAAACTAATTAGTATAAATATTTTACTAAAATAGAAGTAATATAGAAATAATAAAAAACTAAAGAATTACCAACATATTCCTTCGTAATTCTTTGGCCTTTTCATGTCATAAAAAAGGTTTTTCCCATCAATAACCTGCTTCTCGCCATATCTCAAATTCCTGAATTCTGGCCACTCTGTAAGTATTAGGATGATTTCACTCTTGTCAATTGCTTCTTGGCCTGTTTTTGCATATTTAAGATGCGGAAATATCTTTTTTACTCTTTCCATTGCTTCTGGGTCGTATAAACAGAGCTCTGCCTCTTCCATAAGAAGTTCCTTTATTGTATTAAGAGCAGGGCTTTCTCTAATGTCGTCTGTTCCTGCTTTGAAAGTTAATCCTAATATTCCTATCTTTCTTCCTTTCATCGACCCTCTCTTTTCTAACAATTCAAGCAGTCTCATTGGCTGGTCTCTATTAATATCAAGAACTGCCCTCAAGAGCCTTGGCTGTACTCCTATTTCAGTTGCTTTGTAGATTATGGCATTTACGTCTTTTGGAAAACAACTTCCTCCAAATCCTATGCCAGATCTTAAGAAATGCGGGTTTATTCTTTTATCTAGCCCTATTCCTTTTGCCACTATATTTGTATCTACGCCCATTCGTTTTGATATATTGCCTATTTCATTAATAAAGGATATTTTTGTTGCTAAAAAAGCATTTGACGCGTATTTAATCATCTCTGCTTCTTTGAAATTAGATTCTAAAATCGGGCATTTGAAATTACTATATATCTCTTTTACTATGTTTAAACCTTTTTGGTCTGAAGATCCTAATACAATTCTGTCTGGTTTAAAGAAATCCTCAATTGCCTCTCCTTCTTTCAAAAATTCTGGGTTCATCACGACAGAGAAGTCTTTGGGGAATTTTTTTCCGCTTTTTTCTTCGAGAGTCTTTATAACAATGTTTTCACATGTTCCGGGAATAACTGTGGATTTTATGACAAACACATGATATTTCTTTTTCTTGATTATTTCTCTAATCTCTTTCATCACTTCTTCTAATTGGTGCATTGACATGCTGCCTTGTTTTTTAGAGGGTGTACCAACAGAAACAAACGTTAAATCTGATTCCATAATTGCCTTTTTAAGGTCTGTTGTTGCTATAAATTTTTTCGGAACTATCTCTTCGAGAAGCTCTTTAAGGCCTTTTTCATAAATTGGCGGGGTTTTATTGTTAATCATATCCACTTTAGTCTTATCTATATCCAGGCCTATTACGGTATAGCCCATTTTTGCCATTCCGGCTGCTTGTATTAATCCTACATATCCTAATCCTATTACTGATAATTTCATTATATCACCTTTCAAACACTAGATGCAGAAACAGCTAATTTAAATATCTTACCCTTATCCTACTTTATAAGATATCTTTATATATTAACTTTCTTTTTTCTGATTTATAGAGAATATGAAAAAGAAAATATCTATAACAATCAATGAAAAAACTTTGAAAGACATTGACACAATTATAGACAATATTTATATTAGAAATAGAAGTCAGGCAATTGAATTGCTGGTGAATAGCGCTTTGGGTGAAAATAAGGCCGCTGTCATCCTTTCTGGTGGCCCTGAAGAAAATTTAAAAATTTCTGAGAAAGAATATAGGATTACAGTTAAACTTGAAAAAAACACCCTTATTGAGGCCATACTCGCGAAACTAAAAGAGGGCGGTTTCAAGAAGGTTTTTGTTGTTGCAAGACAAAAAATCATAAACAATGTGTTCTCTATAGTGCAAAACGGGTCAAGATATGGTGTCTCAATTGAGTATATAGAAGAAAAAGATTCACAAGGAACAGGGGATTCTATAAAATTAGTAAGAGGTAAAATAAATACAAACTTTCTTGTTGTTTATGGTGATATCTTGTTTAATGATTTAAGCCTTGAGGAATTATGGAATGAGCATCTAAAAAGAAAAGGGATTGCTACTCTCTTATTAACAACCACGCCAGATCCAACCAAAAAGGGTGTTGTGAAAATTGAGGGCTCAAAAATACTTGAATTTATACAAAAACCTGAAACTAGCGATGTTTATCTAGGGTTTTCATCAATATTTGTAACCCAGCCGGAATTATTGGAATATTCCGGACACAGTCTCGAAAGAGAAATGTTCCCTAGCTTAGCAAAGAAAGGGTTTTTAAATGGTTATTTGAGTACTTCAAAAGTTTTAAAATTACGAACGAAAGAAGATGTTGGAAAGCTATAATTTATAAGCATAAATAAGGAGATGAACTCCTTTACCGTGATAATTGTAATATGGAGCGACTATGTTTTTTGATTCCATCACAAATAAAAAACCCGCCCTCTCGAGAATGTTAATTAGTTCACTGAAACTATTATTTTTTAGATGGGGGGTGTAATGGAATTCTAGGAGAATCTTTTCTATAAATCTCAATTTATTGTTTGAGGCCAGGTCCTTAATAACGCTCGTCTCGCTGCCCTCTATATCTATTTTTAATAAATCAATTGGCTTATTAACATAATCAGATAATTTCACTGCCCTTACTTTTTGTGTATTCCATTGTTTTTTATCCCTAATCATGTTCTTTTTAGTAGTATTACCTAATGAACCCTTTTCAATAAGGGGGTAAAATAAATTAATTGTGCCTTTTTTTTCTGAAAGTGCCGCTTCTTCAACTTGTGCAGAAAGAAAATTGCTCTTAATGTTATGTGATAATTTTAAAAAGGTTTCGTGATGTGGTTCAAATCCAAGAACTTCGGAAGAAGGATGCTTCATCTTGAAATAAAGAATCGACATGCCTATATTACTTCCGCAATCGATTATAATGGGTTTAGAATTTTTTAATCTGAAAGAATACTCTTCGCGAACAAATATTTCATTAAATAATCTATAAAAAGTATAATAATTGGAAAAACTAACCTTAACTCCTAAGAAATTCTCATTTATAATATTTAAATTAAATATTTTTTGAAGCCTTAATTTAATAGATATTTTTAGATATGTAAAAAATAGTTTAAATTTGAAAGAGGGGTTTGGATTCTTCAGAATAAATGCTAGATTGATTAATTCATAATAAATGTCGCTAAATAAAGTCATTTATTTATAAACAAAGGGTTTATTTAAAAAGTTTTATACTAAACCAATCAAGTTAAATATTCCAACTAATTCTGCTCTATTAACTAAACTCTATAGCAAAAAGTACTATGGAAAAAAAGGCCATTTTTCAATTTACAAAATTTTGCTTTGTTGGAGGAATAGCCACAATAGTCAATCTTACAATATTCTATGCGCTTTACAGGTATCTTAATATTGATTATAATTTTGCATCCGCCTTGGGCTATATATGCGGGGTTTTTATCGGATTCATATTCAATAAAAAATTTACTTTTCATTCCAAATCGAAATCTTATACCTTAGAGATAACAAAATATTTTATAATCTATTTCTGCTCTTTGGTAATAGGACTTATTATTCTAAATATTGCTGTCAGGCAAGATATCCCCGTGGTAATGGCAAACCTTCTTATGCTTGCTTTTACAACTATTATGAATTATTTTGGAAGTAAGTTTTTTGTATTTTCAGCTAATAAAACATATAAAAACCTAAATTTCTTAATCTACAGATATAGATATTTGATAAATTATATTTTAATTGGTTTGAGCTCAATTATATTAGAAATTGTAATCATACAGTTGGCTATAAAAATAATTAACATAAAGTTGGTTTGCATCGCCTTGGGATTTATCTCTGGCGTAATATTAAGTTTTTGGCTAAACGCAAAAATCAATTTTAACGTACCTAAGGAAAAAAATCTTAGAACTTTTAGGATTTTTTTTACAATTTCGATTTTTAGTTTTTATTTAAATCTGCTTATAATGAACTTTCTTCAAAGTAACCCTCTTTTTTCTAACTATTCGATAAGTAGACTATTTACCTCTGCCTGCGTTTTTATGGTAAGCTATACTTTGCATAGAAGATTTACTTTTGTTGATATAAAGGAAGTTGGCGTGGCGATTTATTTGAATGAATCTGAAAATATAAAAGAGATAAAATCAAAGGTTATGGATTTTCCGGATTTTATTCATATAGATCTTATAGACGCTTCTTTTAATAATGAAGCACAAAAAGTAAATATCAAAATAGCAAGTGAAATAAGAGAGGAATGGCCAAATCATATTAGGATGATTCATATTATGTCAAAGCATCCTTCTTTTTGGATTAAAAAACTGCACAATTATGTGGATTTCATAATATTCCATGCTGAGATTGAAGAGAATATACCTAAAATAATTAAACTATGCAAGCATTATAATAAAAAAGTGGGCTTATCTATATTCTATAATACACCAATTGAAAAAATTAAAAAATATTTGGAGGATATAGATATTGTTCAGGTTTTGGGTATTCAAGAACCGGGAAGGTCCAGTCAGCATATGATAGTTGAGTCAATTCAGAAAATAGAGGAACTAAATTCTTTTAAAAAAAAATATAATTTTGATATTGGTTTTGATGGTGGAGTAAAACTTACAAATATCCATAAGATTAAGACAAAATATGTTACTTCTGCCTCAACTATTTTAAAATCTGATAATGCAATCAAAGCATTATATAATCTAAAAACCAGTTCTAGATATTATTATGATAGACCAACGGTGCTTAAAGAGTTTATAAAGAAAAAAATCTTTGGTGTTTTAGAAAAATTTAATTTTATTATTTCCGCTACTTTAGTTGGCTCTTTTGTAGATAAAGATTCAATTGAAGGAATAAGTGATATTGATATTGTAATAATTCTTGATAAGCTAAGGGAGTCAAAATATAAACAAATCATTAATGAATTTGTAAAACTTAAAGAGATATTGCTGTCAGACTATGATCTTGAGGTTGTAATTAATGATACTTTCGGGCCACTAAAATACACTCTTAGAGAAGGCCAGATTGTCTTTCATATTATGATTTATGATATTCTAGAACATATAAGGCATGTGATAAATAGTCCTTTTACTTGTTTAGACTGGGAAAGATCCGATGAATTCATAAAGAGTCCTATGTCCTCAATCTATAATGTTAGGGCGCTATACCCTTATCATTTCTTCAATGCGCGGAGAGGAATAAAGGACTATTGTTCTGATTTGGCGCTAGGAAAAACTTCTTTTAGAGAATATAAATTCACAAAAAACGGGTATGTCTTGGAAAAAAAACATAAAAAAATGGTTGATAGGGACAAAATTGAATTTGGTTATCATGTTATGAAATTTATTATGATAAACTTCTTAAAGTTTTATTATAAGCAGAATAAAACCTATGAAGAGGGTGTTTTAACAAAAAAATATTTTGAGATATTCCCTTTGAAAGGGACCAGTTATTCATCTTTTTTTAGGCATTTATACAACTCAAAAAAGAACAACATTATAAAATGGAGAAGAGAGGACAGTGATAATTTAATGCTTTTCGTTAAGGATTTTGAACATCAATTTAATGAGAATTTTATAAAAAAGTCAACAAAAATCTATTTTTTAAGACATTTCCAAACTAATACCTTCGCTTCTTCCTTTTTGGGGCAGAGAGGAGACCCGCCAATAATTCCTCCGGACAGAGAGAGAATAAATAAAATTAATGCTTATTTAAAAGATAAAAAGATAACACATATTATTAGCTCTCCTTTAACAAGATGTGTACAAACTATAGAAAGAATTAAGGACCAAATTAAAATAAAACAGCTTGTGCTAGATGACTCTTTGAAAGAGATTGATTATGGGTTAGTTGAGGGGAAAGATTATGGTTTTCTAAAGGAGAATTATGCAACCATGATAAAAAAATGGGAAAGGGGAGAAGACCCGAAATTTCCGGGAGGAGAAAATTATCAAAACGTTTTGGATAGGATAGAAACTTTTTTTAATAATGTAAAAGATGCCCCGGAAAATTATCTTGTATGCACACACAACGTGGTTTTGAGATGTATAATTGGATCATTGACAAAAACAAAAAGAGAGGATTGGCATAAATTATTTATCCCCTTTGCTGAACCAATAGAGGTAATTGTTAATAATAAAACCAGATATCTTAATCTATCAAAAGAATTAGAAGAAGAGATATTCAAGAACCTTATAGAAAAATGATAAACCAATATGTAATATGTTTGTTGCCTGAAGATAAGCTAAAAAAGAAAATTTTGGAATTAAAGAAATATATTTTGAAAACGCTAGGACCTCAGGAGTATTTAAAAGACGACCCCCATCTTACTTTATATTTTGGTAATTTTGAATTAGAATCAATAAAAAAAGAAGTGGGTCTTATTACAAATCGACTAAACAAAATTAAGATAGTAATAAACGGATTATATGTATTTAAAGAGGATCCTATTACAAAAAAATCGACGGCCGTCTATAAATTTGATACAGACACTAGTAATAGACTAAAGATGCTCCAGGCTTTTGTTATTGGTTGCTGCAATAAATATAGAAAAGGCATGCCAGAAAGATATATAATACAATATGATACATTAACGAAGATGATGAAGAAGAATATAGATACTTGTGGTTTTCCTTTTGTTGGTAATATATGGGTCCCGCATATTACTCTAGCCTCAATTGAAAAAGATTTGTTGAAAGGGGTTAAAAAAAAATTAAAAGAGGCATGCCCTATTGGAAATTGGGCTTTCAATCAATTTACTCTATATAAACTTTCAAAAAATGAGAAAATGTACCTAATCAAAAAATATAATTTAAAATAAAATGGCAAATATAATTCCTATGGCTGGGTTGGGATCTAGATTTATAAAAGAGGGGTATCTTTTGCCGAAGCCTTTAATTCCTATTTCAGGAAGACCAATGATATTAAATGTGATTGACTGCCTTCCTCCCTCTGATAAGTGGATTTTTATTGTAAGAAAAGAGCACGTAGAAGAGTATGGCTTAGAAAAACTAATTAAATCAAAAATTAAAAAAGCTATTATCATTCCTGTGGAAAAAACAACAGAAGGTCAGGCATCTTCCTGTATGTTGGCAATGCCTTATTTAAGTGATAATGATCCGATATTAATTGCTGCTTGTGATAATGGCTTTTTATACAATAAAAAAAAATTTCAAAAACTAATTAATATGAAAGATGTTGACGCTATTGTATGGACATTTACTCAAAATAATTTGTTAAACAGACCCGGGGCGTGGGGGTGGGCAAAATTAGAAGAGGATAATCTGACAATTAAAGATATGTCTGTTAAGGTTCCTGTATCAGAAAATCCTTTTAATGATCATGCTGTTGTGGCAACCTTCTTTTTTAAAAAAGCAAAGCTGTTCAAAGAAGCATATGATTTAATGGTTAAAGAGAATTATAGAATTAATAATGAGTTTTATGTTGATTCAATTCCGGTTTTTTATAATAGGTTGGGATTAAAATGTGTTATTTTTGATGTTGATTTATATGTTGGGTGGGGTAAGCCGGAAGACGTCCGTCTTTATGAAAAAAAGGAATATTTTTGTAAATATTGGGAATCTGGCTTGAGATTAAATAGGGAAGAGTTAAAATGGAAAAATTTTTTTCTAAAATAAATACAATTTAATCATCCTTATTCATTCCTTTTTTTCCTGCGCTCGTTAGATGTGCTGTTTAAAATAAAGACAACCTTTAAAAATCTCTTCTTAATTCATTTGAATATGCAACTTAGTCCGTCTGTCTTACCCTCGCCATTTAAGTCCTTCGCATATGATATTAAAAATGTGGTGTGGAGAAGAAGATTTTCTGATATGATTAAAACTGGCAAGGCGCCCTTGCCGAAAAAAATGATTTTTGAATTAACAATGAGATGTAATCTTACGTGTACGTTTTGTTTTAGAGACAAACTAAGCACAAAAGAGCTTACCCATAATGAAGTGATAAATATATTAGACCATCTTGGCCAAAGTGTAAAAAAAGTTGGATTTACTGGCGGGGAGGTTTTTTTAAGACAAGATATTTTTGAAATTCTAGATTACCTTGCTACTAAAAAAATTTCTGTTGGACTCTTATCTAATGCAACCCTATTAAATGAAGAAAAAATAGATAAGCTAGTGTCCTATAGAGATATAAATATTGGTATATCTATGGATGGTCTTGAAAACACCCATAATAAAATAAGAGGAAAAAATGCGTTTGAAAAAACATTCAGAAATATTAAGTTAATAAATAAAAGAATCCCTCTTGGTGTAAATACTGTCGTTACGAAAGATAATATAGATGAGATTTTGCCGTTAATAAAAAAAATTTCTCCCTATATACATTGTTATAGTATTGAGTTTGAAATGTTCAATAATTTAGACGAGGTTAAGGGAAGTGCTAAATTTATGAACGTAAATCAAAATAAAGTGGTAACGTGGATTACATCTAGAGAAGGGTATGAATATCCGCGAGATAAAATAAATAAATTAATGAAAGAAATAAAAAGACTTACCAAAAAGAGCAACATCTCTTTTGTTCCTGAGCCAACTGTTGTTGAATATCAACTTGGTGAATTTTATAGGGGGAACATCCTCAAAAAGATGCCTCTTTGTGGTCACCTCTTAACTGGCAGGTGCGATAATGAAGGGAACCTAATATTTTGTGCCTTTATAAAAGAAAAGATTGGAAGCCTTATTGATAACAAATTGCCAGAACTGTGGAATTCAGAAAAGATTGTTGAAGCAAGAAAGAGGCTATTGAGAAGATATATGCCACCTATATGTAAACGGTGCTGTAGGCTTGCCTAAGTTTTTATTTGAATGAAAGGGGGGCGTATACTTATTCAAAAACATCTTGTTTTTTTACAGCAAGAATTAGCATGCCGAAACATTCTGCTGTCTGCCCGGTTGCTAGATTTTTTCTATAATAATCATATAAAAATTTCAAGAATCTATTGAAAAGTCTTAGTCTATTTTTAAACAAATATAATATTAACGCTATTCTTTGAAGAAAATAAAAAATCTTTCTTTTCGGACCTACTTTACTATATCCTATTATGCTTGATACTTTGAACCTGGGTTTTAATAATAAATTTATTTTGCTTTCTGAAAAATGCTGATAGTGTTTTGGTTGCAAAGGAAGATTGGTAGAGGGGACCGTAAGTATTAATGTCCCGTTTTCTTTTAATAAATCATATAATTTATTTAAAATTTTGGGAATGTTTTTTGGAGGAATGTGTTCAAGTGTTTCCATAAAAATGATATAATCAAACTTTTTGTTTATATCTAATTTTGCCAAATCGCTTACAATAAATTTAACTTCCGGACAAAAGGCTCTGGCAAATGCAATTGCTTTTTCAGAAAAATCTACACCGACTATCTTAACTTTTTCTTTTTTGAGCTCATAACATAATCTTCCTTCACCACATCCAACATCTAAAATTGTTTGGCCATTAAAGGGTCTTATTTTTTCTATTATTATCTTTAAAAGAGTTAAATATTCGATACTATATATTTGATAAACCTCTGCTTTTAAATCAATATAGTGATAGGGAAAGACGAACTGTTCCTCTTGGACTAGTTGTTTTTTAGTTAATCTGTTAGTCATTTTATCTTTAAAATGGGGCCTATTTAAAAATTATTTGATGAACTAAAAAATTAAAATGGAAGCATTTTCTACTGTTTTTATAAAAATTTGTTTAATGTGCTACTTTCAACTTTTCTAGGAATAATTCGTTCAAAAATATCTTTTATTTCCTTTGGTGTGATAATTTTAATTAAGAATATTAGAGTTAAATAAAAAATAATTGCAACAATAAGAATAATGCTTAATTTGACATAAAGGTTTAATTCAATATTCTTTTTTAATATATATATTAATCCAACTGTGATGAGGCCTACTGCGATTGTTTTTATCCAAGACCCCCACGGTATCTTATTATTAACATACTTTCTTATTTCAAGAGAAGTAAAGAAAAGTAAACATATTGCACTTATGAGACTTGTTATTGCCGCACCAATAATTCCAAATTTTGGAATTAAGATTAAATCGAGTAATGTACATATGCCTGCTTCAATAAAAAGGACTTTTACATATACTTTTGGTTTATCTACTCCAATTAGGATGTTTTGATTAATGACATAAATAGTGGAAAAAACCATAGATACAGCAAGAATGGACATACTGGTTGCAGCCTCTACAAAATTTTCTCCAAAGAATATATTTAGTATCTCTCTTGAAAAAGAGAACACGATAAAAGACATTGGTACTATCAGAATAAAAAGATATTTATAGATTTGTGTTATTGTCTCAGAGAGCTTGTTCTTATCTTTAAAGTAAAGCTGTGTTGAAATTGGAAAAATTACTATGGAAAGTGCTTTTGGGAAATATCTCATCATCGATACGGTTGGCATTGCAACGCTATAAAGAGCTACTTCTTTAAGTGAACGAAAATATGTCAAAATTATTGTGTCTTCTGAAGCGATAAGTGAAGATGCTATTGCACCAATAGTAACTGGTATTGTAAATTTAACCAGTTTTTTAAATACAATAAAGTCCTTTTTCATTTTTATCTTAAATATAGGAAATAGCCGGAGGAAAAGAAAAAAACTCCATAAAGAAACCAAAAGAAATGAAACGAGATATGCATAAGAAGGTGCCAAAAAATCAATTCCGAGTTTAAAGAAAATTAACGTGAAAACAATGGCTGCTGCTGTTTGAAAAAATTCAATGCCGGAATAAAAGTCCATTTTTTGATATCCTAAAAAAAATCCACGAAAGGTGCTTATAAAAATGGAAAAAAAGAACGTGGCTGTAAGAATTATAAGCGGCCAAAATGCCTTCTCGGTCTTAAAGTAATTAATGGACAGATAATTAGATAATAAAAGCAGAACAATAGATATCACTCCAAAAATAATTAATTGAATGAAAACATAAAAAAGTACAAGGTTCTTTGTTTCTCTGTGCATTTTTTTCTCTTTGTACTCACCCAAAAAACGGACATATGCAGAACCAACACCAAAGGTCTTAAACCCATAAAGCATATTAAGAAACCCGAAAACGGCAAAGAAGAGGCCAAATTCTTCTATAGAAAGTGTCCTCGCGAGAATAAGTCGAAAGAAATATCCGAGACCTGCAGTAAGAATCATCATTAGGAAGACAATGGCGGTATTTTTTATAATCTTACTTGTATAATTTACCATTTTTTAAACAAATAAATTTAAAGTATTAAATATTATGTTTCTTGAAGGAATTTAGCAGAAATAATATACAGGTGAGAATTTTTCTTTTTAATCTAAAATTAGATACAGATTAATTTATAAATGTGTGTGGGTTATACTTTTTTGATGCCTAAGAATATTGAAATATCAATAGTTGTTCCGTGCTACAATGAAGAAAAAAATATACCTCTTGTTCTTGAAAGATTTTCAAAATTCATTGCGTCAAATATGGAGTTAGTTATTGTAAATAATGGCTCTAGTGATGGCACAGAACGGCTCTTAAAGAACTTAATTCCTAGATATAAATTTGTGAAAGTTGTAAAAATTAAGCAAAATAAAGGTTATGGTTATGGTATTTTAACAGGATTGGGGGCTGCCAAAGGTAATTACCTTTGCTGGACACATGCCGATCTACAAACAGACCCAAAAGATACCCTGATGGCGTATAGTATTATAAAAGACAAACCAAAGACAGAAAAATTTTTTATAAAGGGGATAAGACAGGGAAGGCTGCTGGGTGATCGATTTTTTACTTTTTGCATGTCTTTGTTTTGCTCTGTTATGCTGGGCGAATGGCTCGATGATATTAATGCACAACCGAATTTTTTTCATAGATCTTTCTTAAAATATATGAAATCTCCCCCACATGATTTTTCTTTAGATTTATATGCTTTATACATTGCAAAAAAAAATCATTTTACTATTGTTAGATTCCCTGTTTTTTTCAAAAAAAGGCTTCATGGCGAGTCTCATTGGAACACAAATATAAAAACAAGAATAAAATTTATTAAAAGAACTATTAGCTTTACCTTAAAACTAAAAAAACTGTTAAAAAATGATTATAATAATCCATAGAATAAATACTATAAAGAAACTTAATAAAATCCCGGCCGAATATGGTGTTGAAATAGATTTGCGATCTTTCGGTAAAAAAATTATCCTTAATCATGAGCCTTTTATTGGTGGTGAGCTTCTTGAAGACTATTTAAAAAATTTTAAACATAGGTTTATAATTTTTAATATAAAAGAAGCCGGTATAGAAAAAAAAGTTATTGGTTTGGCAGAAAAATATGGGGTTAAAGATTATTTCCTATTAGATGTGGAATTCCCCTTTATGTATCTTGCTACTAGAAAGGAAAAATTTAGAAAAATGGCTGTCCGTTTTTCTGAAGCAGAACCTGTTGAATATGCACTTATGCAAAAAGGTTACTTAGATTGGGTCTGGATAGACACAATTACAAAATTACCCTTAAATCTAAAGATATATAGTAAAATAAAATCTGCCAGCTTTAAAACTTGTTTAGTTTGCCCAGAAAGGTGGGGGAGGGAAGAAGACATACTAAATTATAAAAAATATTTTAAAGATAACAAAATTAAGATAGATGCTGTCATGACTTCATTAAAAAACGCACCTTTTTGGGAAAATGAATAAACGGGTTCTCTTTTTTATGGGATTAATTTTAATTTCTGTTAATCTTATTTTTATAATTCCGTTGCTTTTTTCAGGTGACCATTATCATTTAACACTTCACCCAAATCTTACAGATGGTCATAGGGCATTATATTTTATACCGGCAAACGAGTTTTCTTATTCTGGCTCAATAAGTAAAGACGTATGTATATATGAACAGGCGAATAAGTCTTTCCCGAGAATACATCTTAATTATGGAATATATGGCAGTATCCAATATTTTTTAAGGAACCCCCTATATAGTCATTTGATTGGAAATTTTTTACTCATCGCGTTAACCTTATATTTTATTTATTTGGTGGTGATGCAAGAATTTAATAAGTGGCATTATGTGATTATTTATTCTGCAATCTTTTTTCTAAGAACCGATTTAGATATTGCCAGACACTACTTTTCTATGTTTTTGGTTTTTCTGAAAACTGGAGATTTTGCCAGAGTTCTCGGGATATATGATTATTCGGGTTTCCCGTTACAACTCAGTGTAACAAGGACTCTCGTTTTTTTTCATTTCTTTCTGTTCACCTATTTTTTTATTTCAAAGAAGACAAATAAAATTTTTAGGGTTTTTGGTGTGTCTTTTCTGCTTGGTTTTTCTATTTATGTTCATGCTTATAACGCCTTGCTGCTTTATGGTGCGGTAGCACTAATTATATTATTAGAGTTTCTATCAAAAGAGATAAGATGGAAGGGCAATCTTATTGCGTTGGTTTCTTCTTTTCTTTTTACAATTCCTTTTTTAATTAATACCTTTCTAGTTGGCCAAACCATGGATAAAGCCGAAATGTCATTCAAATATGTTCTTTATTTTATGCCCTCTTTAATAGTTCCTCCTCTATTTACGACCCTTCTTCTTCTGGCTTGTCTTTTAATACTCTTCTATTCTAAGAGGAGCAGAGAGTTCAAAAATTACTTTATTGCTCTTATAATTTCCGGATTTTTAGTGATTAATTCCCACATAATAACTAGATACTTGCCACAACCAAATAATTTTTTTAGGATAGTCTATTCAATATGTCTTCCTCTTTTCTTGATTATATTTTTTAACGATTATCTTCCCGAAAAAAAGGTTAAAATCTATATCCCCTTATTTACGATTTGCCTAGTTGCGGTTCTTGTTATTACTTATTTCTTTTCGTCTTCACTATTAATTCAAAAGTCTGCAATAGACCCTGCTTTTTCTGAAGTGGTTGATTGGTTAAAAGAAAAAACAACAAAAGAAGATGTTTTACTTGCTGATTATAGTCTTCAAGAGGAGTTGCTTCTCTGGACGCCTGTAAATCTTTATTTTTGTCATCCTTTCCAAAATTCTCTCGATTATAAAGAGAATATTTTGCGAATAGTGGAAGGCTATCGACTTCTGAACAAAGAGAATGAAGAGATTAATAGTCAATTAGATCTTCTTCTACAACTTAATAGACAAAAACCTAATATATTTGGAAGGCTGGTTTCACAACCGTTGATAGAGTTCCCTGAACAGGATTATTCGATTGTTTTAAAAAATATTGAAAAAATCAGAGAAGATGTCTTTAAGGAGAAGGATACCGCTCCTCATTATAAATTAGATTATGTTTTGATTAGGAAGGGTGTTGATGTTTCATCAGAATTTTTAAAAACCGAAATTATATTTGAGAATGAAAAATATCTAATATTAAAAATAAAGAAATAAAAAGTAATATGATTTAATACTGGTTGACAAGGCACCATAAACTTTATAAATGACCCCTTTTTCTCGTGTCATGGACGGTCATAGTGGCTTGGTTCCACCTGTTCCCATTTCGAACACAGAAGTTAAACAAGCCGACGTTTCTGGTGGTACTGTACTAGGTACGGGAGACCGGATTCGCTGTCCTCTTTATCATTCTTTTATCAGTAAATTTATTAAAAACATATAATTTAGATAAATTAAGGTGTATAAAATGAATATTCATGAAAGATTCAAATTAATTGAAAGTGTTGGCGAAGAGATAATCTCAAAAGAGGACTTATTTGTGCTTCTCGAAAAAAAGAAGACTTTTGTTGCATATGATGGTTTTGAACCATCTGGAAAAATACATATTGCCCAGGGCGTTTTAAGGGCAATTAATGTAAATAAAATGATTAAAGCTGGCGCGAAATTCAAAATGCTGGTGGCGGATTGGCACGCCTGGGCTAATAATAAACTTAGGGGAGACTTGGAGAAAATACAAATTACAGGAAAATATTTCATAGAGGTGTGGAAGGCTTCTGGCATGGATTTGGACAATGTTGAATTTATATGGGCTTCTGAATTGTTAAATAATAGAGAATATTGGAAGACTGTCATGCAAATTGCCAGAAACAGTACATTAAACAGGGTTTTGCGCACAACAGAAATTATGGGTAGAAATGAGAAAGACATTTTGCAGGCTTCTCAAATTATATATCCATGCATGCAAGCTGCTGATATCTTCCATTTGAAAGCTGATGTCTGTCAATTGGGAACAGATCAAAGAAAAGTAAATGTTCTGGCTAGAGAGCTTGGTGAAAAAATAGGTTATTATAAGCCCGTTATTGTGAGCCACCATATGTTAATGGGGTTGATGCAACCAAACACAAATGAAAAGGGTGCTGTTGAAAGGGCAATTGCTTTAAAAATGTCGAAGTCTATTCCGGATTCGGCAATATTTATGACTGATACTGAAGAAGAGATTAGCAGAAAGCTTGGAAAGGCATGGTGCCCAGAAAAGCAAAATAAAGAAAACCCTGTTTTAGAGTATTGCAAGTATATAGTTTTTGAGAAGTATGACAAAGTTGAAATAAAAAGACCAGATAAATTTGGTGGCAACCTCACTATAAAAAATTATGAAGAATTAGAAAAATTATATCTCGAAGGAAAGATACATCCAGCAGACTTGAAAAAAACAACCGCGCACTATATCAACGAACTTCTAATACCGGTGAGAGAGCATTTTGAAAAAAACAAAGAGGCAAAAAAGTTGAAGGAACTTATTGGTTCTTTTGAGGTAACAAGATAAAGAAACTTTTATTAATTCTTCTCTTTTAATTCTTCAAATGCGCATAAATCTGTTCCAAAAAGAACTAACTAAGAAGAATATTGATTTGACAATACTTTTTAGTCTAGATGAAAAACCCAACACAAACATAATATATTTTTCAGGGTATTCTGGTATTGGCTTACTTGCCATATTAAAAAACACTGCCTTTCTTCTTGTTCCCGAAATGGAGTATGACAAAGCAAAAAATTCTGTTAAAGAAAAAAGAATTAAAATATTTAAAACTGATAAGAAAAAGAAGTTGCTTGAAAACCTTTCTTTACTGCTTCAAAGGCAAAAAAACCATATTAAAAAAGTTGGAATAGAAGAAAGCGGCTGCTCTGTCGCTATCTATAAAAAACTGAGGAAACTTTTCAAGGCAAAATATTGTGATGTTTCGGGAATTTGTTCTGGTCTGAGAAAAATAAAAGACAAAGAAGAGATTGAAAAAATAAGTAACGCATGTAGAATAACAGATACTATTTTCAAAAAAATAGTAACAAAGTTTAAGTTTAAAGAAGAGCAAGAAATTAAAAAATTCATAGAAGAAGAAACAATAAAAAATAATTGTGAACTTGCTT
>Ga0105093_10000295_pt1 | contig 19362 bp, 20 predicted proteins | sample PPLLak3March2015_2_FD_79111 | JGI IMG/M metagenome (GOLD analysis project Ga0105093, IMG submission 79111) | Freshwater sediment microbial communities from Prairie Pothole Lake near Jamestown, North Dakota, USA - PPLs Lake P8 Core (3) Depth... | ecosystem: Environmental > Aquatic > Freshwater >... | reverse complement strand
CGAGTCAGCTCGGAGACGAGCCCGGGGTGGGTGGTGGCCGACAGGAGCGGAGGGGACGCGAACGCCGCGTTCACCTTGATCAGGACCCGGTCCCCCTTGCGGATGAAGGTCTCGATGCCCCCCAGGGCCTGCAGGGCCAGCGGCAGCGTGCGCAGCCGGTCGGCCCCGCGGGCGATGCACATCTTGCGCCCGGCTTCCGGAAGCGAGAAGTCGGGCAGCCCGGAGGCCGCCAACTCCTCGGATGCCGGCTGAGGGCCGGATGGATCGTGCGTCAGGAAAGCGATGCCGCCGGCGGCGAGCAGGGCGGCGCCGGCGCGGGCCGCCCGGCCCATGAACTCGCGCCGGTTCAGGAGGGGGTCAGGGGCCATGCGGCGCCTCCTTGAGCTTCTCGGCCAAGCGCACGGCCAATGCCAGGGCCTCCTCCCGGCTGGGCGCTTCGTGAACGCCGGCCAGAAAAGGCCCCAGAGCGAAAACCACTTCGTACGTGTCCAGAATCGCGATGACGGACGTGCCGCCGACCGGCTTGTCCGCGAGGCTCACCTCTCCGCCGTAGGCCTTGAGAAAATCCACGTAAGCGCGTGCCCGGTCGACGGCTTCCCGGGGGCTCTCCCGGCGGGAGAGGAAGGCCGTCATCTCGCCGCCGTCCGCGGCATAGGCCGCCGTGAAGACCCGGTCCAGGCCGGCCAGCCCGAAGGCGTCGGCGGGGATCAGGCGGATGCCGGCCTCATCGAGGCCTTCCCGGGGGAATAGATCGCGCTCTGCGATGGCGGCCCCGGCGGCCGGCCGTTGGGCCATGAATCCGCGGGCGAGCGCCTCCATGGCGTCGAGCAACCGGGAATCCTTGCTGGAAGCGATCAATTCCAGGTAGAAGGATCCGTGTGCCAAGAACAGCGCGTTTTCGGCCCGGTAGGCGAATTCGGCGAACCCCAACGGTGTTCCGTCGCTGCGGCGCTGCTGGCTGAAGACCGCGTAGGCGTTCGGCGCGGTGCCCATGTCGTAGACGAAGGCTTCGAGCCAGTCCTGCGGCCGGCCGGCAAGAGCCAGGCGCTGGCAATGCAGGCGCACGAAGCCGGCGGAAAGATAAAGTTCGGCCTTGCCGTTGATTTTGTCCGCAAGTGTTTCGCGGTCGAATCGTTCCGGCGGCGAAAGCGGCGACAGGCCCTCGGGCAGTTCCAGGAAGGGTTCCGCGGAAGCGGGGGGTTGGGTGGCGACGACGGCTCCCGCGAGGTAGTTGAGCACGGCCGGATTGAACCTGGACTGCGCCCAGCAAATCCAGAAGGCGGCCGCCGCCAGGACCGCGAACACGAACAGCCCGATCAGGGTTTGCCGGCGGGACCGGGGGCGGCCGGATAAATGGGCATTGTTCGAACAGAGATCCGACATGACGGGTCACACGGACAGGGTTTTTGATTTGTGCTCGATCGGAACGATACACTTAACTTCGAACGCATGTCAAACGATGATGAACTCGTAAAAAGCAGGTTATGGCTCGCAGCGCCATCCTATAGGCAACTGCGTGTGGGAGAGCTTTCAGGCTCGATTCAGCCGTCGCAGCCAGGGCTGCTATGGCGAAGCCGGCTCATCGCGTCTGGAAAGCCGCTCCTACAGAAAAACAGCCCAAATGCAACTGACTTGCTTGAGAGCCGGATGTTGCTTGACGGGCTTGATTGAGGTATTAGCGTTGAGCTTCAAATGCCGTCGCTTAAAAATCCCCCAACCCCCTTTGTCAAAGGGGGCGAAGGGGGATTTCGTTGCATGATAGGGTTAATGCCGCGAAACATATAGCGAACATCAGCAGATTCCAACGGAATTCAAATGCAACGAAATTCAATTCTTTGCCCCAAATGCGGTCTTCTGATCAGTCTCAGCGAGCAAACCTGCCCTTACTGCGGGCTGCGGTCGCCCGGCGCGCGCTGGCGGCGTCTGGCCGTATTCAGGCTGCTGGCCGACCCGGCCCTGATGGTCAAAACGGTCATCGGCGTGAACATCGGCTTCTTCGTGCTGTCGCTGCTGATGGACTTGCCGACCGCGGGCTTGACGGCGAATCCGCTGCGGCTGTTATCGCCCTCGGACCGCAGCCTTTTCGTTTTGGGGGCGACGGGGGCCATCCCCATCGACGGTTATCAGCGCTGGTGGACGCTGGTGTCCGCCGGCTACCTGCACGGCGGTCTGCTGCACATCTTCTTCAATATGGCGGCGTTGCGGCAGCTGTCGGCGGTCGTCATCCGCGAATTCGGAATCCGCCGGATGTTTGCCATCTATACGCTGGGGGGCGTGGCGGGCTTCGGAGTTTCCTACCTGGCAGGGGTCGGATTGACCATCGGGGCCTCGGCCGGCGTCTGCGGGCTGGTGGGTGCCATCTTGTTCTTCGGAAAGAGCCGGGGAGGGGCTTACGGCACGGCCCTCTACAAGCAGGTCGGCATGTGGATGGTCATCATGTTCGTGTTCGGATTCTTGGTGCCCGGCATCAACAACTGGGGGCACGCTGGCGGAATCGCCGCCGGCGCGCTGCTGGGCTATTTGCTGGGTTACAACGAACGCAAACGGGAAACCGCTTTCGCAAGGACCCTGGCGTCCCTTTGTCTGGCAGCCACAGCCGTCATTCTCGCCTGGGCTGTTCTGACCAGCTTCTATTACCGACTGATCTGATCATTCCCAATAACGAAAGAAGTGGTGCACGGGGCCGTGGCCGCGGCCCAGCCGATAGGCGGCGCCGGCTTGTAACGCGGCGGTGATGTAAATCTTGGCCCGGCGCACGGCGGCCTCCAAATCTTCTCCCCGGGCGAGGTGCGCCGCGATGGCCGCAGAGAGGGTGCAGCCGGTTCCATGGGTGTTGCGGCTGGCGATGCGTTCGGCCGGAAACGCCACCCAGCGGTCTGCGCGGCAGAGGTAGAGCAGGTCGCTGCTGTCGGATCCCTCCAGATGGCCGCCCTTCAGCAGGACCGATTCGCTTCCGTAGCGAGCCAGATCGCGGGCCGCCGCCCGCATGTCGGCGAGGCTGCTAATTCGACGGCCGGCGAGCACTTCGGCTTCCGGCACGTTGGGGGTGACGACCTCCGCCAGCGGCATCAGGTATTCCCGGATGGCCCCGACCGCATCGTCCTCGAGCAGTCGGTCTCCGCTCTGCGCCACCATCACCGGATCCAGGACGATGTGGCGGGCCTCGTATTTGCGCAGCTGCTCGGCCACCACGCGGATCAGCCGGGCGGAGTAGAGCATGCCGATCTTGACGGCGTCCGCGCCGATGTCCTCGAAGACCGCCCCGATCTGCGCGGCGGCGAACTCGGGCGGCACCGGGTGAATGGCGCTCACGCCGACGGTGTTCTGGGCGGTGAGCGCGGTGACGGCGGACATGCCGTAGCATTCCAGGGCGGCAAAGGTTTTCAGATCGGCCTGGATCCCGGCGCCGCCGCCGCTGTCGGAGCCGGCGACGGTCAGCACGCGGCGATAGACGCGGGTCTCGGCGCAGGAGGGCATGGCGGGCTGTTCCATGTCAGGGCCTCTTGAAGTGGTCCCAGCCGGTGGGACGGATGGGAGCGCTGTTGCCGGCGTCGTCCACGAGCTCCATGCGCGCCGTGTCCGTGATTTCGCCGATGGCGTAAAGCGGACGGCCGAAGGCGGCTTGGAAAGCGGCGGCGATACCGCCGGCGTCACCGGCGGCCGCGGTCAGCAGCAGGGTGTAGTCCTCGCCGCCGGAGAGGGCGTAATCCAGCGGGGATCGGCCGAAGCGCCGGCAGAAGAAATTCAGGTTGTCGGAGGTCGGCAGCTTGGCGGCGTAGATTCGGGCCCCGACCCGGCTTTCCTCCACGATATGGCCGAGGTCGGAACTCAGTCCGTCGCTGACGTCGATGGCAGCCCGGATTCCCGGGGCGGCCGCCAGCAGCCGTCCTTCATGCAGGTGGGGCTCGGGCCGGCGGTGCGCGGCCAGCAGGGCGTCCAGCTCCGGGGCGTCGACGCCGGCGCCTTCGAGAATGAGGTGCAGCCCGGCGCGGCTGTCGCCCAGGCATCCGGTGCAGAAAATGACGTCTCCGGGCCGCGCCGCTGAGCGGGTCAGCATTTCGTTTTCGGCCACCACCCCGTAGACGGCCACGTTGATGACCAGGTCGGACCGCGAGAAGGTGGTGTCTCCGCCCAGAATGTTGACGGCGTATTTCCGGGCGAGGTCCTGCAGGCCTCGGAAGATGTCATCGAGGTAGGCCAGCTCACAGCTGTCCGGGATGGCGATGCTCACGAAGGCTTCGCGTGCGGTTCCGCCCATGGCGGCGATGTCGCTCAGGTTCACCGCGAGCGACTTATGGCCCAGGTCGCAGCCGCTGATGGCTTCGCGCAGAAAGTGGACGCGCTCCACGAGCAGGTCGGTGGTCACCAAGGACACCAGCCGGCCGTCGCTGCGGAAAGCGGCGGCGTCGTCGCCGATTCCCCGGAGCACGCCCTCCGGCCGCGTGAGGCATCCGCGGCGGATGCGCCGGATGAAGCCGAATTCTCCGATGTCTTTCAGGCCCATGGCCGCCTCGCCGTTTCGATTTCGCGCTTGATCCCGCGCGCCGCCTGTTCGGGGTCTTCCGCCGCCACGATCGCGGAGACCACGGCGATCCCGTCCGCGCCGCTGCGGATCGCCTCGGCGGCGTTGCCGCGGGTCAACCCGCCGATGGCGACCAGCGGTGTTTTCACCGCCGCACGGATGGCCCGCAGGCCCGCCAGGCCCAAAGGCGCCGCCGTGTCGGCCTTGGTGGGGGTCGCGAAAACGGGACTCACGCCGAGGTAGTCGGCCCCACCGGCCTGGGCCGCGACGGCGTCCCGGATCGATTCGACGGAGATGCCGATCACCATCGAATTTCCCGCGAGCGAGCGCGCTGCGGCGAGCGGCAGGTCGCTCTGGCCGAGGTGCACGCCGGCCGCGCCCACCGCCAGGGCGACGTCGACGCGGTCGTTGATGATGAGCGGCACGCCGCAGGAATTCAGAAAGGCGTTCACCTGGCGCGCCTCTTCGATGAACTCGCGGGTGGAGGCGGCCTTTTCGCGCAGCTGGACACAGGTGATGCCACCCCGCACCGCCGCGCGGACGATCTCCAAGGTGGGACGCCCGCGCGCGAGACCGCGGTCGGTGACCAGGTAAAGGGAGTAATCAATGCGGCGCTTGGCCATTTTCACATCCTTTTTCCAGCCGGCCGGCGTCGTCGACCTTGAGCGGCTTCAGGACTGAGTGCTGAGGACTGAGAAACGCCGTTGATCATTTTACGCGGCCCTCAGTCCTCATTGCTCATCGCTATCTTGCAGCCCTCCCGCAGCTGCTCCGGCGAGATGGTGTAAAGGGCATCCAGCATGCCGATCATGAAGCTGCCGGGGGCCGAGGCGGACCGGCCGGCCACTTCGCCCGCCAGCCCGAAATAGGCCAGCGCTGTGGCGGCGGCGCTGAACGGGTCGGGATCCACCGCCAGGAAAGCGCCGATCGCCGCCGTGGCCGTGCAACCGGTGCCGGTGACGTGGGCCATCAATGGGTGGCCGTTGGCGACCCGGGCCACGCGGGACCCGTCCGTGACGAGGTCCACCGGGCCGGTGATGGCCAGGGTGGAGTCGAGCTCACGCGCCAACAGCCCGGCGGAATGGGCCGCGTCATCTACGGCGTGCAGGGCGTCCACGCCCTGGGTCCTGGACGACGCGTCCCGGAGCGACAACACCTCCGAGGCATTGCCGCGGATGACCGCCGGCCGGACATCCGCAATGATTCTTCCGGCGGCGCGGGTTCGGAAAGCGGTGGCCCCGGCGCCCACGGGGTCCAGCACGACGGGCAGCCGGCGCGCCGCGGCTGCCCGACCAGCCTTGAGCATGGAATCGATCCATTGCTCGGTGAGCGTGCCGATGTTCAACACCAACGCTCCGGCCCAGCCGACCATTTCCTCGACTTCATCGGGGGCGTGGGCCATCACCGGGGAGGCCCCCATTGCCAGCAGAGCATTGGCGGTGTAATTCATGACCACGAAATTGGTAATGTTGTGGATCAAGGGCTTTTGCGCGCGCAGGGCCGCCAGGTTGCGCGCCGCCGCCTGGGCATAATCGGACATGTCTTTCCTCCGTTCGACGGGAAAACAAAAAGGCCGTTTCACAGAGAAACGGCCTCGAGTCGTCAAGCCTGCAGCATCCAACTCGAATTCGTTTCCCTTCGCTGGCATGACCCAGATCAGGTTCCGCGGGTGTGATCTCAGGCTATGAAAGCCACCCCTGAACGAATTCCAGAGTTAAATTTAGTGGGTGGGATGGCGGGTGTCAAGGCTCTGGGGGCGATGGTCGACTGGAGACCGCCCTCCGGCCGGCGGCGCGGCGACAGCCCTCGAGGGGCGTTGAACCCTCCTCGGGGTGTACTCGACGGCGGCCGGGGTCCCGGCCGCCCGGATCTCAACGAACCGTAACGACCGGGCAGGCGGCGTTCAAAATGATATATTGGGCCGTCGAACCGAACAGCAGTTTTCCCACCTTGGATTTACGTTGAATGCCGATGATGATTTCCTCGGCCTTTTTTTCCTCGCCGATCTTGAGGATGTCCTCGCCGGTTTCCAGGCCGCGCACCGAAAGCAGGGTTTCACACTCGAGCCCCTCCTCCTTCAGCGCGATCGCCTGGACGTGGAGCTCTTTTTCGGCGCGTTCGAACTCCTGGCGCGGGATCTCCGGACCGCCGACCATGGAAAAGGCGAGGATGATCCGTCCGCCGAAGGCTCGGGCGTGTTTGGCGGCCAAGCGGGCCGCTTCCCGGGCTTCCTTGGTCCCGTCGTAGGCGACGAGAATGTTCATGATGCCTCCTTATTCAGAGTCCGAGATCCTGGTTGACGAGCACGACTTTGACACGGCCCTTGGGATAGGATTTTTCGGTGATGGTCCACGTGTTGCAGATGCGATCCGGGCTCTTGCACTCCTCGCAGTAGGAGGTCTTCACACAGGGCGTTTTCTTGTCCAGGCGCATCGCGTTGGCCGGAGCGGCAATGTTTTTCACCCGGAACATGGCCTCGTCGATGCTCGGTACGATCTTGTTGCGGCCGACGATAACCACCACGTGCTTGGGGCCGAAGGTGAGGGCCGCCACGCGGTTCCCGAACATATCCAGATTGACGAGCTGGCCGTCCTCGGTTACGGCGTTGGTGCCCGTGATGAACAGGTCGACGAGCAGGGACCTGCGGCGGCGCTCGAGGAATTCTTCGGAGGAGACTTGCTTGTCGAGGGTGTCGACCATCTCGATGTCCGTGCGGGCCTTGACGGTTTGATACAGTCCGGTGCCGACCACCGTCATGGACCCGCCCCAGCCGATGCTGCGGGCGCCGCATTGGGGAACAATCTCATCCATGACGATGCGGTGCGCGGCGGCGGGGTCTGCCGCTGCGTAGGCTTCGAAGTTGTTGGCCTCCAGCGCCCGTTGCAGATCGGCCAGCCGCTTCGCCCAGTAATGCTCCAGGGGTCTATCCATGGTTGCCTCCATCGCGTTGCAGGTCAATTCGTGCGGCCGAAACCCTAATGAATCCCGCCCCAAGAATCAAGAAAAATCGATGGATTCCGCCCTCTCCAGATTATCGTTTTGCCGGATGGGACCCTGTGCTAATATTAGGAAGAATGGAAACGGCATCCCAATTTGAAGATGTGGCGCATGTGCGCGCGGCTCTCGAGGGAGCGGGATACATTTGCTCGCCGGGGGTGGCCACGGTCGTGTTTCTGGCGCAGGCCACTCGCAAACCGATTCTGGTCGAAGGACCGGCCGGGGTGGGCAAGACCGAATTGGCCAAAGCCGTCGCCCGCTGCCTGAACCGCGAGCTGATCCGTCTGCAGTGCTACGAGGGACTGGACGAGGCCAAGGCCCTCTACGAATGGGAGTACGCCAAGCAGCTGCTTTACACCCAGATGGTCAAGGAAAAGATCGGCGACGTGGTCGCCGGGGCGCGCTCGATTGCCGAAGCCGTGGACCGCATCGCCGCCCAGGAGGACGCCTTTTTCTCGGAACGCTTCATCCAGCCGCGGCCGCTGTTGCAAGCCATCAGCGCCGAGCACCCGGTGGTGCTGCTGATCGACGAAGTCGACAAGTCCGACCCGGAGTTCGAGGCCTTTCTGCTGGAGGTCTTAAGCGATTTTCAGGTATCGATTCCGGAACTCGGTACGCGCCGGGCGCTGCACATTCCGTTCGTGGTTCTGACCTCCAACGATTCCCGCGACATGAGCGATGCGCTCAAACGCCGCTGCCTGCACCTGTACATCGACTACCCGGACCGCGACCTCGAGCTCAAGATCGTTCGGCTCAAGCTGCCGCTCATCGGCGACCGGCTGGCCTTTCAGCTGGTGGACGCCGTCCGGCGCATCCGCGCGCTGGACCTCAAGAAAAAGCCCGCCATATCCGAGACCCTGGACTGGGCGCAGTCCCTGGTCGCGCTCCAGGTGGAGGAGCTTTCATTGGAGGTGCTGCGGGAAACCCTGAACGTCATCTGCAAACACCGCTCCGATGTCCAGCTGGTCCGCGAGAAGATCGAAAAGGGATTCAGCGTTGCGCCAGGACCTCTAACTGCAGAGTCTTAAAGTTTCAGTCAAAAATGGCGAGTTGGATTATAAATTTGGAATTTGGTCCCGGCCATTCGGGTTCAGGTCTCACCATGGTTCCGCTGCTGCTCAGATTCGTGGCCGGCGCACGTGCTGCCGGCCTGCGCGTTTCCACCTCGGAGGTGCTCGACTGCCTTCAGCATCTGGGGCGCATCGATCCTTTGGAGGAGGCTCAGTTCAAATCCGTCCTGCAGGCCAATTTCGCCAAAAGCCGCCGGGAGCAGGCGCATTTCGAGCGGCTCTACCGGCTTTTTTTTCACGAATTGCGCCAGGACCTCTCCATTGCGCGTTCGCCCGAACTGGCCGAGACGATCCAGTCGATCCTGCAGTCGCTGCAGCCGGCGGCTGGGACGGACCCCTCCACGCAGGCGCTGGTCGATTTTCTGGCAGGCGACCCCGCCGGGCTGCTGGAACATGCCTCTGCCCGGTCCGGCGGCGCAGGATCGCCGCGTTCGGTTGCAAGCGCCGGCGGAAGCTCGGCGGGTCGGCGGCGGGAGTTGGCGGACCGCATCCGGATGCTGGAGGAGCAGCTGACCGAGGTTTTGGCCGGGCGTCGCGACGAGCTAGGGTGGGAAGAGCGGCGCGATTTATCGGCGCATTTTCAGGATCGTCTGAATGCCGCGCGCCGGCTGCTGGCGCAGAGCATTGAAAACCGCCCGGTGTCCACGGAGCGATTACGATCCTTCCGGCATGGGGTCGACGAGCTGGGCGAGGTCCACTTCGCCTCCCTGACGCCGCGCGAAGTCGAGGCCATGCGGGAAGCCATCGCCCAACTCGTTCGGCGACTCAAGGACCGCATCAGTCGCCGCCAGACCGCGCGCCGCCGGGGGATGCTGGACGTCAAGAAGACCTTGCGCCGCGCTGCTGCCTATGAGGGGGTGCCCCTCGAGGTGTTCCACCGGCGCAGACCGCCGCGCAAGGCCAAGATCGTCACGCTCTGCGACGTATCGGGATCGGTGTGGTCGGCCGCCCGTTTTATGCTCAACATGCTCTACTCGCTGCAGGGGTGTTTTGCGCAGGTGCGCAGCTTCATCTTTGTGGCCGGGGTGCAGGAGGTCTCGGAGATCTTCAAGCAGCACGCGGTCAATGCGGCGATCGAAAAGATCCTGAAAGAGGCGGACATCGATTACAACGCCGCCACGGACTACGGGCGCTCCCTCCGGGAATTCCGGCAGCACTATCTGGACATCCTCAATCGTCAGACGACCCTGATCGTTATCGGTGACGGCCGCTGCAATTACACCCATCCGGAGGAGAGGCTGCTGGCCCAGATGCGGGAGCGCTGCCGGCGCCTGATCTGGCTTAACCCGGAGGCACGCCAGTTCTGGTACTCGGGCGACAGCGAGATGCGGGTGTTTGAAGCCGTTTGCGACGAAGTGCGGCCCTGCCAGAACCTGAATCAGCTGCTGGCGTTCATCACCGCGCTGGTGCTGTGATCTGGAAGGATTTGACAGACAGGAGACGGTCTCTTATAAAACCCCAGTCCCGAATATGATCGGCGCACACAATTGCTTCCGGGAGGTTGCGCATGGAACGGCGCGTCAGCGGCGATACCGCCTTTGTCTGCGGCCGATGGCCGCTTGATCCGTCTCGGTCGACGCTCATTTTCATCCACGGCGCCGGCGAGTCGTCTCTGCTGTGGCACGCCCAGGTGGCGGGGCTGAAGGACCGCGTGAATACGGTCGCCATCGATCTGCCCGGTCATGGCCGCAGCGGCGGCCGCTCGCAGTCCCGCGTGGAGGATTATGCCCGTTCGCTCGTCGACTTCATTGACGCCATCGCCATGCCGCGTCCGGTGCCCTGCGGTTTGAGCATGGGCGGGGCCATTACCCAGCAGCTGCTGCTGGATGAGCTTGCGCGCTTTCCGGCCGGAGTCATCCTTAGCTCGGGCGGCCGGCTGCGGGTGCTGCCCGCTTTGTTCGACATGATTGAAACGGATTTTCCGGCCTACGTGGAGATGGTCGACCGGTTGGGCTTTTCCGAAAAAACGGCACCGGCGGTCAAGCAGCCGTTCCTCGACGATTCGCTCAAGGCCGATCCTGCTGTCGCCCACGGGGATTTCAAGGCCTGCGACCAGTTCGACGTGATTCAGCGGCTGGGGTCCATCCGGGTGCCGGTCCTGATCATTTCGGCGGAGGACGACAGGCTTACGCCGCCCAAATACGGTGTGTTTCTGGAAAAGCACATTCCGAACGCGGTACGCAGCCACGTCCTGGACGCGGGGCATTTCGTGCCGATTGAAAAACCGCAGGAGGTCAATGCGGCCATCAGTTTTTTCTTGGATGCCAACGGTCTTTAACAACTAAGAGTTTTAAGTTTTACGTGTTAAGTTATAAGAAAAAAAGCGTGGCTTTTGCCGACCCAATCCGATGCTTTTGGTTGGCTTAACACGTAACACTTAAAACTTAGAAACGGTTTTTGATTATGAAAGACGAACGCGGCTTATACTATTACCCGTTTCCGGACAACCGCCGGGTGCACATGTACGTGAAGGAATCCGAGGGCGTGATCTGGTTCCGGATGTGGAACGCCGACGACTCCCAATTGTGGGACCAGCACGCCTGGGTGCCGTACGGCGCCATAATGAAGGCGGCCGACATGTACGCCGGCAAGGCCTTTGACCCGCGCCGGGCCTATGACATCGAGCTGGCCCGCGGCGTGCTCGACGAAAACCGCTGAGCTCCGCCGGCGTCGACCCCGCCATGCCGTCGCTGACCCTCACCCTCACCCATAACCTCCGGCTGAAAGGTGCCCCGCCCGAACTCAGGCAGGCGCTCGTGGAGAAGCTCGAGTTTCCAAACCCCAAGTGGCTCGAGAACGAACGCATGGGGCGCTGGAACCGGGGGACTCCCCGCGTGCTCAAATTCTACGACAGAGTAGGCGCGGACGGACTCTGGATTCCGCGCGGCTGCCTGCGGCAGGTGCTGCTGATGTGCCGCCACATGGGGATCGACTACCGCCTGGACGACCGCCGCCGCCGCCTGCCGCCGGTGGATTTCAGCTTTCGGGGCGAGCTGCGCGCCTTTCAAGAAACCGCCGTCGACCAGATGCTGGCCCGCGATTTCGGAACCTTGAGTGCGCCCACCGGCTGCGGCAAGACCGTAATGGCCCTGAACATGGTCGCCCGTCGCCGCCAGCCGGCCATCGTCATCGTCCATACCAAGGATCTGGCCGCACAATGGGTCGAGCGAATCGACACCTTCCTCGGCATCCCGTCCGCGGAGTGCGGTATGATCGCGGGCGGCCGCGTAAAGGTCGGACCCCGGATCAGCGTGGCGCTGGTCCAGTCGCTCTACAAATGCGCCGAGGAGATTTCCAAACACATCGGCTTTGTGGTGGCCGACGAGTGCCACCGCTGCCCGAGCCGCACGTTCACCGAGGCGGTCGTTTGCTTCGACGCGCGATTCATGCTGGGCCTCTCGGCCACCCCCTGGCGCCGCGACAACCTCTCGCGGCTGATTTTCTGGCATCTCGGCGACGTGCACCACGAGGTGGACAAGGCCGGCTTGGTGGCTGCCGGAGAGGTGCTGCCGGCGGAGGTGATCGTCCGCGAAACCCGTTTCAAGCCCTTCCACGATCCGGTCAGCGAATACAGCAAAATGCTCTCCGAACTCACGGCGGATACCGAACGCAACCTGATGATCGCCCAGGATGTGGCGGACGAGGTTAGCCAGCGCCCCGGCAGCTGCCTGGTGCTTTCCGACCGCCGGGCGCATTGCGAGAATTTGCAGGCGCTGCTGCGTTACCGGTTCAAGGTGGACTCCGAGCTGATGACCGGCGAGATGCCGGTCCAAGAACGGCAGGCGGTGGTCGAGCGGCTGAACGCCGGCCGGGCGCGCATAGTGATCGCCACCGGCCAGCTGATCGGGGAAGGATTCGACTGCCGCAGGCTGTCCACCCTGTTTCTGGCCACCCCCGTGCGCTTCAGCGGCAGGGTGCTCCAGTACCTCGGCCGGGTTCTGAGGCCGGCTCCCGGCAAGCAGAAGGCACGCGTATTCGATTACGTCGATGTCCAAGTGTCAACCCTGGTCAAGGCCGCCAGCGCGCGACAGCGCACCTACCTCCGCGGCTGATATGGGTATTCATATCGAGCGATTGCATGGTTTCACACCCGGCCCTCCGGGCCTCTTCGCGGCTGCCCTTGCCTGAAGCGCTCGTTTTAGGTTGTATAGAAATGTACAATAAAAGCCGAGACCGGTGTCGTTTGCCTACAACCATCTTCCCGGGTAGGCGCATGGGCTGTCAGTCTTTGTATGATTTCGTACAATTTGCTTGTTATCTATCGGGATTCATTGTATGATAGCATCATAGCGAACAACAACCCCGATGCCGGAGGCTTTCCGTTTGAACAAGGACGAAAACGGCGCTGCGGCCGTCTCCGAAACCTCGCCCCACGATGCGCTGCACCTGTTAAACTCCATTCTGGAGCTGTCCGGGAAGCGCAAGATGTCTGCGCCTCAGATCATGGTCATCCTGGACGCCCTCGCGGGTGCGCCGGATCCCGCCCTGGTATCCCGTTTTCCGGCGGTGCTTGCCATCTGCGGTCGCCGAGGAATCGAGTTGAACAGCTCGGATCTGCTGGGACGGTACTGGGAATCCAATCCCAAACGTCAGAACCTGGAAAAACTGCTGTTCATCAGCGCTGAGCTCTTCCGCCGCGGGGGTATTGCCGCGCCGCGCCATCTCCGGCAGATTGCGGAGGGCCTTAAAACCCGCTATGGCCCCCTATCCGCGGCGGATTATATCCAGCTATCCGGCGGTCCGCGGGTCGCTGTGGCGGACATGCTTGCGGCCTTGAAGCAGTTCGCGGGTGAACGGCAGACGGACCGAGAGCCGCCTGCGACCGCCCTCTCCCGCGGCGGATCGACCCACTTGGGCGCACAGCTGGAGCTGCTGTTCTCGGCGAAACAGAAGGAGCTGATTTTCAAGAAGCTCAAGAATCAGCATCTGACCAAGACCGAACGGGAATACTATTCGCGGGTCGTCAAGAAAAAACTGGCGGCCGTCGCTGCGCCGGAAATCCAGGAGTTGGCGATAGCGCTCACGCAGACCGGTAAACGGAAGGATCCGTAACGACATGAACCTGCTCTGGGAAATTGGCCTTCAGACGATCGAGATCCTGACGCTGGTATTCGGGATTTTGGGAATGACCCTCTCCTTGATGTTGTTGTTCGCTCCTCGGGCCACCCGGAATCTCAGCAATCTATTCAACCGCAGCCTGGATGTTGATGGGAAGCTCGGGTTTCTGGACAAGGAGATCCCCACCGAAAATTTCGTTTACGGCCACCCGATTCTGGTCGGTGCGCTATTGGCGGCCGGTTCGGTTTTCGCGTTTCTCTTTTTCCTATTTAAATTCGACGTGGCGCTGTTCACTTTGATATTTTTCGGCATGCGCGACCAGAGCGCCTTGGGCGAGATCATATTTCAGACCATTGCCTGGGTCGGCCGCGTGGCATGCCTGCTCGGGATGATGGCCGGACTGGGTTTGGTGCTGGCGCCGCGGAAGCTGCGGGCGATCGAACAACGCATGAACCGCTGGATCGAGACCCGGGTCCTCTTCGATAAAATGAACCGACCGGTTAAGGGCCTGGACACGGTTTTCTTCCGCTATCCCATTTTTTTCGGGCTGTTGGGGGGATCCATATCCTGCCTGCTCATCGTTCTGTCGATTCTCAATCTGCTGCACTGACCGGCCCCCGAATCGTTCCTCGCGTTTGACATATCGATTGAAATCGCTTATCTGACTGAGCCTGTCGGCCGCGGCCGAACGCGCCGTCCCCCGCCGACGAGGATATGGAGAGGGTATGAATCTGAAGCTGTTTCCCGCTGAACGAATGAATACGGATTATCCCTGGCCGCTGTGGGCCATCGGCTGGCTGGCCATCTTCAAAGCCGTTCTCTGGCTGGCCTATGAGCCCGTGCTGCCCGAGACGGTTCTGCGATGGGTCGGCTGGAAGTATCTCTTGGGATCATTGCCGCTGCTGATTTTCGGAGTGTCCTTGTGGCGGCGGCGGCGTTGGGCGGCTTGGGGGCTGGCGGTCGTGGCGGTCGCCGATTTGATTTTTCTGGCGGTTCTGCCCGCGAGCCTGCATGCCTATCTGGTGGATTCCGAGGTGGTCGTTTTCTCGGTTTTGCTCTCGGCCGTGGTGCTGCTCTGCGGCGGCCCGCTGGGCGATGTATTGATTCTGTGCGGAATTCCGGCCATGTTCCGAAACACCCGCAAGGCCTTCCGGTAGCCCCTGCGGCGCCCCCTGTCCCGTCACAAGGTGTGAGGGTTTTCCAGGTGATGCCGGACGCGCGCCATAAATTGTGCCGCCAAGGCGCCATCCACCAAGCGGTGATCGACCGAGAGCGTCAAGGTCAGCATGCTGCGGATGCAAACCTCGCTGTCGTTCCTCACCACCGGCCGTTTTTCGACCCTTCCGGCCGCCAGAATGCCGGCTTCCGGCGGGTTGATGATGGCGGTGAAGCTGTCCACTCCGAACATGCCCAGGTTGCTCACCGTGAAGCACGCCGGTTCCATGCCGGTTTGCTTGCCCGCGCGGGCGGCCGCCGCGGCCGCGGCTGACCGGGCCGCGATGTCTGCCAGGCCCAGCTGATCCACCCGCGCGAGGACCGGCACCATCACGCCCTCCTCCAGCATGACGGCCAGGCCGACATGGACGTCCTCCAAGCAAACGATCTCATCGGCCTGAAGCCGGCAGTTCATCGCGGGAAAGGCCTTCAGAGCCAGGGCCGTGGCTTTGAGGATCAGATCGGTGACGGAGATATCGCCGCCGGTCTCACGGTTGAAGCGTTCGCGCAGCTCCAGCGCCGCGGTGACATCCGCGGCGACCGTTGCATAGAAATGGGGAATGGTCTGCTTGCTCTGAGTCAACCGGCGCGCAATCGTGCGGCGCATGGGGGACAGCGGCAGCGTGCGACCGCGCAAGGCCTCGATCGCGAGTTTGCGTTTTTCCACGTGCAGCAGGACGTCCTTTTCGATGATGCGGCCCTGGGGACCGCTTCCGGTGACGGCGCTCAACTCCACCCCTTTTTCCGCCGCCAGCCGGCAGGCCCTTCCGGAGGCCGGGGTCCTGCGGGAGTTTCCGGTCCGGCCCGCCGCCCGGCGGCGAATGGCCGTGATATCCAGCGCACGGTCTGGCGGCGCCGGAGCGGATCCGAGCAGCTCGGAATCGATTGGCTCGCCCGGAGCGCCCACGATTCCGATCACGGCGAAGACCGGCACCCTCATGCCCGCCGGGGCGATGATCTTCAGAAGCACCCCGTCGACCGGCGCTTCCACTTCGAAAACGGCTTTTTCGGTTTCCACCTCACAGATGACTTCGCCGCGCTGCAGCGGCTCGCCCTCCTTCTTAAACCACCGGACGACCAGGCCTTCGGTGATGTCCTGCCCTCCTTGGGGCATGATGATCTTAGTCGCCATAGCGGCTCACCCCATGCGGAGCACGCCTTCGACGATATCTTCCACCGAAGGAATGCAGGCTTTCTCGATGTTCAGGTTGTAGGGGATGGGGGTGTTGCGGCCGGCGATGCGCAGCACCGGCCCGTCCAGGTCGTCGTAGGCCTCTTCCATGAGCATGGCCGCGATGTCCCCGCCGATCCCGCCGCGTTTGACGGCCTCGTGCACGATGATCACGCGTCCGGTCTTGCGGGCCGAACGCAGGAGGGTGTCCTTGTCCAGCGGCGCCAGGGTTCTCAGATCGACGACCTCCGCCTGGATGCCCTCGGATTCCAGCAAGGCGGCCGCCTCCAGGCATTTCAACGTCATGTGCGAGTAGGTGACCAGGCTGACATCCGTACCGGAGCGCTTGACGTCGGCCCGGCCCAGAGGGATGACGGTCTCCTCCTCCGGGACCGGCCCCTTGGTCATGTACAGCAGCTTGTGCTCGATGAACACCACCGGGTGGTCGTCGCGGATGGCGGCCTTCAGCAGGCCGTAGGCATCGTGCGGAGTGGACGGCATCACCACCTTCAGTCCGGGGATGTGGTAGAACAGGGCCTCGAGACTCTGGGAGTGCTGAGCCGCCAGGCCGTTGCCGGCGCCCCCCTGCGTCCTGAGCACCATGGGCACCGTCCCCTGGCCGCCGGAGATGAAGTCGTACTTGGCCGCCTGGTTGACGATCTGGTCCATGGCGAGCATGGCGAAGTCGATGAAGAGGATTTCGATGACAGGCCGGCAGCCGACCAGAGCGGCGCCGACCGCCATGCCCGTAAAAGACGCCTCGGCGATGGGCGTGTCGATCACCCGTCCGGGCCCGTATTTATGCCACAGGCCCTCGGTGACCTTGTAGGAGCCGCCGCGTTCGGCAATCGTCTCTCCCATCAAGAAAACGCGCGGGTCCCGCTGCATCTCTTCGTCGAGGGCCCGCCGGAGGGCTTCGCGGTACATCATTTCGATCATTTCATCCGTCCTCGATCCCCGCTAAAAATTCTTCCACGGCCGGCTCGGGGCTGGCCGCGGCGAACGCCACGGCGGCCTCCAATTCTGCATCCACCTGCGCTTCGATCGCGGCGGCGCGGGAGTCGTCGCCGATGGCCCGGCGCATGCCGGCCATCGGATCACGTGCCTTCCAATCCGCCAGGATGGCCGGATCCATGTACAGGCCGGGGTCGTTCACGTGATGACCGCCGTGGCGATAGGTCTTGGCTTCGATCAAGGTCGGGCCCTGCCCCCGGCGCGCCCGAGCGACCGCGCCGGCGGTTTCCCGGTAGACGGCGAGGGCGTCGTTTCCATCCACACAGATGCCGGGAACGCCGTAGGCCGGCCCCCGGCCGGCCAAGTCGCAGCAGCCGGTGGCGCACTCAATCGGGGTGGAGACGGCATAGTGGTTGTTTTCCAGCAAATAGATCACCGGCAGCCGATAAATTCCGGCCAGGTTCAGGGATTCGGCAAAGACGCCGTTGTTGGAGGCGCCGTCGCTGAAGAAAACCACTACAACCTGATCGGTCCCGCGGACCTTGATTCCCATGCCGGCACCCGTGGCGATCGGAATGCCGGCGCCGACGATGCCGTTGGCACCCAGGTTGTTGACCCGCTTGTCGGAGATGTGCATCGAACCGCCGTGCCCGCGGCAGTAGCCCGTCGCCCGTCCCATGATTTCGGCCATCATCAACTTCAGGTCCGCACCTTTGCTGATGCAGTGGCCATGGCCGCGGTGCGTGCTGACAATGTAGTCCGCGGGGTTCAAGGCCGCGCAGGCACCGGCGGCAACCGCCTCCTGCCCGATGTACGGGTGCAGGTAACCGCGGATCAGACCCTGCCGGTAGAGCTCGATGCACTTGAGCTCGAAGCGGCGCGTGGCATAAATGTTTCGATACACACCGAGCAGGATCGGCTCGGGCGGCCGTGGCCATTCGCCTGCGGCAGGCGGTGGTTGCATGGTCATCTCCCAGAATGCAGTTGGTGCATGCGCAGCCGGAGGTCCGACGAGCCGTCGTCCATTTACGATGTTGACGGTTCAGTCCAGCGTAAAACGAATGCGTTCGGCGATGAAGTCCACCATGCCGCGGGTGGCGGCGCTGAACTCCCGGGCGGTGGCGACCAGCGCAGGATGGGCGTTGAATTCGCCGTTGGTATAGCCGTCGGCGCGGTACCCTCGCTCGAAGTAGGGAATTCTCAGCAGCCGAGACAAGACATCCGGCGGTATCGGCTCGTCGCATTGGCGGCTGAACTCCAGGTCGGGGACTTTGAGCAGCAGCGTCTCTATGAAAGAAGGCGGCAAGGTGTAGACGATATCGGCGCCGGCCATCTTTTCGAGATGCCAGACGCGGGCGGTGCCGTCCACCACCGGACTCACCCGCATCGAGCTGATCAGGATCTTGCCGGGGTAGTCCGCATTCTGCCGGACGAGGTCGTAAGCGCGTTTGATGAGGGCGATCTCGGCCCAGCGCACGTCGCTTTCGCTCAACTCCAGGCCGGCATCGGCCGCCTCCTGCTGCAGAGCACCCAGGGTGCCGAACCGCGAGCTCATGATGGTGATGACCGAACGCCACCCGGTCAGATTCACCCCCGCGGCCCGTGCCTGCGCCAAGCCCTGGGACACCACCTGCATGCAGGCGACGAACTGGGAGATGACCAGCGAGACGGTGTTGTTCGTGGGGATGCCCCGCGCCGTCAACCGTCGGATGGCTTCGTAGCCCTCGGCTGTTCCCGGGATCTTGATCATCACGTTGGGCGCCAGCGCATGCAGCTCCAGGCCCTGCGCGACCATCCCTTCAACGTCATGGCGCAGCCGGGGATCGGTCTGAGCGGAAAAAAAACCGTGGGTCTTGCCGCTGGCCTCGAAAAGGGGAAGGAGCAGCCGGGCTCCGCGGCCTGCGATCTCCTTGTAGGTTTCCCAGAACACCCTCTCGGCGTCGCGGCACTTGCGGGAGCGGATGAAGGTGTCGATCCAGCTGGACCAGGTGGCCGGGTCGTCCTTGATGGCGTTGAAGCTCAGCCGTGGATTGGTGGTGACGCCCCGGAAAAGATTGTCCGTCGGCCGGTTGGAGGGGCAGTAAAGCCGATCCAGCCAGGTCGCCATTTCGGTCGGATCGGCTGATTTCTCAATCATTCGGCGGCGCCAGCTGGCAAAGACCAGCGGCGAGGAGTCCCACCAAAGTTCAGCTTTCGGCTGGACATCCGATAGTTTTTCCAAAACGCTTTTACGGGCCATGAATTCAGCCTTGTTGATCATGCGAATCGATCTCCGCGCGCGTCATGGACGAGTCGGTGCGGAGGGTATAACCCGCTGAGATGGCTTGTGTTTTATAGTTTAAAGGGGGAACCTTAGCACCATTCATTATCGCTGT
>Ga0105093_10000291_pt1 | contig 19515 bp, 19 predicted proteins | sample PPLLak3March2015_2_FD_79111 | JGI IMG/M metagenome (GOLD analysis project Ga0105093, IMG submission 79111) | Freshwater sediment microbial communities from Prairie Pothole Lake near Jamestown, North Dakota, USA - PPLs Lake P8 Core (3) Depth... | ecosystem: Environmental > Aquatic > Freshwater >... | reverse complement strand
TGCGGGTGTGACGGCGGTGCAGGATCTCCTTCTCTTCCTCCATGCTGGGATAACCGACCTTCAGCTTGAGCATGAAACGGTCCAACTGGGCTTCCGGCAGGGGGAAGGTGCCCTCATACTCGATCGGGTTCTGGGTTGCCAGCACCAGGAAGGGATCGGGCAGCGGGATGGTCTCGCCGTCCAGGGTCACCTGGCCTTCCTGCATGGCCTCCAGCAGCGCCGATTGGGTCTTGGGCGAGGCGCGGTTGATCTCGTCCGCCAGGATGATGTTGGCAAAGACGGGCCCCTTGCGCAGCTCGAACTCATTCTTCTGCCGGTTGAAGATATAGCCCCCGGTGATGTCGACCGGCAGCAGGTCCGGCGTAAACTGGATACGCCTGAAGTCCAGCCCCAGCGCGGTGGAAAAACTGCGCGCGATCAGGGTCTTGCCCAGGCCGGGGAAATCCTCCAGCAGGATATGCCCGCCCGAAAGGACGGCAGCCATGACGCTTTCGAGCAGGTCGCGCTTGCCCACAACCGCCCGCTCGACCTCGTCGATGACCCGCTTGCTGAGTTGGGATACGTTATGAATATTTGCGGCCACTTCTTCTCTCCATTTGGGTCTCCAGGTAGGCGACCACTTCTTGCGGGTCGACTTCCAGGGTTTGGTTCTTGTTCAAAATGGACTCCAGGTTCCGTTCCGGAGCCTCGTAACGCTTCAGGCCGGTTTCCAGGTATTGCTGGATCTGCTCCGACGGCTGCCAATCCTTGCCGGCCAGGATGTTCGGACGAGCACCGTTTACCGGATCTTCCTGGCGGGCCAGCATGGAAGATGCCAGTCGACCGAGCCGGCGGGCGATGTACCAGCGGAAATAACGGCTGCGTTTACGCTGGCCGATGAACCAGGCCAGGTCCTCCACCGGCCCCCGGTCGTGGCGGCGCGCCGACCGTTTGGCCCGGTCGCCGTTGAACAGGCCGGATAAACTCCCGGCCGCGATCATCGCCACCAGCACCAGCAGCAGCATCCAGCAGGCGATCTGGGGCAGGAAACGGTAGATGACTCCCAACATCCACCACAGGTCCACCAGCGGCGTAACAACCAGGAATTCCACGAAATCCTGTAACAAATAGGCCAGGATGGCTGCTGCAACCAGGATCGGAATGATCAACCAGGGTCGTTTTCTTATCATCGAGATTCCCCGCAAAAAACAGCGATCTCTCGCAGGCAGTCGGAAGCCTGGCGGGCTTCCTCTTTGCTGGACAGGTAAGCACCGTACCGCACGCGCTCGAACAGGTGTGTCAACCGGTGCAGCGGCTCTCCCGGCAGGCCCGCCCCTTCGAGCCAGAATGCAAATTCAGATGGGGTCATGGCATCTTTGCGGTTCAACCCGCGCCGCCGCTTGACCACATCCATCATTTGCACATAGCAGCGCATGATCACATCTTCGATGTCGAAACCGGCTTCGATATCATCGGAGGCTGCCTGGGCAATCTGCGCCAGTTCGCGCAGGTCCGGTTTCCGGTTGCGCGACCACAAGGTCCAGGCGATGGCGCCAACCGCGATCACCGCGATAAAGCTGAGCAGGAACGTGATTGCGGAGGGCGGCTGGACCGGCGGCGGCAGTTCCTGGCTGTATTCGAAATCATTATCCAGGATATCCGGAATGCTGACCGCCGTTGGGGCAACGATGGGAGTGGGTGTCGGCGTGGCCTGCGCTTCCTCCCCACCGCTCCGGAATACGAATGCCAGGACAAAAATAGCCGTGAATATCGAAAGTTGGAGGATTTTCCTCAGGAATTCCTTACGGAGTTCTTTCCTGGATAGGACATAGATGGCGGCGATTGCGCCTAACACCATAAAGGCAAGGATCAATATGGTAATGAACCGGTCGAAGTTGAGCAGTTTCAAGAACGAACTCAAAACACCACTGCCGCCCTGGCTATCGAAAATTTCCCCCGCTTCGAAATCAAGGCTCTCCAGGCTGATCGCCAGGAAGAACAGCGAAACCAGCGCCAGGATTGCCAGCACCAGTACGACTTTGCGGTTGCGAAAGATGTTCGAGAATCGTCTGCGCATAAGATGTTGTGAGTATTGTAGGTGATTCTAACACTTGTGTCACCCCTCCAAAGGAGGCTCTTTCTCATTACAACCTTGCGAAGGTTTTGCCGTATCCAGGCATTGCTTTGAAAAGGGACCAACGTTTCTATCCGCATTTTTACCAGGAACTGAACCTTCGCAAGGCTGCCCTGAGCAGTTACCGCAAGGATTGCCTTTCTCTGGGATGTTCCCTTATAGTATTACCGCTCAACATTTGTGCGATCCGCGCAAATCTTTAACCGCACACCTGCCCTGGCGGGCGGTGCCAGGGCGCACGCAGAGAGCGCGGAGCTTGTATTTATTTTCTCTGCGATCTCAGCGCTCTCCGCGGTTGAGTTTTTGGTTGCGGCTGAAAGCCGCGCTATGTTATACTGCCCGGAATGAGCTCTCAAATCCCACCTGCCAGCCCATTTTCGGGCAAATATGCCCTCGTGACCGGTTCGGGACGGGGTATCGGGCGCGCCATCGCCCTGCACCTGGCCCGCCTGGGAGCGGATGTGGCGGTCAACTTCTTCCGCAACCGCCAGCCCGCCGAAGAGACCGCGGCCGAGATCGAAAACCTTGGCCGCCGCGCCCCGGTCATCAAGGCCGATGTGGGTGACCTGGATGACCTTAACCGCATGTTCGATGAAGTGGAAGCCAACTTCGGCGGCCTGGATATCTTCATCCACAACGCCGCATCCGGCTACAACCGTCCCGCCATGCAGCAGAAGCCCAAAGGCTGGGACTGGACGCTGAACATCAACGCCCGCGCCCTGCTTTTCGCCGCCCAGCGCGCCGCCCCGTTGATGGAAAGGCGCGGCGGCGGGGCCATCGTCAGCATCACCAGCCCGGGCTCGCAGCGGGTGCTGCCGGAGTACGTGGTGGTGGGGGCCAGCAAAGCTGCCCTGGAATCATTGACCCGCTACCTGGCCGTGGAACTCGCCCCGCAGAACATCGTTGTCAACGCCGTCTCCCCCGGCGTGGTGGAGACGGATGCCCTGGCCCACTTCGATGCCATTCGCAGCGATGAGCACCTGATCGAGAAGGCCATTGCCGCCACGCCCGCCGGGCGGCTGGTCTCGCCGCAGGATGTGGCCAACGTGGTGGCCTTCCTCTGCACACCGGAAGCCAGCATGATCCGCGGCCAGGTGATCGTAGTGGACGGCGGATATACCCTGCCCGCCCGGTAAATGTGATAGAATAGCGCTACTTGCAGTAGGATTGTGTGTGCTGATACCGCCAGGCCTGTTGAAGCCCGGCGGATTTTTATAGCCTGCTGCCCATCTGATAAGGAGAAGAGAAAGATGCAAACCAAGTTATACGTAGGCAACCTGTCCTACAACACCGGCGAAGACCAATTACGTGACCTGTTTTCCCAGGCCGGAACGGTTGCTTCCGTTGCGCTGATCAAGGACCGCGAGTCCGGGCGCTCGAAGGGATTCGCCTTCGTGGAAATGGGTACGCAGGCCGAGGCCGAGAAAGCCATCCAGATGTTCAATGGCTACTCGCTGGATGACCGCGCCCTGAAGGTCAACGCAGCCCGGCCGCCCGAAGAACGCAGTTTCGGCGGTGGCGGCGGATACGGCAACCGGCGCGGCGGTGGTGGCGGCGGTTACAACCGTGACAACCGCAACAAGCGCGGCGGGCCCGGCGGCCAGCGCAGATACTAGATCATCCACAATAAAAACACCTCCTGTGATGCACATCCAGGAGGTGTTTTTGTTTGAATTCCTGGCGACGATTCTCCCCCTACAACGGCCTGGGTGATAGAATCAGGCAAACCGTGAACCCCCTTCCGGGGACAGGCGCGCAAACCACAATGTACACCCTCGAACTCAACCCTTCGACTATGCTCAGGGCAGGCTCCGGCCTGACCCAGGTGCTGGCGGATGGCACGTACACCTAAAGTGCCATTTCCTCGATCCAACGCACCCAGCCAAGCTGCACATCCTGGAGGGCATTGAACAGGCGCTTGTCGGCGGTCCAGAAATCGCACCCCAGGGCCTGGGCCAGCACAAGATAGTAACTATCATAGGCCGAGGCACGCTTGAGCCGCAGGGACCAATCGAGGGCAGCCAGGTTTTGTCCGGCATCCGGGACGAACAGGCGCACCCCGAGTGCATCCAGTTTCTCAAGCGCCTGGCGCGCCTCCTTCTCGGTGATCTCCCCAAAATGGAACGCCTTGCAAATCGCAGAAGTGGTTTCGTGCGCCCAAAGCGCTGGCGCAGCCGGCTGCGCATCGACAAAGGTCTGCACCAACGCCAGGCAGTGCGCCTGCTGCAGGTTGGGCAGAACGGCTTTCACGGCCACGCCGGCATCGATGACTACCAGGCCGTCGGTCATCGTGTCTCCAGATCAGTGCGGGATGCATCCAGGATGGCATCCACATCCACCGGCATGCCGCGGCGTTTCTCGATCCTGCCAGAGAGCGCCCGGGTTTCTGTCAGCCATTTCTGGATGTCGGCGGCGCGCCCCTCGCTCACCAGCAGTTGCTCATAATCCCGCATGCTGACCAGCGCAGCCTTGGGCTTCCCACGCGAGGTGAGGATGATCCGTTCACCAGCGTAGGTGACGCGGTTGACCAGTTCGGAGATGTCCCGTTTGATTTGACCAATACTTACTTGTGTATCCATCGGATAACTCCTTTGTTGCAATATCCTGATATTACAATTATTATATCATGTCACGTGGATCAACAAAGGATAGTATCATCTCAATAACTTGGGGGGCGGGGTGTGTGTGGACGGCTTCGCCGCCCACACACACCCCATCTTCCCCCATTTATTGAGAAGTTACAAAGGAAACTTATTCCCCAATCAAAATCGCCCTGGCCGGGGCGCCATCCGAGCCGAGCAGTTTCAGGGGCAGGCAGCACAGTTCATAATTACCCTGCTTCACCTCGCTCAGATCCAAGCCCTCCACGGCCATCACACCCGCCCCGAGCAGGATCTTGTGGGTCGGTGCGCCCTCCCCAAAGGGGGCGACCGAAAGGTAATCCACGCCCACCAGCTTGATCCCGCGCTGCACCAGCCATTCGGCCCCATCCACTGAGACAGCCACGAAATCGGTCTTGAACTCCCATTCTCCGCGCTGCCACAGGTGCGAGTTGCGGGTGCGGAACAGCAGGCGAGCCGTGCCGGCCGGGATCGTGGTCGATTCCAGTAAACTGGCCGTGATGGCGCTGACTTCATCCGGGTAGTGGACCACATACGCCGGGCCGGTCAGCACCTCCAGCGGCAGGGATTCGACCGTACGGCAATCGTTCATGAAGTGGTGCGGCGCGTCCACGTGCGTGCCGGCGTGCACGTTCAATGCCAGGAAGGTCAGGTTGCAGGGAGCGCCCCGGTCCATGAAGGCCGTCTGGTGCAGGTCCACGTTCGGGTCGCCAGGCCAGACCGGCAGGTCCGGGGATATGGTGAGGGAAATATCGTAGATACGCATAGTAGATTCCTTTCATGTTCTGTCAAATGGGGATTGCTTTGCTCGCTTGGTCTCGATACACCCTTCGTAAAAAACACTCAGGGTTACTCGACCAGCACTCGCTCGCAACGACATCAAGGCTTCCAGATGCTGTTTTCGAACATCAGGTTCAGCATCTCAACCCGCTCGCCAGCCGTCATCGGGCGCGGGCGGGCATAGCCTTCCAGCATGGCGGTCAATAGTTCTGTAGTTATGTAGCTGCCATCATAGAACACATGCCGGTCGATGAACTCGCGCCGGGTGCTGAGTTCGGCCATCTGGTCGAAGAACAGGTTGCCCAAGCCATAATGGATAAATGCACCGCTGTAGAACTCCATCCCCATCGGCACGTGCGACTGGCTGCCGTTGACGACCACCGCCCCGGCTTCGGCCATCGGGCGGAAATCCTCCTTCTGGGCATTGGGGATCGCCGTCGAATAATATTCATCATGCTGGAAGGTGACGATGACCAGGTAACCCTCATCTTCCAAACGGGCCACCTCGGCCTGCATCCACTCGAAATCACACTGCGCCGCGCCGGGCTGAGACTCTGTTGCCCAGGCATAGGCCGGGCCGGCCGAATTGCATCCAATGAACGCCAGCCGGTTGCCATTGTGTTCCAGGGTGATGGCCTTGCGGGCATCCTCCAGGTCAACGCCGCCGCCGTAATAGCGCCAACCGGCCTGGTTGTATAAGTCCAGCGTGAACAGCGTGGCTTCAGAGCCCCAATCCTGGAAATGGTTGCCGGTCAGCTCGACGATATCCGTGCCAACGTAATCCAGCAGGTTCATATACAGTTCGTTGCTGCAAAAGCGCAACATGCCATAATTCGGGTCCGGGTACGGGCATCCCTGGGCGAAAGGCACTTCATTGCTGATGTGCGTCAGGTCGGTGGTGACCAGCCAATCGCGGATATCCTCTGCCGGCCAGAGATAACCGTTCTTCTCCATGGCATACGCCGTCGCCCGCACCAGGGCGGTGACGCCCGTCATGACCAACGTGGTCATCTTTTCGGGATCACGGTTGCTGGCAGGGAGCGAAAAGTTTTCGGATGATAATGAAGTTTCCAGCGAAAACGTTACCTTGAGTGGATAGGTGGCCGGGTCGAAATCCTTGTGGATGGGCGACTGGCCATCAACCTCCAGAACCTTCCAGCGCGGCTCCAATGCTTCGAAGGGGATGATCCCCCAGGCTGGAGACTCGTTCCAGGCTTTGTCCACCAGTTCGTCCGCGTCCGCCACCTGCACGGACCCGGCAACGGGCGCGCCCCAGGTGGCCGTGAAGGCCGTCAGGGTGGAGCCATCCATCCACAACGGCAGCCCGGCGAAGGGCCCGGAAGGTTCGCCAGCCCAGCAATTGCGGATGTCAGCAATCGCGACTTCATCCGTCACCGTGAAGAATGGCGCCACCAGGGCATAGATCCAGGTCGTGGAGGGCAGGCCGCCCCCAATTGTCCCTGTCTGGACATCCAGGTGGATGGCCGCCTCCATCTGCGTTGCAGCCAGCGGATAACCCCACTCCTGCGCAAAGGCCCTCAGGGCTGGCGGAACAGCCGGGGAGAGATACAGGGATGGCTGCTGGGGTTCGGGCGTGGCCGTCGCGGTCGGGGCTGTCGCGGGCGTGGCCGTGGGAGGTTCCAGGGTCGGGATCAGGGTGGGCAAGCCGGGCAAACCCAGCGGGGTCGAACCTCCCCACACTTCGTCCGCCGGAACGCAGGAGGAAAAAAGCAAGAGGCAAAAAGCGAAAAACAAATGAAAGCGTTTCACGATTTGAAAGTTTCCGTGCGGAGGGCATATTGTCGAATAGCCTGCTCATCCAGTGTAACACCCAGGCCGGGAGCGGTGGGCACGTCGATGGTGCTATCCGGGTTGAGGCTGAAAACCTCGTTGGTGATGTCGCGGCGATAATAACGGGCAGAAGCCGAAATATCCCCCGGCAGGCTGAAATTGGGCAGCGAGGCCAGCACCAGGTTGGAGGCGCGCCCAATCCCGGTTTCCAGCATCCCGCCGCACCAGACCGGTATGTTCTGCGCCTGGCACAGGTCATGGATGGCGACCGCCTGGCTCAAACCTCCCACCCTCCCGGCCTTGATGTTGATGATGCGGCAGGCTCCCATCTCGATGGCATAACGGGCATGCCGGGCCGAAAGGATGCTCTCATCCAGGCAGAGAGGCGTGCGGAATTCTTTTTGCAGTTTGGCGTGATCCCAGATGTCATCCTCGAAGAGGGGCTGCTCGATGAGCAAGAGTTCCAGGTCATCGAGGGGCAGCAAGGATTTGGCCGAACCAAGCGTATAGGCCGAGTTGGCATCCACCTGGAGCTTGATGGCCGGGAAGGCGGCGCGGACGGCGCATGCATCTTCCACATCCCGGCCGGGCTTGATCTTGATCTTGACCCTGCCGTAGCCATCCTCCAGGTAGGCTTCCACGCGGCGAACCAATGCGGCCGGGGATTCCTGCAAACCGACAGAAACGCCGACCGAAACCCGGGGCTTGTCCCCACCCAGTAGTTGCTGCAACGACTTCCCATCCCGTTTGCCGAGCAGGTCCCAGACGGCCATCTCGACCCCGGCCTTGGCCATCGGGTGGCCGCGGATGGCCGCAACCTTGTTTTGAAAATCACCGGCATCGGCGATATCCTGCCCCAGAATGGATGGAACGATGAAATCCATCAGCACGTGCCAGGCCGTGCCGGAGGTCTCATAAGCATAGCCGGGATCACGATCCGCCACGCATTCACCGAAGCCAATCAGGCCATCAGCGTGGAGAGTGACCAGGATGCAATCCCGCTCGCTGCTGCGCCCGAAGGAGGTCTCAAAGGGCAGCACAAGGGGCATGCGGAGGTGGATGAGGGTGATGGAGTGAATTTTCATATGAGAATACCTGGCCTAGAGAAACCCGGTTTCTTGAAGAAACCGGGTCTCTGCCTAATCAAATTGGTCATCCTGTTCCCCGGAATCGGCACGCTCTTGCACCGTATCGGAATCATCCTGAACAGGCTCTTCCGGATACAGATCCTCTTGCACTTCATCCAGCAATGTTTCGATCGGCAGCCCGCGCAGCGCTTCATCCATCGTCATCCCTTCGCGCCGGATGCCGGGGACCGGCGTGGCGCAATACGGGCAGATGTTCCAGGGCAGTTCCATCAGTTTACCGCAGGCGTGGCAGGCCTTGCGAAGCTTGGTTTGGCAGTTGGGGCAAACCTGCCATTCATCCTTCACCCGCCTTTCGCAACCGGGACACAGCAACTGGTCTTCGATCTCCTGCAGCAGGGCTTCTTCCTCCAGGGTGCGCTGGTATTCCTCCTCCAGCGTGCGAGGAGGACGCAGGATCAGGTAGACCAGAACGCCGGGCAGGTTGAGCACCGCTACCAGCAAGGGCGCCAGGATGTGCACCAACCGGTCACGGGCGCGGTTGCGAATATCGCGGTACGTCCAGACAACCAGCGCCACCCACAGGGCAGCCAGGAAGGCGCCGCCGAAGCCGGTCAGGATAAGCAGGAGGTTGCTGAGAAATTCAGGGTCGAAGGACATGGAGGTTCTCCTCAAGAATGCTCGAATCTTATCACAGGTATCATAACGTGACAGTCACTTTGGAAGTGACTGTCACGTTATGACTGTCACATGGCATCATGGTTCCAGCCGGAACGCCTCGATATTCCAGAGTTCGTTCCCCTGCGTCAGGTCCGGGATCAGGCCCAACAGGTCGGGACGCGCCAGGCCGAACCTGACCCGCAGGAACAACGGCAGGAACGGCAAATCCTGGCTGAAGATACGCAAGGCATCCCGCTGGCCGGCAAGGTATTGGGTCGTGCCCGGCAGGGCAATCTGCGCCCCCTGGCAGGCCACATCATACCCCGGGTTGCTGTAGCCGGTGACGTTCCGGCCGCTCCAGGCATTCACTTCGGATGGGATTTTCGAGCTCAAGGCCAGGTCGCAGGGCGGGAGCAATCCCGTCTGCCATGAGAATAATGCCATATCGAAGTTCCTGCCATAGACCGGAGCCTCAGCATCCTTCATCAGGAATTGGTAGCCCGCTACTTCCCGGACTGTAACACCCACGCCACAGGATTCCAGGTTTGTGGCGATCAGCGCCGCAACCGTCTGGCGCAAAGGAGCATCCGATGTGACCAATTCTAATTGCAAGGGAGTTGATGCTTTTATCCCGGCCACGCCGTGCGCCTCCCGGATCCCGTCGCCATCCGTATCCCGCCAACCGATCTCCTCCAGCAACGCAGTTCCAGCAGCAGGGTCGAATGGGTATGTTGCAATCTCCGCGGTTTCGAGCAGGGGGTGGCCAGGCGGCAGGTAGGTATCCATCACGGGAGCCAGATCCCCGTAAAGGGCTTGGGCCAGCGCTGGCCGGTCGATGCAGGAGGCGATCGCCTTCCGCAAGCGTGCCTCCCTGAAGAAGGCCGGGCGTTGGGATCCATCCACCGGGGCAGTGTTGAACGACAACTGCTCCCAGGCCAGCGGCATCCCTTCCGGCAGGCTGTAAACCGCGATCGAACCGGCGTCGCGTCCCGGCATGGCCTGGGCCAGGTTTTCGAGCGGGATGGCATCCGAGAGCAGGATGTCACAAGTTCCATCGTCCAAGGTTTCCAGGCGCTGCGCGACACTCCCCGTCAGGAAACGGAACACCAGGCGGTCGAAATACGGTAACCCTTGTCCGGCAAGAAAATAATTTGGGTTGCGTTCCAGCACCAGCCGTTCACCTGCGTCCCAGAGAATGGGCCGGTAAGCCCCCCATCCCACCGGAAGGTAACCAGCCATCTCGACCAGTTGCAGGGGATCATAGGGTTTCAAGACATGTTCGGGCAGGGGGATGAAAAAATTCGCGGCGTAATTGGGATCGATGAAACCGGGCAATCCCTGCCATTGGACTGTGCGGTCATCCAGGGCTGTATACGCGGCGGTGTTAAGAAGGCTATCCACGCTCTGTGACACCAAGCCATTGATGCCGTAAGGTGTATCAGGTTGGACCGCCAGGTTATAACTGAAGACAGAATCCGACGCTTTCAAGGATATGCCATCCGACCACTCCAGGCCCTCCAGCAGGTGGAAGGTGACAGACATGCGCTCCAGGCTGAGAGCCCCGTCCGCATACGTCTGCGCACATGCCTCGGACCGGCAGCCGGCCGGCCGTACGATCGACCCTTGCGCCAACTGGATGCGGTCCCCGTTATCATCCACCACCCAATCCCCCTCCCGCACTTCGACCAACTCGATCACCATTCCACCGTTCTCGCTGGATGGTAATTCTTCCAGGATGACCGGTTGGTAACCGAAGTTGCGCCAGTCGATCGGGCCATCGTAGATGGCCTCCAGGATGGCATCCGTGATGTAGTTCGATTCGTTGTAAAGGTATAAGGAAGTTGGTTCGCTCCCGGCGCAGATGGTCAGGGTTTTCCATTCGGGGAGCGGGGTGGGGCTGGGCAGCGGGGTTGCCAATGTTTCCAGGGTTGGCCAGGCCGGAATGGAGAGGGCATCCGGGGCTTCGGTCTGCGGCACATCCACGCAGGCCGCCAGGGATAAGATCGACAGGATAAGGAATGCAATCGGGGAAGTGCGTCGCGCCATCAAGGATGCCTCCTGACTGGATTATACCCCCAAGCAAAATGCCAGGCTCTGGCTGAACCTGGCATTGAGCTAACTTGCAGAAAAATCAGATTCCACTTGTCACTGCGGATCCCGAGCGTAGCAAACGGGCGAAGCAAACTCATGACAAACCGGGAGATTGCTTCGGGCAAAGAACGCCATCACAATAACATCAGAAATGGTTCGTATGCTACTCCTTGGCGCTGTAGCCGGGGCCGCTGGAGAAGTAATCAGCGTTGGCCTGGGTATCCGCAGTGAGATCGACCGCCTCGCCGGCTGCCAGTTGCCGGACGGTATCCAGCACCACCGGAACGCCGTTGTGGTTTGTGCCTTCGTAATGGCCGTCCTGGCCTGCCCGGTTCAGGTATTCGCCGCCCTTGGCTGTGTAGGCTGCGGGGACCTCATCAGCCGGGAAGATGGCAGCATATGGGCATTCAGGCACACAGGCGCCGCAGTCGATGCAGGTATCGGGATCGATGTAATAGATAGGATACTGTTCCTGCGGTTTGCCGGGAACAATGCACTCGACCGGGCAGACATCCACACACCCGCTGTCGCGCAGGCAAAGGCTTGTAATTACGTGGGTCATGGTTCCTCCTTCAAAAGAAATAATGAAATATGCTTCGTAACATCTCAATAAATGGGGGGTTGTGGGGTGTGCGGGCGGCTACGCCGCCCGCACACCCCACAACTTTCCCCTTCTTTTTGAGAAGATACTATGCTTCTTTAATTTTACCGCGTTTTATAGAGTTAATTTACCCGCTTTGTTAATGATTTATCAGTAAAACCCCCTTAAATCTTGACATGTTTCGTCTTAATTAGTATATTGATTGCATCATTCAGAAATGGCAGGTTTGCCATCAACCACAATCAAACGGAGGAAACCATGTTCCATTCAGTTCTCGAAGCACTCGACAAGAAATTCCACTTTGCACGCGCCAAGGCTCACTGCGATATCCCGTGCGGCATCTACGATCCCATCACCGCCCAGATCGCAGCCCTGACCGTCGTCCGCATGATGGACCTGATGAACGGTTTGGCAGACAGTGAGGAGAAGGGCAAGGCCGAGTATCATAACAGCATATCCCGCTACATCACCGTCAAGGAAGAGCATGCCGAGAAAGCCAAGCATGAGGTGCGCGTCATCTGGGGCGATTACATCAAGCCGGAACATGTGGAGAAATACCCTGACCTGCACAACCTGGTCAACAAGATCATGAAACTGGGCTCCAAGGTCCGCCAAACAGCCGACCGCCAGGCCGGGCTGGATTTCGTGGAAGCCATCAACCAGTTCGCCGAGATCTTCTGGGCTACCAAGGGAATCGCGACCAAGCGCGCCAAAGCCCCCTATGCGCCGAACCTGGAACTGGTCTACCCGGTTCTGTAATCTTGTATCGTGGGGCTGTCCAATAAATCAATGTTGGTGCAGAAAATCCACCAGATACAGTGGAGATGTAACGCTTATCAGCCAACTGTAGGGCGAAATTAATTTCGCCTTACCCTTTTGGGACAGCCCCACACGTTTATGTTTCGAATTTTACGGGTTACGGGCGAAAGCCTCTCCCCTGGTTACCAGGACGGGGATTTCGTGGTGCTTGCCACGGATCCCCGCTTTTACCGCATCCGGCCGGGGGAAGTGATCGTATTCGAACATGCGCAATACGGCATGCTCATCAAGCGCGTGACCCATGAACTGCCGGAGGAAGTCTATGTTGCCGGCACACATGAACACAGTCTGGACAGCCGTAAACTCGGTCCCATCGAACGCAGCAGCATCACGGGGAAAGTGCTCTGGCACATTCGTAGAAACCATTAGCTGGTGTTTCATGCAACACCTTCCAGGGGGAAACCGCCATTCCAGCAAAAACAACTATCGCATATAATGCCCATCTGTGGAGACACTGTGAACGAACAACGCGCCAGCAACATCCTGCCCTTTGTGATCTTCGTCGCCATCCTGGCAGTATCCACGGCATCCATCTTCATCCGTTTTGCCCAGGGGGAAGGTACGCCATCGCTTGCGATCGCCGCCTACCGGCTGACAATTGCAAGCCTGGTTCTGGCGCCCATCGCCCTGATACGATATCGCATGGAGTTGCGCATCCTGACCCGCAAGGAATGGCTGTTGGGGTTGCTCTCCGGCATTTTCCTGGCCCTGCACTTTGCAACCTGGATCACCTCGCTCGAATACACCAGCGTCGCCAGTTCGGTGGTGCTGGTCAGCACATCTCCCCTATGGGTGGCTCTGCTGGGGCCAATCTTCCTGCGCGAGAGACCCACTGTTTTTACCATCCTCGGCATGATCCTGGCGCTCATTGGCGGGACGGTCATTGCCTTGAGCGACGCCTGCGCTTGGCAGTCTGGGCTGGTTTGTCCGGATGCATCCGAATTCCTGCAAGGCAAAGCCATGTGGGGCAACTTCCTGGCCCTGGCCGGGGCGTGGACCGTGACCGGCTACCTGCTGATCGGTCGCAGGTTGCGAGCGAAGATGTCACTGGTGCCATACATTTTCATGGTCTATGGCATGGCGGCTTTTATCCTGGTTGTGATCATGTTGGCCACAGGAAATCCCCCCTTTGGCTACACGCCTATTTCTTACTTGTGGATGCTCCTGCTCGCGCTTCTCCCGCAACTCATCGGCCATTCAACTTATAACTGGGCGCTGCGCTACATGCCGGCTGCCCTTGTCGCCGTGATGACCCTGGGTGAACCGATCGGCTCCACCATTTTGGCATACATTATTCTTCAAGAACAACCGGGATGGATGAAAATCATCGGGGGGATTTTCATCCTTGCGGGGATCTACCTGGCGGGTCGGGTAGAAAAACAGAAACAATAAGAAACCCGTTTTCTCTTAGAAACCGGGTTTCAATATTTGGAGTTACGCAGCTGGGAAGGATTCGGGGGTGTGGTCGGGCTTCAGCCGCCCACCACACCCCCAACCACCTTGAAAGGCGAAAATCCTAAATATATTACGCTATCGCTGGTACAACCAGTTCAATTCCTTGATGCGATCCCGAAGGTTATCACTCAACGCCTCCTCAGCCATGCGCCATTCCCAGTTGCCTCCCAGGCGGCTGGGGTAATTCATGCGCGCTTCAGTCCCCAGGTCCAGAAAATCCTGAATGGGTGCCAGGGCAAAGACGGCCACCGATGCCCAGGCGGTACGGATCAATTCCCAGGCGAATCCTTGCGAAGGGCTTGTCCTGAGAGTATTATCCAAAGGATCTGAACCTTCGCAAGGTTGAATATCAAGATATCGGTTGGCAAAATCGCGCTCCTGCTCAGATGCTGCTGCATACCAACCACGGGCAGTGTCATTGTCATGCGTGCCGGTGTAAACCACGCAGTTCTGCGGAAAGGAATGCGGCAGGAAGGGGTTCTCCGGTTCGGAGAAGGCGAACTGCAAGACCTTCATCCCCGGCAGGTTGAAGGTATCCCGCAATTCGACCACATCAGGGGTGATCACGCCCAGGTCTTCGGCCAGGATGGGCAACTCGCCAAGTTCGGCTTGGATCTTATTGAAGAAATCCGACCCGGGGCCTGGAACCCACCGCCCCTGCTCGGCAGTCTCGTTGCCCGCCGGCACTTCCCAGTAACCGGCAAAACCGCGGAAATGGTCGATCCGGACGATATCCACCATTTTCAGCGTGGCGCGGATGCGCTCCAGCCACCAGGCGTACCCGCTTTGCTTGTGCACATCCCACCGGTAGAGTGGATTGCCCCACAACTGGCCGGTTGGGGAAAAGTAATCCGGCGGGACGCCTGCCACCACGGTCGGCGTGCCTTCCTCATCGAGGAAGAACAAGCCCGGGTTGGCCCACACATCCGCACTATCGTAGGCAACGAAAATGGGAAGATCCCCGATGATTTGAATACCCTTCCGGTTGGCATACCCTTTCAGGGCAAACCATTGGTGAAAGAAGATGAACTGGTAAAACATGAAGCGGAAGATGGCATGCGCCAGGGATTGGCGGGCTTCAGCCAGGGCAACCGGGTCGCGCTTGCGCAGCGCTTCAGGCCAACCATCCCAGGAACCGCCGCCATTGGCTTCCTTGATCGCCATGAAGAGCGCATAATCATCCAGCCAGGAATCATTGCTGGCGCAGAAAGTCTCATACTCCTGGCGTAAACCTGTATTTCTATTCAGGGTATCCTGGAATTGGATGAACGCCCGTTCGAGCAGGTTGAGTTTCCAGGGGATGAAGTTACCGTAATCCACGCGGCTGGCGGGGAAATCCACCCCTTCGACCAGGTCGTTGGAGTGGAGCAGGCCCTCATCCAGGAGCTGCTGCGGGCTGACCAGGTATGGGTTCCCGGCAAAGGCCGAGAAGCACTGGTAGGGAGAATCGCCATAACCAGTCGGGCCAAGGGGTAAAACCTGCCAAAGCTTGCAGCCGGATTCTGCCAGAAAGTCCACGAACCGATAGGCCTGCGGGCCAAGATCTCCAATCCCATAGGCACTGGGCAGGCTGGTGGGATGGAGCAGGATGCCGGATGAGCGTTTAAATTTCATAGGGCTGACGATTGGTGTCAATGGTTTCACCCGCCTTGACGATGGAAGCCGGATAATCGGAAGCGATGACATCCGTATTAACAGTACCGCCCGGCTCGATAGTGTAACCCGGCGGAACGATGCTGTTCTTGCCCACCATCGCCAGTTGGATATCCGGATTGCCAACTCCCCCACCGATGCGGGCATTTTCCCCCACCCGCACCCGTTTATCCAGCACAGCGCGTTCCACCACAGCGCCGCTCCCGATTTCGCAATCGGTCAGGATAATGGATTCGCGCACCACCGCCCCCGGTCGCACGAGTACACCAGGCGAAAGGACGCTGCTCTCCACGCTGGCATCCTCCTGGATGTAGCAACCGTCCGAAACCATGCTAGCATACAGGTTGGCACCCACCGGCAACCGGACCGGCGGCTGCTCCTCGGTGCGGGTGTGGATGACCCATCTGCGATCGTAAAGCTTCAATGGAGGGTTGGGAGATAACAAGTCCATGTGCGCCTGCCAGTAGGACTCGATCGTTCCAACATCCATCCAATACCCGGAGTAAGGGAAGGCAAACACGCGCGCCTGGCTCTTGATCAGCCGAGGCAGCACATCCTTGCCGAAATCATGCGAAGATCCTTCGAGAAAGTGATCTTCCCACAGGATACGGTCGAGCAGGTCGAGCCTGAAAATGTAAACACCCATATTGGCTAGCGTGGAGGGCGGATCCTTGGGCTTTTCAACAAAGGCCTTGACCCGGTAATTCTTGTCCACCTTCAGGATGCCAAAACGGGAGGCTTCCTCCTTTGGAACCCGGATGGTAGCCATCGTCAGGTCAGCCTGCTGGTCGAGATGGAAGGTGATCATGGGCTCATAATCCATGGTGTAGATGTGATCGGCCGAAAGGATCAACACCAGGTCGGGTGAACCCCGCTTGATGAAGGTGAAGTTTTGCTGGACGGAATCCGCAGTTCCCTCATACCAATCTGAACCGAAACGAGTCTTGTAGGGCGTCAGGATACGCACCCCACCGGTGAAGTCGCGGTTCAGGTCCCAGGGGGCGCCCACGCCGATGTGTTCTATCAAGGATTGCGGACGATACTGGGCCAGCACAATGATGTCGAAGATGTTCGAGTTGACACAATTGGAGAGGGTAAAATCGATCATGCGATACTTGCCGGCAAACGGGACAGCCGGTTTGGTGCGCTTGGCTGTCAACACACCCAGTCGTGCACCTTCACCTCCAGCCATGATGACTGCTCGAATCTTCATAGCACCTCACTCGGATCAAACTTCACACAGATTTTTGTAAAGATTTCCATACTGGCGCGCCGAGCGCTGCCAGGAAAAATCCTGCTTCATGCCTGCCAACTGGATCTTTTGCCACTTGCCCGGGCTGGCATAGGCATCCATCGCCCGCAACAGGGTATCCGCCAGGGATTCCGCCGTTGCCTCCGGTACATGGAAACCGGTCTTCCCATCCCTGACCGTATCCTTCAACCCGCCGGTCGCCCGCACCACCGGAACACAACCATAACGCATGGCGATCATCTGGGATAGCCCACAAGGTTCATAACGGGAGGGCATGATGAAGATATCCGCCCCACCGTAGATGAGCCGCCCCAACTGCGGATCATAACGCGTGACTGCCCGCACCCGCTTGGGGAAATCTGCTTGTAATTTGTGCATGGCCGCTTCCAGGGCGGGATCACCGGAGCCCAGCAACACGGCCTGCCAGGGCATCCCGACCATCTGGCGCAAGGCATCCAGGGCCAGGTCCACTCCTTTTTGCGGATCGACCCGTCCCACCATGCCAAAGACTGGCACTTCCGCATCCACAGGCAGGTTCAGTTGTTTTTGCAGGGCACGCTTATTGGTAAGGCGCTGATCCAGCGTCGCAGCCGTGAAGCGGCTATCTAGCGCAGGGTCGGTTGCGGGGTCATTGGAAGCCGTGTCGATCCCGTTCAGGATGCCGGTCAGCTTGTCCACGTTCTTGCGCAGGAAATCCTCCAGGCTGCATCCGAATTCCGGCGTCAGGATCTCGACGGAATATTCCGGCGAGACGGCCACGATCGAATCTGCTGCCCACAAGCCCAGCGGCAGGGGGGATGAGCGCGCCCACTTGGGCAGGCTCTCATCGACGGCAGGTGTCAGCCCATATGCTGAAAGCACATCCAGGCCCTCCCCGCCCATGTAGGGCAGGTTGTGCAGCGTCAACAGGCCTTTGATGCGGCTGAGCACCGGATCGGTACGCCGGGATTTCAAGGCATAGAGAGCCAGGGCTGTATGCCAGTCATTGGCGTGCAGGATATCGAGACGCCATTCCAGGTGGCGGATCAATTCCAGGGCTGCCAGCGAGAAAAAGGCATATTTCTCGCGGTCCGCGGCCAGGTCATTCGAGTAGACCGTGCGCGCCGTGCGGATCGGCCCGCCGGAGATGAAATAAACCGGGATGCCGTCGCGCTGGATCTGGAACACCTGCACGGGGATGCTCCCCCCGCGCCGGAACAGGTTGAACTCCGACACCGGGTAAAGTGTGGCCGATTCAGCCTGGATGAATGCATGCAACGGCAGCACAAGACGAACATCCAAGTTGTAACCGCCCGTCTCTTTTGGGGTTAGGGCACGCAAGGCTTTTGGCAAAGCCCACCCCACATCCCCCAACCCCCCAATTTTGACGAACGGTTCGGCTTCGGAAATCAGGAAGAGGGCATTGATGGTCTTGGTCATTGGGTATATTGTACAACAAAACCAGTTCCTGGCTCACTTGCCATCAAAACGCATAGTGCACCACGATCATACCCCCATCCAATAGCAGCGTTTCGCGGCCAGTGCGGTCGCCAGCCTTCCAGGCCAGGTAGCGGACATCGCGGTCTGCCTGGCTCTGGGTCAGTGTGAACACAACCCCAGCGGGCATGGAGTCGAAAAAGGTTTCATATGCCGCCTGCAGGTTGGGGAAACGGATGATCTTCTCGCGCCGCACGTGGACAGCGTGACCGGCATACAGCGCCGCCATGCGGGATGCCTGTCGGCTGTTGAGGGCAGCCAGATATTGCAGGGTAAATGGATCAGGTGTGGCCACCGGCTGTTCGGGCGGCGTCACAGGCGGCTGCTCCGGCTGGGAGGGTTGCTCGGGAACGATCAGGCCAGGAGTAACCTGGGGCGGGGCAGGCCAGTCGAAATCCGATACTGCTTTCCACAGGTGCGGCAGGTAGCGGCGGCAGTAATCCCACGAGAAGAAGTTGGCCGCTTCGATGCCCAATTCTTTGGCAGTCTGCAGGAAAGCCTGGATCTCCTGCGCATTGGGCGCCCAGCCTCCCACGGCGTAGGTTGGGCCGGTTGCGATGTACGGTCTGGCATGCGGCAGGGCATTGCACTGGCGAAAACTCTCCCGCAGTTGGGCGGCGGCATTATGCGCCTGCTCCCAATACACCTGCGGCATGTTGTAGTCGCACTGTTCCAGGAAAGCCGACCAGGGCAACTCGGGGTGGTAGTTGGGAAAACGGTAGGAACTCAGGGCAATGGGCATTTCCGCAAGCGCTGCCCGGACCTCGGTCATGAAGCGCCTGGCAACTTTATCCTTCCCTGGTTGCTTGTACTCCTCTTCCGCATCCACCACGTAGCCATCCAGGGAAAGATTCTGCACCCGCTGGATGGCGATTTTCGCCTCACCGGCAGGATCATTCCCATATACATAATGCCAGCCCCAAACGGCGATCCCCGCGGCGCGCAGCGCCTGGACAACCGGCAGGGTATGATCCTCGCCATCCGGTCCGACGCCAAAGGGTTTGGCGCCATCCGCGATCTTGACCAGCACATGGCTGAACCCGGCAGCCTGTGCACTTTCCAGGATGGCGGTTGGATTGCCGCCCTCACAGTCGGGGAGGATGAAGGTGAAGAAACCT
>Ga0105093_10000289_pt1 | contig 19542 bp, 15 predicted proteins | sample PPLLak3March2015_2_FD_79111 | JGI IMG/M metagenome (GOLD analysis project Ga0105093, IMG submission 79111) | Freshwater sediment microbial communities from Prairie Pothole Lake near Jamestown, North Dakota, USA - PPLs Lake P8 Core (3) Depth... | ecosystem: Environmental > Aquatic > Freshwater >... | reverse complement strand
GGTCCCGGCTGGCCAGGCGGATGCCGGGATTCTCCGAGTTGAAGTTGATGTGATAGGGGGCGTGAACGCTCAACCGGACGCCCAGCCGGGCCGCCTTCTCGCGGACCTTGGCCGCCGTGTCGAGGCCCATCTTGACGCCGTTGACGAACTCGATCTCCTGGCCGTCGAGACCGAGGGCCCGGATGCGCTCGATGCCGGCCAGGGTCGAATCGTCCTCGGAGGAAAAGGGGACGCCGGCCGTGCCGAAGAGCAGCGACCTAGGCGCAGTCGCCACCGGTCTTCTTCCCGGAGCCGAGGAATTCGCTGACGATGCGCATGGCGCAGAAATCGCCGCACATGGAGCAGGCCCGGCTGCTCGTCTTCCGGCGCTTCCGCACGGCCGCGAACTTGACCGGGTCGATGGCCAGCCGCCGCTGGGTCTCCCAATCGAGGCGCTTGCGGGCCCTGGCGAGCGCCAGGTCGCGCTCGAGCGCTCCCGGCACGCCCTTGACGATGTCGGCGGCGTGGGCCGCGATCCTCGAGGCGATGAGGCCCTCGCGGACGTCGTCGTCGCTCGGCAGGCCCAGATGCTCCGCCGGCGTGACGTAGCAGAGGAAATCGGCCCCGGCCGCCGCGGCGACGGCCCCGCCGATCGCCGAGACGATATGGTCGTAGCCGGGGGCGATGTCGGTGACGAGCGGGCCGAGGACGTAGAACGGCGCGCCCTCGCACAGGCGCTTCTCGAGCCGCATGTTCATCTCGACCTGGTCGAGCGGGACGTGGCCCGGCCCCTCGACCATGACCTGGACTCCGGCCTCCCGCGACCTCTGGACCAGCTCGCCGAGGGTCAGAAGCTCTTCGATCTGGGGCCGGTCGGTCGCGTCGAGGATGGAGCCGGGCCGGAGCCCGTCGCCCAGGCTCAGGGTGATGTCGTAGCGCCGGGCGATCTCGAGCAGGCGGTCGAACCCCGCGTAGAACGGGTTCTCCTTGTCGTTGTGGAGCATCCAGGCCAGGTGGAAGGCGCCCCCGCGCGAGACGACGTCGGCGACCCGGCCCTGACTCTTCAGCCGGTCGATGGCCTTGCGGGTCAGGCCGCAGTGGACGGTCATGAAATCGACGCCTTCGCGGGCCTGGGATTCGATGGCCTCGAAGAGGTCCTCCACGGTCATCTCGACGATGGAATCGCCTCGATCCATGGCCCTGACCGCCGCCTGGTAGATGGGGACGGTCCCGAGCGGGATCGGGGCCCGGGCCAGGATGGCCTTGCGGATCTTCTTCAGGTCGCCGCCCGTGCTCAGGTCCATCAGGGTGTCGGCCCCGTATTCGAGGCTGATGCGGACCTTGCGCAGCTCGTCGGCGAGGCGGGGGAAGTCGCGCGATGTCCCGAGGTTGACGTTGACCTTCGTCCGCAGGCCGCCCCCGATCGCCGCCGGCCGGGCCGGGGCATGGGCCGGATTGAAGGGGATGACGGCCAGACCGCCGGCGACGAGCTCGGCCAGCCTTTCAGGCGCGAGGCTCTCCGCCGCGGCGACCTTTCTCAAAGTCGCGCTGAGGACACCCTTCCTTGCTTTTTCGAGCTGAGTCATGGTCTCTCGAACGCCGTCGCAGGAGTGGAAGACTAAGTATAAAGGACACCCCCGGGACTGTCAAGAAAGCGGAGGGCCGCGCGGGCGATCACCCTGGCCCGGCTCTCCTCACCCCGAAGGGTCATCTCCAGGGGTGATATTTCACCCCTGGATTCATCCGGCCTGACGATTGCCCGTCGGGGGAGCCCCGCTTATCCTTGTCCCGCTATGGTACGGATCGCCCCCCCTCTTTATTTCCCGCCGGACGTTCGGCTATAATGGGGCCAATCCGCCGAGCGCATTAGCCGATAAGACGCCTGTTCTCTGCCGCGAGGTGCGGCGTTTTATCCAACGGCGGTAGCTTGCTGCGAGAGGACCATCAGACTGTCCATGAACATCTCCAAGCGGACCATCCGCGAATTCCTCGTCTATGTCCTGCCGCTCCTTCTCTGGATGGCCTTCATATTCCCGGTTTGGAACCCGGCCTTGGGCTCGAGCTCGATCTATGAAACGTTTGCGAGCGTCTTCCGCTGGCTCCTGCCGCACGCTTCGCAGCATGCGCTCGACCTGTCCTACATCGTCGTCCGCAAGTCCCTCCACTATGTCGAGTACGGCCTGCTGACCTTTCTCTTCTACCGGGCTTTCCGGGACGGACGCCGGCCGTTCTGGTCGGGGAGAACGGGTCTTCAGGCCGGCGCCGCGGCCGCTGCCTACGCCTTCATCGACGAGTACCTCCAGTCGTTCGTCCCCAACCGCTTCGGGAGCTCTTTTGATTGGACCGTCGATATCGCCGGGATCTTGTCGGCCGTCGCCCTGATCGCCTGGGCCGGCCGCCGCCGAAAGGAGCCCCCGGAATCCCGGAACGGGTGCCGGCCCTGAGACCCTCCGGAAGCGACGCGTCTCCATGAAGCCCAAGATCGTCGAATACGGCCTCCTCGGCCTGCTCCTCTGGAGCCCTCTGCCGGCCGCCTCGGTCGAAGAATGGGCCATCTTCGTGATCGAGCTGGCGGCGGCGGTCATGGCCGGCGCCTATGTCCTGGCCGATCCGAAGCCCGTCCTGAACCCGCGTCTCCCGCCGGTCCTGAAGCAGTTGAGGCCGGTCGTGATCGCCTGGCTCGGCTTCCTCGTCCTCCAGATCGCGCCGCTTCCCGCCGGGCTCGTCCGGTTGATCGCCCCGGGGAGCTACGGCTTCCGGAAGCTCTACGCCCCCGAGTTCGGGCGGATGAAGTTCATGACCCTGTCGATCGCCCCCTCCGAGACGATCGGCGCGATCCTCTTTGTCGCCGCCCTGGTCATTCTCGGCTTCCTCGTCCTGCGGACGGTCACGCGGGGCCGCCAGATCCGGACGATCCTGGGCGTCCTCGTCGGCGCCGGCGCCTTTCAGGCCCTTTACGGCCTCTTCGAGCTGACCCGGGTCGCACCGCGGCTCCTCTTTTATGAAAAAGCGTTCAATCTCGACTCCGTGACCGGCACGTTCGTCAACCGCAATCATTTCTGCGGCTACGTGGAGATGATCCTCCCCCTCGCCCTCGGGTTGGCCATCGGCCGGATCAGGGCCGCGACGCTCGGGGCCAAGGGCGTCCGCGAGAAGACGCTCCTCTGGATGACCAGGGACATGCTGGTGAACACCCTGATCCTGGCCGCGGCCGCGATCATGGCCCTGGCGGTCTTCCTCTCCAACTCGCGTTCCGGCCTGGCCGTCCTGGCCTTCTCGGCCTTCCTGTTCCTGGAGCTGTGGATCTCGTCCTTCAGCCGGACCGCGTTCCGCCGGCCCTGGGTCGGGAAGGCCGTCCGCGTGGTCCTCGTCGGCGTCACGGTGGCGGTCCTGTCGATCAGCGTCGGATCGACGATCCGCCGCTTCGCCCGCGACGACCTGCTCCGCGAGAACCGCCCCCAGTACTGGTCGACCACCGTCGCGATGATCCGCGAATTCCCGGTCTTCGGCACGGGCCTGGGGACCTTCGCCTCGGCCTATGACGCCTATGAGAAGCCGAGCTCGACGGAGCTCCGGCTCGTCCATGCTCATAACGATTATCTCGAATACGCCGCCGAGGTCGGGCTCCTCGGCGCCGCCCTTCTCCTCGGCAGCGTTCTCTATATCGTCCTGTCGGCCTATCTCGCCTGGCGCGAGCGACGGTACCCCGAAGCCCGGGCGCTGGCCCTCGGGGGCCTCGTCTCGATCGCCGGCATGGGGCTCCATGCCCTGACCGATTTCAACCTGCATATCCCGGCCAATATGGTCCTGTTCGTCGTCGTTCTCTGCCTCACCCTGGTCATGGCCTATTATCGGAAGAGCTGAGGCCGACCCTGAAAAAGATCCTGTCCATCGCCGGGCTCGTCGCCCTGGCCGCGCTGCAGGCGCTGTCGGCCTGGAACGCCCGCCTCTACTGGCGGGCCAGGGACGCGGCCAAGACCCCCGAAGAGAAGGTCCGCCTTCTTCGGCGGGCCGGGGCCGTCTTCCCGTGGAACAGCGCGGTCTCCTTCGAGCTCGGCCGGGTCTATTTCGAGCAGGGCGCCGAATCGATGGGCGACCCGGCGGCCCGCGACGGCCTGCTCCGGAAGGCCATCGACTCCTACCTCCGCTCGCTCCGCCTCAATCCCGCTTCGGCCGCGGCCCATTTTGAGCTCGGCCAGGCGCTGCTCTATGCCGGGTATGCCGGCCTTCCCACGCCGCTGGCCTACTTCGATGAATACAGGCGGGCGGCCGAGCTGACAGGGCACGACAGCCAGATCCATTACGAAGCCGGCAAGGTCCTTTTCGGACGCTGGGACGGGCTGAGCTCGGAAGAGCGGGATTTCGCCATCGGCCTCCTGAAGGGCTCGCTGGCCGGCAAGGGCCAGGAGCGCGTGCTCGACCTGCTCGAGGCTTGGTACCTGGCCGGACACGACACCGGCCTCATCGACCGGATCCTGCCCGAGGATGCCGCCGCCCTCAGGACCTATGCCCGGTTCCTGGGCGAACGGGCGCTCTCCCTCGAGGACCGGCTCTCGGCTCTGGCCCGGGCCGAGGCCCTCGAGGTGGCCCGGGCCAAGACCGAACTCGACCGGGCCTGGGGCGCGGCCGAGTCGTTGATGCCCTCCGAGGCCGCGTTCCGCGCCGGCCTGGCCCTCGACGCGCTCGGGTCCGTCAAGTTCTACCAGGCCCTCGCCGGGAGGGAGCTCTTGGATCCCCTGGAATTCAAGGCCCTGCAGAGGGCCGCGCGACGCGTGCTGGCCAGGAGCTGGGTCGAAGAGACCGGGTCCCTTGACGACCCGGAAGGGATCATCGCCGCCTACGTCGAAGCCGAGGACAATCCCGCCGCCCTGGGCGAGTTCGAGACGTTTCTCGCGGAGCGGCGCCTCCTCGACGAGCGCCGGGCCGTTACTCCCTTCCAATCCCTGAAGACCCTGGCCTTCCGGATGGGCCTGGATCTCAAGCTCGGCCGGTACAACCGCGTCGCCGACGTCGAAGGGCTGCTGGCTTCGAGCTCGACGGTCCTGGCCCCTTCGGGACGAGCGAGCTATGCCCGGATCCTCCGGCTGATCGGCCAAGCCAATCTCGAGCTGAACGACGCCATCGAGGCCGCGGCCTTCTTCGAGAAGGCCAGGGAAGTCGGGTCCGACAGCCTCGACGTCCTTCTTGGGTTGGAGCGCTGCTACAGCCTGCTCGACGACGAGCCCAGGGCCGCCGGCGTGCGCTCGGCCATCGGCCGGCTGGTGAGCCCGGACCAAATCGACCTCGGCGGCAGGGCTCTCGCCAAAGGCCAAACGGCCAGGGTCGATCTCCAAACGAGAGGGGGCCCGAGGGCATTCCGGCTCGAGTTCACGCCTTCGGGGCCCGAGGCAGCCCCGCTCGTCTCGGTCTTCCTGGACGGCCGGGTTGTCTGGGAGAAATACGGGGACACCGGCCTCGCGGAATTCACGGGCAATCTGGGTCAAGGCCGGGCCCGCCTCGAGATCCAGGCCGTGAGCGCCCCAGTCAGCCTGGGACGGCTCTTGATTTCCATGGAAATCAGATAGTTAGAAGCTTGACAATGCCGAACCGGGGGCCTATTATTAATATCGCCAAGGAGAAGAACCTATGAGACGACGTGCCCAGGGTGTAGTCTCTTGGGGCTCGGCGTTCGCGCTGATACTCGCTCTGATGTCACCGGCCGCTACCCCCCAGGAGTCCGTCACGGGAGGATTGATCGGCTTCATCTTCGGGGCGGACGGCTCGACGCCCGTGCCCGGAGCCGTCGTCCTGGTCAAGAACCTGACGACCGGCGAGGTCACCGAAGCCGGGCCCACGGATAAGTCGGGTCTCTTCCAGGTATCCGGACTGAGCGCAGGGCTCTATTCCGTCGGGGTCCGCTCGCTCCAAGGCAGCTATAACTCCCAGGACTTCTTCGGGGTTCAGGCCCGTCATACCTCCAGGATCTCCATCGCCCTCGACACCTATGATCCGCCGGCGGCCGCGGCCGCCGCCTCGGTCATCAAGGAACAGCGGGCCAAGGGCGAGGCCTTCGTCGGAAAGGTCGTCAAGTGCGACCCCTCGACCAAGGAGGCCGAAGTCTTCGTCGAGATCGGCCTCATCCAGTCGACCGACCGCATCCACATCAAGGGCCAGGAGACCGATTTCTACCTGGACGTGAGGAATCTCAAGGTCTCCGGGACCAAGGCGAAGCGGGTCATGTCCGGCAACACCGCGGTCTTCAGGGCTTCCAAGGACTGCCAGGCCGGCGACTTCGTCTACATCGTCTGCAAGCGCGGCATCCCGCCGTTCTTCCTGGCTCCGCTCGGCATCGCCGCGATCGTGGCCGGGGCCGTCCCGTTGGCCGCGACCTACGAGGACGAACCCGTCTCGCCGTTCAAGATCAAATAGCCCCCTCCTGCCTGTTTTCACCGCCTCCCTTATCTGCTAACATAAGGCTGGAAGTCCGCATGAACGCCCGTCCGCGCATCCCGCTCCCCGCCGTCCTCGCGGTCTGCGCCGCCCTGGCCGCGGCCGCGTCGGTCTCCGCCGAGGTGCCGGCCGCCGTCCGGGCCAAGGCGGCCCCGGTCTTCGCCGCCCTGGACAAGATCGCCGAGGAGGCGGCGGCGCGCGCCGTGCCCAAACGCGGCGGGCCGGCGCTCGCCGCCCCCGGCACCCGCCGGCTCGTCTTCTCGGAGGCCGAGCTCAACGCCTACGCCGCCTGCCGGGTCGACGTCGAGGGCCAGCCCTACATCAAGTCGGCCGAGTTCAAGCTGCTCGGCGGCGACAGGATCGAGGGCCGCGTCGGCCTCGACTTCGGCAAGGCTCCGGCCTCGGGGCTCATGGCCCAGAAGCAGGACCTGCTCTTCGCCGCCCGCGTCGAGACCAAGGACGGCCTGATCCGCATCACCCTGGACAAGCTCTACCTCGGCACCCAGGCCGTTTCGCCCGACTTCGTCGACATGATCATCGGCTTCGCCTCGCGCCTCCAGGGCGTCGAGGCGATGAGCCTCAAGGACTGGTACAGCCTCCCGGACGGCGTCCTGAGGCTCGAGAGCCGGCCCGGCGAGGTCGTGGTCATCTACTGACATGATCAGGATCATCAGCGGCCTCACCAAGGGCCGCCGCCTCAAGCTCGTGCCCAGCCCCTCGGTCCGGCCCATGCAGGACAAGGTCAAGGGGGCGCTCTTCAACGTCATCGGCGGCCGGCTCGCCGGAAGCGTCTGCCTCGACGGCTTCGCCGGGACGGGCTCGATCGGTCTCGAGGCCCTGAGCCGCGGGGCCGCGAAATGCGTCTTCGTCGACGAGTTCTACCCGGCCGTCAAGGTCATCAAGGAGAACATCGCCAAGTGCGGGGCCGAGGAGAAGTCGGTCGTCGTCCACCGGGAGTTCAACCGGGCCGTCATCGACCTCTCCAAGCAGGGCGTCCGCTTCGATCTCATCTTCCTCGACCCGCCCTACCGTCTCCTCGAGGAACGGAACCCGCTCAAGGTCATCCGCAAGCGCGGCCTGCTCGCCCCGGGCGGGCTCATCGTCCTCCGCCATTACTACAGGATCAAGCCCAAGACCGGCGACTTCGAGGTCGAGCGCCGGGTCAAGCTCGGCGACGACGTCCTGGTGCTCTACACGGCCCCGCCGGCCGTGACGGGCGAGGCCGGGGCCTTGCCCGCGGCGCCGCGTTCCCGTAAAATAACGCCGTCATGAAAAAGGCCGGGGGCCAAGCGGACCCTTTCTGGAGCGACGCGCCCCTCGTCGGCGAGGACGAGATCTTCACCGAGCTCCATGTGACCCAGGGCAGCTCGCTGTTCCTCGGCCGCTACTCGGGGAGTGAGATCCTGGCCGTCCTCAACAAGAAGGGCTTCCTCAAGGAGGCCCGCAAGCGCTTCCTCTGGCCGCTCGCCTACGAGCTCGATTCCTCCGAATACCCGACCCAGAGGCTCCAGATCTTCCTCCGCGAGCCCGGGCCCGAGAACGTCATCGTCGACGTCAAGCTCAAGGAGTGCGAATTCCCGGCCAAGCCGGCCGCGGCGGGCCTGCCGGAGCTCCCGCCGCAGAAGGTCCTGGCCTTCGAGTGGCTGACCCTCCGGAACCCCCTCGTCAAGCGGGGCGAGCCGTTCCATCCCCTCCCGGGCCAGACCCGTCCCGGCCTGAGCATGCGCTCGAAGATCATGGACCTGTTCGTCTACGTCGGCCGCCTGACGCACAAGGACGGCCTCCTGGCCTTCCCGGCCTATTTCCACAACGGGGTCCTGTTCTCCCGCTATTTCCATTTCTGGGACCCCGCCAAGGAGGCCGAGGTCCTGGCCATCCGCCGGGCCTTCAGCCACATGCCCTTCCGCCAGCTGGCCTGGGTCGTCCACCTGAACTGCCTGAGGCGGGCGGACGGCTCGGTCTACGAATGGCAGGCCGCCGAACAGATCTATACGCTCACCCGTCCGCTCAAGGCTTATTTCGATTCCCGGAGCTACCGGGAGGCCGTGAAAACGGGGCTCAAGACCCTGGATTTCAGCGTCGACAAGGACGAATTCGAGCGGAGATCCGCCGCCATCCCCGCCTTTTGCGGCGAGGCCTAGATTCTGCTATAATACCGCGCTCAAGGAGATCGTCCCATGAAGAAAGACGTCCATCCCGGATACCAGGAATGCGTCGTGACCTGCGCCTGCGGCAACACGTTCACGACGCGCTCGACCAAGAAGGACATCCGGGTCGAGATCTGCTCCCAGTGCCACCCGTTCTTCACCGGCAAGCAGAAGTTCATCGACAGCGCCGGCCGCGTCGAGAAGTTCAAGAAGAAATTCGGCGACGCCAAGGACATCAAGGCCGCCAAGGACCTCAGGAACCGGAACATCAAGGCCCTCGCGAAGACCAAAAAATCGGCGCGATGATCCCTGAACTCCAGGCGATCGAGGACCGCTACCGCCATCTGACCGCAGCCCTCTCCGACCCCGCGATCGCCGCCAATCCCTCGAAGATCCGCGAGCTGGCCAAGGAGCGCGCCGAGCTCGAGCCCGTCTTCCGGAAGAACGAGGAGTGGAAGCGCGTCCGCAAGGACCTCGAAGAGGCCCGGCACCTCGTGGACGACCCCCGGACCGAGCCCGACCTCCGGCACATGGCCCTCGGCGAGGTCGAGGAGCTCGAGGCGAGGGCGGAGGCCCTGGCCGGCGAGCTGCAGACCCTGCTCATCCCCAGGGACCCCAACGACGAGAAGGACGTCATCATCGAGATCCGGGCCGGGGCCGGCGGGGACGAGGCCTCCCTCTTCGCCCAGGACCTCTTCCGGATGTACTCCCGGTTCGCCGAGAAGAAAGGCTGGAAGTTCGAGGTCGTGGACACGAGCCTCTCGCCGATCGGCGGCCTCAAGGAGGCCATCGCCGAGATCCGGGGCCGGGGGGCCTACGCGCTGCTCAAGTACGAGAGCGGCGTCCACCGCGTCCAGCGCGTGCCCAGGACCGAGGCCTCCGGCCGCATCCACACCTCGACCGCGACCGTGGCCGTTCTCCCCGAGGCCGAGGAGATCGACCTCAAGCTCGATCCGAAGGACCTCAAGATCGAGGCCTTCGGCTCGTCGGGGCCGGGCGGCCAGAGCGTCAACCGGAACTACACCGCGATCCGCGTCACCCACAAGCCCTCCGGGCTGGTCGTCTCCTGCCAGGACGAGAAATCCCAGCACCGGAACAAGGAGAAGGCCCTGCGGGTCCTGCGCTCGCGGCTCATGGACATCGCCGAGCGGGAGCGTCGGGCGAAGATCGCCGATCACCGCCGCTCCCAGGTCGGGACGGGGGAGCGGAGCGAGCAGATCCGGACCTATAACTTCCCCCAGTCGCGGATCACCGACCACCGGCTGAACGAGAACTTCCACAACATGGAAGGGTTCCTCGACGGGGGCCTGGACGAGATCCTGGACCATCTCGTCCGCCAGGCTCAGACCCGGGCGCTGGGCGAGACCGCGCGCGACGCCGGCCAGGCCAAGGACGTTGGACGATAACACGACCCTGATCGATCTTTTCCGCACCGGGGTCGCCCTGCTCGGCGACCGGCCCCAAGCCGTTCTCGAAGCCAAGGTGCTCCTCCTCCGGGCGGTCCGCCTGAGCGAGGAGCGCTACCTCGCGACGCCCTCGCGGCCCTGCCCGCCGCAGGCCGCGGCCTTCTTCCGGCGGCTCCTCGAACGGCGGCTCGAGGGCGTACCGCTCGCCCATCTCACCGGAACGAAGGAGTTCTGGTCCATCCCGATCGAAGTGACGCCCTCGGTGCTCGTGCCGCGGCCCGAGACCGAGGGCCTGGTCGAGAAGGTCCTCGAACTCTCGACGCGCGAGGCCGAGACGATCGTCGACGTCGGGACGGGCAGCGGCTGCATCGCCATCGCCCTGGCCAAGGAGCTGCCGCGGGCCGAGATCCACGCCGTCGACATCTCCGAGCGGGCCCTGCGGGTCGCCCGGCGGAACGCCGCGCGCCAGAAGGCGAGGCACATCGAGTTCCACAGGAGCGATCTTCTCTCGGCTTTCCGGGGCACCGGCCGCAAGTTCGACTTCATCGTCTCGAACCCGCCCTATATCTCCCGCGGGGAGTGGGACGGGCTGCCGGCCGCCGTCCGGGACTTCGAACCGCGGCGGGCGCTTCTCGCCGGGGAGTCCGGGCTCGAGCTCATCGAGCGCCTGGTGCGCCGGGCCGGGACCTTCCTGAGGCCGGGCGGCTACCTCATCCTCGAGATCGGCGAGGAGCAGCGGGACCGGGTGCTGGGCCTCTTCGGCAAGCGCTGGACCGAGATCGAGACGGCCTGGGACCTGGCCGGCAAGCCGCGCGTCATCACCGCCCGCCGGGCCTAAAGAGAGGTTCTGCTCACTTCGGGGGATCCTCTCGAGGCGGCGAGGGATGTTGCCTCGAAGATCCCCGTTGCTGGAGGAGGGGACCGGCGGGGAGCGGAGTCTTCAAAGCGGACCTGCAGGATCGCGTCCGAGCACTCGAGGACGTGATCCTGCGAAATATCGGGAAGAAGAGATTTCTCATGATATTTCGCAGAAACCCGCCTCCGAGTATGCTCCGGCAGATTTCTGCCCTCCGCTCACTCCGTTCGCTTCGGTCGGATGGCCGGGGAGCAGGAGGCATATCCCGAGCAAAGCCGGAGAGAGGAACTCCCCGACTTCAGCGGGCCAGCTCGACGATCTGGAGCAGATTGCCGAACGTGTCCTCGAAGACGGCGATCCTCACCGGGCCCGCTTCCATGGGCTCGGTCCGGAACACGACGCCCTTTTCCTTCAGCCGCTCGAATTCCTTCTGGATATCGTCGACGGGGAAGACCGTCAGGGGGATGCCCTGCTCCAGCAGGGCCTTCTTGTACGCCTTGACCGCGGGGTTCACGTCCGGCTCGAGGACGAGCTCCGCCCCGTCCGGCTCCTCCGGCGAGACGACCGTCAGCCAGCGGTACTCGCCGACGGCGACGTCGCTCTTCCTGAGGAAGCCGAGGACCTCCGTATAGAAGGTCAGGGCCCTGGCCTGGTCGTCGACAAAGACGCTCGCATACTTGATCTTCATGGTCATCTGGGGCTCCTTGTACTCCCAACAGCCATAATAGCGCGCCGGAACGGAGACTGCCAGTCCACCGTCCGAGGGCCGGCCCGGCAGGGTCGCGCCGGTCGCGAGGTCCGTCCAGGTCCCGCCGGCCCCGGCCTTCGCGCCGAGCGGGACGATGACGACGTCGATCGCTTCGGCCGCGTGATTGACCACGGCGGCCCGCACGCCTCCCGGGATGAACGTCGAAGCGAGATCGACGTTCTCGCTCGTCCCGACCACATCGACCGGCCGCTTCCCGCCGATCGCCGCCAGGACGGAATCGAGGACGTCGCGGACGACGTCCGGGAGGTCCCGGGCCGCGGCCGCCGCGTCCATCGCGAACGAGGCGATGACCCCTTTGCCGACGCGGTTCATGAAGACGGCCGCCGAGCCGTCCTCGAACTCGGCGACGACCGTGGTCTTTCCCGCCGGCTTCCAGCCGGCCCAGGCCTGACCTCCCCCAAGCCCGAACCGGGCCCCCTCCTTCACCCGGCTCCCCGCCGGATCCCGGACCACGACCGCCTCGCGGGGGACCTTTGCCCCTTCGACGGCGCCGAGGAGCTCGTCCCGGTCGTAGGTGTTGCCCATCGGCAGCTGCGGGCCGAAGGCCACGACCGCGCCGCCGCGCTCGAGGAAGGCCTGGACAAAGCGGCTGTCCGTCGCCTGGAAGCCCGAGACGTCGGGCAGGACGAGAGCGATCTTCTCGCGAAGGAGCCTGGCCAAGGCGTCCTCGTTCGGGTGATAGGGATAAAAAGGATAGAGGGACTCCTTGGCGGTCGGGGAGAAAGGCACGAAGTCGGCCGCGACCCCGAGCCGCCGGAAGGCGTCGAAGGCCGGCACGTAAGAGTTGACGAAGCGCTCGATGACCCAGTCTTCCCACGGATAATAGAAAGCGACCGGGTTCGGGTTCCGGGCGATCTTCTCCCAGATGAGGTTGAAAGCCTTCAGGCCGTCGACGACGGCCTGCCGGGCCCGGTCGATGTCCTTGGAGGGCTTCCGGCCGTTGTGGTGGATGTTGGCGTGGTAGGTGAAGAAGCTGATGCCGTCGGAGCCGGCCGCCGCGGCCGCGCTCAGGACCTGGGGCAGGATATTCTCATAAGAGGTCGTGTTGTGGTCCTTAGAGACGCGGTTCTCGAGGTAGCCGAAGAGCTCCATGTGAGTGATGGCGATCTTGTCCTGGAGCCACTTGCCGCCGATGCCGACGCCGCAGAGGTCCCTGACCCGCCGCAGCGGAAAGCGCTTGACGTTGTCGGGCCGGTACGAGGCCATGGTCATGCCCTGGAAGACGACGAGATCGAGCGAGTCGAGCATGGCCAGGTAGCCGGAGAGCAGCGGGTCGTCGACATATGGGGCGCAGGACGTCAGGAGATTGGGGTGGATCGACTTGACGTGGCCGGAGAAGTCCCGGAGATAGGGCACCATGTAGGTGCCGCTGCCCTCCTGGTAGGAGTAGAACCCGGTGAGCGAGGGGTGATGGCCGTAGAGCGACCAGCATTCGTCGGTGAGGGCCCGGACCTCGGCCGGCGCCGTCGAGTAATCGGTCTCATGGGTCATGTCCCAGGAGATGGACAGGAGACAGGCGAGGCCCAGCCGGTCGGACTCCCGGAGAAAGGTCTCGACGCGGTCCGCGGGCGTTAAAGGCTTGACGTCGGTCCTGGCGATCTTCGAAGGATAGTACGCTTTCTTGGCGTCCATGAGGACGTGGACGAAGAGGACGTTGCCGCCGAGGCCCCGGAAATCGTCGAGGTAGGCGCGGATGTCCGCGTCCGGCCTCTCGGGATCGACGAGGCTCATGATGGGGTAATCGGCGATGATCCTGCCGCGAAGGAACCAGCCCTTGCCGATGGCGCGCGGCGTCTTTTCGTCGCCCGTCCAGACGTGGACGGCGTAGAGGCCTTCGGGGTCGCCGGCGCCCAGGGTGAGCGAGGCTTCGAGCGCCCGGCCGTCCGAAGCTCCGGGCTTCAGGGCGAGCGGCGTCCGGCCCGACCCGGGACGGAGCAGGGCGGCCCGGACATCGCCCGCCCCGTCCGGCGCCTGGACCCGGACGATGACCGTGTCGCCCGGCCCGGGCCGGCGCGGTGTCACCGTGACGTCGATCCGGTCGAAGGCGGAGAGCGGGAAGGCGGCGAGGCCCAGGGCCAGCAGGGCCACCGAGCGCCGGACGGTCTTCATAAGGATCATGTCGGCCTCCCTCACCGGGCCTCGCGGTCCCGACGGGGGGATTCTATGACATCATCCGCCGGGAATAAAAGCCCGAGGCCTATTCCTCGATCCTGAACTGGGTCTCGTAGAGCGCGGCGTAGAGCCCGCTTTGGGCCAGGAGCTCGGCGTGCGTCCCCCGCTCGACCAGACGCCCCGCGTCGAGGACGAGAATGAGGTCGGCGGCCAAGATCGTGCTGAGGCGGTGGGCGATGACCAGGCTCGTCCGGTTCTTCATGATGCGTTCCAGGGCGTCCTGGATGAGGGCCTCGGACTGGCTGTCGAGCGACGACGTGGCCTCGTCGAGGACGAGGATGCGCGGGTTCTTGAGGATGACCCGGGCGATGGCCACGCGTTGTTTCTCGCCGCCCGAGAGCCGGTAGCCGCGGTTGCCGACGACGGTGTCGTACCCTTCGGAGAGGCCGGCGATGAAGTCGTGGATGTTGGCCGCCCGGCAGGCCGCCTCGAGCTCGGCCTGCGTCGCCTGGGGCCGGGCGTAGAGGAGATTGGCCCGGACGGTGTCGTTGAAGAGGAAGGTCTCCTGCGTCACCATGCCGATATTGTCCGAAAGGGTGCTCAAGGCGAGGTCGCGCAGGTCGTGGCCGTCGATGAGGACCGTGCCCTCCGTCGGATCGTAGAACCGCGGCAGCATGTAGGTGGCGGTCGTCTTGCCGGAGCCGCTCGGGCCGACCAGGGCCGCGAGCTCGCCGGGCTGGATCTCGAAGCTGATGTCGCGCAGGGCCCAGCAGCGGGCTTGGGGAGTCTGTTTGGCGGCGGTCGCGTTCCCCGGCCGCCTGGCCCTGGTCTTGAGCTTGCCGCCCTCCTGCGACAGGGGAGGGGCGGTCGCAACCTGGCTGCGCGGCCCGCCGAAGCGGACGACTTCGGTGAGGCCGGCCGCGGCCGCCTCCTCCGCGGCGTCGTCCGGCTCGTAGCTGAACGACACGTTCTGGAACCGGACCTGGCCCCGGACCCTGGCGAGCGTCTTCGCCCCCGGGCGTTCCTTGATCTCGAGCGGCAGGTCGATGACCTCGAAGACCCGCTCGAAGCTGACGAGCGACGTGGCCAGGTCCATGCGGGCGTTGGTCAGGGCCGAGAGCGGCCCGTAGAGCATCCCCAGGTAGGCCGTGAAGGCGACCATGGTGCCGATGGTGAAGCCGGCGCCGCGGAGGACGAGCAGGCCGCCGCCCCAGAAGACGACGACCGTGCCGACCGCGCTGATCAGGCTGACCGTCAGGAAGAACCAGCGCATCATGTAGGCCTGGCGCACGCCCGCCTGGCGCACGCGTTCCGCCCGGCCGCGGAACCGGGCCACCTCGTCGGCCGCCCGGCCGAAGAGCTTGACCAGGAGGGCCCCGCTGACGTTCAGGGTCTCTTCCATCATGGCGTTCATCTCGGCGCTGAGCGTCAGTTGCTGCCGCACGAGGGTCCGCAGCTTCTTGCCGAGGAGGCGCGCGGGGACGAGGAAGAGCGGCAGGACGGCGATCGCGAGAAGGGTCAGCCGCCACTCCAGCCGCAGCATGATCGCCAGCGCCGAGGCCAGGGTGATGGAGTTCGTGAACACCTCGACGATCGTCCCGCTGACGGCCCGCTGGGCGCCGATGACGTCGTTGTTCAGGCGCGACATCAGCTCGCCGGTCTTGGTATGGGTGAAGAAGCGCAGCGACATGCGGTGCAGATGGTCGAAGAGCGCCGTCCGCAGGTCGCGGATGACCCCCTCGCCGACGGAGGCGCCGAGGTAGCGCTGGGCCACCCCGAGAAGGCCGTTGACGAGAGGCACGGCCAGCATGCCCAGCGCGAGCAGGGTCAGGCGGTGCATGTCCCTCTGCGGCAGGGCCTGGTCGATCAGGTTCCGGACAAGCAGGGGCGGGGCCAGGGCGAGCAGGGTCGTGACCAGGATGACGGCCAGCATGAGCGCGATCCGCCCGAAGTAGGGACGGCCGTAGGCCATGGCCCGCTTGACGAGCGCCCAGCTGAGCTCGGGGCGGTCCTGCTTTTCGTCGTAGCGCAGGAAGGGGCGCCAGCCGCCGCCGTTAGGCATGGGGCGCCATTACTTGACGACGTTGCCGTCGGCGTCGATGACGACGACGCTCTTGTAGCCGAGCTCGCGGATCTTGGGCTCGATCTGGGCCCGGTCGCCGACGACGACCCAGACGACCGCCTCGGGATGGATGGCCTTTTTGGCCGCCATGGAGAGATCCTCTTGGGCCAGCTTCTGGAGCCGTCCGGAATACTTCTGATAATAATCGTCGGGCAGCCCGTAGCTGACGAGACTGGCGAGCGACGACTGCACCGCGGACATGGTCTCCCACTGGCCCGGCAGGCCCAGGACCCGGCTGTTCTTCATGTTCTGGAACTCGTCGGTCGTGATGGGCTTCTTGCCGAGGATGCCCTCGAGCTCGTTCCGGATCTCGATCATGGTCTCCTTGGTCTTGTCCGACTGGACCGGGGCGAGCACGAGGAACGGCCTCTGGCCCTTGGCCCCGACGAGGACCGACATCGCGCCGTAGCTCCAGTGCTTGTCCTCGCGGATGTTCAGGTTGATCCGGGAGACGAAATCCCCGCCCAGGATGTCGTTCATCATGTCGATGGCGATGACGTCGGGATCGGCCGACGACGGCGCGGCGTGCCCGCACATGACCACCGACTGCGGGGCGCCCGGCTTGTCGATGATGTAGACCTCGGACCGGGCCTGGACGGGGACGGCCTTGACCTCCTTGACCGGGACGGCGCCGCCCGGCCAGCCCTTGAAGAGCTTCTCGATCCGGGGCCTGATCTCGGCCAGGGTCGTGTCGCCGACGACGATGAGCGTGGCGTTCGCCGGCTTGAACCAGGCCTTGTGGAACTTGATGAGATCGTTCCGGGTCAGCTTGGCCACCGAGGCCTCGGTGCCCGACCCGGTGAAGGGCACGGAGTAGGGATGGTCCGCGCCGTAGATGAGCTTGGGCAGGACCCGCAGGGCCATATAGGTCGGGGAGTCCTTCTCCTGGGCGATCTGGGCGATCTGGATCTTCTGGAGCCGCTCGAAATCGGACTCCGGGAACGAGGGGTTGAGGATGACGTCGGCGTAGATGTCGAGGGCCGGGTCGAGCTTGTCCTTGAGCGTCGACAGCGAGACGATGGAGGAGTCGAGGTCCGAGCCCGCCCTGAGCTCGGCCCCGAGGAGGGCCAGCTCGTCGCTGATCTGGAGGGACGTCCGCTTGGCCGTCCCCTCGTCGAGCATGGCCATGGCCAGGCTCGCGGTCCCGAGGATGCCCCCCTGGTCCGCGACGTAGCCGGCGTCGACGAGGAGGGAGAGGTTGACGACGGGGACGGCGTGCCGCTCGGCCAGGACGATCTTGAGGCCGTTCCCGAGGGTCGCCCGCTCCACGGCCGGGAACTTGGCCTCGGGGGCGGCCCCGGCGGCGGGCAGGGTCTTGCGGTCCGCGCCTTCCTTGGCCGCGGCGTAGGCCGGATAAGGCGTGACCTCGAGGATGTAGACGCCGTCGGAGAGCCAGCGGACGGCGCTCTCCTTGAGGGCCTCGGGCGTCGCGGCCTCGATGTGCTCGAGGGTCTTCTTGTACGCGTCGGGCGAGCCGCCGTAGATCATGCTCGAAGCCAGCAGGTCGGACTTGCCGCCGAACCCGCCGATCCGTTCCGCGCCCTTGACGAAGCGGGCCGCGTACTGGGCCTTGACCCGCTCGACCTCGACGGCCGTCGGGCCATCCTTGAGGAAGAGGGCCAGCTCCTCGTCGATGGCCTTCTCGACCCGGGCCAGCTCGACGCCGGGCCGGGCGTCGGCCTGGATCTGGAAGATCCCCGCGATCTCGCGGGGGTTGATGTACGCCCCGACGGACGTGGCCAGCTGATCGTCGTAGACCAGGCGCTTGTAGAGCCGCGAGGTCTTGCCGTCGGCCAGGATCGAGCTGACGAGGTCGAGCTTGTCGGCGCAGCCCGTTCCCCAGCCGGGCACGTTCCAGACCTTGTAGATCCGGGCCTGGGAGACGCGGTCCTGGACGCTCTGGCGGTGGGAGCCCGTCCGCTTGGCCACCCAGGCCGAGTGCCGGGCGACCGGCGGCGAGGCCGGGATGTCGCCGAAGTACTTCTTGACCTTCTCGAGGACCGTCTTCGTGTCGACGTCGCCGGCGATGGCGATGACGGCGTTGTTGGGCCCGTAGTAGGTCCCGAACCACTTGTGGACGTCCTCGAGCTTGGCGTTGGTGAGGTCTTCGATCGACCCGCCGACCGACCAGGAGTAGGGATGGTTCGGGGGATACGTGCCCTTGATGATGAGGTCCTCGGTGACGCTGAACGGCTCGTTCTGGTACTGGCGCAGCTCGTTCTGGACGACGCCGCGCTGCTCGTCGAGCTTGGCCTGGCTGATGGCGCCCTTGAGGTGGCCCATCCGGTCCGACTCCATCCACAGGACGAGGTCGAGGGCCGGGACCGGGACGTTCTCGAAGTAGTTGGTCCGGTCCTCGTTGGTCGTGCCGTTGAGGTCGGTCGCCCCGACCTTCTGCATGGGCTTGAAGTAGTCGTCGTCGTAATTCTCGCTGCCGTTGAACATCAGGTGCTCGAAGAGGTGGGCGAAGCCGGTCTTGCCGGCGACCTCGTTCTTCGAGCCGACGTGATACCAGACGTTGAAGGCGGCGATGGGCGCCTTGTGGTCCTCGTGGACGATCAGGGTCAGTCCGTTGTCGAGGACGAACTTCTGGAAGGGGATGTCGACCTTGGCGGTCTGGGCGGCCAGGAAAGGCGTCGTCAGGACGACGAGGGCGATGAACACGGCCGCGGCGGCGGCCGGCGACGGCAGGGGCTTACGCATGAAGGGCTCCTTAAGAGGGATCAAGTCCCCGAAGGCGGGTGGCGTTTGGCGACCGGAGCGAGATAGTCCTCGAACCGCGGCAGCAGCCGCGTCGTCTCGAAGCGGATCTTCTCCCAGACGGCCAGGTCCATGCCGCAGAAGACGTCGACGACCTCGGGATCGAACTGGCGGCCGGCGCCGTCCTGCAGCTCGCGGCGGGCGGCCTTGAAGTCCCGCGGCCCGCGGTAGGGGCGGTGGGAGGTGACGGCGTCGAGCGTGTCGGCCACGGCGAAGATGCGGGCCTCGATCGGGATGGCCCGGCCCTTGAGGCCTTTCGGATAGCCCGAGCCGTCGTAGCGCTCGTGATGGCAGAGGATGATGTCGCCGACCTCGCGCACGAGCTTGACGTCCCGCACCAGGCCGTATCCGAGCGCCGGATGGCGGCGGATGACCTCCCATTCCTTCGGCGAGAGCGGTCCGGGCTTCTTCAGGATGGAATCGGGGATGGCCATCTTCCCGGAATCATGGAGGAGGGCGCCTTTGCGGATGCAGTCGAGGGCGCCCGGATCGCGGATGCCGGCGGCTTCGGCCAGGACGTGCGTGTAGCGGGCGACCGTCTTCGAGTGGCCGTACGTCTCGACGTCGCGCAGGTCGAGCGCGGCCATGAGGTTCTCGAGCGTCGCGTCGTAGGCTTCCTCGAGGTCGCGGGACTTGCGCAGATGGCGGGCGAGCTCTTTCTTCAGCCGCTTGACCTCAGCCGCTTCGGGGGGCTCCGGAAGTCCCTTCCGGGCGTCGACCGTGATGCCCGCTCGGGACAAAAATGCGCAAATCGCGGCCCGTTTTTTGTCATCTTTGACGATCAGAAGGACCCCGGCTTCGCTCATTGAGCTTTTTTATACTTCTTTTTATTTTTGTATTCAAGTTAAGGCATTTCTTCCTTGACAACGCGCCGAACGAATATCCATAATAGTTGCGCTAAGGTTAAGGAGCGGCCATGGAACACGACCCGAACATCTTCAGGGATTCGTCTCAGGTCATCC
>Ga0105093_10000285_pt1 | contig 19679 bp, 24 predicted proteins | sample PPLLak3March2015_2_FD_79111 | JGI IMG/M metagenome (GOLD analysis project Ga0105093, IMG submission 79111) | Freshwater sediment microbial communities from Prairie Pothole Lake near Jamestown, North Dakota, USA - PPLs Lake P8 Core (3) Depth... | ecosystem: Environmental > Aquatic > Freshwater >... | reverse complement strand
CTTCGCTGCCGCATTTCGTGCGTCGGCTGGAACAGGCCGGCGCACAGGGTGTCGCCCTGTTCAACCGCTTCTACCAGCCGGACATCGACCTCGAGGAATTGCGGATGCTCGACCAGCTGCATCTGTCCAGCGCCGAAGAAGCCTTGCTGCGCATTCGCTGGATCGCCATCCTGCACGGCCGCACGCGGATGACGCTGGCCGCGACAGGCGGCGTCCACAGCGAGAGCGAGGCGCTGAAACTATTGCTTGCCGGGGCCGACGTCGTGCATCTGGCGTCCTGCCTGCTGCAGCACGGGCCGGATAAACTGACCACCATCCTGGCGGGGATGCAGAACTGGATGGAGGAGAAGGAGTACGAGTCGGTTGCCCAGCTGAAAGGCAGCATGAGCCAGAAAAACCTGCCCGATCCCTCCATCGTGGCGCGCGCCAGCTATCTGCGGGTGCTCGACAGCTTCTCGCCGCGGCCCGGGGTGTGGTCCTGATACGGAGTCGAAGACAAACTGTTCTGCGGGATCGAGACTCGTCGCTCGCATGCATGTAGACAAGTCTTCGATGTTCGTGCCAAGCTGAAAACCGAAGCTTTTCGTGTAAATCAGTCATTCCAGGATCGTGAGACGCGATACATGGCAAACCGTTTCTTCATCGTCGATGTCTTTGCAGAGAGTGCCTACACCGGGAATCAACTGGCAGTGGTGGTCTGCGAGGTACCACTTCCCGACGCAACCATGCAGCAGATCGCGGCAGAGACGAACTATTCGGAAACCACTTTCGTCACCCCTGAACCCGAGCAGAATGGCGGTTACCGTGTGCGGATTTTTACCCCCGCGCGTGAAATTGCCTTTGCCGGTCATCCCATCCTCGGTAGCGCGTGGGTCCTGCGTCATCATGTCTTGCCACGAGCCACCGCATCGATTCGGCTGAACCTCGCACTGCAACAGACACCGGTCGAATTCGAACAGCCTGCCGAAGGAGAAGATCTGGCGTGGTTTCTTGCACCTCCGGCTACGCTCGGGCCCAGTTGTGCCGCGGAGCCAATGGCCTCTGCTCTTGGAATATCTCCCGAGGACATCGATGTCGAGTTTCCTGTGCAACAGATATCTTCAGGGACCTCAGCCATGATCGTGCCCTTGCGCAGTCTCGACGCGCTTCGGCGCAGCATGCTGGACATCGACGCGTATACCGGACTGGCATCCGAGGGGTTTCCGCCCCTCGTATACCTGTTCTGTCGCCAGACGCATCATCCCGATAACGACCTCTGCGCACGTTTCTTCTTCGAGGCACACGGCGTTCGCGAGGATCCGGCGACCGGAAACGGTGCGGCATTTCTCGGCGCCTATCTGCTCGAGCACCGGGTCCTGCAGCAGTCAGATCTATCCCTGCGAATCGAGCAAGGCCACGAGATTCGTCGACCGTCTCTGGTCATGCTGCGCGCCCGGAGGGCCGACGGACAGCGCGTGGTGCACGTCGGCGGCCGTGTCATGCCGGTGGTGCAGGGCGAACTGGTTTAGGACTGATCGCAGCAGCCGATCAGAAGCGCCAGGCCATTCCAACCAACCAGGCGTGATCCGGTGCGGCATCGGTCAAGCCTTTGCGATAGCCGAAGCCGAAATCAAGATCGGACGTCAGGGAATACACCAGCCCGATTACCGCGGATCCCACGTTCGGGTGTCCTGACTTCTCGGGGTTGCTCTCGGCGCTTGCATCACTTACCAGCCGCAGGCTCTCATTGACGCTATATTCGACGGACGCCGAGACGTGATAAATGTTGCGGCGTTCTTCCGGCTCGTTGTCGAGGATGCGGGTATAGCCAAGGTGCAGATTGAAAGCCCAGGGATCGCTCGTGTAAGTCATCACGCCGAACAGGCTGGGAATGACAGTATCCGCACTCAGGCCCTCGTCATCATTCCCGGTCGGCAATCCGAGTCCCGGACGCAGCGCAAAGCTCAGCGGGCCCTCATCGTAGAACCGCCATTTGGCCGCAATTTCCATGTCGGCATAACCCGACACGGACGTCGAGGTCGAACCTGTTCGTTCGGTCAGTTGCTCGTAGGGCAGGTCGAGGATGGCATCGATAGTGTCCGTCAGACCGATGGAGAAGACGGCATTGATGCTCTTGGCGCGTTCTTTGGTCTTGATATCATGGTTGTGGCTGAGTTCGTGGGTCAGCTCAATCTGGTAGCGCCCGGCTCCCTGTGTGCCCGTATCCTCAGTGAGCAGGGGGTGGGCAGCACGTGCGGCCGTTGGCCAATGAACGGAGAAAGCGAAGACGAGAAGTCCTGCGAGCCGGGTCGCTTCTCTTACTCGCTTTCTTCTATCGAGCGTTGAATCAGGTCGTGAAGAACCGGTAGGGCAAGACCCGCATGTTCGGCTTAACCAGGTTTCCTCGAGCGGTCGGTCGCGTATCATTGAGCCTCATTCAGAGCAGGCGGTTCCAGGGGTATCGGCGCCCGAAAGGATTTCATCGAGCAATTCGATCCAGTGTCTGACCGGCACCGGGGATGCCGCGGCCAGGTGCGTAAGGCAACCGATGTTGGCCGTCGCGATGGCCGTCGGGCGGCTGGCCATCAGCGTGTCCAGCTTGCGCGTACGTAGCGACTCCGACAGTGACCGCTGCAGGAGCGAATAGGTACCGGCCGCGCCGCAGCACATGAAGGAGTAGGACACGGGCAGCAGTTTGAAGCCGGCGCGCTTCAGCAGTTTTTCGGCCACGCCATTGAGTTTTTCGCCGTGCTGCAGGCTGCAGGAAGACTGGAAGACGATGCGACGCCCAGATTGCGGTGTGGGTTGCTCCTGAGCAGGTTCATCCTTCCATTCTTCGGCGACGATCTCCGCAATGTCTTTTACCAGTTCCGAGACGTGCCTCGCCTTGTCGCGGTACTTGGGGTCGTCTTGCAGCAGCTGGCCGTACTCGCGGAAGTGCATGCCACAGCCGCTGGCCGTGAGGACAATGGCTTCGGCACCGGCTTCGATGTGTGGCCAAAGGGCATCGATGTTCCTCCGCATGAAGGCACGTGCCTCGTCTGTCGCTGCCAGGTGATGGCTCAGGACGCCGCAGCAGCCGTCGCTTGCCGCAATAAGCCGAATGCCAAAGCGATCCAGCACGCGCGCCGCGGCAGCATTGATATCCGGCGCCAGCGCGGGCTGCACACAACCCTGCCAGATCACCATGTGCCGCGCGTGCGTGCGGTCCGGCCAGGCGCCGGCCGACCGTCTCTGCGGAATCCGGGCGCGCAGATCGGCGGGCAGGAATCGGCGCAGTGCCTGGCCGGTGCGCAGCAAGGCTGTGAAGCGGTAGCGGTGGGTCACCAGGGCACGCATTGCCCGGCGTGCCAGCCTTTCCTTCAACGGTCGTTGCAGGTCCTTCTCAACCAGCTCACGTCCGATATCGAGCAGGCGGCCGTAGCGTACGCCTTGCGGGCAGCTGGATTCGCAGGACCGGCAGCTGAGGCAGCGGTCAAGATGCAGTTGCAGGTTGGCGGCCAATGATCTTCCTTCGAGTGCTTTGAAGGATAAGGCGGGCGGCAATGAGCTGGAGTCGGGTTCTTTCCCCTCCAGCATGAGCTTGGTCAGATAAATCCGCCCGCGCGGTCCATCCCAGCCTTCATCGAGCAGGCGGAAGGTCGGGCAGACGGGTTCGCATTGCCCGCAGATCACGCAGGATTGCAGGAGCGCAGCCGCTTCGCAGCCGAGGTTGGTATCACGGTATTTTTTGGCCAGCTCGGTCTTCATTTCAAGGTTCCGGATAGAAGCAGGGCGATCGGCTTCGATGGTGGGCGAGTCACGTCACCAGACGCTGACACATCAGACTATGGAGGGGACAAAGACCGCTGTCCAAGACCTTATTCCGATGACATCGATAGTAATTGCTTATGAAATTTGTGCAGGCGTCGGCTTTTCGCGATCGCGTCAGTAAGCTCCAGGCTCGGTCAGGCAGCGCGATGCGCTGCTGGGCCGCCGCAGCCAGAGTAATTCCCTTGCAAACCCGGGTGACCGATACTATGTTGTACCAATTGGTACAAACTGGAGAAACGATCATGTCTGAACGCCCGCCCCTGCCTCCCTTCACGATGGAGACCGCCGCGCAAAAGGTCCGCATGGCTGAAAATGCCTGGAACACCCGTGACCCGGTCAAGGTGTCCCTCGCTTATACCGAGGACAGCCGCTGGCGCAATCGCGGTGAATATCTGCAGGGACGCGACGCCATCGTGACGTTTCTCGAACGCAAGTGGACGCGCGAACTGGACTATCGCCTGATCAAGGAGTTGTGGAGCTTTCACGAGAACCGTATCGCGGTCAGGTTCAAGTACGAGTGGCATGACGATTCGGGCAACTGGTTTCGCTCTCATGGAAACGAGTTGTGGGAGTTCGACGAGCGGGGCCTGATGCGTCGGCGCGAGGCGAGCATCAACGATATCGCCATCGCTGCAAGCGAACGCAGGTTCTTGTGGGAGCACGGTCCCCGGCCCGAAGACCATCCCGGACTGTCGAGGATGGGCCTCTTCTAGGCAGTGGCGCACAGGATCGCTAAACGTGACGAGCTGATTGTCGCGCTGGGTGAGATTTTTCGCGAGCGGGGCTTCGATGGGGCCAGCCTGTCCGTGATCACCGAGCGGACCGGTCTGGGCAAAGGCAGCCTGTATCACCTGTTCCCGGGCGGCAAAGCTGAAATGGCGCAGGTAGTCCTGGAGGAAGTGTCTGCCTGGTTCGAGAAGCATGTCTTCGTGCCGCTGCGTGAAAGCGCGGATCCGGCTGCGGGCATCGCCCATATGTTCAATGCCGTGATTCGCTTTTTCCGTTCGGGCAGGCGCGTCTGCCTGGTTGGCACATTCGCACTCAATGACACGCGCGATAGATTCGGAGCAGAAATCAGAACTTATTTCAGTGCCTGGACCGAGGCGCTGGCCGCTGCCTTGGCGCGTGATGGCTTCGATGTGGAAGCCGCTCACGCGACGGCTGAAGACGTGGTCGCAGGCATACAGGGAGCGTTAGTCCTGGCCAGATCGCAGCAGGATCCTGCTGTGTTTACGCGCGCCATCAAGCGCCTGCATCAAAGGACACGGGTCATGCAGCGTGACTGAACGCAGCGAGGGCTGTTGTCGGCCGCTCGTGCCGCGACAGGTAATCTGACCAGCAGGTAATCTCGATGACCATATCCTTGTACGGCGTTCGTCAGCCCCGACCAGATAGCGTGCTGATGACCCGTTGGTTCCGTCGGTATGGCTTTTTTTCCGGCGCCCACGTCTGGCGCGGTATCGCCTATGTTCTATACCTCGCCCTCGCCGGGGAAGGGTTTGGTGTGTGCACACACGTCTATCATCGGGCACGGCCTGAGCCGGTGGCTGGGCTGAGCCTGGCATCTGACGCTCGACCATTCTGAAGCGACTTCGCCGAAGGCCTGACAGGCAGGGCTCTTGTAGGAGCCCTTGCGACAGATGAGGGTGATGGTGTGATGGGGGAGTTCCGGTAGCAGGGGAATGGAAGAAATCCCGTACTGCGCACAGGAAATGGTATCGGGAAGAATCGTCGCAAGCCGGCCAAGGCGGACAATCTCGATGATTACGCTGAGCGAACTGGCTTCCATCGCGATCGGCAGCCTGATGCCATGCTCGAGGCAATACAGATCGATGTTGCGTCGCAGTGCGTAATCGGTATTGAACAGCACCAGAGGTTCCTGCTCCAGAGCATGCTTGCTCATCGGCCCTTTCTGGCCAGCAAGTGGGTGATTTTCGCCGAAGGCGAGACTGAGCGTTTCGATGAAGAGAATATGACTGTCGACATCGTCCGAACTGTCTTCGGTCGAGAGCGTACTGCTGAAGGCAATGCCGATATCGACCCGGTCCTCCGACAGTGCGACCTTGATCTCGTCCTGCGGCATTTCCAACGTGTTCACGATGATGCCGGGAAAGCGGGCATTGAATTGCTCGAGCAAGGGGACGGCCAGATAGTCGGTGATCGGCGTCATGCCCAGGCGAAGCGTGCCGCGGCTCAGGTCCTGCAACTCGTGGATGGCGCGCTTGGCTGCGTTCATCTCACCGAGGGCACGCCGGGCATGATGCAGATATACCTCCCCGGCGGCAGTCAGACGAACGGTCCGACCGGACCGGTCCAGCAACTGCACATCCAGCAAGTCCTCCAGTTGCTTGATCTGCTGCGACAGTGTCGGTTGCGAGACATACAGGGCCTCGGCTGCACGAGTGAAGCTTTGCATCTCGGCAACCGCGATCAGGTATCGGATGGAGCGAGGAAAGACCAGATTACGATCCATAGCTGATCCCTATGGACCCCATCGGAAATTAGTCTTGGAAATAAAAAATCGCATGATGCATATTGAACCTCAACGGTGATGCGGTGCAATTTCGTGTCCTGATGTAATGCGTGGCCATGATAAACGCAGATCGTCGTTGACCGCAAAAGGTGAGAAAAGTTTTATGAATGTCTGGATCGGGCGGCTTTTCCAGCCCGGGATCCGGTGCAAGTAGCAGAGGTGCTACGCGGTGTGCCTTTGCCCTGTGGTCGTCTTGGAGCGGTATCTGGTTTGGGCAGAAAACAGTCAACAGCGAGGAAATTGCCATGATTTACACAAAACATTTGTCTGAAAACTCTTTGCGCGGGGCGGCCGTTATCGCCGCCGGCGTGTTGCTGAGTGCATCATTTCCTGTGTGGGCACATCACCCCATGGGTGGGATGACGCCGCAGACATTCAGCCAGGGTTTGCTGTCCGGACTAGGTCACCCGATCATCGGTCTGGATCATTTTGCTTTCCTCGTGGTGGCCATGCTGTTGTCCTGCACGCTCAAGGGAGCGGCGCGCTATCTGGCACCGCTGGCTTTCGTCGCAGCAACGTTGGCTGGTACGGTTTTGCATCTTGGCGCCGCGAGCATTCCGATGTCGGAAACCCTGGTGGCGCTCTCGGTGGTAATCGGCGGTGTGCTAGCACTGACCCGCAGCCATCCTGGCGCGTTCCTGCTGACTGCAGGTTTTGCCGCGAGCGGTGTCTTGCATGGTTATGCCTATGGTGAATCCATCGTCGGGGCAGAAGCGACGCCCATGCTGGCCTACCTGGCCGGGTTTGCCGCGATTCAGTCCGCACTGATTCTGGGCGGGGTGCTGGGCCTGGAAAAACTGGCGGCCTACTCCGAACGGGCACGTCTGCTGGCTACGCGCGTCAGCGGCGTGGCAGCCCTGATGACCGGCGGGCTGTTCCTCGCCATGAGCCTGACCTGAGCGCGTCGGGCCTGTCATGTCCGAAGGCCGATGCCTGCGGACGTGCTCAGGCCCGCGTGGCCGAAGGAATGCAGCATTAGTCCCACTGTAGCGAACCTACTTGAGCAAACCGGGTAAATACGGGACGAGCGATGAACAAAGTTGAGATGAAGCAGGCCATCCTCGAGGCCAAATTTGAAAAAGGCCTGAAATGGGATGACCTCGCCAAGGCTGCCGGTCTGTCCGCCGAATTTACCTGTTCTGCATGTCTTGGCATGCACCACCTGGAGAAGCATCAGGCAGATGCGGTTTCCGCACTACTCGATTTGGGTCAGGAGGTTTCGACAGCGCTGCAGCGTTTTCCGCACAAGTCCTGGGATCTGGCGATTCCCACCGATCCCGTGATCTATCGCTGGTATGAATTGGTTGGCGTGTACGGCGAGACGATCAAGGAATTGATCCACGAGCGATTCGGCGACGGCATTATGAGCGCGATCGACTTCACCATGAATATCGACAAGCAGGAAGACCCGAAAGGCGATCGAGTCCTGGTTACGATCAGCGGCAAGTTCCTGCCGTACAAGTCCTGGTAATACTGGGCGCCAGCGTTGCCCAAGGATGGCGCCACATGATGCACGCAGCCTCCCGGAACCGCCCCGGCACGGATGCTCGACGAGGATTGTGATCGTCGCGAAACAGGCCACGTGTGTGCAGGTGAATTGCCTGGATAACGCAAGGACGAGCCTGCCTTGGCGCGAGGCGCAGGGGTCACGGGAGAAGTACACGAATACAAGGAATAGGGCTCCAAAATCCGGTCACGTGCCCTCCTGTGCCGGATGTCCTAGGTTTGCCGCCTCTTCGAGAGGCGGCTTTTTTTTGCAGCGATCGGCGACGAGGGGTGCGCGGCACCATCGTCAGCCAGATGCTTAGAGCGGCAGTCCGGCTCGGAAATGAGGTGAAACATGGTTGCACGTGACCCCCATCGTTTCGTCAACGAACTTGATGAGGCTGCGATCGAGCGCCTCGTGGCCCGGCTCGAAAGCCGGGCACAAGACCTGGTGTTCGCACGCCTGCTCGATACCTATCTGGCGCAACTCCCCCTGTCCAGCTCGGCTGCCATTCTGGAGGTGGGTTGCGGCACGGGTGCGGTGCTGCGATCCATTGCGCGCCGAGATGATTTCACCGGACAGGCGACCGGGGTCGATCAGTGCCGACAATTTGTCGATGCCGCCAATGCTCTCGCCCGGGCCGAAGGGGTCGGAGCACGCCTGGCATTCGATATCGGCGACGCGCATGGCCTCGATCTTCCCGCCGGCCAATTCGATATCGTTATCGCGCACACCCTCATCAGCCACGTCACCGAGCCGCTGGCAGTCTTGCGCGAGATGGCTCGCCTGGTGCGCCCGGGCGGGACCGTGGTGGTCTTCGACGGCGACTATGCCTCGCTGACCTACGCATATCCGGATCACGGATTCGGCCATCGCATGGATGTGGCTTTGGCGAGTGCCACTTTCAACAATCCGCGGATCATGCGCGATCTGCCGCGCCTGCTGCCGGAACTCGGCCTGAAGCTGGGTAGGGCCTGGGGCGAAGCCGTGGTCGAGGTCGGCAATGCAAGCTATTTCAAGTCGTTTGCAGAGACCTACGTGCCCTATGTCAAGCAAGCCGGCCTGTTGCCGGCGCAGGCCGTCGAAGCATGGCATAGAGAGCAGCGTCAGGCGATGGAGAGAGGAACATTCTTTGCAGCCTGCAACTACTACACCTATCTGGCTCATCGTGCCTGAGCAACGTGCACGCATGTCCACTCTATTCGCGAAGGCGCGTAGCCGGGTGACTGATCGAACGAGCCAGTATGTGGCGGCGCCATTCTGGATCGGTGCGAATGTCACAGGATGCAGGTCTGCCGGGATGGTGGCAGGCGCTTGCAGAAGTGCGTCGAAATCCAGCGTAAGGGCCGTCGACAGCTCGCCGGCGTCCCCGGATCGGGCCAGCTGACAACGGACTCCACGCTATAGCGAACCCCTATGGAGCCTATCGGAATTAAGTCTTGGAAATCAAAAACAGGATGACGCATAGTGGATTCCATCAAGGCCGAGCGTTGTGGCCGGCGCGGTCCGGGAAGGACGAGTCGGGCGGTGTGCAGGGCTCTTGATGACAGGCAGTCAGTAGCAGTCGGGTCGACGTAACAGAAGCCGGATTTTCACGGCGGACTGCGGCAAACCGACTTGTTCGTAATCCAAATAAGGAGTCGAAAACAATGTCATCGTCTACCAGAGAAGAGGTGCTTCGACATCTCAATACTGTCGGTCAGTTGCAGCCAGCGCTGCACAGGCAGACGCACGCCCCCGCCCCAACTGAAATAGACCATACGCTCTTCAGAGCCTACACGCGGACGCCGCACGATGTCGGCGGCGAGCCGGATGTGCCGATCGTGTATCAAGAGAAGGAAGAAGAGGTCTGGGAATTGAACACCTTCGCAACCTGCGAATGCTTGGCCTGGCGCGGCGTGTGGACAGCTGAAGAGCGTCGCCGCAAGCAGAACGTGGATGTCGGTCAAACGGTCTACCTCGGTATGCCCTACTACGGCCGCTGGCTGATGACGGCCGCCCGCATCCTGGTCGACAAGCAGTACTGCACGCTGACCGAGTTGCACAACAAGATGGTCGAGCTGAGGGAGCGAGCCAAGTCCGGGCAGGGTCTGGGCGAGTACCTCCCAGCAAAGACCAAGTAAAACACGAGGGGAAAACGCCATGAGCAGCAAACCACATTACGACAGAACCCATCACGCCAAGATGGCCACCGGCATTGGCGACCCGCAGTGCTTCAAGGGTCAGGCCGGCAAGGCCAGGTTCAAGGAAGGCGACCGGGTGCGCATCAAGGACCTGCCCGACCTGTTTTACACCCGCACCATGACCTATACGCGCGGCGCCGTAGGCACGATCGTCAGGCTGGTGTACGAGAGTCCTGCGGCAGAAGACGAGGCCTTTGGCAACGAGGATCACTCCGAGTGGTTCTACAGCATCGTGTTTCCGCAGAAGGAACTTTGGCCCGAGTACAGCGATACCTTCGCCAACGATACCGTCGAGACCGAGATCCCGGAACGTTATCTTGAGTCGGCTTGAATCGGCTCACGGACATTATTGACAAGAGGAACTACACATGTCTGATCATCACCACGACCACGACCACGACCACGACCACGACCACGACCACGACCACAAGCCTGCGCCGATGGTCGATGAAGTCAGCGATTTCGAAATTCTCGAAATGGCCGTTCGCGAACTTGCCATCGAAAAAGGGCTTTTTTCCGCTGAAGACCACCGCGTGTGGAAGGAGTACGTGCACACCCTCGGCCCGCTGCCCGCGGCGCGTCTGGTTGCCAAGGCCTGGCTGGATCCCGAGTACAAGAAGCTTTGCATCGAAGATGGTGTCGAGGCAAGCAAGGCCGTGGGAGTGAACTGGGTCACCAGTCCGCCCACCCAGTTCGGCACGCCCAGCGACTACTGCAACCTGCGCGTTCTGGCCGACACGCCTACGCTGAAGCATGTCGTCGTGTGCACCCTGTGCTCGTGCTATCCGCGCCCGATCCTGGGGCAGTCACCCGAGTGGTATCGCACCCCGAATTACCGCCGCCGCCTGGTACGCTGGCCGCGCCAGGTGCTCGCCGAATTTGGCCTGCAGCTGCCTCCGGAAGTGGAAATCCGGGTCGGCGACTCCAACCAGAAGACCCGCTATATCGTCATGCCGGTTCGTCCCGAAGGCACGGAAGGCTGGACCGAGGATCAATTGACCGAGATTGTGACACGCGACTGTCTGATCGGCGTCGCGGTGCCGAAACCCGGCATTACCGCAAATGCGAAGCGACCGGTGATCAAGGCGAATCGGCCGGTGCACCACGACCATTGAGTTCAAGGCTGTCAGTTTGCAAGGAGTGAGTCATGGCCATAGTTGAAAAAAGCGGTCTCGGTGCAGCAGGCGGATGGCAGGGTACCGATCTGACACCGATAGGCGTGCTTGAGGATGTCCGCGGTCGCGGGCGGGTTTGGGAGGATCTGGCAGCGCAATACGGCGTCACCAATCCCGATCCCCCATGGAAGATCGATCTGGAGGCGACCTGCGACATGCTCGCCGCCGATTCGTGCGTCAAGCCCTACGATCAGGTCGAACCGGGCTCGTGCGCGTTGCCTTCGCTCGAGCGCCGTGCCGAAGAGGACGATTTGTCCGAAACACTCTATGAAGATGTACCGTTCCCCGAGCGGCAGCTACTGGCGCTGGCGCACTCGATGATCAAGCGTGGACTGATCGACGAGGCGGATCTTGCCCGGCGGATGGAGGAAGTCGGAAAGCGTCTCAACAGCGCTTGACGCAGATGCCCGGCTTTGGCCGGGTTGCCCGTCGTCGAGGTTGATGTGGCAACAGAGAGAAGTGAGCGCATGACCGCCGGCATGGCTGAAGATGTGTCCGGACCGTAGCGCAATACCGCCGCACGTCTTTTTTGGAGTGGCACTCCGGCAACAGACAAAGGAATAGGTAGATGGCAATCCGCGGAACAGAAATCAAGATCCAGGGCCTAACGCACCGTTATACGCCGCGCAGTCCGGTGACCTTCAATCGTGTTGATCTGGTCTCGCCGCCGGGTGAGGCGCTGGCCATCATCGGTCGGTCAGGGTGCGGTAAATCGACGCTTCTGCATATTCTGGCGGGCATTCTGAAGCCCACCGAAGGTCGGGTCCTGCTGGATGGCACGGCGATCGAGGCACCGGCGCCGCGCTGGGTGATGATGTTTCAGGCGCCGCATCTCTTTCCCTGGATGACGGTTTGCCAAAACGTCGGAGTCGGCTTGAGCTTTGGACGCTGGTCCAAGCAGGAAACCGAGGTGCGCGTCAAAGAGGCGATCAAGCTCGTCGAGCTCGAGGCCTGGGCTGACAACAACGTGCAGGATCTCTCGGGTGGCCAGCAGCAGCGCGTGGCGCTGGCCCGCTCCCTGGTGATGGAGCCCGAACTGCTGCTGCTGGACGAGCCCTTTTCCGCGCTCGATGCCTTTACCCGTTCATCGCTGCAGAAGGACGTGCGCTCCATCGCCAAGCGCAAGGGTTTCAACATTGTCTTTGTGACCCACGACATCGACGAGGCCGTCATCATGGGCGATCGCGCCGTGATCATGGCGGGCTCGCCGGGCAACATCGTTCACGAACTGGACATCGACCTTCCCGACCCGCGTGAACGCACCGACGCAGCGGTGCAGGCGCTGCGCACACGCCTGATGACCATGTTCCAGGAAGCGGCCAATTACAAGAAGCCGGAATCCGCAACCTTGGCTTGAGGCGATCGAGCCGCTTTAAAAAAGAATTTGCTCTTCGTCGCGGGTACTGCAGGGCAAACACAGGTCGGGATAACCGACTCCCTCACTTAGGAGACCGAAAATGAAGAAATATCTATACGAAGAGCAAGGCCAACAGCGTCCGCTGGTGCACGTAGATGGATGTTCATGCGGGTCGTGTGGCAAATCAAAATTGATTGATCCGCGCATGCAGATGATGCCGCAAAACCCGGATATTGCCGACGGCATGCTGGATCCGAATCTGGCAATTGACTACGACCCGCTGTTCGGTTCGGTTCTAGGCAGCAGCGTCAGTCGCCGCACCATGCTCAAGGGTCTCGCCGCGCTCGGCGGGATGGCGGGACTCGGCGGCATGATGTCTTCATCGGCCTTCGCGCAGGGGAAGAAATTTACCAAGCCATTCGACCCGGTGTTGAAGATCGGGTATATCCCGATCACCGATGCGGCGACCCTGCTGGTCGCGCATGAAATGGGATTCTTCAAGAAAGAGGGCATCAAATCGGAACCGCCGACGCTGATTCGCGGCTGGTCGCCGCTGGTCGAGGCCTTCTCGGCCCAGCGCTTCAACCTCACGCACATGCTGATCCCGGTGCCGATCTACATGCGTTACAACAACAAGTTCCCGGTGAAAATCACGGCATGGAACCATACCAACGGTTCCGGCATCATCGTCAGCAAGAAGGCCGGCATCAAGACCCTGAAGGATTTTGGCGGCAAGCAGTTCGCCGTGCCGTACTGGTACTCGATTCACAACATCATCGGGCAGAAGCTGCTTCGTGATGCGGGCATTACGCCGGTGATCCGCCCGCAGAATGCGAAGCTCGAACCGAATGAATGTAACTTCCTGGTGCTGAACCCGCCCGACATGCCGCCCGCGCTGGCGGCAGGCCAGATCGATGCGTATGTCGTCGCCGAACCCTTCAACGCGCTGGGCGAACTTCGGGCCGGTGGCGAAATGTTCCGCTTCACCGGCGATGTCTGGAAAGGTCACCCCTGCTGCGTGGTCGTCATGCATGAAGACGATGCCATGGATCCGGCGCGCGCGAAGTGGGCACAAGGTGTACACAATGCGATTGTTGCGGCCCAGCTCCACTTGACCAACAACCGCCAGGCCATGGCCGAGATGCTGTCCAAGGATGGCATGAAATATCTGCCGTTCCCGAAGGAAGTGGTCGAGCGCGCCATGATGTTTTACTCGGCTCCCGATTACACCACGCCGCCTGCGATCCAGCATCCGGAATGGGGCCAGTCGCGCATCAACTTCCAGGGCTGGCCATTCCCGAGCGCAACCCGTCAGGTTGTGACCGAAATGAAGCAGACCCTGGTCGGTGGCGATCTGGACTTTCTCAAAGAGCTGACGCCCGAGTTCGTCGAGAAGGATCTCGTCAATTACACCTATATCAAGAACGCCTTGAACAAGAATCCGAAGTGGAAACTGGACAAGAGTGTCCCGCAAACGGGCGATCCCTTTGTGCGTACCGAGGTGATCGAGTTATGAGTAGTGCAACAACGCCCGCCGCAGGTGGCGGGTTTTACCGTCTCGCGGAGCGATTTGGCTGGGCGGTGGCCGGTATTGGCCTGGTTGCCGGCGTGTGGTTGCTCGCAGGCCTCTGGCTTGCGAGCAACCCGACGACCAAGACCTTTACCGCGTTCGGTCTGATTCCCACGCTCCAGGCATTTCCGGAGATGTGGGCGGCGGGCAAGATCCAGGCAGCGTCTGCCGCTAGCGGATATCGCCTTGGCATGGGGCTGCTGATCGCCATTGCAATCGGGGCGCCGATCGGCGTCCTGATGGGGCGAATCAAGTGGTTCAACAACTACACCAATTCGCCTTTCCAGTTCATTCGGATGATCAGTCCGCTCGCCTGGATGCCGCTTGCCGTGCTGGTGTTCGCGACATGGAACGGGTCGATCATTTTCCTGATCGCGATTGCCTCAGTGTGGCCGGTGATGTTCGCAACCGCGGCCGGCCTGGCCAAGGTGGATCCGGCATGGTTCAAGGTGGCCCGCAACCTCGGCGCCAAACCGTGGCACATGCTGACGAAGGTGATCATGCCCGCAATCATGTTCGATGTGCTGTCCGGGATCCGGCTCGCACTGGGTGTTGCCTGGATCGTGCTCGTGCCCGCGGAATACCTGGGCGTGACGTCGGGTCTGGGCTATGCCATTGAAGATGCGCGCGAGACCTTATCGTACAACCACCTGACAGCGCTGGTGGTCACGATCGGCGTCATCGGATATTTCCTGGACGGCATTCTGGTCGCTTTGATCAAACGCGCCAGCTGGCATCGTGGCGGTGTCGCCTGATCGCGTGAACGCATGCGCAAGCGCGATGCCATGTTGACCGAAGGCATTCACTGCGGGTTGGCGATCAGCATCCGCACGTTTCCTGCGACTTTTGATTCGAGTCGTCGCCAGCCACGGACCGCACGTACAGAAACGAATGAACGCCCGGATGGGGGTTCGCCATGCCCGGTAACGGGGGGAGTGTTTAGATGAATGGCAAAGTTGTGACTGCCGATAACGGTGTGATCAGTGCCGGGATCAGTGGAAACTGTTTCACCCGAAACATGAAGAATCTGTCTGACAAGAGCCTGCATTTCTTTGTGGGCCTGACGATACTGCTCGGTTTGTGGTGGCTGGCCATCTACATTGTCACCCTCGATCCGGCCAAGTCGACGTTTGCCGAGTTTTCACCCTTGTCGGCCTTTCAGGCACTTCCGGATCTCTGGCGAGACGACACCATTCCGGATGCGCTTGAATCGACAGGTTATCGCCTGGGTACGGGCTTGTTTCTTGCGATCCTGATCGGCGTGCCAATCGGCATCCTGATGGGGCAAGTCAGGTGGTTCCAGCGGCTGACCAATGTGCCGTTCCAGTTCATGCGAATGATCAGCCCGCTCTCTTGGGAGCCGATCGCGGTCGTCGTGTTTGCCGGGTGGAATGAGGCCATTGTCTTTCTGATTGCCATTGCCGCCGTCTGGCCGATTGCCTTTGCGACCGCAGCGGGCCTCGCCAAGGTTGATCCGGCCTGGTTCAAGGTTGCGCGCAATCTCGGCGCCAGGCCCTGGCATATGGTCACCAGAATCATCCTGCCGGCGATCATGTTTGATGTGATCACCGGCATCCGGCTTGCGCTGGGCGTGGCGTGGATTGTGGTGATTCCGGCTGAGTTCCTTGGGGTGACCTCAGGCTTTGGCTACGCCATTCAGGATGCCCGTGAGAGCCTGGAATACGCCAATCTCATGGCGATGGTCCTGATGATTGGTGTTGTCGGATTCGTGCTTGACACCCTCTGCGTGATGCTGATCAAGCGCTTCAGTTGGCACCGTGGCTGATAGAAGGACAGCCCCGTTTGGACGTGATGAGATGAATGATTTAACGAGGTGAAACCAGCATGGCGAAAATCAGTATTGTGTGCACCACGGGAACGCGCGAGAAGCTTCAGATGGCTTCGATGATCGCATCGGTTGCGGCAGCCACGGGCGACGATGTGTCGGTGTTCTTGTCGATGAATGCCATGCCTTATTTTGTGAAGGGCCATATCGGGGAAGCGCCCGTCGAAGGCGAAATCGGAACGCTGATGGCGCAGAAGGGTGTGCCACCATTCAAGCAGCTTTTCCAGCAGGCCGTCGAACTGGGAGACGCCAAGTTGCTGCCCTGCTCGATGGTGCTGGATATATTGAAACTCGAGAAGGATGACCTCGATCCGGAGCTGGGACCGCCCACCGGATTGACGCGCTTCCTGAGTGACGCTGAAGGCGGGCAAATCCTTACGTTCTGATCGGTAGCGCAATGAACATCTATTCAGCGGGAGAAACAGTGATGAGTGACAGCAAAATTGTAGACGCACGCGATACGTTCTGTCCTGGCCCGCTCATGGAGCTCATTACGCACATGAAGCGGAGCAATGTGGGCGACGTACTGGAACTGCTGTCTACCGACGAAGGCTCCGGTGCTGACGTGCCGGAATGGGTCAACAAGGTGGGGCACGAAATGCTCAGCAACGAGAAAATCGACGGGGTTTGGCACATCAAGATTCGCAAAACGAAATAGAGTGCGGCGTGATGTGTTGAGACCATCGTCCAGCCGGCCGCCAGGGTGTCGCGGGCGAAAATTGTGAACAGGAGAATGCAATGAGAATCTTAGTCGTCGGCGGTGGTACGGGCGGGACGATTGTGGCCAACAATCTTGCGCGGCGGCTGTCTGCCGAGATTCGTGCGCGCTCGGTCCGGATCACGATGCTCTCGGCATCGGACAAACATATGTACCAACCCGGCCTGCTGTATGTGGCATTCGGACAAATGACACCTGACCAGCTTTATCGTGACCAGGCGAGCCTGCTCGAGGGAAGCATCGATTTTCACGTGGACCCGGCTAGGAAGTTTGAACTCGACCAGAATAAGGTCGTCACGGAAAGCGGCAAGGCTTATGAGTATGACATCCTTGTGATTGCCACCGGTTCACGCATCGTTCCCGAAGACATTCCGGGAATGGCCAAGGGTGCAGAGACCTTCTATACGGAAGTGTCTGCGGTCAAAATGTTTAAGCGCCTGCGCGAAATCCAGGAAGGAACGGTTGCCGTCGTCGTCGGGGTGCCGCACAAGTGCCCGATTGCGCCGGTCGAGCTTGTTTTCGGCCTGCACGACTACTTCAAGGCGCGCGGCATCCGCGACAAGATCAAAATCAAGTACCACTACCCGATCGGCCGCATCCATACCATCAAGGAAGTCGCCATCTGGGCCAAGCCCGAGTTCGACCGCATGGGCATCGAGTACGAGACCCTGTTCAACGTCAGCGAAGTTGACGCGGAAAACAAGGTGGTGCGGAGTGAGGAGGGCACCGAGACCGAATATGAAATGCTGATCGCGATCCCGCCGCATCGCGGCATGGAAGTGATTGAGCAAAACAATCTGGGTGAGGGCGGCTGGATTCCGACCGATCGTTTCAAGCTCACCATGACCGGCCACGACAACGTCTATGTGCTCGGCGACACGACCAACCTGCCCGTCAGCAAGACCGGATCGGCGGCGCATTTCGAGGCCGAGGTGGTCTCGGAAAACATTGCCTCGATCATCAAGATCGGTACGCCGGTGCGTGACTATGATGGCAAGGTGTACTGCTTCATTGAAACAGGCCATGACAGTGCGACCTACGCAATGTTCAACTATCAGAACCCGCCAGACCTGAAGCCGCCCTCGAAACCGATGCACTGGTTCAAGATGGCGTACAACCAGATGTACTGGACCAGCGTTCGCGGATTGCTCTAAGGAAGCCAAAATGACAACACAAGCGGAAACGCCCTACAACGCGATGGCCACCGAAGATCTGCAGCGACTCGTCGAATTCGCGCAGCTCGTGACGGCCGGTCGGGACGCGATGTCGGACGAAATTGTCACCCGACTGGCCGGTGCGATGAGCGAAGGCCTGACCCTGCTCGACCGTTTGACCCGCAACGAGGGGCTGATGCACTTGCTCAAGGTGCTCGATCGCCAAGAGACGCAGTACTTGCTGGTTGCCCTGTCCGATGCGATCCACGCGGCGAGCCAGGAAATCCCGGCTGCTCCGCCGGCAACAGGTGGCCTGGCCTGCATGATGCGGGTGGCCCGTGATCCGGGCACGCAGGAAGGCTTGCGCCTGCTGTCGGTGTTCGGCAAGCACTTGAGCAATAGCATGCGCGAGCAGCACCGGCGGGGTGGCTAGGGATACGGAGCTGCCGGGGCCCCAGGTCGGCTAGTCACGGCAACGTTGATTCAACGCGTCGAAGGCGAACTGTTCAGATGAGACGGAGGGCTTTCGGTAAAAAAACTCGGACGTCCGGGTAATCCCAGATCTGTCGCGTCGTCACGCTGCGCAGTTGACCCAAGGCCAGCCTCTGTCTCAACGTGCTGCTCGCCAGTCATATGTTGGGGCGGGACAACTCACGACACGGGCCACAAGACGGATGCCTTTCGCTAGGCCTTCTTGACGAATTCCGACTTCAGGCCCGTCGCACCGATGCCGTCGATCTTGCAGTCGATGTCGTGGTCGCCCTCGACCAGGCGGAGGTTCCTGACTTTGGTTCCGACCTCACCACCAGCGACGAACCCTTGACCTTGAGGTCCTTGATCACCGTGACCGTGTCGCCATCGTGCAATTCGATACCGTTGGCATCGCGCACCACGCGCACCTGCTCGGAGCTTTCCACTGGCGCATCTTTTTGCCATTCGTGCGCGCATTCCGGACAGACGTCGCGGTCGCCATCCTCGTAGCTGTACCCGGAGCCGCATTGCGGGCAAGGAGGCGGGGTATTCATGTCGAATCTTTCGCTGGGCTGATGACACTATGCGCTGGCGGACCTGGGCGCCCCAAATGAGGACGGGAGGATGATGCCGATGCGGTGGCCATGACGCTCGAATCAGGGGGCGCAGTCGGCATGACGGGGTATTCATCGACTGCTCCGCTTGGCACCGACGCGGGCGTCGAACTTCACCCGGTCGATGATGAAACGCTCGTGCCGTCCACGCGAGATCAGGTCCACGCCGTCGTGCACCTCCACGGCAAAGACGAGTTTCCTGCCCTCGACGGCGACCAGTTCGACGCTTGCCGTGACCGTCAGCCCCGGCGGCGTGGCGGCCTCGTGGCTGACGTCGATATGGGTACCGACGGTCTGCTCGTCCGGCCAGTCGAGATGCGGATTGATCGCCTTGATGCACGCCCACTCGAGGAAACCGACCAGGAAGCCGGTCGCGAAAACCTCCGGCATGGCGACGAATTCCTCCGCTTCGGGATAGAGCGCCGGAACCGTCTTCGACGCCGGGACGGTGAAGGTGTGCTGGTAATGGATGCCGGGTTTGAGCGATGCCTTCATGGGTCTTCTCGAATGACGCGCGATCCCCTCGCCCTGGAAAGTCTGTGCCGCCTGCCTGATTTCGAGACATGGCGAACCGGATGCCTGCGGCGTCAACGCCCCTCGCTGCGTCCCCCCGGGGCGACTTTGTGTTCCACCGCGAACACTGCCGCCTCCACCCGTGACGACAGGTTGAGCTTGGCGAGGATGTGGCGGACGTGCAGCTTGACGGTGTCGTGGCTGATGTCGAGGGTGCGGGCGATGGCCTTGTTGCTCTCGCCGCGCGCCAGGTGGGTGAGGATTTCG
>Ga0105093_10000284_pt1 | contig 19692 bp, 15 predicted proteins | sample PPLLak3March2015_2_FD_79111 | JGI IMG/M metagenome (GOLD analysis project Ga0105093, IMG submission 79111) | Freshwater sediment microbial communities from Prairie Pothole Lake near Jamestown, North Dakota, USA - PPLs Lake P8 Core (3) Depth... | ecosystem: Environmental > Aquatic > Freshwater >... | reverse complement strand
TCTGCTACAAAATCCATACATTCACCGATGACCTTGCAGAATTTTTCTTCCTTGATTATAAGGTGATCGGCAGGTGTAACAACTATTACGGCATCCGGATCCTCCTTCAGTATCCTGAATGTTCCATAAGCCAGGCAAGGGGCGGTGTTCCTCCGGAATGGCTCTGCGAGTACATTTTCAGGCTTGATTCCAAGTTGTTCCACCACCAGGTCCTTGTGTTCAACATTCGTGACAACATAGATATTCTTCTCAGGGCATGTTGATTTAAAACGCCTGAAAGTTTGCTGAATCAGGGTTTCTCCGGTTCCAAGGATATCGAGAAACTGCTTCGGTTTTTCACGACGGCTCAATGGCCAGAACCGGCTTCCGACACCGCCGGCCATTATAATAACATACCTGTTGTCCATGATTATCCTTTTAGTTAGACAAGTTTACAAATATATAACTTATTATGCTTCCTGATTTAAAACCAAACGGGGGGATTTTTGGTATTTATTTTTAATTTTGTCTACAGATATTCAAGGCATAGATGATAAAGTTCCTTAGCCTGTTCGGACAATATTTAATTCTACTGAAGAAGGTTTTTTCAAAGCCGGAAAAAGCTCCAATTTATTACAGACAGACCATGCGTGAAATGGTTTACCTTGGACTGAATTCAGTCGGTATCCTGGCCGTAATATCCTTCTTCATGGGCTCTGCAATAACACTTCAGACTGCATATAACACTGAAAACCCGATCTACCCTTCGTACCTTATAGGGCTTGGCTGCCGCGATTCCATAATACTTGAATTCTCTTCAACCATCTCTGCACTGATCCTTGCAGGCAAAGTCGGCTCAAACATTGCTTCAGAAATCGGCACCATGCGCATTACTGAGCAGATCGACGCCCTTGAAATGATGGGAGTCAATTCGGCCAGCTATATCATCCTGCCCAAAATAATCGCAACACTTATATTCAATCCTTTTCTCACGCTTATCCGTATAACTGTTGGAATATTCGGCGGCGGTATCGCAGGAACGCTCTCAGGAGTTATAACCATGGAAGATTTTATCTACGGGATCCAGTATGCATTTGTACCTTATTATATAACATATTCCATTATCAAAACACTGTTTTTTGCCTTCATCATAACCAGTGTTTCTTCTTTCCAGGGTTATTATGTCAATGGTGGATCGCTCGAGGTCGGACGTGCCAGCACCAAGGCGGTAGTCTACAGTAGTGTCCTGATCCTGCTTTTCAATGTCATTCTTACGCAACTGCTGCTTTCATGATAAGGGTAAATAATATTGATAAGTCCTTCAACGGCAATAAGGTGCTTGATGACATTTCCATTTCTTTCGAAACCGGGAAAACGAACCTTATCATTGGCAGGAGCGGTTCCGGGAAAACAGTGCTGCTGAAGTCGATTGTTGGCTTGCATGATATCGATAATGGAGAGATCTGGTACGAAGATGTCCTTTTCAACAAGCTGGATTTCAACGATAAAAAGGAAGTCCGGAAACAGATGGGGATGCTCTTTCAGGGAAGCGCACTTTTCGATTCCATGACAACTGAACAGAATGTGAGATTCCCTCTTGATATGTTTACCAGCAAAAGCATGGAGGAAAAAACCGAATTAGTCAACCACTGCCTGAAGAGAGTCAATATCATAAATGCCAATAAGCTTTTTCCTGCCGAATTATCAGGTGGAATGAAGAAAAGAGTTGCTATAGCAAGGGCAATAGCACTGAATCCCAGGTACCTCTTCTGCGACGAACCCAATTCAGGTCTTGACCCCATCACAGCCATACTTATCGACGAACTGATAAAGGAGATAACAGAGGAATACTCAATGACGACAATTGTCAATACTCACGACATGAATTCGGTAATGGAAATCGGTGAAAAGATCGTATTCATCAACGAGGGAGTCAAGTGCTGGGAAGGCAGCAAAGATGATATCCTGAAATCGGATTGCGAGATTCTTAATGACTTTGTTTTTGCCAATTCGCTGGCAAAACAGCTCAGGTCGTCCCTGAAGTAGGCTTTTCTTAACCTTCAGATTACTTTTTCTTCTTGCCTGTCCCCTCTTCCATGATCATGATCATTGGCTTGTCTTTCTTTTTTTCAACATTGTTGCCAAAAAGGAAGTTCATTCCAAGCCTGAGGTGAACAGTATTCCAGCTTGACGGAAGAGGATAGGTGTTTCCCTCTGATACAATTTTATTCCATGTTACAGGGATCCTGTCTGCAAGCAGGTAAAACTGAGCCCATCCGGGCTTGAATGCTATCCCGAAGCCAAGGTTGTCGTACCGGTGATTCATGGCTGTATAGGCGATTGTTGCAGAGAAGAGGCTTCTGATATTAAGATTGGCTGAAACCGTAAGCGCTTCCCGAATCTGTGAACCAATGAATTTTGTATATGAAAGCAACCCGACCGAAAAATTATTGGTAAGATTAAAACTGCCGCCGAGAGTAACTCCGAATGGCAGGTATGTTGTAAAAGCTGTCTTTGTGTCGGTGAGGTAGAATGAATTCTTAAGAGAATCAAGCATTACCGTACCCAGTGAGTCGAATGTCATGGTACCATTATATACATCCAGCATATTAATGCCGCTGAATACAAATTCGCTCTCTGCCCTGAGATTGGAGATATCCTTCTTCCACTTTATATAACCGAGGTCAGTAACGGCTGCCGATACTTTCAGCCTGTCGGAAATTTTATATTCGGCACCTATATCGACGCCAAATCCCATGTTCTCTGTTTCAAGAAAATAGTTGATCATTGCCTTGATGTCCGTTTCCGAATCCCCGGTGCCATTAGACTTTTCAAATCTGGAATCGTCGAATCCAACGCTGTCAATGCTATTTTGCCCTGACAGGTAAAAGTTGAGAGGAGCGCTGAAATTTGCGTAAAGGTCCGCATTCAAAGTATGGGTGTAATCGTCGTTAACAGTAATCCCCAGGGACCTGTTGTCTATCGAAGCAGAAGCAATCCCGAAGAGTGCTTTTGCCCTTAAACCTATCCTGAGGTTTTTGGTGAAGTTCTTTGAGAAACCAAGACTTGCTTCCCTGTAGTACATAACATCACCCCTGAGAGATGAGAGATCGATTTTATCTCCCACGAATTGTTCATTTCCTTCCAGACCAAGCCGGAGTATATCTCCTGGAAGGGCTATATTTCCGTCAACCCGCTCATTAACATCAAGAGAAATGTACAAGTCCTTTCCCGCATAAAAGCCCAGTCCGAACAATTGAACAAGAGCCTCTGTCTCAAGGGAGTTCACATCCTTTATTTTTTTTACGAATTCTGCAGGATCGTAATCGGGATGAAATATAGTCACCAACGAGTCAGGCACCACACCATTGACGAACACATCCGAAAAATTAAAGAAATTATTGTTAACGTTCAGGTTGATCCCGGAAATAACAGGCAAGCCAATGTAAACCTTGCTGGTTGTCCGCAGTGCAGGATTAAGCAGGTGATTCTGAGGCAGATTCATATAATACAGAACCTGGCTGTTTTGTGCTGCTGAATCAAGAGCCGTAAAAACAAGCAGGGCTGCCAGAATATATTTTATTTTCCTGATCATATATGGCGTTTTACTGGGGTTCACTTAAAGTTGATTTTAAAATCCGGCTTCAGAACAAGTGCGGCTTTAAAGTCCAGCCGGTAATCGGAGTATATTTTAACATCTTTTGTTCCCCCGTCGGTTGTGACTAACCTGAAGCTGAAGATTATCTTGTCTGCATCATTGACAGAAGACCAGAACTCCCTGTCAATTTCAATTTTCGTTGAACATGATTTCGGCTCTGTTACATGTCCTGCAGCATCGACAGCGGCAGGTTCAAGAATATCTTCTGCATCGACGGTATATATGATCTGAGCTGTAGCTGAGTCATAAAGGCTCATGCTTAAGGAAATTCCGAGCGGAAATCCATTTTCAGCATCTATATCGATCCGAAGGAATTCAAAGTCTTCAGTGTTTACAGGAGTGTCGGAGTCTTCTTCCATTTCCATGAAGTTATCGGTTGTATCCGTAAACTGGAGATTGTTTATACTGAATTCCAGGGGCACTTCAATTTCAAGATTCCCGATAAACCTGCTGTCGCCGAATATATAATTGTTCCTGGAGCCGTCGTTTCCATCAGGATTCATCTTTGCGGAACCAAAGAAATGTACTTTTTCCGGGGGCATCGAGACAAGCTCGGGAAGATCGGAATTGTTCCTGTCCACAGTAAAAGAGGCATTTTTGTCCCTTTCTGCCGGAGCTGCCGGATAACTCAGTGAAAATGGCGCCAGTCCGAGAGATACAGTCTCTGTTCCTTTATATCCGGTAGCCTTGAGGTCTATTTGTGCCGGGATTGCAAAGGAATTTGAATAATTGATTGTTATCGATGGATTTGTAAGAAGAAAATCTCCCGTAATGTGATTAAGAATCTCTTCAATTTCAAGATCAAGAGAATCTTCATCTGTTTCGGTTTGCTGGCCGAAATATCCTTTTGCATAATTGAAGTCAGGACTCGGTACGTCAACCTTTATATACATCAGATCCGGCAGACCAAAGCTGCCGGAAACAGGTGTTGCAGTATATTCTACAGGCAGCCTGTTGTATTTCATTTTGGGATCTCTGCCGAGATCAACGTCGGTATTATCAATGGAAACAGATCCGGTAACGGTACTGCCGGCCGGAACAAGAATGGTTTTTGTGATAGGAGATCCTCCCCTGAGTGCTGTTGGAAGTTTAATTTCAAAATTGGCTGCAACAGAACTGGTTGACCTCACACTGTAGTTGACAACTCCGGTATTAATTACTATTTTCTCTATTTCGATATCGTTACCCATATCGAAAGTAACAGTATCTTTTATGTTAACAGAAGTTCCAACTATTGCATAGACCTCATCAAGATGGAACTCGGCCAGGGTGTTAAAATCAGCGAAGTCATTAATTGAAAAATCAAGAACAGAGTCCTGGCTGAAGACTATCCTGACAAAATTGTCTTCATCAAATATTACAGTATCATTGGGTAGATTTTTGAGGTCACCGATTGAAATATCACCCCTTACAGCAGCAATTGCGATTGTTGGTGAGAGATGTGCCTTTTTTGAAAGGGTGTCCAAGTCATAAGTCTCCTTGATGCACCCCGCTATCATCATCAATGCTGCCAGTGAAATTAAAACAAATGGTTTCCTTCTCATGCCGTTATCTATTAACTTCAGTATCGAGTTTATAATTATAAAGGAATCTGTCGGTTCCTCCAACTATCAGATGCCAGCCGCTTTTTTCCGACAGCTTCCCTATTGAAAACATTGAGGCTCCCTTCAGCGGGAAACCTTTCATTGTGTCTCCGTTTCTGCCTATAAGATAAATTTGATTATTTTTTATGTCAAAAACTCCAATTTTTCTTTCAGCAGCCGAGAAGATAAAGTTTATAGGACCTCCAAGGTTGTCGGAGCCAAATTCCCTGGTAAATATTTCAGATCCGTTATGATTATAAAGATATAATATCCCTTTATCAATAAAAATATATTCGCCAAAACCGTCACCGTTTACATCAAAAATATCGAATGAATGGTCAAAAGAGAACTTCCTGAGGCTTGTTTTCTTCACACTTCCGTCAAAATAAATATGCTGTATTGTACCGTCAGGAGATGAACAGATTACTGATGGCTTGGAGCCGGTTAACAGTCGCAACGAAGATTTTCCGGCCCTCGTCACGGGCTCCCTGAGAGTGAGCCTTGGGTTCCCGGTCCGGTCGATGAAATAAACCGAGGTTTCGTCTGAAACCAGGAGGTAATCCTTCCCGGAGACTCTTATCCATGATATCTCTGACTTAACCTGGCTTGTGGTTTTGAAAGGTTTCCAGCCTTTTACGACATTCCCGTTTATATCGTAGGCATAAACCAGCTGGTCTTCTCCTGCAATCAGGATCCTGTAACTGCTGTTATTGTCATAATCAAACAGTGCAAGAGAATTTGTCGCAGGAGATCTCAGTCGGACCGGATATCTTTCAACGTAATTACCGTTCCTGTCAAGAAGATGAAGATAGTTCCTGCCTGAAAAGAGCAGCTGGAACTTGCCATTCTTCAGGTAATCAACCATGAATATCGCACCTGATATTCTTTCTCTGAGAGGCACTTTCCATAGCACCCTGCCTGCAGCATTTATCAGGTAGGCATTGTTCTTCATATCCTGGATGAAGATCTCTTTTGCTCCTGTTATATGATTGGTGAAAAAGAAAGGCTTTACAGCTGCCACGGTATCGAGAAGAGTTTCCCATTCGGTCGTTGATTCCTCCCTGGCTTCTTCCCTGAACCTGACAGAAAGGCTGTTATAAAGCATCTCATTGCTTGCAACTAACTGATACCCGATAGCCTGTATTTTATTCAGTGTCGATTTATTTAATTTCAGGGATCTTACAAGATCCTGATCAAGCCAGCGCGACAGGTATTCAATGATCCTTGAAGGAACTGCATAGAAGAAATATCCGGCAATGCTTGGAAGTGTGCTTTCAAAATCCCTGTATGAAATATCATTTGAAAGTGTCTTGTTGAGCAGATTGTCATAGAGGATCCTTGAAATTGTAATATATGAGCTTCCTGTTATCAGGTAATTATCATAGAACGCGAACCAGGAATCATTGAATCCTTCATTAAAACCCGGAAGGATACAAGTGTTGAAACCTGTATATTCTGTCTGGTAAACGGGTACTTTAACCTGTTCGTCAGGTTGAAAATAATGTATGCCTTTCCTGCTGGCAGATGCATTGAAATTATCGAGGAAGATCTTCTCGGCAAACACCCTGTTCTTCAGTTCATATATTATTACGGAATTATCATTTACAGGTCTCTCCCTGATATCTATATAGGCTTTCGTTATCTCTTCCCCGATGTAAGGCCGGAGCTTGCCTGCAAGTTCGCAGGCTTTGCTGCCCGTATTTGCAGACGGGACAGCAGCCGGATTTAGTATGGATTCAAAAAACACTGTGGCTGATGGTAGGATTTTGCCTGTATGAAATAATCCCGGAGCAGCTGATTTGTATTTATAAAGATGTTCTGACGGATCTTCGCTTTCGGTATATCCGCTGAGGACAAGGTCATTTTCGGTGAGATATATATCTCCGCTGCCGCATCCGGCAAGCATTCCTGCCTTTTGTACCAAAGCTGTCTGGTCTTTCCCGAACAAAGGTTCTAACAGGGGTGGAAGATTCCTGAAAACCACGAATATCCTGTCTTCATTTTTTCCCGATGCCTTAAGCACTTTTGTAAATCCCGGCTGTTTTCTTATATCGTTATCACGTGCTGTCTGATTAATAGCCTCCCTTGCCAGCTTCTCAGAAGTGCTGCAGACCAGAAGTCCGGAAATAACAGAAATAAAAACCGTATCCCTGCTTTTGCCGGATGTGTAAGGCACCAGTATAACCTCATTGGCGAGAATGTTTTTTTCGCCGATACCCTTTATGCCTGAGTCTTTCAGGATGTCCTTTATCTGTTTTAGCCTGATGTCGGAGGGGATTGCCATCGACAGAAGCGGTTTAAGCCTGCCTTTTCCTGAAAGATGAAACGAAATCAGCGCCGGATTATCACTAAGAATTTTTTTATATGCCGGCTTGTTAAGCTGGTCGGCCAGGAATCTGACCTTTGTGTTATAGCTTTCAAATTCTTTTATTTTCCCGATTTCACCAAATAGTCCTGTGCCGGTAGTTATCGAATTGACAAAACTCTGAAGATCGATGGTTTCAATTACTGCGACAGCTCCTGGAGAAATTGCTTTATAAGGATCATTGAGCAGGCTTCTGCTTCCTTTCTGCAGAAAATAAGCCAGTCCAACGAGCCCCAGAATAAGGATAATTACAGAGACAACTTCCAGTTTTCTTCTCACTTCCGGAGCATAAATAAATAAACGGTTCAAAAATATGAAATATGCAAGAACATTTTATTGTAAACGATTAACAGCCGTTTTATGTTTCAAACAGTCTGCTTTTTGCAAAATAATGTTAAATCCTTTTTTAAACCCTTAAATTTAAACTACCCTTTATACATTAATATTATTATAGTGCTGGTAATCAGGAGATTCCTCACTTCGTTCGGAATGACAGAGTATGGTATGATTATAAGGGGAAGAAGCGGCGATTCGCATGAGAATTCATAAGGGGCAAATTTTAGCAGTGCGAATCGCCGCTTCTTCCCCTATTAAATGCAAGAATCCTGTCATTCCGAATGAATCCGACGGAGGAGGATGAATGAGGAATCTCCATAAAAGAAAACGAAATGCTTTCTAAAAACAAAAATACTAGTGTATAAAGATGTAGTACATTTAAAGGGGAGAGGAGTCTGTTTTTTACTAATTTTAATGACTCTTATAAAATCCGGATGATATTTCGTTTTTCTTTTATCTTTTCATTCCTGTTCATCTTTGCAGAAGGATTTTCGCAAACCGTTACAATTATTGACGGGGAAGATCTCAAGCCTGTTCCCGATGTTGTGATCCTCAATCCTGTAAAAACCAGATACATCCATTCCAATAAATCAGGAAAAGCCGATATTTCTTCCTTTGCCGGTGAGAAGATAATCTGCTTTCAGCATTTTACATATGAAAGAGTATGCCTTACTCCTGAAGAACTTAAAAATGCAGGTTTTGAAGTCCGGCTTTCAAAAAAAATATTCGCAATAGAAGAATTTGTCATCTACGCAAGCCGCCGGGTGGAAAGCAGGGATGAGGTTCCGAACCGGGTGACTTCAATACTCAAACCGGTAATCCGGATCCAGAATCCGCAGACAGCTGCCGATCTCATAGGCATTTCCGACGAAGTTTTCATTCAGAAGAGCCAGCTTGGAGGTGGCAGCCCCATGATAAGGGGATTTGCGACCAACCGTGTGCTGATTGTTGTTGATGGCATAAGGATAAATAATGCCATTTACCGGGAAGGGAATATCCAGAATATAATCTCCCTTGATCCGGCGTCCCTGGAGACGACTGAAATAATTCTTGGCCCCGGAGCTGTTGTCTATGGAAGTGATGCAATCGGTGGTGTGATGGATTTCCGGACAAAAGAGCCGCTGTTCTCCGGAAGCAAAAAGCCTTTCTTTAAGGTTGATGCCTTGTCGCGCTTCTCTTCAGCCGATATGGAAAAAACTTTCCATATCGATTTCAATGCAGGGGCCAGGAGAGCAGCATTCCTTACAAGCGTAAGCTGGTCTGATTTTAATGACCTCAGGATGGGTTCCAGGAAAAATAATGACTACCTGCGGCCTGAATATGTGACAAGAATAAACGGACAGGATTCCGTTGTTGCAAATCCTGATCCGCGGGTCCAGGTACATTCAGGTTACTCACAGCTTAATACCATGAACAAGCTTCGGTTCAGGTTGTCGCCTGATATTGACCTTGTACTGGCAAATCATTATTCGAGACTTTCTGATGTTCCAAGATATGACCGGCTTATTCAATACAAATCAGGGAAGCTCAGATATGGTGACTGGTACTACGGCCCGCAGGTATGGATGATGAACAATATACAGCTGACAATTGACAAGAAGAATATACTCTTTGATGAAGCAAGACTTACAGCTGCCCACCAGAGCTATATGGAGAGTCGTCACGACAGGAGCTTCGACAGGGATGTTATCAATGAGCAGACCGAGAACCTGACTATCTTTTCACTGAATTTGGATTTCGACAGAAACCTGAAAAACGATAAGGATCTTCTTTATTATGGACTGGAAGTGGTTTATAACGATATAAAATCAAAAGCACAGACAAGAAATATTGCAACAGGTATTGCCAGTCCTGCCGGCTCCAGGTATCCTAACGGTGATAATAAATACAACAGTCTTTCATTATATGCAGGTTATAAGAATAACTTTTCCGGGAAATTCACTCTAAATACCGGTCTCAGGTATAATCGTGCAGCGTTAAATTCCGAAATAGCAGATAATTCATTCTACAGTTTCCCATTTACGGAAATCGACATAACAAACGGAGCCCTCACAGGATCTGCAGGAATTGTCTGGAGGGCAAATGAAAAGCTTCATACAAGCCTTAACGCCTCAACAGGATTCAGGGCTCCAAACCTCGATGATGCAGGAAAGATTTTTGATTCGGCTCCGGGAGTTGTTGTGGTTCCCAATCCCGGTCTGAAGCCTGAATATGCATGGAATATTGATTTCAATATCTCGAAGGAATTCGGGGATCTCGTGCATGCTGAATTTACTGCATTTCACACCTGGCTTACAAATGCCATGATCAGAAATGATTTCCTTTTCAACGGTCAGGACTCAATTAATTACCTTGGTGAATTAAGCAAGGTGGAAGCTATGACCAACAGCGGCTCAGCCCGTGTTTATGGTTTCAATGTCAATATGCAGGTAAATATTGTAAGGTACCTGTCTCTTAAATCCGCCCTGAACCTTACGGAAGGATATGAGGAAAACGGGGATCCTTTAAGACATGCCGCTCCACTATTTGGATCCACTCATCTGGTTTTTGACAACAGCAGACTCAGCGCTGATTTATATACCAGCTATAACGGGGCCCGGAAATTTGATAAAATGGCCCCCTCCGAAACAGAAAAAGCATATTTGTATGCTGTAGATAAAGATGGGAATCCGTGGTCGCCCGGCTGGTACACTCTTAATCTGAAAATGTCGTACAGATTCGTGAACAGAGTGACGGTTATGGCAGGGGTGGAAAATATACTTGACCACAGGTACCGTCCTTATTCCTCCGGAATTGTAGCCGCAGGACGGAATTTCATAGTTTCAGTCAGGCTTGAACTCTGATGAGGTCAGGCTTCCTGGATCACCTTCCATCCCATCGAATCTGCAAGGGCATAAACGGGCTCCTTTAGGTCGCCGTAAAATGTAACCCTGTGCCAACCCCATTTGTTCCACATCGTGAAGAGCTTTTCGATATCACCAAGAGGCTCTGCACAAAGCTTCGTTCTGCACGCCCTGTCGTCAGGATCGTTGTCAAGGGCAACGGCCTGATGGAACAGGATCTCCTTTCTTGAATTATTTATCTCGAGTGTGGTGGTCAGATAATTAACCGGGAGTACTGACTGGACTGATGCGCCGGCTCGATCCTCAGAGTGTGTCATTATCCTGAATGGATTAGTTTTTCCTTCAGGTCCGAACACTCTGTTTGGAGCTACGCAGTGCGCATATATTATCTGTCTTTTGGAGGTGTCGATCACCGGATCGGAAATGAACCCGGGACGTCCTCCGGAGAGAGTTGAGAATGCCAGCATGGTTGCCGTCGAATTAATGTCGCATTCACATGCTCCCACCAATCCTTCATTGCATAACTCATGAAAACCAAGACAGGGATAAGCATGTATATGGCCTCCGTAAAATCCTCCAAGACAGTTAACTGTTATTGCATTTGCATTGTGGTTCTTAAGAACTGCTTTCATTCCCAGGTACATGGCGGCTGATGTTTCCAGTGTTTCCCTCGATATGCCGATAACTTCCAAAGCGCTTTTTTGCCATTTTTCCGCGATACCTGCTGATTCAGCCTTGTCGGCGCTGCTCCATGCATCGTTTACTTCCGAGAATGGAATATACTCGAGAGGTATACCCATTACAGGATCTGCAATTTTTGAATTCTGATCCCTGACAGCCAGGATCCTTGATTTGCCTAGCCGTTCAGAACATTCAGCCGGAGAAATTGAATTTACGCTGTTCCGTTTTATTTTATGCCTTGCAGCAACAGGTGTTGATTCTATCCGTGATCTTGAAACTGCTATGGCAAAATCTGCAGGAGTTTCGCCGTTTTTAATCAATCGGAAACAGGCAACAGCAGAAAGCAGGTCCTCAATACGGGAGGATGCAACATACCCGACATTGCTGATCTTCTCATTTAGAAATCCCGATGTGTAGACAAGAAAGCCGCCGCTTCCACCAAACTGGAAATCAGCATAGAGAACTGGTTTCCCTGTTTTCGCAACTGTCTGGATAACCTGGTTCCAGCAGTTCATCTGGTAAACAATATACCCGTCTATATTATTCCCCTCGTCTCCTTTTACGATTTTTTCAGCATCCTCAGGTCCGGTTGCTGTCTGCGGTATGAAATCATAATCGGGAAAATGGCGTTTGAGTGCATTGCTGATCCTGGTCATGTGTGGATTAAAGTCAAATCCTACATTGGGCCAGTCAGGCTTTGTCTGAACCGGTTCATGAAGAGAATAGAGAACCTTTATTTTCAGGGACGCGGCTATACTTTTCGCCGGAGTCTTCCCCTCAAGGACAGTAACAGGCTTCATTGCGAAGCAGGCGGCGCATGCAGAACAGGAGGCAATAAATCTCCTGCGGCTGAAATTTGATGATTTTCCGGATGGAAATGAATTTTTTGGCATACTATTTGAGTTTATAATATACACAGGCAATCTCAATCATATACTTGATTCTTCAAGTTCAGCCAGGCCCCAAAAGCCTGGCTTTTATTTTGATCAGAACTTCCTGTATCCTATTATCTCACGCACCTCGCGGATAGTTCGGGAAGCGCTTGCCCTTGCCTTTTCCGCACCTTCGTATACCACTTTTGCCAGGTATTTATTATCGGCAAGGATCTCGAGGATACGCTCCCTGATTGGTTCCGTGACTTTAATGATATCCTCTGCCAGCTGTTTCTTCATATCTCCGTACCGAATCTCACAGGAGGCGTGTTTATCTGTGAAATAATTAACAGTGGAGGGATCCGAAACAACTTTCATTATCGTAAAAAGGTTCTCAACTGGTTCTGAAGGTTTTTCTCCCGGTTTTTGGGGTCCGGTATCGGTTACCGCTCTCATTACTTTCTTTCGGATTTCCTGTGGAGAATCAGCCAGAAAAATGCCGTTCCCCTCGCTTTTACCCATTTTGCCGGTTCCGTCCAGTCCCGGTATCTTAAGAAGCTGCCTACCGAAGTTATATGCATCGGGTTCGGGAAAATAATCAACACCGTAGAGGGTATTGAAACGGCGGGCAAAACGCCTGGTCATTTCAAGATGCTGCTCCTGGTCTTTGCCCACAGGGACCTTATTGGCTTTGTGTATTATTATGTCGGCAGCCATGAGTACAGGGTAGGTAAGCAATCCGGCGTTTATGTTGTCCGGCTGCTTTCTAATCTTTTCCTTGAAAGAGGCTGTCCTTTCAAGCTCACCGATATAGGCATTCATATTGAGGAGCAGGTATAGTTCAGTGACCTCCGGGATATCGCTCTGAATGAAGACTGTTGCCACCTCCGGATCAATCCCGCAGGCAAGATATTCTGCAAGTACCTGCCTGATGTTTGCATGCAGGTCATCAGGTTTTGGATGAGTAGTAAGTGAGTGGTAATCAGCTATGAAAAAATAACAATTATTCTCTCTCTGCATTTTAAGAAAATTAATTACCGCACCGAAATAGTTTCCAAGATGCAGGTTCCCCGTCGATCGTATGCCGCTGACTACAGTCTCCATTTTCAATAATAAAAGTCCTGTAAAGCTAATGGTTTTTTTAAAAACACCCCCTGCCCCCTGAAGGGGTTAAAATCCGTATACAAATTAGCCCCCCTGCCTGTACTGCTGTCAGGCAGGCAGGCCTTCAGAGCTTGTCCCGCGTAGCTTTAGCGGAGCGTGAGGGGATGGGGGGGTTAAAATAATTAGTATCTTTGCCGGATTAAAACCAGAAGCTGTGGAATCAACGGAATCGACAAGGCAGAAGAAAGTATCAAGATTGATACAGAAGGAGGTGGCCGAAATATTTCTGCGGAAGGGAAAAGAATATGCACCCGGGAAAATGGTGTCAATTACAAAGGTCAGGGTCAGTCCCGACCTATCATATGCGAAGATTTACATCAGTGTTTTTCCTTCAGCCAACAAAGAAGAAGTATTGAATGCGATCACCGGCCATTCCCATAAAATCAGATTTGACTTAGGGCTCAAAGTAAAATCGCAGCTTCGGATTGTACCTGAAATAGCCTTTTTTATAGACGACAGCCTCGACTACATTGAAAAAATTGACAAGCTGCTGAAAACCTGACTGCCATGCAGTATGAACCAATAAAAAAATCCCTGGGCAGGGTTTTCTCAGGTTCTCTTTTCATGAGAAAACTTCTTTATTTTCTCATGGATCTGCTCCTTCTGCGAACATGGCATGTGAAAAGGGCTCTTGGAAAAATCCGTAATGAACTTCCTGCTGAAGCAAGAATACTTGATGCCGGATCCGGTATGGGACAGTATTCCTGGAGGATGAGCAGAATGGGGGAAAAATGGAAGATAACCGGAATTGACATTAACAATGCAGAGGTTGAAGACTGCAATTCTTTTTTCAGAAAAGCCGGCCTGTCGGAAAGGGTTAATTTCTTTGTCGGCGACCTGACAAGCTATGCAAAACCGGACAATTTTGATCTTATTCTCTCCGTAGATGTTATGGAGCACATCCCTGACGACCAGCAGGTTTTCAGGAATTTTTATGCCTCTTTGCGAAATAACGGCATTCTCCTGATATCCACACCGTCAGACCAGGGAGGTTCCGATGCTCACGGTGTTGAGGATGAATCGTTCATTGGTGAACATGTACGCAACGGGTATGGTCTTGAAGAGATAAAAACGAAGCTTGCCTCAGCAGGCTTCAATGAGGTAAATGTTTCATACACCTATGGAAAGCCAGGTAACATTTCATGGCTGATATCGATGAAGTATCCGGTCAGGATGATTAATCTGTCATGGATTTTTTATCTGATCCTTCCATTTTATTATCTTGTTATTTTCCCGTTTTCATTGATACTTAACTTTTTTGATGTCCGTTTTAAGCACAGGAAAGGGACCGGACTCCTGGTAACTGCAAGTAAAAAGTAAGGGTGAAGCTGCCATTATACATAGCAAAAAGGTATTTGTTCGCAAGGAAATCGCGCAATGCCATCAATGTGATCTCCGCAGTGTCGGTAGCCGGAGTTGCTGTCGGTACTATGGCCCTGATCATCATATTATCCGTTTTTAACGGTCTGGAAAAGCTTGTCACTTCCATCTTCAACACATTTGACCCTGACATAAAGATAACAGCCGCTGAAGGAAAGACTTTCGTTGCTGATTCATTGAAGCTTAAGCTCCTGTCTGAAGTAAATGGTGTGTCGTGCTACTCACTTGCAATCGAAGAGAATGCTGCACTGAAATATGACGAAAAGCAATTCATTGCAACTATCAAAGGTGTTGATGAAAATTATGCCCTGGTGACCGGAATTGACAGTTCTATGTGGGACGGGAAATTTCTTCTCAGGGCTGAAGGAGGCAGGCCCTATGCTGTGGTCGGGGCCGGGATCGCACAAAACCTGGGACTCAGGATTAATTTTGTCGAGCCTTTGTGGATCTATGTTCCTGATAAAACCAGCAGCAGCATCCTCAATCAGGATGAAGCCCTCAATAATGATTATATTTTCCCTTCAGGTATTTTTCAGATCGAGCAGGAGTATGATTCAAGATATATCTATGTGCCGCTGGATTTTGCCAGGGATCTTATCGAAGCCGGAAATGGAATAAGTTCAATAGAGGTTAAGTTTTCCGGTAAAGCAGAAGAGAAAAAGGTTCAGAAAGATATAATAGACATTTACGGAGCCGGGTTCGTTGTGCAGAATAAGTACGAACAACAGGAGATATTTTATAAGGTCATGCGGTCTGAAAGGCTTGCCATCTTCTTCATCCTGACGCTTATACTTATTATTGCCTCATTCAATATTATTGGGTCCCTGACAATGCTTATAATAGAAAAAGAACGCGACATCGAGATCCTTAAAAGCCTGGGGGCCAATAACAACCTGATCCGGAAGATATTTATCTTCGAAGGATGGCTCATATCAATAATAGGTGCAATTATTGGCTTAATATCCGGCTTTCTTATATGCTGGCTTCAACAGGAATATGGTATTGTCAAGCTTCAGGGAGAAACACTTATTGTGGACTCATACCCTGTGGTTATGAAGTTCTTCGATTTTATTATTGTTACAGGCACAGTTCTTCTCATTGGATTCTGGGCAGCATGGTACCCTGTAAGATATCTCACCAAGAAATATCTGCTTAAATGAAGAAAATTACTTCAATAGTCAGAGCAATAACGAAGAAAGCTGCCCCTTCAGTAATCCTGCTTCTGCTGCTGTCCCCATCATGCTTAAACCGTAAGGATAAAGCCAGGCATGACGATCTTATACCTGAAAAAGCTTTCGTTTCCATACTTACCGATATATATATTGCAAACGGATTGCTTATTCTTCCCGACATAAGACGCAATTTTGCCGAAAGAGATTCTGTCCTGAACTTTATTGATGTGATTGAGGGACATGGCTAGTCTTATGAAAAGATGAACAGCACTATGAATTATTATTTTGTCAGTAAGCCAAAGAAACTGATCAGGATTTATGATCAGATAATAGGAAACCTTAGTGAGACAGAAGCCGCTATGCAGAGAGAAATCTTGAGACTGGGACTGGAAGAATCGAGGAAACAGGCCAAATACAATTTATATCATTTCCCGGATGCATCACGAAAGGAAAATCCGGGAACTACCATTAATATCCCATCTCCGGGTACTTACACGATAACTTTATCTGTAACAATCTCCCCTGATGATCAGTCCTGCAATCCTCATTTAAGTGTATGGCTTGTTGATGCAGACAGCATGGAAACCGGTAGAAAAAAATGGCTCCCTGATTTAAAATACATTAAGGACGGACATCCACATCAATACCTTTATACCGGCCGGATTGAAGAAAAACGCCCAATGGTATTGAAGGCCATTCTGTTTGAATATGAGAACAATATAGAAGAATGGGAGCGTAATGCGACCATTGAAATAATTTTCTCCGGTTTTACTGCGATCCAGAAATGAGACGCTTTTCAGCACAATTCATCTTTACCAATTCCGGTCCTCCCCTAAAAAGGGCCGTCATTTCCACAGAGGATGACGGTACAATAATAAGCATAGTGGAGAATAAAGGTTTGCTAAAGGAGAGCAATTCCGTTGAATTCTATAACGGTATTATAGTACCGGGATTCGTCAATTGCCATTGCCATCTTGAGCTTGCACACATGAAGGGTGTAATCCCTGAAGGAACAGGGCTCAGCAATTTTATCATGTATGTAAGGAATTCCAGGGGAATAAATCCTGATATAGACTTATCCCTTACCCGTAAAACCGATAAGATTATGTCAGATGAGGGCATCGTTCTATGCGCCGATATCTGCAATACGCCTCTTACATTTGAAATAAAAAAGAAAAGCCGGATAAAGTATATAAATCTTCTTGAGGTCTTTGGAATAGATGCTGTCAAAGCCTCAAAAAGAATGGATGATGTTTCGGCAATTGAAAAATATGCACTGGAATCAGGATTGCCATATTCAGTTGTGCCGCATTCTGCATATTCAGTATCACTTCCGCTCTTAAGGCTGATAAAGGAAAAAACTAAGAACAATATCGTCACTTCAATTCATTTCATGGAGACCGGTGCGGAATCTGTTTTTCTTTCCGGTCATACCGGGCCGCTGAGAAAGTCGTATGAGGATTCAGGCCTGCTGCCTGAAAATATTCAGTTGCCCGCTGACCATATCTCTGCAATTCTTGACGAAGTAACTTTATCCGGGAACCTCATACTTGTGCATAATACATATGCCGATTCACATATTGTGAGCGAGATCAGTAAAAGAGGAAATACTTTCTGGTGTCTTTGCCCTGGCTCTAACATGTATATTGAAAGCAAGCTGCCTCCTGTTGAAATGATGATGTTGGAAGGATGTGAAATTATCGTCGGGACTGATTCGCCGGCGTCCAGCAAAACAATGAGTATTCTTTCTGAACTTAAGCTGATCTCAAATCATTTCTCTTCCGTCAGTCTTGAAGAGATGATCCGCTGGGTAACAATCAATGGGGCCAGAGCTTTGAACGAAGATAATAACTTTGGAAAGATCGTCCCGGGCAAAAAACCCGGATTGCTGCTTCTCGAGAATGTTGATCTGGTCAATTTCAAGCTTCTTCCGGAAACAATTGTTGCCAGATTAGTGTAAATTGCAATCATGCCTACATTCCTTTTTGATAAGATAGTTTTTGGCCCGGTTAAAAGCAGAAGACTTGGTGTTTCGCTTGGAATAAACCTGCTTCCTGCAACCAGGAAAGTCTGCAATTTCGACTGCATATATTGTGAATGCGGATGGACCCGGGGAAAGGACACCGGCAAGGAGAAGCTTCCTTCAAGGGAAGAGGTTTCTGAGGCGCTCGAACAGAAGCTTGGCAGGATGAAAAAAGATCATCAGGCACCTGATGTAATTACCTTTGCAGGCAACGGGGAACCCACTCTCCATCCTGAATTTCCGGAGATCATAGACGATAGCATAAAGCTGAGGAACAAATACTTTCCCGGTGCAAGGATAGCGGTTCTGTCAAACTCGACAGCGATAACAAAACCTGGGATCAGGAAAGCTCTCCTTAAAGTCGACCAGAATATCCTGAAGCTGGATTCTGCTTTTGATCTGACTGTAAAAATTCATAATCAGCCAAGTGTAAACGTTGACGTTGAAAAGCTTATTAAAGACCTTCAGCTTTTTAAGGGGAGGCTCATCGTACAGACTCTATTCCTCAGGGGAGAGTTCAACGGGAAAATTATCGATAACACCACTCCTAAGGAGATTGGAGCATGGCTTGAGGCAATCAGGAAAATAAAACCTGTGGAAGTCATGATTTATACAATCTCAAGGGACACCCCTGAAGGGGGACGGCTGGAGAGAGTATCTCTGTCAGAACTGAAAAAAATTGCCTCCATGGTTAATGAGCTTGGAATTGAAACACAGGTCTCAGGCTGATCTTGGAAAATAAGCGAAACATACTCATATGTCCTCTTGAATGGGGCCTGGGGCATGCAGCAAGGATGATCGCCCTGGCAGCAAGGCTCAGGGAAATGAATTACAATGTTATTGCCGGAGCCGGAGAAGAGCACCTGGCTCTGTTCAGGAATGAAATCCCGGGAATATCATGTATCATCTTCCCCGGATTTAAACCTCGGTACTCACGCTATTTTCCGCAATATGTAACATTATTTCTGCAAACACCTGTACTTCTTTATCACATAGTTTCAGAACATTCGCGGCTGAAAAAGATCATAAGGGAAAAAAGAATAGATGTGGTGATCAGCGATAACAGGTTTGGTCTCTGGAACAGAAAAATCAAGACGGTCTATGTCACTCACCAGATCAGGATCCCCTTCCCAAAAATCTTCCGGATCTTTGAATTTTCAGGAATTCTATTGCACAGAGCAGTGATAAAAAAGTATTCCCTTTGCCTTATCCCGGATCTTCCGGATAATAACATAAACCTGTCAGGAAGATTGTCTCATGGTATTAAATTGCCTCAAAATACAATTTATACCGGGATCCTTTCCCGTTTCACCGATATGGTTTCCCATCCTATAGATTCTCCTGCCGGATACAGGCACAAAACTGTAATTTTATCAGGACCAGAGCCTCAGAGGAGCATTTTCAGGCACAAGCTTGAGGTGATATTGAAATATAAGGAGCCAAAAACCGTGTTCCTCAGCGGCTTACCTGAGACAGCTTCTCCTGAAACAAAATCAGGGAATATTATCTTCATTGGTAATCTGTCCGGAAATGCCATGAAAGAGCTCATTTCCAGCAGTGAAGGAATAATAACTAGATCCGGATATACATCAATAATGGAACTTGTAAGTCTTAACCGGAGTGCTCTGCTTGTCCC